>Ga0134092_1000036_pt1 | contig 119047 bp, 117 predicted proteins | sample 3_6taG_FD_94454 | JGI IMG/M metagenome (GOLD analysis project Ga0134092, IMG submission 94454) | Switchgrass degrading microbial communities from high solid loading bioreactors in New Hampshire, USA - 3_6_20_6_A3 metaG | ecosystem: Engineered > Bioreactor > Semi-continuous > Anaerobic >... | reverse complement strand
TTAAAGTGCGCCTTTTTTAAGAAATAATTTTATTTTGTCAGCAAAGATTCGAATCTTCTCTTTTTATTGAAAAATAGGAGCTGTCGCTAGCGTTTTTTTCACCCGCTAATGCGACAGCCCCTTTTAAATTTTAATTATATATTATAATTTAAATTTATCTATTCTACTTCTTAGTCCCTTAGTCATCTTACTTAATTCTTGAGCTGTAGCAACTACTTCTTCTGTAGAAGCAACCATTTCTTCTGAAGAAGCCATAATTTCTTCTGCTGAGGCTGAAATTTCTTCTGATGTCGCAGAGGCTTGTTCAATATTATTTAATATAAATTCCTTATTTGAACCAATGAAATTGGCAGACGAATTTACTAACTGAATTTTTGGTACTATATCATTTATAGAAGCTACAATTCTTTCAAAGGAATTTATTGCATTGTTAACTACAGTTATTTGCTCATTTAATTCATTACTCATAACTTTAGTTTTTTCTATCATTGAATCTTTACTCTTTTCTGTATCACTAACTAAGGCAGATATATTATCGGAAGAAGTTTTAGATTGCTCTGCTAGTTTTCTTATTTCTTCTGCAACTACTGCAAAGCCCCTGCCTTGTTCCCCTGCCCTTGCTGCTTCTATTGATGCATTTAAGGCTAGAAGATTAGTTTGTTCAGCAATTTTGTTTATTAAATCTGTCATTTCACTTATATTATTAATCTTTTCACCTAAGTTATTAAACTGAATAATAACTCCCTTAAAGGATTCCCTTATTTGATTTATTGCATCTACTAATGCCTGCATGCTCCTATTACTATCAGATGCCATAGTTCCAACAGTTTCTGAAGATTTTTCAACTCCTTGAATTAATTCAATAATTTCATTAATTTGTTCTCCAAAATTAGCAACTACAGTAGTTATTTCTATTAAATCTTCACTTTGGGAGGTTGTACCTTTTGTTACTTCTTCTATTGCAATTGAAACATTTCCTGAAGATACTGACATTTCTTCTGCTGTACTTGCTAAAGTTTCTGCCTTAAGATCTATATCATCTGAAACTTCTTTAACCTTTCTTATAACGGCTGATATTTCCTTTATTGTTTTTGATAAACTTCTCTTCAATAAAGCAAATTCATTATTGTCCTTTGTTTCTAAATCAACTGTAAAGTCTCCTGTTGCTAAAACTTCTAATTTATCATGCATATCTTTTGAAGCAAGTTTAATTATTCTAATAAATTGATAAGAGAATAAAGAAAATACAAGAATTATTGCTCCTATTATAGCTAAAAAAGTTACTCTTGATCTAGTATAAAGACTATCACTTTCAATATAAAGGCTTGATGCCTTTTCAACATTATAAGTCTTTAATTTAAATAAGGCTTCTTCTGCCTTTACTGCAACCGCTGCCAGATTATTATAATCTTCTTCAGAAACCTCTTTTCCAGCAGCTAAATCTTTGTCTATCTTATCCCAATACTTTAAGTATTCTTCATAATTTGCCTTAAAATCATTTATATCTTTTAAATCTTCACTATCCTTAAAGGCACTATTAAATTTCTGAAGGTATTTTTGAATATTTTCATTATGCTTAGCTATGCCGACATTGTAACTAGTATCATGCTTATACATTTCCTTATGGGCTTCAATTCTCATATTGGCGAATTCGCCCCTAATACCTACTCCAATTGACAAAGGATCTACACTTTCAGTATACATAACCTTTATATTTTCATTAATTTGACTTATGGTAAAATCTCCTACAAAACCTATAACAACTGCAAATACAACTGCTAATAATGATATAAAAAAAACACCTTTTGATAACTTTATATTTTTAAATTTACTAATCATAAGCTCCCACCTATTCTATTAAATATCTGATAAAAATACTAATTATTATTAACTTAAGTTTCTAAGTTTTTAGATATTTTTCTCCTACAAACTTATACAAGAGCCTAATTGTTCTTAAAGTTCTTGAATATTATTTTTATTTAATAATAATTATCATTAAATACCCTTTATTATTTTATCATAAATTCTATAAATTTCTAGCATTATTCTACCGAAGGAAAAAACTACTACAAATTCTAAATAAAAGCTATGATTATTTTAATAAAAGAAATTTACTTGGTTATAATAAGTCATATGTATAAAAAGAATTAAATATCTTTGACATATTTATAAAATCTATGTATAATAATCCTTGTATACGAACTATAATTTAATTTCAATAAAAAATATTCGCATATAGGAGTATGATAATGGATAACGTATTTGATTATGAAGACATTCAACTAATACCAAACAAATGTATAGTAAACAGTCGTTCTGAGTGCGATACATCTATAAACTTTGGAGGAAGAAGCTTTAAACTTCCTGTAGTTCCAGCAAATATGCAGACTATTATAGATGAGAAAATCGCAAGCTTTTTAGCTGAAAACGGATATTTTTACATAATGCACCGTTTCAAACCAGAAACAAGAATAGACTTTATCAAAGATATGAAATCAAAAGGATTGTTCGCCTCTATTAGCGTTGGGGTTAAGCCAGAAGAGTATAAATTTATTGAAGAATTAGCAAAGGAAAATCTTGAACCTGAATATATAACAATTGATATTGCTCATGGACACTCTAATTCAGTTATAAATATGATTCAACATATAAAGAAACACTTACCAAATAGCTTTGTAATTGCAGGAAATGTAGGAACTCCAGAAGCAGTTAGGGAACTAGAAAATGCTGGCGCAGATGCAACTAAGGTAGGTATCGGACCAGGAAAGGTATGTATAACTAAAATTAAAACTGGCTTTGGAACAGGCGGCTGGCAATTAGCTGCCCTACGCTGGTGTGCAAAAGCTGCCACTAAGCCAATTATTGCAGACGGCGGTATCCGTACTCATGGAGATATAGCTAAATCCATTAGATTTGGTGCTTCCATGGTTATGATAGGTTCCCTTTTTGCTGGACATGAAGAATCTCCAGGTGTAACTATTGAAAAGGAAGGAAAGCTTTATAAGGAATACTTTGGTTCTGCTTCCGAATTCCAAAAGGGAGAAAGAAAAAATGTTGAAGGAAAGAGAATGTTCGTTGAATATAAAGGTTCCTTAAAGGATACTTTAATAGAAATGGAACAAGATCTTCAATCTTCTATTTCCTATGCTGGAGGCAAAAAATTAGATGCAATAAGAACTGTTGATTATGTGATTGTTAAGAATTCCATATTTAATGGAGACAGAATATATTAAAAAAAAGAAAGGTGTGATACACCTTTCTTTTTTTAATTCACAGTTCAAAATGCAAAGTGTAAAATTTAGGATGAAACTACTGCTTAGTTCCTGAAATTATATTTCTATAAGCTCTTTTAGAAATTATAATATTTATAATTCAGCTTAAGCTGAATTATTCCCTAAACTGTACACTGTGAACTGTACACTGCGCACTAATAAAAAGTGCTTCGCAATCTTTATTTATTGTTCACTAGGTAAAAATACTGTTATCCTCGTTCCTATTTCCTTCCTGCTTAAGACGCTGAAGTAGCCTTTATGGCTGTCTACAATCCATTTTGCTATGGAAAGGCCCAGTCCTGTACCTCCATCCTTTCTTACTCTAGCTGTATCTGCCCTGAAAAAACGTTCAAAAATATGGGGTATATCTTTTTCGTCTATTCCTATCCCATGGTCTTGAATAGAGAAAAAAGCTTCATTATTACTGCTCTTACCTACCCTTAGGATTATTTCTTCACCCTTGTCTGTATATTTTGCAGCATTATCAATCAATATTCTAGCTGCCTGCTTAAGTAAGGCTGTATCTCCATAGGCGGTTATATTTTCTGAAGCTGCATATGTGTATATGTGATCCTTATCTATCATCATATATTCTTCTAATAATTCCTTCATCATATCATTAAGGGAAAACTCTGTTGCCTTAAGCTCTGTTTTGCCATTTATTCCTCTAGCTAGGAATAATAACTGCTCCACTAGGTTCTTCATGTTTTCAGCTTCAGTCTTTATAGCAGTTATTGATTCTTCTAATACTTCAGGATCATCTTTTCCCCAGCGGTCTAACATATTGGCATAGCCTTGGATTACTGAAATAGGGGTTCTTAATTCATGGGAGGCATCAGAAACAAATCTTAATTGCTGCCTATTAGCTTCCCTCATTCTATCTAACAGATTATTTATTGCCTCTTCCAATCCTTGAAGCTCACTATCCCCTATGCGAATTCTTTCTCCATAGGCATCTGGACTGATTCTTGATATAGCATCTTCAAGGCTTTGGAATTTCTCTTCATTAAGGGCCATATCACTAAGTCTGCTTGCAGCTTCTGCCATTTCATTAAGAGGTTTTAAAATCCTTCTATTTTTGGCAGTACCAAAGAGAATCTGGCTAATAAGCATAAAGCCCTCTAGAATGCCTACAAATTCAATTGCCTTCAGTAAAAGATTTAAAAAGGAAACTGCATCCTTTACTAGAACTTTTCCATCATCCCATATAACCTTGTAAGTGGCAGTTTCTATTGGATAAAAATTAAAGGATCTTTGAGCAAATTTAACAAACTCTCCATAGAAGCTAATTTCACTTTCAATGCACCATAATACAATTAAAGCTCCAACTATAGCTATATCTATGACTATAAATTTGTAAAATAAATTTCTTACGAAACTTGAATTTAGTTTTATTGCAATGGATGTAACATTTTTATTCTTCTTTTTCTTACTCATCTTTAATTACGTACCCCACACCTCGGACTGTTGTTATTATTTTCACCTTGAAAAGATCATCTATTTTGGTTCTTAAATATCTTACATAAACATCTATTACGTTGGTTTCCCCAATATAGTCATAGCCACATACCTTTTCCATAAGGACATCCCTGCTTAAAACAATATTCTTATTTTCTAATAGTACCTGTAATAAGGTAAACTCCCTGTTGGTAAGTTCTATTTCTTTATCAGCATAGGTTACCTTGTGTCTTAGTTTATCTAAAGCTAACTCACCACATCTTAATATGTCTTCATCCTTCTTTACTGTTACTATTCTCTTTTTAAGGGCTGTTCTTATTCTTGCAAGTAATTCTTCTATGGCAAAGGGCTTAGTGATATAATCATCTGCCCCTGCATCTAGGCCTGATACCTTATCCATCACTGCATCTCTGGCAGTAAGCATAATAATTGGAATGTTGGAATTCCTCCTAATTCTTCTTAAAACTTCCAGCCCATTTATTTCTGGCAGCATTATATCAAGAAGAATTAAATCTACATCTCCCTTTTCTGCAATTTCAAGGCCAGTTCTTCCGTTATTCGCTTTAACTAGCTCATAGCCTTCATGTTTTAACTCAAGCTCAATAAATCTAGCTAATTTTTCCTCATCTTCAACTATTAAAATCTTAGTCATGCTTTCTCACCCTTATGAATTTTTCTTTTATATCCTTTGCATAGTCAGAAGCTCTTTTTAATACTTTATTAACTTCCTTTAAATTTATATTAAGCTTATTTGTAGATAGATAGAATTCTACATCCATAAATAAACTGATTATAGCTGTTGGAATAACAATCCAAAACATAAAAATTGTAAGGATAGTAACAACTGTTAAAGGAAGCTTTAAGGCAAGCTTATCAAATCTTCTTATTTCAAAGAAAATATTATTACAGCTGTCTATAAACCTGCATACATGCTCAAAGAAACCTTGAGAAGCCCTTGGACCTTGATAATTATATTCATTACCGCCCTTAACTTCCTGGATTTCTAGATTAGGCCTTGCCTCATTAGTATAAAAAATACTTATTGAAGGCTTTGGAAGCTTCCCTTGTTCTTCTAAATATAACAAGGCATCTAGCATATCCCAATTGTTATTTTCTAAAGCAATTTTTGCTTCCTCATAACTTATATTTGCTTTTTCTCTTAATTTATTTATTAATTTAAGTTTATCCATAAAACCTCCAAAAGAAAAGTCTGAGAGACTTTTCAGTTTATAGTTGTTAGTGTGGAGTTTGTATTCAGTTAGTAGTTAGTAGTGTGGAGTTTGGAGTGTATATTCAGTTAGGAGTTAAGAGTTAGTAGTGTGGAGTTTGTATTCAGTTAGGAGTTTGGAGTTAGTAGTGTGCAGTTTTTTGATACCCTTAGCTATCAATTCAGCTGCTTCTTTAACAGAGATATTAGTTACATCAATTTTCTCTGTATCCATTTCAATATAATTTTTTAATCTTGCCAGGCTTCTTTCAATAACATCCTTCTTCCTTATTCCATCTTCAATGCCCTTTGTAATTCTTTGCTTGTTGCTGTTTTGCCTACCCCCATTGTTCCATTTATAAAGATAAGATTTTTCATGCTTCTACCCCTTAGTATTTAACCCAATAATAAATTACATATACCCAGCTTAATAAACCATGGAAAATAGCCCAAGGAATTGACTTCCATGCAGTATAAGAAATAATCATTGCTAAGCATGAACCAAAGGAAATTCCATTTTTAACTGTTGATTTTATAGCCTTATTATTCTTATTTTCTCCCATTACTCTTCACCCCTTAAATAAATACTAGAAAGTAGAATGGAGAAAATCTCCATTCTACATTATTCTTCATAGCTTTCTTTAAAGTCTCTTTTTACATTATCTGCTGTTTCTGATACTTTTTTAAATACATCATTTACTTTGGCACAGTTTATATTTGGTCCACTTAATGAATATTTATATCCACAGAATAATCCAACTATTAATAAAATTACTGTTGGTACTGATAAGAATATTAATAAAAGCGCTGCTATTATTAAAGGTATTCTTATTGGTCTTTCATTGTCCTTTCTAATTTCAAAGAAGTTTGTATTTGCCTTCCTGATGAATTTAGCAATGCCTCTAGCTATTCTGCCAAGGATAGTTCCTAATCCACCATAACTTTCCTTATTAGAATTATTATCTCCTTGGTATTGTCCTTCTGCCTTAACTTCTATTATTTTAGTAGTTTCAGTATTTTCTACTTTTGCATTTCTTTCTAAGTATATTATAGCTTCAAGAAGATCCCAATCAGTTTTTTCTAATGCCTCTACTGCCTCCTCACGAGTTACCTTAGTCTTTTCAATTAAAATTTCTATCATTTCATTTCTTTCCATTTGATTAACCCTCCATTTAATTAATTTTTTTAATCACTTATCATGCTTTTATAATATAGATGGAAGATTAATCTAAAATATAAGAAAGATTAAAATTAGATTAAAAAATTAAATACTTATTTATTTTAAACTTTTTAAATATTCCTCTGCTTCCTCACGGCTTTTAAATATTGTTATATCCTTGTCTTGATATTTCTTAAGTAAAAGGTATATCTCTGGCAGATATTCCTTATGAAAGTCCTTCACAAATTTCAGAAACTCAGGGTGAAGCTCCTCCTCTATCCAAGGAAAATCTTCCCTTACTGTTCCTATACGGGAAGCTATCCCCTCAAGACAGACTTCAAGATAGGAATTTCAGTCTTTTTACTTAAAGCCCTTGCAAAGGTACTTTTCCCAGCACCAGGACTGCCTATAATTATAATTTTTTTCATAAGATAGTTTTCTCCCTTTAGGTAAATTTATAATTTATTAGCTAGTAAGGAAACTAATGGCTCATATAATAATTTAATTATAACATATTCTTTAAAATATTGGGTTTTCTTAATTAAAACTATAAGTCTTAACTGAAAAAATATATTTAAGCAAATAGGAAAGAACTTAATTTACTAAAGAAAGAACAGATTTTTTAGAAAAGCAAGAATTCATATTAAAATTGAAAGAGATACAAAGTGGATAGAATTAACCTTTCGACCTTTTTATTTTTAAATCAATATTAGTTCAAAATTAGTTCAAAACTAATAAAAAATAAAAAAACTAATGTTATGTCGGATATAACAATCCGAGGTAACATTAGTTATAAAAATGCCTATCTGTCAAGTAAAAACCTGAGACTTCGGCATTTAGTCCTCTTATACAGTCGAGATTTCCCGAGAATATAATATATCTATTATCTATATATGCATTTACGAATTTATTTGTTATATGTTTATTATATTATATTATTATATACTTATCAATATGTTTTATTCAACTTCAATTTCTAATTCATTTAAATATCTTTGAACTATTTTTCTTGAATTTTTTCCAAATCCCAATAATTCTTCATACTCTTCAATATTTTTTACCTTTGTTTCCTTATATTTTTTAATAATTTTCATTTTATTATATTCATCAAACTGACTTTTAAATAAAATAAACTGACTTATATAATCATTAATATTTTTAACATTTACTTCTTCCTTATTCCAAATAAACATACCTATTTTAGAGATATTATTTAACTTTTCTTCACTATTTATTAATCTATATATAAATTCTGATTTTTGGATAGAGGACTGTGTATAATAATTATATTTACTATATATTTCTTTTAATTTTTTCAAGTTCTCTTGATCACTACGTATAGCTAACTTATATTCATTATTCTTTAATTCATAGCTTTGTTCAATAATCTTTTTTTCTTCATTATTTAATATATTGATTATATACTGAAAATCTTTTTTATTTAAATCTTCCCTATAAGAAAGATATTTTTTATCTATTATAAATGAAATTAATCCAATTAATACATCTATTCCTTGTAAACATATATCCTCTTTTGAGTCTAATTGTTTTACCTCTTGAATCATATATTTCTTATTTCTATATACTGATTGGGCATTTAATTGATACTCTAACTTTGATTTTATTTCATATTTATCATACTCATCACACTTATCAATTATAATTGTTGTGTTATAAAAATCATCAAGGTATCTTAAAATCCCATACATTAACCTTTCTGGTATCTTTATATATAATAATTCTCTTAATTTTGAATAATCAATACTTAATTTATCTGCTACTCCTAAAGCTTTTTCTGTTTCAACTAAGTATATATTAAATTTTGCCAAATTAAGCAATTCATTCATTACACTAATATATAAATTCAAGTTATGTAAACTAAACTTTTGAAAATGTAATTCTCTTTTCTGAGAAGCTTCTAAAAATTTTTCATTTATTAATTGATGATCATTTTTCTTAATTCCAAGTGCTCCATAATAAGAGTATTTATTTTTTTGCCTATCTATCTTCCCCGACTCATCAAAAAAAATATAATATCCCATATTTTTCTCCTTCAAAATATTTATTTTATATTTTACTATAAATCTCAAATTCTTTAAAGTTCAGAGAATCATTTTCAAAAAACTAGAGCTTATAAATATAAGCCCTAGTTTTAATAACTTTTTATCAAAACTACCCTTCCCTATTCCATCTACAGGCAAGGCCCTCAATTAGGTCTAAAAGAATAAATAACACAAGCCCTAAGATGCTTAGAACTAGAATTCCTGAATAAAGATCTATGTAATTAATTCTAGACCAGGAATCCTGAATAAAGTAGCCTAGACCTTCACTTGTTCCATAGCCTTCTGAAAAGAATAAGATTGAAAAGGCTGTTCCTAGGGATAGTCTTATGTTGGTTAAGATATCTGGAACTATGGAAGGCAAGGTTACATGGATAAATAACTGCAGCCTGCTTGCTCCAAGGCTGGTTAAAACATTATAATTTTCCTTTCCCACATTAATAATTGAATCTCTTACAGAAACTATTATTGGAAAGACTGTTATTAAAACTATCATTATTATCTTTGACAAGTCCCCAAGTCCAAACAAGGTCATTACTATTGGCAGCAGGGCCATTTTAGGAACTGGATAGGAAAAATAAATAAGGGGATTTAAAAACTTATTCATCTTATCTGAATATCCCATAATAAGACCTATTAAAATTCCTATAACAAAGGCTATTAGTAAGCCCCAGCCAACCCTATAAAGGCTTGCCCCTACATGCCCTGCAAGGTCCTTCTTAAAAAGCTCAGGAAGATTCTTATATATCTCTAGTGGATTTGGAAGAATCCTTGAATTCATAAGTTTAGCTCCTATAAACCAAAGAAGGTTTACCATTAAAAATCCTTCAATAAAGCCTAAAAGCCTTTTAAATTTTTTCATTCCTTAATCCCACCCTTCACTAGGGATTTTATATGGGAAAATATTTTGGAATAGTCCTCATCTTCCTTATAATTTTTGTTATTAAAGAGCTTGTTATCTATAACTTCAATTATCTGTCCTGGAGTGTTTGATACAACTATAATCTTCCTTCCCATATATAGGGCCTCGTCTATGCTGTGGGTTACAATAAAGGTATTATTCTTGTTTTCATTCCATATTTCTAAAAATAACTCCTGTGCCTCTTCCCTTATTATTGCATCAAGGGCTGAAAAAGGCTCATCCATAAGAAGCAAATCTGGCTTGGACAAAAAGCTTCTCACTATAGAAACCCTCTGTTTTTGTCCCCCGCTTAATTCCCTAGGATATCTATTTTTTAAGTCATAGATCCCTAGACGCTTCATCATGGCATCCATCTTATCTTGAATTTCCTTATCCTTTGTATTAATCTTCTTTATCTTTAATGGTAAAATGCAGTTTTTTTCTACTGTCTTCCATGGCAAAAGTCCAAAGTTTTGCGAAATTAGGCCTATATTATGAATATGAGGGTTAAGTTTTTCTGAATTTAGAAGAACTTCCCCCTCATATTTCTTTATTATTCCTGCTAGTACCTTTAATAAAGTTGTCTTTCCACAGCCTGAGGGACCTATAATTGCACATATATCCTCTGATTCTATGTCAATATTTATAGGTCCTAGGGCCTTAACTTTTTCATTTTTAGATTCATAGAAGACAGATAAATTCCTTATCTGTATCATAAAATCTCCCTCTTAAACTAACTATTTTACAAAAGCATCTACAATTACATCTTCTGCCTTTAGATCCTTATCTATTATTCCCTTCTTCTTTGACCAGTCAAAGACAGCTTGTACATTTTCAACCTTTGGAAGATAGTTTAACTTAAGTTCTGGAAGAACTATGTTTCCTCTTGTATCTTCAGAGTATCCAACAGTTTTAATCAAAATATCTTCATATTCTTTTATATCTGTATTTTGCATATATTCTACTGCCTTATTGTATCCAGCAAAGAATGCCTTTATAGCATCTCCGTTTGTATCTATTTCTTCTTGAGTAAAGCCAAAGGCTGAAATTGTGATATCAGCATTGTCAATCTTAGCTAGAGCCTTTCCTCCATCAGCTACAGCTGTATCATCAAATGGTGCTGGTAAGATTGCTGCATCTACCTGCTTATTGTTTAAGGCTTCAAGTCTTGCTGGCATTGCTGGTATTGCTACCTTTTCTATTTCATCAGCACTTACTCCATTTTCAGTTGCTATATAGTCAGATAAATAGTCTATCATTGTGTTTTCTGATATAGCCATCTTCTTATTCTTTAGGTCGCTTAAGTTATCAATGCCTGAATCTTTTCCAACAACTAAAGTCCAAGCTCCATTTGTTTGGCCAGTTATCTTCATATCGATACCTGAATTTTGATAAATTGATATTGCTATTTCATCAGCTATTAATCCATCTAAAGCACCAGCTTGAAGGGCAGCATCTCTATCCTTTGCTGCTGTGAATAATTGAAAGTCTAAGTCTAGGCCTTCTTCTTCAAAATAGCCTTTTTCTTGAGCTATTACTATTGGCACTATATCAATTGAACTCATGGCACCAAAGCTTAATTTTTTCATTTCGCTTGTTTCTGCTTCTTTATTAGCACTTGCAGAACATCCAGCCATTACACCAAACATTGATAAAGTCATAATTGTTGCAATTAATCTTTTAATCTTCATACTCAGTATCCTTCCATTTCTTAAATAAATTATTTTCTATATTTAGATAATCTAATATTTTCCCAACTAGAAAATCCACTATGTCCTCAATACTCTCCGGGTGGTGGTAAAAACCTGGCATGGCAGGAATTATTCCAACTCCCATCTTAGATAATCTGCACATATTTTCTAAGTGTATTGTGTTTAGGGGAGTTTCCCTTGGTACTAATATTAGTTTTCTACCTTCCTTTAGGGCTACATCTGCAGCCCTGGTTAATAAACTTCTGGATAAGCCATTACTTATTTCTGCCAAGGTTCCCATGGAGCATGGCAGTATTATTACTGCATCATATTTATTGGAACCGCTGGCTACTCCTGAAAACATATTATTGTTATTTTCAAGGACAATATTTTCATATTTTAATTTTAATTCCTCTATCCAATTTTTTAAGGAAATGCCAAGTTCAAAGGCAAAGACCTGCCTTCCCTTGTCTGTGGCTACCACATTAACTTGAATTCCTTCCTTAACTAATACTTCTATAAGCCTTTTAGCATATATGCTGCCGCTGGCTCCTGTTATTCCTACTACTATCTTTTTCATAATATCCTCCTAAAGCAGGCAGTCAAGTAAACCAGTTATTAGGAAAACAATGCTTATAACCTGATTTACATTGTAAGATGCCACTTTAACATTTGTTAGGTTATCTGGGCTGACCATGCTATGCTGAATTATAAATAATACAGTTATTACCGCTAAACCTATGTAATATATTGTTCCCAGAACTGGAGTTAAAAGACCCACTATGAATAAGCTTATAAGGGCTATAGCATGAAAGATCCTTGCAATAAGGAGGGCATTTTTCACCCCAAAGCTTGCTGGAATTGAATGAATGCCATTTTTAGTATCAAAATCATAGTCCTGAGCCCCATAGATTATGTCAAAGCCTGCTACCCAGACAGTATTTGCAGCTCCCATTACAAGAGGAATCCAGCTTATTTTGCCTGTAACTGCAAGCCAGGCTCCTACTGGGGCTGCTGCTGAAGTTACTCCTAGGACTATATGGCAGGCCCAGGTAAACCTCTTGGTATAGGAATATATAATCATTAAAAATAAGGCAATTGGTGATAATACTAAGCATATTGTATTAAGCTTTGCTGCTGCAAAGACCATTACTGCAAAGCATGCTGCTGAAAATACTATTACTTCCTTTGGCTTCATTAAGCCTTGAGGAAGCTGTCTTGTTGCTGTTCTTGGATTTTTTGCATCTATCTTGGCATCTATAACCCTGTTTATGGCATTAGCCCCTGTTCTTGCTCCTAAGAAGGCTACAATTATCCAAAAGATAGTTCTAAAATCAAGCCTATTGTTCCCTGCTATAAGCATGGAAATTAGGGCAAAGGATAAGGAGAAGATAGTATGGGAAAACATAACCAGAGTTCCATAATCTAATATTTTATTTTTTATCTTCTTTAGCTTAGTCAATTCCATATTCCTGCCACCTTCTGTCTACGTAATCTTTCATTTCCTGGCTCATTTCTATATCCTTTGGCCAAGGTCTTGTATGTCCTTCGCTGGCTAGTTTTCTTGTTGCATCTACTCCAACTGTGCCTTCCTTTATTATTAAATCCCTCTTGGCATCAATATTGTTAAAGAGCTTCCATGCCACAATAGATAGATTATTAGGGTCTATTTCCTTATCAAAAACTGCAATTAATTTTACTTCCTTTAGCTTTTCTTCAATAGAATTTATCACTTTTTTAGCCTGCCAAGCTTCAGTCTTATCTATTGATACTAAGATACACTTTGTAAGGTCTTCCTTATAAGGTAGGTTAAAGTCTAGTATTTCGCCCTTATCTTTTAAATCTTCTAAGAGCTTCTTTACCTCTTCTTTTCTTTCTGCTGTAACTTCTTCCTTTTTAACTTCCCTAGCTTGAAGTTCTATATCCCATTTTCTTGTTGCATCTATTCCTACCCTGCTTCCATATAGAGGGGTATTTGATGCATGATCTAGGGCATCTAAAGGTCCTTCAACAATTACTATATCCCTTTGAGGATCCATATTGTTAAAGAGATTATAGGCTACTGCTTCTGGATCTTGAGGATCAACATCCTTGTCTACAACTATAACCATCTTGGTATACATCATTTGCCCCATGCCCCATACTGAATTTATAACCTTATTGGCATGGCCTGGATATTTCTTATCTATTGAAATAATAACACAGCTATGAAAAACTCCTTCAAGAGGGAAGTTTATGTCTACTATTTCTGGATTTATCATCTTTAGCAGAGGCAGGAATATTCTCTCTGTTGCCTTACCCATATAGCAGTCTTCCATAGGAGGCTTTCCTACTATTGTTGTTGGATAAACTGGATTTTTCTTATGAGTTATGCAGGTTACATGGAATACTGGATAATAGTCTGCTAAGGAATAGTAACCTGTATGATCTCCAAAAGGACCCTCTAATCTTAAAGGCTCATTTACGTCCACATAGCCCTCTATAATAAATTCTGCATCAGCAGGGACATAAATATCATTTGTTATTGACTTAACCATATTTACTGGCATCTTCCTTAAAAAGCCTGCAAACATCATTTCATCAATCATCTTTGGAAGAGGTGCTGTAGCTGCATAGGTAATAGCTGGATCACAGCCAAGGGCTACTGATATTGGCATCTTTCCTCCCAGCTTTCTGTACTGCTCATAGATTTCCCTTCCATCCTTATGCCAGTGCCAGTGCATTCCTGTTGTATTTTTATCATAGACCTGCATTCTGTACATGCCCATGTTTTGTATCCCTGTCTCTGGGTCCTTGGTTATTACTAAAGGAAGAGTTAAGAATTTTCCTCCATCTTCTGGCCAGCACTTTATAATAGGAAGCTCATTTAAATCTGGATCATGATTTATAACTTCCTGACAGGCTCCCTTTATTGGCAGCTTTATAGGAAAAACAGAGGCCATTCTAGTAAGCTTTGGGATAGATTTAACTGCCTTAACTACTCCCATGTAGCTGCTCATATCCATAAGGTCATTTATAACATCTCCCATGTCATTTAGGCTTTTAACTCCTAGAGCCATAGCCATTCTTTCATAGGTTCCCATGGCATTTATAAGGACTGGATATTTTGAGCCCTTAACCTTCTCAAAAAGAAGAGCCTTGCCATAGCTTTTAGACACTCTGTCTGTTATCTCTGTTATTTCCAGCTCTGGGTCTACTTCAACTTTTACCCTGACCAGCTCCCCCTTCCTTTCTAATTCTTTTATAAATGATTGTAAATCTTTAAAAGACATATTATCCCCCTAAAATTTAAAAATATTGACGCTTCTTTTGTAAAGTTATATATTGTTTTTATCTGTTGTTTATAAAGATCTAATTAATCCTACAGGAGGACCAAAATGATAAACTTAACTAAACAATTTAAAAATAAAGAAATTACTTTGACAGCTCTTTTTATGGGAAAGGACCTTAATGTATCAATTTATGGTGGAGATCTTCCCCACATTGGTGCCATTGCTCTTGGAATTCCCCGTCCCAGCCTTGAAGATAAAAATAAAATAAGTTCTTCCGTTTCTCTTTTAACAATAACAGGCCATAAGGAAGATGTTATCGTTCAAAGGCTTGCCAAAGTTTTGTCAAAAAGCCTTAACTCTACAGTAGTTGTAAGCTGCGGCATCCATTATGACAATATAACTTTAGAAGATATAGAAGCAATAAACCTGCTTATATCTGATTTAACTGATGAATTAATTAGTAAATTATCCTAATTTTATATAATTTTCCTTTAATCCTTGTTAAAAAATAGTCCATGTTTTATTTTAAACCTATTTATACAAAATTCAATATAAATAACGATAATGATGAAAGAAAATTTGAGTTTTATATACTTATTTTTAAAAAAATGCTTTAATAAATGTTTGAAAGTCATTTATTAAAGCGTTTTCTTTTTTATAATATATAATTCATTTTTTATTATAATTTTCTTTCCTTGTAGTATTTATCAATTCTTAGATCTATGGCATCTTTCATATGCTCTATAAAGGCCTTATCCTTAATAATATCCTTCATATCATCCTGAAGGGCAATTAGGGCTCCTTCTTTAATTTTAAAGAAATCTCCATGAGTATCTAATAAAAATTTAATTGGATTATCCTTGGCTAATTTAATATATCTTTTCCTATCCCAGCTTTCAAAGTCAGCAGTTGACTTATGCCTTAGCATATCAACTTTATTAGAACCCTTATGGTAAAATTCATAGAAGCTTTGATATACCTCTTCTTCATCAATCTCCATCTTTGGCTTGCCCTTGTTATAAAAGGCAAGAAAAATAGGCATCTTGTAACTTTTACTCATGCTGGTAGTTTCTATCATATTAATAAATTCCCTGCCCCTTGTATTATAAAGACCTTCTTCCTCTTTAGTTAATTCATTATTTTCCTTTAGAAACTTCAGATAATTATTAAAGGGATTCAAATCTGCCTTGCTTTTTACTATTGAATAAATTTCATCATCTAAATTTCTAAAGAAATCAAGCCTGCTTGGCCTGTAAGCCAGTTCTTCCTTAATTCTTAAATATTCTTCCCTTAAGGCCTCTTTTATCTTCTCCTTAGTCTGCCTTTCCTTAGAAGCTAATCTTTTAAATAGATCTATCAGCCTAAAGTCAAATTCCACCAGGCAGTCTTCTGGATAGTCCTCTTCCCTAAAGCTTCCCCTTTTGGCTTCTTTTGATGAATATTCCTTGCCGCTTAATAAAAAGGGAAGCAAATCTGCTTTTTTATAGTTTCCTATAAAGTCTAGTGCATTTAAGTATTTTTTGTCCTTGTACTTTCTTAGTCCCCTGCCTAGCTGCTGCAAAAATACTGTTGGAGACTCTGTTGGTCTTAAAAACATAACCATATCAATTGAAGGAATATCTAAGCCCTCATTAAACATATCAACAGAGAAGATTACTTTTAATTCACCCTTAGTTAATTTATTTATGGCATCAGTCCTGTTTTCTGAATATTTCCCTTTTTCTCCACTGTATACTGCTGCTGCTCCTACTCCATTTTTGCAGAAATATTCTGCCATGTATTCAGCATGATTTTTTGAGCTGCAGAAGCCTAGGGCTCTTTTGGAAGAATATTTTTTATAATGATTTAAGATTAATTCTGCCCTCTTATTAATCATTAGGGATTTTTCTAAGTCCTTATCATTATATTTCCCATTTTTGTATTCCACATTATCATAGTTTACCGTTTCATCATATATGCCATAGTATCTAAAGGGAACCAGATAGCCCTTGTTTATGGCATCAGTAAGCCTAACTTCATAAACAGTATTGTAATCACAAAGGGCAAAGACATCTTTAGAATCTAGTCTTTCTGGAGTTGCTGTTAATCCCAGCAGGAATTTAGGCCTAAAATATTCTATAATATTTCTATAATTTTTTGAGACTGCATGATGAAACTCATCTATTATTATGTAATCAAAGTAGTCCCTGCTAAAATAGCTTTCCTTTAAGTATTCAGCCTTTCCTAAAGTCTGAACCAGGGCAAAAATCATGGACTTATATTTATCTTTTGTATCACTATAAAAGAAACCAATATCCTGGCTCTTTCTAACATTTTTAAAACTTTCTGCTGCCTGCTTAATTATTTCTTCCCTATGGGCAACAAATAAAATTCTGTTATATTTCCTTGAATCAAAGGCTGCCAAATAGGTTTTGCCAACTCCTGTTGCAGCTACAACCAGAGCCTTATCATAACCTTCCTTACGGCAGTTTTCTAGGGCATATAGGGCTTCAAGCTGGGCTCCCCTAGGCTCAAATAGTTCGAGCAGCTTATTTTCCTTAAAAGCTTCTTCTTCCTCTAGGTCCTTATAAACTTTAGGCCTTTTCCAAGTCCTTGAATATTCCTTCATAACTTCTTCGTCAATTACTTGGGAATGATTATAAAATAAGTCCTCAAAGGTCTTATAGAAAACATTAAAATCCTTTGGATTTTGGGACTTTAGAAATCTATAATTCCACTCAATGGAAGCTGTTAAGGCTCCTCTTGATAGATTGGAAGATCCTAGGTAAATTTCACTGTCCTCTTGATTATGAAAGATATAGGATTTAGGGTGAAAGGACTTACTTGGGACATTATAAAACCTTAAATCAATCTTATCTCCTAGTTCCCCCTTAAGAAGGTATAAGGCTGAAGGTTCAGTTATTCTTAAATAGTTTCCTGTTAAAATTCTAATTTTAACTCCCCTTGAAACAGCTTCCTTTAAGTCCTCTAAAATAAGCTTTACTCCTGATTCCATTAGGAAGGATACAATGATGTCAATTGCTTCTGCCTTTTTTATGCTTTCCTTTAAACTGTAATATAGAAAATTCTTGTCTCCAGTTATTGCATTAGGGCTCTCAATAAATATTGGAGCCTTTATATTTATATCTAATTGTTCTTTTATTTTTATATCCTTAACAGCCTTCACAATCTCTCACCTTTTTAAGTAAAATTATTTTACAGCCTTAAGAATTATACCTTCCTTAAAGCCGCCTCTTTCTTCTTTTTTCTTATTCCTTGCCTTAATAAGTTCTTCTTCACTATATCCTAGGGCAGAAGCAAGTCCAAATAAAACTTCCATAATATCTGCCAGCTCTTCTAGGTTCTTTTCTTCTAGGAATTCTTCAAGCTCTTCCTTAAGTTTATTTTCTAAAAGCTTATATTTATCCTCCTCTGAGGCAATTTCTATTTCACATTCACTGCCAGCTGCCTTTATTATTTCTGGTATTTTGTCCCTTACTAGTTTGTTGTATTCTTTCATTTGCTGCTCCCCCTTTTGCTCAATTTAATTCTAAGCTTATTTATTTGGATATTCCTTCTCTAATGGTTCTCTAGAATATTCCTTTAAATTATACAATACCACTCCATAATCTTTATAATTTTTTCTTGCTTCAATTAATGTTAAGCCATGATTTAAATCACTTGCTTCATTATCACTTTTAAGGAACAAATCTATTTCCCACAAACATACTGGGCATACATAAGAAAGTGCATTTCCATTATTGGGAATGGTAATAAATCCACAACAAGGACATGGTGAATTTCCCTTTACATAAACTTCATCATTAGATTGGTTACTTATTATTTCCCTACTTTTTACTTCTGGCAAATACTTATATTCTTTTTTACTCATAAATAGACCACCTATTCTTTAATAAAAGTAAAAGCTATATTTTTTGAACGGCAAATTCCCAAGCTATTTTCTCATCTCCATATCTCATCATACTTTCTTCACTGCAGTGCTTAATTTCAAATTCTTTAAAGTAATATTCTATATCTTCCTTATCAAAAAATCTTTTATAGCCACTTTCAGTTAAGTAAAAATGCTTTTCTATTTTTTGCCCAGTTAAGGCTCCGTAGTTTTTGTCATTAACTGAATTAAGCCTGCCTATTAAATAGCCCTTAGGCTTTAGAACCCTCTTTATTTCTTGGATAATCTTTTTAGTAGCAGCATCATTAAAGTAATGTAGAGATAAATCAGCTATGATAACTGAAGCACTTTCATATTCAAAGGGGAGTTTTTGAGTTAAATCAAGGAGCCTTGTTTCTGAATTAGCTATGTATTTTTTTACTATTTTTAATGCTTCTTCTGAATAGTCACAGGATAGGACCTTGTAATTTCTTTCTATTAAATATAAAGTGTCTCCCCCTGAGCCACAGCCTAAGTCTATTATTAGGCTGTCTTTGTTGGCTTTTAGTATGGGTTCGTATTTGTCTAGCCAGAGGTCGTAGGTTGGTTGTTTGTTGTTTAGGGTTTGGTAGATGGTGTTCCAGTAGGTTTGCATGGTGGGGTCTCCTTTGTTTTCTTATGTAATTAAGCCTATAACAAAAATTATTATAGTTATAGGCTTTAAAACATTTTATTATAATTTAATTTTATTATAAATTAAATTTCTTCTAATTTTTTACCTGTCTTCTTCTCATAACTTTTAATCACTACTTCTGGTATTATTCCTAGGAAATAATCCTCTATTAGATTCCAAATTTCTTCATTTGTAAAATTTCCTTCATATATATAGGTTAACATTTCTACTGAAATCTGATGTCTCTTACTAACAATCTCAAGAAGCTTATTTTTATATCTATATGGTTTTGCCAATATTTCTCTCATTGTTTTAGTTTGGTTTACATAAATATAAATCTGACTATTTTTCCCACCTAATGATTTAAAAACCAATAAATCCATTGTCTCAAATATTCCTAATAACATTAAGGTTTCTTTAAATCCTTTATTCCCAGTATCATCAATTAAATACATAGTTCCATTTTTTACATTATCAAGTATCTTATAAAAACCACTTTCTAACCAATTAAAGAAATTATTAGTTCCATGCATAAATTTGTATTTTACTTCACCAGATTTTAAAGGTTTAGTTGCAAACATTTTAGAATGAATGTTATTACTATAATCTCTTTTATATACAGACATGGCTGCTATTAATGTATCTATTATACTTTTTGCTTTATACTTATTTATTTTTACATTTTCCATAAGTTCTGTAACTAGACTTTTTTCTCCATCTATATTATAAAATTTTTCTTCTCTTACTGACCTATTAACTATTGCTTTAATAGAATTTATATATGATTGAAACATATTTGTATAATTATCTTTAAAGTCTATTTCAATACTAAGGGCTGGCTTAATATGATCTCTATACTCAAAATTTAATTCCTCATTTTTTGAATAAAGCATAAATTTAAACTTAGAAAATGAATATTTATCAACAAAACTCTGCTCCCAAATCTTTTTTAAATTTAATGAACAAATATGCATTAAACTATCTAATTCATTAAAAATATTACCATATTCTTGTTTTATAGCTTTTTGAGTAGTTGCATTTATTTGAAAATATCCAGTTTCAAAAAGAGGAATAGGTCTTACATGAAAAGGAGAAAATGAAAATGTTCTTTCAAAATCCTTCTGAATTAAAAGCATAGCTGTTTTTACTTTATTTATTCCATCATCTTCGCTTGAAAAGGTTGTTTCAAAAATATGTGAAAAACTTTCAGCATCAACTAACATTCCATTACGTTTCTTAGTTAATCTTTTTTCTCTATTATTTTTTATATTATTCTGATAAAGCTCATAAACTTTTTTTACTACTTCGATTAATTGATACTCTTTAATTGTCGATAATCCATGTAACTTATTAATATGTTTAAAATCATTATTCATAAATTTATAATAAGCTTCTCCCATTAAATCTGACTTTCTTGCAGCTCGTCCTATTTCTTGTACATAATCACATACATTTCCTGTAGGAGCAAAATGAGCTACTATTTCTATATCATTTATATCTATTCCCATTCCAAAAGCTTTTGTTGCTATCATAATCGGAGTTTCTTTACTAAGAAATCTTCTATAATTTTCATCTTTTTCATATGCTGATAATTGACCATGATATTTTGATACATATTGTGACATATTTGCAATTATACAATGCTCATAAAATCTATTAATTAATGCTACTGTAGGAAAATAAATAAGCATTTTTTTGTCTCTCATTAATGCTTCGTCCATTTTTTCAATAAGATGTTCAAACTTATTTTGTTCATACTCAAACTTATTTGTAATTAACTTTGCTTTTTCAATATTTATATTAATGTCCTCTCTTTTAACATAACCTAAATAAGTTATAGGATTTACCATTCTCAAGCTTTCTATGGTCTCTTCATACATATTTTCTATACCACCATAAATAGCAGTTGCCGTAAAAGTAGCTATAACAAATCCAATACCTTTTTCTTCATTTCTAAGTTGGGATTTTTTAATTTTATTTAAATGATCACCTAAATACCAATAATCAGGTCTGAACTGCTTTCCCCAAGTTGTAACTATATGTGCTTCATCAACTACTAATAATCCTAAAGTTCTATTTCCTATAAGTTGATCTAAATCACTTTTACTTAATAAGGATTCTGGAGATAAATATAAAATATGACATTTATAATTAGCAATATCATTTATAATATTTTGCTTTTCTATAGGAGAAGTATCTGAATTTATTGTACGTACAAATTTATAATTTCGAATTTTTAAATTTTCAACTTGATCTTTCATTAATCCAATCAAAGGTGAAATGACAATAGTAAAAAGTTTATATTTTTCTGCAAGATAAATAGAGGGTATTTGAAACATAACTGATTTTCCAGCTCCAGTTGGTGCAGTTATAAATATATCCCGATAATCTTTTTTCTTTATACATTTTTCTGTTTCTGCTACTATATCACTTATTATATTATATTGAGATATTTCTTCTATAACTTTTTCTTTATAATTTAATTTATTAATATTATATACCTTCATTTTTCTAAAACTATCATAATTCCAATACTTTCTTAATATATCTAAAAATTCTTCTTTTACTGGTGTATTCTTTATTTTATTTTCTATAACTGCAATTTTAATTTCTAACTTATCCCCAAATAAATATTTTAAAATTTTTATTTTGTTTTCTAATACAATTTTATTTATTGTAATATTCTTTTCAATTATATATAAATATTTTAAATCTTTATTAACTAAATCATCTAACATTATTAGATAATTTTCCTCATCAATTAAATCATAGCAATTTATCGAATCTTCTACTATTTCTTTACAAATATTATCTGTAGATTTTTCAAAAATTTCTATTATTTCTTCTTTTTCATTAGTTAAAATACTATTATAAGTAATATAATATTTATCATTGATTAACTTTAAATTTCCATATATTGAAACTAATTCACTTATATCACCTAACTCATATTTATCTCCTTCTTTTTCTTCATCAAAATGATCTAATAATGAATTCAAATTAGTTTTTGACAATTCAACATAAAGAGGATAATAGTTATAGTATATATTATTTTCCAATATTATTATCTTACTATATAGTGATATTATTGAATCATACAATGCAATATATTCATCATATGTTATTATTCTTCTTTGACTTTGTATTAATTCTATAAAATAGCTTGGTTTATTTTTTATAAGCTTGTCCATTTCTATATTAATACTAGGTAAGAAATCGTTAATATCTATACCCTTTAAAACTATTATTGTTCCTGGTTCATTTAAATATTGTTCAATCTTTTTATATGCATATTTCTTTACACTTAACATATTTTAAATCACCTCAAATTAAAAATCTTTTAGTTTATTAGATCTAGAAGGGTGTCTTAGTTTTCTTAAAGCTTTAACTTCAATCTGCCTAATCCTTTCCCTAGTAACTCCATAAATTCTCCCAATTTGTTCTAATGTCATTTCTATCCCATTCTTTAAACCAAATCTGTATGTTAATATCTCTTTTTCTCTTTCAGCTAAAGTATTTAAAACCTTTTCTATTTCTTCTTTTAAAATTTTTGATTCAACCTCTTCTTCTAATGTTAAACTGAAGTTATCGGGCAGAAAATCTACAAGTTCACTATCACTCTCTTCTCCAATTAAAACGTTTAAAGAAGCAGGTGACATAATATTTTTAGCTATTATGTATATTTCCTCAAATTTTTCTCTATTTATTCCATTGTTCTCAGCTATTTCTAATATTTCTTCTTTTGTAGAATTATGGTTTTGTATTAAAATTCTATATAAAAAATTTACTTTTTCAAAAACATGAACAGGTAGTCTAATCGTAAATCCATAATCAATTATCGCTCTAATTATTCTCTGATCTATCCAATTTATAGCATAAGTAACAAACTTAGTTCCCCTTTCTAATTCAAACTTTTCAGCAGCTGTTATAATTCCAAGCATTCCATACTGAAATAAATCCTCAATATCTAATTTATGATTATATCTTTTTGCAAATTTTAACACTCTACTCATTATTAATCTTTCATTCTTATTTATAAGAGCTTCTAGTGCCACATTATATCCTTTTTTATATAATATGCATAATTGCTCATTAGAAAGCTTCTGTATTTTTTTATAATCATAGGAATTATAATTATTGTTTCTTTTACTTTTTAAACTCGAATTTTCATTTAAATCCTTACTATTAATATCTTCATTATCATCATAATAAATTTCAATATTTGCTTCTATTAATATATCAACTATTTCATATTGTTCATGTTTATTGAATCTAGAAAATAACTTCTCAAAATCATTTTCTGATAACATTCCGTCCTTATTTAAATAAGGTTTTATTCTGGTTAAAATATACTCTTTATTCATTGCATTGCCCCTAATTAAATTTATCTAGTATTTATATCTATATATAATATATCATAAATTTCTTTCAATTTGACAATATTATCCTAAAAATATATAATTTTTACATATTACTTTATTTGTAAATTATTATTTAATTTTTTAGGAGGACTTATCTTGACTGATATAATTTTAGTTTTTATCTTTATCTATTTAATTTCTTTAATTCCTAAATACATTAGTTTTAAAAATTCTACTTATAAAGAAGCCAGTGGAAATAGCTTTTTAAGAACTATATATAACAATGGAAACTATGGTGAATTTATTACTTTCAAATACTTAGAGAAATTAAATTGCTATAAAAAATTAATGACAAACTTGTATTTACCTAAAACTAATGGAGAAACTACTGAAATAGATTTATTAATGCTCACTGAAAAAGGTATATATGTATTTGAATCTAAAAATTACAGTGGTTGGATCTTTGGAGATGAGAAAAATAAATATTGGACACAAACCCTTCAAAATAAGCAAAAGAATAAATTTTATAATCCAATATGGCAGAATAAAAGTCATATAAGCGCCTTAAAGTCTACCTTAGAAATTGATAGAGATAATTTTTATAAATCTTTTATTATATTTAGTGAACGTTGTACTCTTAAGAAAATTAATCTAACTTCTTCTAATGTAAAAGTAATAAAAAGAAATCAATTAATTAAAGAAATTAAGGAAGATATGAATAATTCCTTTACTTTAATGCCAAAAGAAGAAATAGATATGTTATATATTAAGCTACAGGCTTATACACATGCTAATGATTTTATTAAAAAAGTTCATGTTAAAAATATAAAGGCTAAAAGTTTGTGATAGATCTTTTAGCCTTTATAATTATACCCCAACATCTCCCTCAGCTTCTCCTTATTCTCCTCCGCCTTAATCTTCCTGATGCTTGGATTTTTATTTTCTATGTTTATGCACATTTCTATAAGCCTATCAACAATTCTTTCCCCATATCTTTCCTTTAGCTGGCCAAGGGAATAGTTGCTTGTAACTATGGTTGGCAGTTTCTTTCTGTACCTGCTGTCTAGGATGGTGTAGATTTTTGATAGGCTCCATTCTGTCCCTTGTTCTGTGCCTAGGTCGTCAATTACTAGAAGGTCAGCAGCTTCTATGGATTTTAGGATTTCGTATTCTCCTTCCCTGCCCCAGCTGTTGTAGGTTTCCCTTATTCTTTCTAAAAGACCATTAATGCTAATGCAGACTACAGGAACTCCCTTCTTTAGGAGGCTATTTGCTATTGCAAAGGATAAATAACTTTTACCATTACCTACAGAGCCAGTTATTAGAAGGCCTAGTCCCTCTTCCTTGATCTTTTTAAAGTTTTCTGCATATTTAAGGCCAAGGTTATAGAACCTTTTATCTCCCTTCTTAAAGTCCCAGTTTTCAAAGGTTTTGTCATAAAAGCTTCTTTCCATAAGGGAATTTTTTAGGAGGATTTTTAGTCTATCTCTTTTTTCTTCCTCCTTCTCCCTTATCTCCTGCTCTTTTAGCTCCTTCTTTTTGCAGCTGCATAAAACCTTCACCCTCATGCTTCTTCCAAAGAGTTCTAGAATCTTTTGTGTTTTCTCCCCACAGATATTACAAGTCGTCAAGGTCGAGGATACATCCCCTTCTTCGAAGTTCTTCTTCATAACTTGATATAGCATCTCCACCTTTTATCCCCTCTTTCTCTCTAGACTTTTGAAACTTGTTTTTTAGTATGCCTTCCACATAGCTTAACGAATATTTATTATGTCTTATTGCTTCTACCATAGCTTCTCTTAGAGCTTCCTCTGAGTAATTTTTTATGCAGTCATCTAAAAGCTCCCTTGTTATCTCGTTTATTTTTCCAAAGCCATTATCTCTAAATAATTTATATATGCCTTCATTATCACAACTACAACTACAACTTAATCTTTCTTCTTCTTTTTCAGAGCCTTCATAACTTTTAGATTTAGCTTCTATGCTATTATTAGTTATATCAGTATTTGTTGTAGTATTAGTATTTAGTATATATTCAGTATTTAGTTCTTTATCAGTATTTAGTATATATTCAGTATTTAGTTCTTTATCAGTATTTAGTATAGATTTAGTATTTAGTAGGGGCGGATTTTTCGAATTCGGCTCTTGCTCCTTGCTATTTTCCGAATTCCATTTCTCCGCATTAGAACTATCCACATTCCATTTTTCAGCCCTATGCTTTTCCTTTATTGAACTTTTTATTTCACTTTCTTCCAGTATGGCTTCTTCCCAAAGTGGATTATTTCCATCTTCAGAACTTTCTCTTTCCCTTGGGACTTCATAAACTAAATATTCATATCCCCCAGTGAATTTGCCCCTTTCATCTCTATTTCTTATTCTTTCTATATAGCCGAATTCCATTAATTCCTTTATGGCTGTTGAAATGCTGTCCTTCCCATCTCTAGCATGTTTTATTATGTCTCTCAAGTAAAAGTTCCAATCATCAGGCTTGCTTAAAAAGTAAGCAAGCAAACCCTTTGCCTTAAGGCTTAAATTCCTGTCTTCTAAGAAACCATTGTGAATTACTGTATAGTTTTTATTTTTTACTGCCCTGAAAATAGCCATAATATCCTCCCTTTATACTTTTGACTTACAATTCTCCTAAGCTTTTTAATTATCTAATTCTGTCTTTATTTCAAACTTTATATAGCTTGTCTCCTTTAAATATCTTTTATAAATTTCTGCTTCTTCCCTTTTTAAGGCCTTTCGGTCAAATCTTAGCCTCTTGTAGCTTTTTCATTTGTGTCTTCTTTTTATTAAAATCTCACAGTCTAGCTTGCAGGGCCTACTAGAACTTCTTTTATTAAATATGAAAGACTGCATATATTCATTTTGTATATAGTTTAACCTTTCCATAAGAAACTCCTCCCCTTTAGTTACCATATAAGCTTGTACTTCTCCATATAATCATAGAGACAGTCAGCATGAATAATATCATCCTCAAATTTATAAGCATCATCATTAGACATAATTAACTTATGGCAATGATCGCAGCGGGCTATTTGATACTCCTTATCAAATTCATAATAATAGTCATAACAAAATTCTGGTAAACTTAATTTTTCCATAATATGCTCCTTTCTAAGTCTATTGTTTATTACGCAACTAACTTATAGAAATATTTTTTAAGACTTCCCAATAAGGAAGCTCTAGTTTGTAAAAAGTTCTTCCACGCTTTTGTTGAAGATTCTAGCTAGTATTTTTGCTTCCTTTAGGGAAAATCTTAGCTTTCCATTTTCCTTTCTGCAGTAGGAAGATGTAGTTATATTCAGCCTATCCGCCAGTTGTGCCTGGGTTATGCCCTTTGTTAATCTTAGTGTTTTTAATTCCTCATTGATCATTTTATCCTCTCCTTTATTTGACTTTTTTCCTTTCAACTATTAAATATGCTTAACTTGCAATTTTTTAGAAAAATTTTTAAAAAGTTTTATAAAAAAAGAGCCTAATGACTTTAAGTCCCTAGGCTTTTCTTATATTCTTAAAAAATCAAATATTATATTTATTTCTTTTTTTTTGCCTTTAGAAAGAATAAACTAGCTGAATTTTATTATACATGCAACTTCTGTATATATAAAATATGAAAAAGAAATTTTTGGGAGGTTCTTATATATGAAAATAGGAATAGATATTGGTCACAATGTTCATTTTGATACTGGAGCAAGGGGAATAAGATTTGAAGATGAGCTTAATCTTCTTGTTGGAAAGGAACTTATAAAAAGACTTCAAGATGCTAATGTAACTGTTATAAACTGCACTCCTTCCTCTGCAAGTTCCTTGTCTAATTCCCTATGGCAGAGGTGCAATACTGCTAACAGCTCTAACTGTGATATCTTGATAAGCATTCACCATAATGCAGGGGGCGGAAGAGGATCAGAAGTTTTAATTGCCTCAAGTGATAAAGCAAAGAAAGTTGGAAATTCCATTTTAATGAAGTTGGAGGGCCTTGGCCTAAGGAACAGGGGGATAAAATATAGAAAGGATCTTTATATCTTAAACAATAGCAAAATGCCTGCCCTTATTGTGGAATGTGCCTTTGTAGATAATGCTAATGACATGAATAATTACAATCCAAAGGCTGTTGCTAATGCTATTTTTGAAGGAATATGCAGGGAATATAAGATATTGACAAGCTCTTCGACTGATAAAGGCCCTGCTTCTACCAATAATCATTTAAAAAGCTATACTGTAGTTAAGGGGGATACCCTATATAGCATTGCCAAAAGATTCAACACTACTGTAGCAATCCTTGCTAGCAAAAACAATATAAAAAATGTAAATCTTATTTATCCTGGGCAGAAGCTTATGCTATGAAAAATTTATATACTTTTTCAAATTATCTGAAAATTTAGTCTAGACAAATTTATATTTTGATGTATAATATAATCAAAGATATTAATTGATAATAATTATTAATCGATTAAGATTATCAATAATTTATATAAATGTTATTAATGAGGTGATTATATATGAATAAATTTAGTTTAAGACCATTACCATATGCATATAATGCTTTAGAACCATATATCGATGCTTTAACAATGGAAATACATCATGACAGACATCATCAAGCATACGTGGACAATTTAAATAAGGCTTTAGAAAAATATCCTGAATTCTATGAAAAGAGTTTAGAGGAAATATTATCGAACTTAGATGCAATACCAGCAGATATTAGACAAGCTGTTATAAATAATGCTGGAGGAGTTTACAACCATGACTTCTTCTGGAGCATAATGTCTCCAGATCATAATCAAGAACCATCAGGAGCTTTACTTGATGCTATAGTTAAAACTTTTGGATCAGTAGAAGAATTTAAGGCTCAATTTGCTCAAGCAGCTGCAGCAAGATTTGGTTCAGGCTGGGCATGGTTAGTTAAAGATGCCGAAGGAAATCTAAAAATTATGAGTACAGCTAACCAAGACAGTCCAATTTCTGATGGCTATAAGTTAATAATAGGCTTAGATGTATGGGAACATGCTTACTACCTAAATTATCAAAACAAGCGTCCTGCATATATTGAAAATTGGTGGAAGCTTGTTAACTGGAAGCAAGCAGAAGAGAATTTTGCTAACTAATAAAAAAGTGGCTGTATCAAAGGATTTTTAATTCCTTTGATACAGCCTTTTTAATTTGATTGTTAGTCTAAATCTATACATAATACTTTTTTCCTCTTAAAGCTAAATCTGCTACTATGTTTGATGCTAAAATTGTTTTCCCAACTCCTCCTTTGTAGTTTATAAAAGAAACAATTTTCACTGACATCTCCTTAGTATTTTTATTTATTTAAATTATCTCTATTCTTTTAATAATTTAGATATGCATTATTTAACCAATTGCCTTTATCTTATATCTAAATTTATCATTCTTATATTCTACAATTATTATATCTCCCATGATTTTATTTATTAAGGCTTTTCCAAGTTTAGAACTTTGAGAATATAACCCTTCAAAAGGAATCTCCTCACTATCTTTTACTATCTTTATTTTAACTTCTTTCTTGGTCTTTAAGGATACTAAGGTAATAGTTTTATTAAGATAGGGATGTATACTTTTATCTATATAACTTCCTGTTTGATTTTTATTATCCTTATTTCTAGATGTAGTACTATAATATTTGCATCGCTTACCCACGCATTTTGTTAGGTAATGTTCTGACTTATTGTATTGACAAATATTACTATAACTTAATCTACACTCTAACCTTTTATTTTTTCCCTTTGGCTTAAGTTGTACTATATGAGCTGAAACGCCTTGCATATGCCTTACCCCATAAGATATTAACCCCCAACTATTTTTTTATTCTCATTTTATCTTATGTTTATTAGTTTCTATCTATTATTTATTCCTTCATTTAAAACTAAATTGAGACCCATAGACAGCATTGAAGGAGATTGAAATATCTGCGAGAACAGCCACCTATCGAGAGATAGGAATAAAAATTATTGAAATTGCAAGATAATACTAGTTTTAGTATTGCCTTTTTTATTTTATAGAAATATTAACAGTAGATAGCTGTTGTCTCTTAAATTATATGACAAAAAAAGCCAATGCTTCTTTTACTAAGCATCGGCTTTCTTATGACTATTATTACTTCCTTAACTTAGGCTTTTAATAGCCTCAGAAATAATATCAACTAAATCTTCTGCTTGAGCTACATAGCCTAATCTGTCAATAAAGGCATGGGTCATGCCCTTATAACGATAGCATGTAACATCAACTCCTGCATCCTTAAGCTGCTTTGCATAAAATTCTACTTGTATTGTAAGTCCATCAAATTCAGCTCCCACTAAAATTGCCTTAGGAAGATTTTTATGGGATTCTGCCATAATTGGACTTACATAAGGGTTATATACTAGATTACTATCTTTTAAATATAAGGTTTTAATTGGATTATTTTCTATACTTTCAGGTTTTCCTAAGTTTAACATAGGACTGATTTGCTCTTCTTGTTCTGGAGCAATGGTGAAGGCTTCCTTTGACCATTTATAGCCTGGAACAGAAGCATCGCCAAGGGCTACACATGGATAAATTAATACTTGTAAAGCCACCATAGGTATTTTTTCATCCCTTGCCCTCAAGGCTATTGCTGCTGCAAAATTTCCTCCAGCACTATCTCCACCAATTGCTATTTTATTTTTATCAATTCCATACTTTTCAGCATTCTCATAAATATGTTTTACTGCACCGTAACAATCATTTAGCCCATTAGGATATGGCTTTTCTGGTGCTAAGGAATAATCTACATTAAATACTACACAGTTAGCTCTTTCTGCTATTAATTTGCAGAAATTTTCTACTACATATGTGGTTCCGCCAATCCAGCCCCCACCATGGAAGAATACTAAGGCTGCTTTATTAGCAGTTCTTTCCATAAGTCTTGGATAATATCTCCATAGGCCTACTTCATTTCCATAACAATTTATTGTTTCAAACTTTGTATATATTTCAACAGTATTTAGGTTTAAATTTGCAAAACCCATACTGTCTCTAATGCTTTGAATGCTAAAATCTTTAAATGCATTTGATGCTGAATTTGCATCAAGAACAGCTTTTTCACAAGGATCCAAGTAGCCCTCTCTTTTCTCCCCTGGACTTGGTTTTAATATTATTTCAACTCCATTATTTATAATTTTTTTAGTTTCATTTTTAAGGATATCTAAATATTCTAGTGGATATTTCCTCATATAACTCTCCCCCTATTTCTCATAATTATTTTCAAGGCATTTTAGGGCTTCTTCTAAATATACTTTAATTATTCTCTCTTCTTAAATATAATACAGCTCCTAAAAGATTAGCATCATTGCCATATAAGCATCGCTTAATCTTAGTTGTACATATTTCTAGAAAAGTGTTTTCCATATTAGTAAATCTTTCCTTAACAAGGTCTATAAACCAGTCTTCCTCACTAATTCCACCGCCTAAGCATATAACTTCTGGATTAATAAATAATATAATGTTATAAAAACATAAACATATATTATCTACCCATTCCTCCATTGCCTTTATAGCGATTTCCTCATTGTTTAAATACTTCTTGCATACTTCAGTACCATATTTAAGATTTTCATTAGCTTTTTCATTGTATATTCTAACCAAAGCTGGTATGGAAGCAACGCTTGCCCAAAATTGTGGCTTATCCTTATCCTTTGATAATGCTATGCCTGAAAATTCTCCAGCCATTCCATTTACACCTTGAATAACCCCTTGGCTATCACATACACAGCCCCCAATGCCTGTCCCAATAATGAAGTAGACACTTGATCGAGTCCCCTTGCCATTTCCTAATAAGAACTCACAATAGCCTGCTGCTTTAGCATCATTAATTGTGGCTACTTTTTTCTTTAATCTCTTTGAAACTTCTAAATTCACATTAGTTCCGTACATAATCTGCACATTTTCTGCTGCCTTAGATAAAATGTTTGAATTACTATCAATTACTCCTGGGGCTGAAATACCTATTGCCTCATATTCATATTTATCCAATCCCTCACATAAATAGTCATAAAATTCATCCTTTGTTTCCTTTAATTTTGTTTCCTTTTTCCACTTCTTTATAACTTTATTTTCCTCATCTATAAGGGCATATTTAATAAAAGTCCCGCCAATATCTATTCCTAAATACATTCCCTCTTCTCCCTTAAAATTGATATTAATTTATTACTTTAATTTATTAGCCACTTGCTTTCTATAATTACTCGGAGTTGTTTTATATTTTGCCTTGAATTTATTTATAAAGGCCATTTCATTTGGAAAACCGCATTCCAAGGCTATTTCAATGATATTCTTTTTTGAATTTACAAGCTGGTAAACAGCATTTTCAAGCCTTATCTCCGTTAAATAACTATAAACTGTTTTGCCTACATATTTTTTAAATAATAGTGCAATATTCTGAGGCGTATATCCAAAATATTTAGCTATTGAATTTAAAGTAATATTTTCTTTGTAATTGCAGTTAATGTAATATATAACTTTATGAATCAAGTCATTAACCTTACTGCTTATTTCACTTTTATAAGCAAAATTCTCATCTTCAACAATGGTTATCAGCAATAATAAGAGATTTGCCTGGTATTTCATTCTAGAAACATAGTCTGTCTTATCTAAATACTGAATAACACTTTTATAGTAAAATAAGAACTTCGATACATCCTTTACTTTGAATGCCTTTGTTGACAGCTTATCAAAATCTAAGTATTTTACTAAAAAATCATATCTTATATGCAGACATTGATGACAAAGAGTTTGGGTTAAAGACTTGGTTCCATGTAATATACTTCCACCTATAACTCCAACATCACCAGCTCCTAATGGTATATTTTCATTAGCAGTAGTGATTTCAAGAGAGCCTTCAACAACATAGATTATTTCAAGTGATTCATGCCAATGCTTTCCAACTACCTTTTTTTCAGTAGAAAACCACTCATTATAAACACAAATGTTGTTAAGATCTTTTTTCCAAGGACCTTCCTTTTCAAAAGGCTCGTAATCATTTACATAGTTTATATGAATTACTTCTTCTTCTTTAAATATATTTAGTATATCACTCTTATATATCATTCCCTGCTCCTATTATTCTTTAAATTTATAATATTTTATTTAGTCAAGACATTCTCCATTAGATTCTATGACCCTTTTATACCAGTAGAAGGACTTTTTCTTTAGTCTCTTTAAAGTTCCATTACCTTTATCATCCATATCAACATAGACAAAACCGTATCGCTTTTTCATTTCTCCAGTGCCGGCAGATACTAAATCAATACATCCCCATGGGGTATATCCCATTAAGTCTACTCCATCATATTCAATAGCTTTCTTTATTTCAATTATATGCTTCTTTAAATAATCAATGCGATAATCATCATTGATCTCACCATTTTCGTCAATTGTATCTATAGCTCCTAAGCCATTTTCTACAATCATTAATGGTTTTTGATACTTATCATATAATCTATTTAAAACAAGTCTAATTCCTTGAGGATCAATAGGCCATCCCCATTCAGATTCTTCTAAATATGGATTTTTAACTCCTCCAAGTTGATTTCCAGCAGATTTTTCTTTACTTTCTTTTGTTGAAATTACAGCTGAATTATAGTAACTAAAGGCAATATAATCTACTACTCCCTTTCTTAGTAACTCCTCGTCTCCTTCTTCTTTAACTAAGTTAATATTTAATCTTTCTAATTCCTTAAGCTTATAAGAAGGATAATAGCCCCTAGCTTGTACATCTAGATAAAAATCTTTAAACATTCTATCCACTTCCATTGTCTTAATAGAATCATTAGGATTACATGTTTCTGGATAGAATAATATATTAGCTACCATTAGTCCTATTTTGAAATCAGGGTTAATCTTATGACCTAGAATAACTGCCTTGGCACTAGCTAATAATACATGATAAATAGCTTGTTGCTGCCTTTGTAGATTTGATGCTTCTGTAATGCCTAAAGTAGTATAGTCCCTTAAGAAATTTATTTCATTAAAGGTCATCCAATATTTAACCTTATCTTTATATCTTGTAAATATTGTATCACAAAATCTCTCAAAAAAGTCTATTGTTTCCCTATTAAGCCAGCCCTCATATTTAATAGCTAAATTAAGAGGAAGGTCAAAATGATTAATTGTAACTACTGGCTCAATGCCATACTTTAATAGTTCATCAAATACATTGTCATAAAACTTTAAGCCCTCTTCATTAGGCAGCTTATCATCCCCATTTGGATATATTCTTGACCAGTTTATTGACATTCTAAAGCACTTGAAGCCCATTTCTGCCATTAATTTTATGTCTTCCTTATAATGATTATAAAAGTCAGTTGCTACATGACTAGGATAATAAATATCTGGGTCTACATATGCTTTTGCTCCTTTAGGCACATCTTCAAATCGATTTATTAACTTCCTTATGCCATCTTCTAGTTCAATTGAAATTTTTCTTGCTTCATCTTTGCTCCCAGCAGTTATTACATCAGCTGTAGCAAGGCCCTTGCCACCACTTAAGTATCCACCTTCATATTGGTTTGCAGCAGTTGCTCCTCCCCATAAAAACCCTTCTGGGAAACTCATTTATACCAGCTCCTTCTCTTTAATTAATAATTGCTCTTCCTTATATGCCTTTGAATCATCAATTTTAAAGAATGGCAAATACAATAGGAAGTGTATAGTTATTGATGCCAACCATACTAAAAATAAATTAAATCCTCCACTCATAAATGATGAAACAAATCCTGGTGTAACCCATGGAAGTGAAATTGTTGGATTTATTGATATAGGTAATATTTTAACTAAAAACATTGCAAATACTCCTGAAACAAAAGAAGAAAATACCATAGGTACAAAATATAATGGATTTAACATTGTAGGGAAGCCGAAAATAATTGGCTCATTAATATTAAATATATTCGCAGGAATAACTAATTTTCTCATAGATTTATATTTTTCTGATTTTGCAAATAAGGTTGCTAAACATAAGCCTAAGGTATTTCCAGTACCTCCTACATACACTGCTGTTCCAACTACTGAGAATGTTAGATATGGTAATGGGTTTCCTGCAAGGAAAGCCTCAGTATTAGCAGTACCTGCTGCCATTAATACTGGTATATAACAGCTTAATATAGGATTTGGGTGAATTCCAAAGAACCAGCTTAAGTTCATAAAGCAATACATTAATATTAATGACCATGGTGAAGTTCCAAAATACATAACCGGCTTAGATATAGTTTGTGTTACAAAATTAAATATATCTCCATAGGATGTTAAGGATAAACCCCACTTTACAAAGAAAACTATTGTAAACATTATCATTGCAACAAATGTTGGAGCTAGTGATTCTGTTACCATTGGCGGTACTGAATCCGGCAATTTTAAAACTAATTTCTTGTCCATTAATTTGCAATAAATCCAAGGCATTAATAGACCTATAAACATAGCAACAAATATACCATTACTTCCCATATTAGATGTTAATAATGTGCTGGTAACAGCACCATCAATTTCAGCATATTTAATTGGCATTAAGGCAATAAATGTTGCTAAGGCTATTACAGCACCTACAATTCCGTTTTTCCCTTCAATTTTAGTTAAATTATAAGAAATGCTTGCAACTACATAAATACCTAATAATGATAGTGTTAATGAAATAAAGTCCTGTGCAGTTTGGTATAATCCTGTTCTGGCTAAAAAATCTTGCCATGGAGCTATTGGTAAATTGCCTAATACTGCAATTAATGCTGTTCCTAGTGTAATTGGCATTGATGACATGAAACCTGCTGTTAAAGCTCTAATAAACTTATTATTTGATACAGCAGTAGCAAAAGGCCCCATAAATTTTTCTAATCCATTTTGTAATTTTTCAAAAAAGCTCATTTTGTTCCACTCCTTTAAAAACTTATTTACACCCTTATTTTAAACGTTTACTTTTTTCCTCAATATTCTATTTTTAAAAAAATAACCTTAATTATTTAAAATCTATTATCCTTAGTTTTATCTATATAAAAAGAGCCACAAGCTGTGGCTCAATTGCTGAAATAGCTATTTTTTTAGTAAATAAATTTTATAATCATATGGGAAAAGTTCAATCTCACTATCTAATAAAAGCTCCTTATCTTCAAGACAGTCCCTAAGCTTTAAATTTCTCATTTCTTCTGGAAGGCTAAACTTCTTATTTTTTTCATCCATATTTAAAATCACATATAAATCTTCTTCCCTGCCCTTCTTTTTATAGCTTAAGACATTATCAAGGCCATCAAGTTCTATCCAGCTAAGATTTTCTGACCTAAAGCTCTTATACTTTTTACGAAGCTGGATTAATTTTTTTATAAAGGAGAAAAGCTCCTTATTCTGCTTATCTTCCTCCCAGATCATTGGCTGCCTGTTGGTATGTTCTCCCCCTGTCATGCCAATTTCACTGCCATAATAGATAGATGGACAGCCAGGAAAGGTCAGTAGTATTAAGTAGGCAAGCTTTGCAGGCTCTAGCCTTTCCTGCACCAAGCTAAAGAAACGCTCAGTGTCATGGCTGTCTAAAAGGTTAAAGAGATTTCTTGTTAAATGCTTTGGATAGCTTACCAAGAGCCTGCTTAATTCAACTTTTAAGTCCTCTAGGCTGTATTTAATTTTTTCCTTATTATTTAATCGAAAGTAGGACCAAATAGGAGTTGAAAACTCATAATTCATAACGGCATCAAACTGGTCTCCCCCTAGCCAAGGATAGGAATTATCCCAATTTTCTCCTAGAATATAGAGGCTTGGTTTAATAGCCTTTAATCTCTTCCTTAATTCCCTCCAGAAATCATGGGATACTTCATTTGAAACATCCAGCCTCCAGCCATCTATATCATATTTTTCAACCCAATAGCTTGCCACCTTTAAAAGATATTCCCTGGCAATAGGGTTACTTGTATTCCACTTTGGCATGGACTGGGTATAGGCAAAGGTGAAGTAATTTAATTCTTCCCTTGGAACTACCTGAGGCTTACCATTTATTATTTCTCCTGCTACTATTGGCTTATTAGGATTCAGAACATAGAAGCAGTCAAAGTATTTAGACTTACTTCCCTTCTTTACTACATCCTGCCAGTAAGGATGGTTAAAACCACAGTGGTTAAAGACTGCATCCAGCATGACCTTAATGCCTCGCCTATGGGCTTCTTCAACCAATTTTTTAAAGGTCTCATTATCTCCTAATTCCTTATCAATCTTAAAGTAATCTGTAGTATCATACTTATGCTGGCTAGGTGACTCAAAGATTGGATTTAGGTATATCCCATTAAAGCCAGCTTCCTTAATATAATCAAGCTTTTCTATAATTCCCTGTAAAGTTCCTTCCTTACTCTTTTCTCCCCCATAAAAGCTCTTTGGAAAAATCTGATACCAGACAGTATTTTCTACCCAGTCTGGAGCCTTATATAAATCTTCTTCATTTATATAGGGGTAGTTAAAGTAATTTGATAGGTCATACAGTCTATCCTTATCTTCTGTGTATGGATGCCTATAGTGGCTTCCATAGATATATTTTTCCTTATCATTTTCCAGGATGAAGCAGTATTTAATTCTTCTCCACTTTATATCCTTAATTTCTGCAAACCAGCAGTCATGATCTCTTGTAATCTGCTCCTTTTCCATTTTAATCTTATATACTGAGGCTATATCAAAATCATATATGCCGCTTCCATCCTTTCTTGGAATCCAGTTAAAGGGATCTACTGCTAATATTTCAATATTCTTTACTTCATTTTTGCCAGTTTTTATTCTTACATGAAGGGTCTCCTTATCATAGGCATAGGCAAGATTGCTTTTAGCTTCATGTATAATTGCTGCAAAATTCATGCTAATTTCTCCTTCCTTTATTTAGTCATTAAGGAAAAATTTATTATAACCTTTGCTGAAATTATATTCTTTTAGAAAGGTAATATCAATCCTTATTTAAGCTTTCTGAGGAACTTTGGAACTTTAAACAATTTATCTTTATATAATAGGAAAAGACAATTAAAATTTTGTTTATTTACACAATTTTCTTATAAACTGCATTTTTATAATAACCTAAAAATATAAAAAGCTTAGCCCTAATAAATCTTTAGTGCTAAGCTTTCTATAGCCTTTCTAATTCCACAAATCCTTTGTAAGTTCTTCTATCTTTCTTTTTCTTCTTTCAGTTTCTTCAAGGTCTATTGTAATAATATCATCAGATATGTCCAGCACATATCCTTCTTTTGCCTTTGAAGGAATTTTAGAAATTTCTATGTCTATCATGCTTCTGTCTTCCCTTTCACAGACAGCAAAATCTCCTTCAAATCTGTCTATTATTACTTTCAAAATAAACACCTACCTTTTAGATCTTCTAAAACCTGCTGCTTGAGCTTCCTCTTCAGTTGAAAACCAAACTTCTGGTATTGTCCTATCGTAATAAGCTCCACCTGGCATATGATAAATTTTCTCACCTTTTGAATTTATATTGCCCTTAATTTTGCCAGTTCCACTTGTACTAGTATTGTCGCTTGTATTAGTTTGTGAATTTTGATTAGTATTTGTATTGCTGCTAGGCTTGCTACTTGTATTGGAACTTGAGCTGCTGCTAGAACTACTGCCAACCTTACTTCTTGTATTACTATTAGATTTGCTGCTTGAGCTGTTGCTTGAAGAAGCAAAAGCATAGCTTCCTGGTTCAACATTAAAGCTTATATTCTTTCCATCACTTGTTGCAACTACTGTTCCATTTTCATCAGTTCTATAAACAGCTATATTATGAGCCTTTAATCTATTCATAACTTCCTCAGTTGGATGTCCATAACTATTGCCCTTTCCAACACTTATAACAGCATATTTAGGATTTACCTTATTTAAGAAGGCTTCAGTTGTTGAGGAACGGCTTCCATGGTGGCCGATCTTTAATAAGTCAGCTGATAAATCCATACCCTTTGACAGCATTTCATCTTCTGATACTGCTTCTGCATCTCCAGTGAATAAGAAGGATGTATTTCCATAAGTAACTTTTAAAACTATTGAATAATCATTGGCATCTTCATAGAAGGAACTATTTGGAGCAAGCACTGTAACTGTAGCTTCTCCCAACTTAAAGCTCTCCCCAACAGAAGGTACTGTAAGCTTTAAGCCCTTGTTTTTTACTGCCTTTACAAAGTCTTCAAAGGTTCTTGTAGTTGCAGTCTGCTTTGGGAAATATACCTTATTTACCTTGAAGGAATTTATAACAATATCAGCACTTCCAATATGATCTTCATCCTTATGGGTTCCAACAAAATATTTAAGTTCCTTTATATTCTGTCCATTAAGATAAGCTTTTAACACTTCCGCATCATCATTATTTCCAGCATCTATAAGCATTGCTTCACTGCCCTGCTCTATTAAAATGCTATCTGCTTGACCAACATCTATAAAATGTATTTTTAAACTTCCATTTACTGTATTAGAATCTGTTTCTTTATTTTTTTCTTCAGTCTCCTTTAAGGATCCCTCTTGCTTAACAAGGGCACTTTGTCCATTATTATCTGTTGTAATTGAAGAAGAACATCCAGCAAAGAATACTGACATAGTAACTATAAGAAATAGTGTCCCAATTAAGCTTTTTCCTTTGCTTCTAAGTCCTTTAACTGTGGCTTTTTTCATTTGTTTCACCTCTCAAAATTTGTCTGATAATATCATTATATCAGGAAAAATGGAGCTTTGCTATCAAATAAAAAGATACCTTCTTTTTAACAAAGGTGCCTATGACTAAGTATAAAGAATACTTATTTTATCAAATTTTTATCAGTTTTTTATGCTGTTTAAAAATAAAATCATGCTATATTCATCAGCTTCACGGGCTAAGAATTTTTTTCAGAATCAAGGGCTTTCATCAGATTTATTAAATCTTCCGCATCCTCTAACTCTGGAGTTCTTATTATAAGTTGTTGACCATCTTTTAGTAGGTGCTCTTTTCTGTAATTAAAATCCATATTTTAAATATAATTTAAAAACATAAAATTGTAACAGCATTTTCAAAAATAAAAAGTGACTTCTGTATAATACAAAAATCACTTTTTATAATTTTTATTTATAAGTAATACATAAAAATATATTTTTAAATTATTTAAAAACTACAGCTCCAATATCATTATTAAAACATGGTTTATAGCATTTTAGACAGTCAGAATATTTTCCTCCAGCATAAAGATTGCATTTAAATAGATTATTTGGAACAGATGCTTTATTAGCATAAACAATATATTTACTTAATTTATTACTTAATTTCTTTAAGTTATTATATACATTTAATTCATTTATACTGGTATTATTTTGAGGAGTACTATTTTCCATTACACTAAAAAGTATTTTCATATTCAGATTGTCTAAATTTCTTTGTTTAGATTGAAGATATTTTTCAATAGTTTTTATTTCTTTTGTATAAGCCATAAAATATAAGTTACCATAATCTGAATTTGCAAAGTAATCTGTTATTTGTACCCATTTATCAAAATATTCTTCATTATAAAAGTCTCCACTATAATGTATACGTATTAACATTTCCCAATCTTTTTCAAATAAATCATTTTTTAAATTTTTATATTTATTATCAATATAATTTATCATTAAATTTACAAAAAAATCTTTATTATTATGACTAACTATATTTTGTTGAATATTTTGAAATAATCCCCTCTGATCATTTATATAATTTATTACTTCTTGTATGTGTTCTTTATTAGAAATATTATTATTTAGATACCTCTGAAAATGTTTCATATTGCAATCAAAAGTTAAAAACAAGTTTTTATAATGCTTTTTTAATGAAGCTCCTTCATTTTGCGAAGAAAGACTATACCTTTTTTCGTATTTTCTTCTAATAATAAATAATCCATATATCTCCTCTCAATAAAATACTTACCATATATATTATTAATATATGAATAATTTATCCGATAAAATATAAAAGTAGCTTATATATAAATTTCTATAATACTCTTCATAAACAATTTCTTTTAATATCTAGATATAATTTTTTCAATTATATCTTATAGACTAATATTATTTTAATATAACTACTTATAATAATTTATAAGATGAAACCAATCTTCTTTTTTCTGAAATTTCTTCCTCAACTCTTCAACTACTAAAAGATCCGCCGGTACCCAAACTTCCTTATCCACTTCCTCTAAGCTTATCCACTTAGCACTATTATGCACATTTAAATTTAATTCCCCCCCTATAACTTCACAAATAAAGCAGTGCATAATTAAATGAAAATTTGAATAATCATAGTCTATTGTAGTTAAAAATTCTTTAACCTTTATATCAAGCTCTAATTCTTCTTTAATTTCACGAATAAGGGCTTCTTCCCTTGTTTCGCTAGCTTCTATCTTTCCCCCTGGAAACTCCCACATATAATGAAAGTCTCCTCCTTCCCTGCGGGTTATAAATATTTTATTTTCTTTTTTTATTATTGCTGCTACAACTTCTATGCTTTTGATAATAAATTCCTTATCTTATAATGATTTATTAGCTTTAAAATATTCTTTTAATTCTAAGATAATTTTATTGTCATTAGCTTTAAATAAGTCATTTAAATTATTATTCATCTTATATTCTTCATAATCTAATAAGAAACTTACTTTTACAATTTCTATTTCAATAGGAGCTATTTGAAATTTACTATTTACTTCAAACTTAATATTTTCCTTATTATTATTATTTTTAGGATAAACTAATGCTAATTTATTATATCCTCCTGCCAGTGCATAGCTACACATCTGATACATATCTAATTGACTTATTCCATAATTTTTGCTTCTATTGGAATTTAAAATTTTGTATTTAGTATCTAAAATATAAATCTTATCATTATTATCTCTTAAAAATATATCCTGCTTTAAATTAAACATATTATTTTTATATTTTTCATTGATATATAAATCTGCTAAATATAAATTACTTTTTTGACTAATTATATCTTTAAATTCATTTTTAAATTTTTCTTTTACAAAACAATATAAAAAATCTTCATATATAATTTCCATAGGAAATAAGAAGCAAAAATTAATTCTATTTTCATCTTTATTTCTTGTTATAGAGGAATTTTTCAAAAATATTTCACATAAGGAAAGTATAATTTCATAATCCTTATTAAATCTATTTAAAGTAATATTATCACAGGCATTTTCATCAAAGACTTCATCATCAATTTCATCTAAAATAAATAATATTTTTCTTAGATTTTCCTTACTATCTAAATTCTTAGTTATATTAAAAAGCCTTCTAGAAACAAATTTTATAATTTTATTAAGTTTATTATTGTAGATATATGGTTCATATATAATATTGAAATTATTCCATCTACCAGTGGCAATATTACTTTTTAAATATTCCGTAGTATTTAGTCTTCCTTTTAAATATGGTAATTCTTCTTCTACTTCTTCATAACTATTGTATGGATTATTATAAACATTCTCTAGTGTTAATTTGCTAAAAATATATATAAACAGTTCCAATATACTATCTGACCTATTAAAATTAATATTAGTATCAATTATAGGAAACTTAATTTTAGTACATTTACTTAACCAATATAGAATATTACTAATTAGATAACTATCAAGCTGATCTTCCTCAATATTATCTTCAAATATTTTAGGATAAATAGTTATACTTTCTCCCTTATAACTAATAAACCCTACATAATTTCTAGCTTTAACTAAGTCTCCATCAAAAATTAAATATCTTTGTTCAACTATCTCTTCTTCATTCTCATATAATTTACTATCATCATATAAATAGTACCTATTCCGCCAATTTTCATTTAAAAATTTCCTAAATTCCTTATTTGATGGGACATTAAGCTTTTGAAATTTTCCAAACTCCTTTAACTTCATTATTCTTCCTCTATTCCATCATATTCAATTTGAAAATTATCTAAATTTTCCTTAACCCTTATACCTGATTTAATTAATATTTCTTTTACTTCCTCTCTATTCATATAAAAATATTCATTTAATAAAGGTATAACTTTATTATTAATTATCTTTCCTATGTCTTCCTTTGATTTATTCATGAAAAATGCATGGCCAATTAAATAATCTGCAGACTTTTTCTTTTCATAAATAGAATTATTAATGGATCTTAGAATACCTTCAAATTCTGGAATAAGACTATAATCAGGATACATAGGTATAAAATCAAATCTTCTTCTTAAGGCTATATCTATATTAGCTATAGACCTATCAGCAGTATTCATAGTTCCTAATATATATAAATTAGGAGGAACAATAAATACTTCCTTAGATGGTAAAGTTACTACTGTCTCATTAAGTTGACTTAACCTTTTATCTTCTTCAATTAATGTTATTAATTCTCCAAATATTCTTGATATATTTCCCCTATTTATTTCATCTATAATTAATACATAATTATTTTCTAAATCATTCTTAGCTCTTTCTACAATATCTTTAAAAATCCCATCTTCTTTTACAAAGGATAATTGATCTGTATTATTAATATTTGCTTTAATTCCTTGAATAAAATCTTCATAACTATAATTTTGATGAAAGGTAGTGAAAACTATTCTTTTCTCTGCTATATAATTTTTATATCTCTTAAAAACTTCCTCTCTATTCTTTTTACTTTCCTCTATTATTTCTTCAACTTCTTTTTTCTCAACTATACTTACTGCATAATTAATAGTATTATAAGTTTTGCCTGTTCCTGGAGGACCATATAAAATAATATTTAAAGGAGTATCTATTTCCTTTTCAAAAACATATTCTTCTGAGCCATCTTCCATTAAATTTAAATCAACTTCCTCATCTTCATTTACTGCTTCAATTTTTCTTTCCCCAATTTCTATATTCATATTATTTATTTCGTCAATTAATGTATCTAAATCTTCCTCAAAGATATAATTGATTACTTCCCTTTCAAAATCATATTTTTCTTCTTCATTAACACTAATCATTGATCTGCTTGTATATTTACTTCCCCACTGTTTCATAGCTGGTAATAAATCAACCTTTTTATCACTATCCTTCAATTTAATAAATTTATAATAATTAAGACCATTTTCTTCTTTTATTTCTGAAATTATTAAAGCTAAAAATAAAATTTTATTTTCATCAGCAACATAAAAAATATTTTTAGTACTTGAATTAAGATTAATTTTCTTGCCTTTTGTAGGAATTATATTTTCCTCTAGATTTTTCTCAATTTCCTCTTTCAAAATTTGTGAATCTAGCTTAAATGGTTGCATTTTAAAAAAATTATTTTCCTTATCCCAAAGTTTACGTATATCTTTGAAGAACATAATTCTTCCGTAAATTATTCCTCTATTTTTTTCATTTTCAACTCTTATATCATATTCCTTTAATTCTTCATAAATAATTTCACATAGTTTTTCGTAATTCTTATCTAAGGAGATATTAGGTCTTAAAAGATTTGTAAATTTCATAATTTTATTAGGTTGAAAAGCTGTTATTGCTTTTTCTGGATTTAAAATATAGATTATAACATTTCTAGCAACTTCAGAAACCTTATTTAAATCTTTATACTTCTTATAATTTATTAAATTCTTAACCCATTCATGTTGTCTTATAAAGGTTAAAGCTAAAGTCCTATTATCTTCATATTCATTATATACATTTTTCCTATAAGCATTAAAATCTATATAAGCTATAATTTCATATACTATTTCTAAAAATTTATATTTTTCTTCCTTATCTTTATATTTGTTTATAAAGTCATTTGAGTTAAATTTTCTAGAAGATTCAATATCTGATTTTAATTCATCAAGACTATTATTACTTATATATATTGAATTAAACTCATTCCATTTATCAATTAATTTTTGAAATGCAAATTCTTTCTTCTTACTATAGGTATCAATAAATTCCTTATCACTTTCAATTGCTTCTTTTATTTTATTACTTAAACTTTCTTTATATGAATTTTTAGTTTTTTCATAACATTTAAACAATAATTCTTTGTATTCTTTTATGTTTTCTAAGCTATAAATTCTTATTTCTGCATTTAAAGTCCATTTATTATTTTCCGGCACTATTTTTATATCAAATTTATTGACTTCTTCATCTGTTAGAAATTTTTTATTAACAAGTATACTTAAATATTCCTTTCTTTCAGTAACTTCTGCGTACATTTTTGAATATACTTTATATCCAGTATATTTTGTGGTTATATATTCAATTGTCCCTTCTAAAGCTTTTAAATATTTTGAAATTGATTTATTAATTTCACTAACACTAATATTCATCATAATTCTCCATTTCTATAATTATTTATCCATATATTACAATTGTAGCAAAATTTATAGATTTAAGAAATTGAATATTTATATATAAACTATAAATAGAAAAGACAGTGCTTATTATAATCACTGTCTTTTTATCTTCTAAATACTATCTTTACAAACTACGCACAATTCAAATAATTTATTATTGAGAACATAGGAAACAACAAGGATATAAGTATAAGCCTTATTTACTAATCTCTACTCCAAATCCGCCCCATTTGTTTCAATAACCTTCTTATACCAATAGAAGCTATCCTTCTTAGTTCTCTCTAAAGTTCCATTCCCCTTATCATCCCTATCAACATAAACAAAACCGTAACGCTTCTTCATTTCTCCTGTTCCTGCTGAAACTAGGTCAATGCAGCCCCACATTGTATAACCCATTAGCTCAACTCCATCAAGGTTAACAGCATCCCTCATTGATGAAATATTCTTTCGTAAATAATCTATACGATAACTATCGTGAATGCTTCCGTCCTCTTCCTTCTTATCATCCCAGCCTATACCATTTTCAACTATCCATAAAGGCTTATGATAGCGTTCATATAAAGTATTAAGAGCTATTCTTAGGCAGTTCTTATCAGTTGCCCAGCCCCACTCATTTGTTTCTAGGTATGGATTCTTTACTCCAAATACAAAGTTTCCATTGCCTTGGTCAACCTCCTTATGGGTTGTAAAGGTGCTTGATCCATAGCAGGAGAAGCTTAAAAAGTCCGCTGGATATTTTTCTAGAAGCTCAAAGTCCTCTGGCTCTGTATCTAATACAATTCCTTCCCTTTCATATTTCTTTAATCTATAAGCAGGATACTTACCTCCAGTTTGAACATCTGCATAGAATAAGGTATTCTTTGAAAGTTCCATTACCAATAATTGATCATCTGGATCGCAAGTGTAGGCATAGCTTGGCTGGTAAGCTAACATCTGTCCAACCTTCATTTCAGGGTTAATTTCATGGGCTGCCTTTACAGCCTTAGCACTTGCAACAAATTGATTATGAGCTGCTTGAGCCCTGTTTTGTGGTGATGGATCAGCTAGTCCTCCTGCAATAAATGGTGCAAACTCCATAATATTAATTTCATTAAAGGTTAGCCAGTATTTTACCTTGCCTGAATAACGCTTAAATACAGTTTTTGCATATCTTTCAAAGAAATCTATGCACTTTCTATTTGACCAGCCACCATATTTAATTGTTAAATTAAGTGGAGTTTCATAATGAGATAAAGTTACAAGAGGCTCAATTCCATATTTTAAGCATTCATCAAAAACTGCATCATAGAATTTTAAACCTTCTTCATTTGGCTCTACATCATCTCCATTTGGGAAGATACGTGCCCAGTTTATACTCAATCTAAAGGTCTTAAAGCCCATTTCTGCCATATAGCCTATATCTTCCTTATATCTATGATAAAAATCAGTTGCTACATGGCTTGGATAGTATTCTCCTTCAATTACTGCTGGAATACAGTCCTCTGGTATCTTTGTATTTGGACCAAAGGCTACTATTGAGCCTGTCTCACCAGTCTTTACATTTTTATAAGTTAATCTACGAGGAACTGTATGGGAGCCTGATGTTATAACATCAGCTGTGCTAATTCCCTTTCCTCCTTCATTCCATCCACCTTCATATTGGTTAGCAGCTGTTGCTCCTCCCCATAAAAATCCTTCTGGAAAACCCTTCATTTATTTAACCTCCCCCTCTAAATTTTGAGTAAATTTATTTTAAAGGCACCAGCTAAAAAGATGGTGCCTCAATATTTATACAGTAAGATTTTCGCTTTCTTCTACTATTGCAGCAGCTTCTTTTGCTATTAATTGTTTTTCATAAATCTTATAGAATGGATACCAAACAAGAGTAGCTGGTATTAACATTAAATAATCCCAAATTGCATTTTGCCATCTTAAAGTAGATAAATATGCACCAAATCCCATTGGAAGCAGGGCTGAAATACTTATCCATGCAGGTTGTAAGAAACCAATCTTATATCCAGCTAATGTACATAACATAAGAACTGGAATACTTAAAACATATGGGATACATAAAATTGGGTTATACATAACAGGCATACCAAAGGTAATAGGTTCATTTATATTAAACCAGCCTGGAACAACAGAAATCTTTGCAACAGCATTTATTTGCTTAGATTTTGACCTTAATCCAAGCAAGGCAACTGGCATAGTATTTCCTGTACCACCGCAGACTGCCATAGCTCCAAATAAGGCTACTGGATAGAAGGTTAAAGCTTGTCCAGCTTCATGAGCTGCTGCATTGGCAACTGCTGCTTGAATTCCTAAAGGCATAATAATTGGAACTAATATCATAGTACCATGAATACCGAAGCACCATAAAATTCCTGCAAAAGTACACATTATAATCATTCCTGGAACTGATGTTAAGGCACTTAATGGCTTTCCTAATACTGCCATGAAACCTGAAGCTATTGTATAAGCTCCGCCAGTCATGTTAGATACTAATGTTGAAGCTCCTAATAAAACTATAACACTAAATAATAATGGCAAGATTGATGCAAAACCATCTTGTAAGAAAGGAGGAACAACATCAGGCATCTTTATTCTGATATCTTTGTCTGCACAGAATTTTTCAATACGAACTGATATAAATACAACTATAAAGCCTATAAACATACCCTGTGCTCCTAAATAAGTCATATCGATACCTGTTAATCCAGCCTCGTTAGTAATTAAGGCACCTGAAACTAAAAGGAAACATATTAGCGAATCAACAGCATTCATTATTGGAGATTTCATTTTTAAGTTCTTAGCATAGTTGAAGGATAATAAAGCAACAACCCATAATGATAATGAATTCATTGTAAATTGATAAGGCAGATAAATTATTTGATAGATCTTGCTGTCTGAAGTGAATAAGTTTAATAGAGTTTCGCTTCCTAATGAACAGATAATTTGAGAAATAGCACCAACCATAATAACACCCATTAGGGACATCATAGCAGCTTGTAATGCAGCTAAGAATTTGTTACTGCCTAGCTTTTGGCCAAATTCTTGAAGCTTAATCATAAATTTACTTTCAAATACCTTTTCCATAAAACCTCTCCTTAATTATTTTTTTCAGCATAAAGCCTTTTAGCTAATCTCATAATATTAGGGCAATTTGCAACAGCATAATCAAAGGATTCAATAGCAGCACATGGTAAATTTGTGTTTTCCTTGATTTCTTTTATACGATAGGATACTTGAGGTCCAACTAAAACAATGTCATATTTTTGATAAACATCTTGATATTCCCCTAATCCTACTGCCTTAATTTCAAGCTCTTCACCAGCCTCCTTCCAATATTGTTCCATTTTCCTCATTAAAATACTTGTTGACATTCCTCCAGCGCAGACTAATAAGATTTTCATGAATAATTCCTCCATTCTATCTATTTTTATAAAGTAAAATAATTTCCTTAATAAGTTCATAGGCAAGCATGCTTGTCATTAAATGATCTTGAGAATGAACAAGCAGCACATTTATATCTTGTTTTTCACCATTAGCTTCTTTAAATAACAATTCCGTTTGTGCTTTATGTGCAAGACTTGCAGATGCTTCTGATTTAGCTAAAAGTTCCTCTGCTGCTTCAAAATTTCCTGCCTTAGCTTCTTCCAATGCTTGAAATGCAAAGGAGCGTGCATCCCCAGAATTTGCAATAATTGTCATTGGTATTAAATCGTTTACGTCGTCCATATGATATTTCCCCTTTTCTAGAATTTCTTTCCTTTCCTTAAGTCAATTTTATTTTAGTGTATAAAAATTTTTCTGTCAAAGGGTCTCAAAGTCATGAAAATCTTGCTTTTATACAGTTTGTGTATAGTATATAATTCTAAAAATACACTTTTTTTATCAAAAACTTCATTACTATTACATATTTTAAACCTAGTGTATAAACTTTTTAATGCTTTTTAGCTAGTGTTTAACTTCTTTATTTGAAAGTATAACTTTTCTAATTTTTATTTCTTAAATAATTATCTATTAGGAGACATGCTATAATCTAGATATGAAGTTAACAAGAGTATTAAATATAACAGAAAAGGAATTTTATGATTTTCTTGAAAGGGATCTCTTGGATGATATCTATAAGCACACTAATAAAAGATTAGGGGTAAGGGATATTAAGGGGGGATTAAAATATAGAAAATATGACGAGAAAAGTCTTACCCATATTGACATTTCAATTTTAGATTATAAGAGAGGCTCCTTTTACAAGGCAGAGATAAAATCTATCTATGATATTATTAGAATTTCTTATGAAACAGAGGAAGTTGATAACAAATTAAAGATTATATTTAATCAGCATATCGAAAGCTTTGAAAGTAAAAAACATAATAAATTTATGAAATTCTTCAGCGAAGGGGTTTATCTTGGCAGAATGACTGATACCCTATATGATATTCAAAATAAGATCATCAAAGAGAGGGAAAATCTTGCAGAATTGTCCTCTTAAAATTTAATTAAAAAATCTCAAAACTAAATCCGCTGCTTCTATTATAAATGAAAAAGCATAAAAATTATAAAGGGACTCTTTAAAGAGCCCTTTTATAATTTCTTCAGCATCATAATAATAGTTGCAATTTCGTTATCGTCAATTATTACCTTAAAGGTCTTCTCTAAAATCTTTAGAATTTTAACAATAACATTATAGTCTTCCTCAAATAAGGAAATGATTTTATTTTTTTCTGGATTATTTGCGACAAGCTTTCCTTCTAACAGCCTTTCAATTAAGCAGGCCAAATGCATAAATAAGCCCACCTTTTGATCCTCATTTAAGGAAAAATAAGCACTTAATTCATCAATTACATTAGGTAGTACATTTTTTAGTTTAGAAATTGACACATACTTAAACTGTTCTTCTAAATATTGATAAATATCATTATAGTTAACAGAAGCACTTCCCAGAGGTTCAAACATTAGTATCCTATCTAGATCTTCCTTAGGATTTTCAAAGATCTTCTTTATAGATATAAAGGGAATTCCCAGCAGTTTAGGATCATAGGTTCCAACAAAGGCATGGATATTGTAGCTTTTCTTAAAATTTAAAACTTCCCTTAAAAGTTCATCCCTTAAAGATATTGATAAGGCTACTGTTTTCATTCCAAGCTTTGAATTTTGATCTATATAGAGCTTTAGTTGAGCAGCTCCTCCTTCTCCTGTATGGCAGAGGGTAATTATAAGCTTATTTCCTTTTTCTTCATTTTTTCTCATATTGTTGATTTCTAAATTTGCCATATGATATACATAGTCAATATCACTTTCCATTGAGCATTTTCTGGCAACATCAATTCCAATTAGGGTAATAGGAATATTAATACATCTTATTTTTGTATCTATTTCTTCAGCTATAGTTTCAAGCATTGTTTTTATTGAACCCATATCATATATGACAATAACACCCTTACCCCTGTCAATTTTCTTAATCAAGGCCTTAATTTCCTCCATAGCCTCACTTGTTCCAAGATCCAAGGCCATGTCATAACTGTAGGCATTATTGCAATGGCTTAAAGTATTTGTAACCTCCTTTAGGGAAGAAGCTATTCCATTGCCATGCATAATATAAAGTAAAACTGGATGTTCCTCTTCATCATTATTTTCATCTAATTCTGCAAAGAACATAGTTATTAAGGCTATTTCATGGGCAGGTAATTCCAAATTCAACTTGGCCTTCAGCATAGTTGCTAATTCCATAGCAGCTGCATATTCTTGAGGATAATCTTCTATAATTTTAACTACTTTATCATTATCTATTCTCTGATGGGAAACCTTTAAAGTTAATAAGGAATTAATATGAAGACAAAGACCGTATAGTACATCTGAATTTAAATTTATTCCCCCACTCTTTTTGCTGGAATTATAAAAGTCAGTAATAATATCTATGACCCTTCTATCTACAATTTTTGAAAGCTGCTCTAAATTACTTGAATTATAAAATCCCTTATAATAACGATATTTATTAAATAAATTGCGGATATGGCTTCTAATCACATTTTCTATGCCCTTGTCATTTATCCCTAAATTAACTAATTCCTCATATTGTTTTCTAATTTCAGAATACATATCATACACAATATTAGGGGAATAATATTCTTCATTGCTAGTATTTTTATCATAAATAATAGCTTCCCTATTGCCTATTAATATATCAATTTCATTATCAGAGCTTTTTAGCTGTAAAAGGCTTTTTCTAATTTCTGACTTAAAGTCATTAATACAAACATAAATCTGCTGATTATTATTATTGACCACGCGAACATAAGCATTAGCACAGGCAGCTTTAATTTCCAACTCTAATCCCTTAACATTATATGTAATGTCTGATAATAATAAGGCTTTTATTGCTTCTGCTGTAACTTCTATGCACCTATCTGAATTAGAGGCTTCCCTTTTGAAAAAGTGATTTATAAGATCAAACCTTTCCTTCAAAGGTCGATCCTTTAATTCTGGCAGTTCTATAGTTACGGGAATTATACGATTGATTTGTAAGCTGCTTTGAGGTGAACAGGATAATACTAAGAATAAATCGTTAGCTTCTATTTCTTGAGATTTATCCTCTGAATATAGTTTTCCTGAATCTAAAAAGGCAAATAATCTGCTCTGCTGCTTGGCATCTAGCAAATCAACATTATCTATAAAAAGCATTCCTCCCTTAGCTCTTACAAAGGCACTTTTTTCTAAATTACCTTCAATACCGAAGAGTTCCTCACTTAGTATAGAAACATTTTTAGAATAATGCCTGCAGTCAATTTTTACATAGGGAGCATCTTCAGATAAAATTCCCCTTTCCTTAGCGAATTTAAACATTAGGGAAGCAAAGTAGGTTGTTCCACATCCAGTCTTAGAGGCAAGCAAAACATTTAGACTAGACCTAGGATATAAGATTGCAGCTTTAGCCAGCTGAATGGAATTTCTTAAGCTGCCATTATAACCTATAAGCTCTGTAAAACAGGATTTTTCTGAGCTTTTATGGCTTTCTTCTGGAAGCTTATAATATACTGGCCTTGTTGTAGTCTTAACCAGTTTTCCTTCCTTTACTAATTGATTTAATATAGAACTTACATTGGAACGCTGCAAAGCTAAGGCTTCTGCAATCTTCTTAGTTTCCAAGCCATTTTTATTCTTGCTATAGCTTTCCTTTTGTATGAATTCGTATACAATTTCCTTTACAGTTTTCACCTTATATTCTCCTTACCCTTTTAAATATTAGTGTATATTGTGTATAAAGAAATGAGTTATACATAGTAATTATATTTTATACTCTTATTATAAATTCAAAAAAATTATTTTACAAACATCAAAACAAAAATCAGATCAGTGGGGAGTTGAAACTCAGTTAGGAGTGGGGAGTTATTAAATAAAAAGAGGGTGATTTTTCCTTATTTGAAAATCATCCTCTTAACTTCCTTAACTATGTTATTTAAGCATCTTTTCCATTGTGTTATTTAAAACATGACATATAGCCTTAGCAACTCCTAATTTATCGTTAGCATCTGTCACATATTTTGCTATCTCAATAACCTCTGGTATGGCATTTTTCATGGCAACAGTTTCTTCAAAGATTTCAAACATTGAATAATCATTAAAGCTGTCCCCTAGAATCATAACTTCTTTTCTCTTTAAGCCCATCTTAGTTGCAACTTTTTCTAAGATAATTCCCTTTTGGGCCTTTTCATCAGTTATTTCTATATTGTCTGCAAATGAAGAAGTTATATTTAAGCTCTTAACTTCTTCTGCTATTTTTTTCTTTACCTTATTTATAAAATCTATATCCTTATGGAAGGCAACAAACTTTCTTACTTCTATACCCTCTTCAAAGAACTTATTAATATCATCTATGTACTTTAAGCAGGTAAAGAAAGCTGATTTTTCAGATATTTCTCTTGCTTCTTCTTCTGTCATTCCCTTATTAAAGCTAAGGGTTCTAAAAATAACTTCCTGAAGAGCTTCTTCCCTTGTAGAAGTTGTAAAAACCCCCTTATTAGTAAATATACGAGCTGATAATTTATATTCATTTAGTATGTCTATAATTTTTCTTGCTCTTTCTTGATTTATATTAATAACCTCAAGAATATTTCCTTCTTCATCCCTATACTCTGCACCATTTGATAATATGCATTGAGCCTTTATATTATGTTTTTCTAATATATCCTTAACGCTGTCATATTCTCTTCCTGTAGATATGGCAAAGGTTATTCCTGCTTCTTCTGCCTTTTTAATTGCTTCTACTGTTTCTTTATCTATGTCATGGTAATTATTTAATAAAGTCCCATCCATATCTGATGCTATAAGTTTTATCATATATTTTCCCCCTCTTAACTGTATATTTTTACACCTATATATATCTTACCACACTAGAGGACTTAATGATATAAATTAATTTTTTTCATTAATTCCTCATTAAGCTCCTCTTCTAGAATACAAACTCCGGCTGGATTTCCTTTAAATACTTCATCAGTAAAAGCATCCACTTGATATATCTTAATTCTATTCATAATATCCCCCATATAAAAATTATAATATTATTCATTATAATAATTTATTTGTTGATTTGCCAATCTTTCCTTTTGTTTTTCTAATCTTATTTTATACTCAGTCCAATTTCTAACTTCTTTAGGAGTCCAGCCTATTTCTGCATAGCTTAGCAATCTTGGATATATCATATAATCCATAGCTATTCCATCCTCAATTGTTTCTGTCCATAGGGGAGCCTCTATACCTAAAATTAATTCCTTAGGGGCATAATCAGTTAAATCCCAGCTGTAGGATGTTTCTATAGGAATAAGTCCAGCCCAATCTAAGCCGTAAGAAGAATTTTCATCATACTTCATATCTAGATAGCTCTTTCCAGCAATTGAAATTATTATTTTCATTCTTTTTTCCCTAGCTGCAGCATTAGTATCTCTCCAATTTTGCAATATAACTGAGGAATCTATTTCAGGAGATGTATCTATTGGATCCCAGCCTATTGGAATTTTGCCATACTTTTGAACTATCTTTGCAACTCGTCCTACAAAATAATCATACCCTTCCTTAGGCGTTGCTTCTGCTTCATCTCCACCTATATGAATATACTTAGAAGGTGATATTGCTGAAAGTTCTTTAATTATATCTTCAATAAATTCATAAGTCTTTTCATCATCAGTCCTAAAGGAACTAAAACCCACCTCTGTGCCTGTATATAAGTCTTTTCTTTGTCCATCAGGATTTAAAAATCCATAGGAAGCTAAGGCTGCATTGCTGTGGCCTGGCATATCAAATTCTGGAATTATTTCTATGTATCTTTCCTTTGCAAAATTTACTATATCTATAAAGTCCTCTTGACTGTAAAATCCTCCAGGACCTCCGCCTACTTCTGTACTGGCTCCAATATTAGTTAAATCTGGCCACTTTTTTATTTCTAAGCGCCAGCCCTGATCATCACTTAAGTGTAAATGAAGCTTATTTATTTTATATTGGGCTGCATTTTCTATTTGGCGCTTGATTTCATCAACTGTAAAAAAGTGCCTTGCAACATCAAGCATTAAGCCCCTATATTCATATTCAGGTTTATCTTCAATTCTTGAAGAGGCTATACTCCATTTAATATTGGAAACTAATGTATCTTTTTCTATATCTGGAGGCAGCATTTGCCTTAAAGTCTGAATAGCCCTAAACAAACCTTCTGGCTTATAGGCTGTAATTTTTATATTTTCCGGACTAATTATTATTTGATAACCTTCATTTCCCATATCTTCAGTTCCGCCTATAGTTGTCAGATATATGCTTCCCTCTGGAGCCTCTTGTAATTTTATAATAGGAAGATCAAAGCCTGTGGCTGGCATTATTTTTCCTTTAAAATATTCAGCAATTTTTGAAATTTCCTCTGTTTCTTCCTCGCTATTTCCTGCAATATAAATTGAACTATCTTCCTTGATAATAAATTCTCCCTTTTCAGGTTTGTACAATAAAGGCTTGGGAACAATAATATAATCATTTTCTGCTGTAACAGTTAACTTATTTTCTTCTTTATTATAGAAAAATATTACTAAAGAACTAATTAAACTAATTATAAATAGAAAAATTATAAATTTATATCTTTTGTCTATCTCCTTTATTTTCATTCTTTTCACATCCTTAGATTTTTATATTTTTCTTATTATTAGTATTAGATAGAGCAGCCTTTATCATTCATTTTGTTGTTAAAAATAAAAACTTTGCATCTTTATGTTTAAATTTCCATTACAAAATCCCTTGCAATTTATTTTTAGTGATGTTATTATATTCTCACAACAAGAAACAAGAACTTGTTTCAAAAAAATTAATTTAAAGTCTGGAATACTCGTTAAGCTCTTATTTTGAACCTACACATGTGCTACGGGAGTTCAATATTTAGGTGTGGAAATGTAATTTCATGTGAGTCCCCTTTGCGGCATTGAAACTGATTGAAGCATCTGTGAGAACACCCACCTATCGAGAGATAGGGATCAAAATCAGAGTACCGGTATTTTGGATATTAATTTAGAAATCAAAGATGGCCAATGCTTTAAGCATTGGCCTTTTAGCTTTTCTTAATTTTAGATTAATATCTTTAAAAAATCTTCTATTTCCTCATCTTCTAAATATATTTGTCCTAAGGTTCCATGTTTTAAATCTTCCTTTGAAAGTCTATGAAAATCAGAACCTGCTGTATATACTATATTTTTTTCCTTTGCTATATTTATAAAGTACTCTTCCTCCCCAGGCTTATTTCTATAATATCTTGCTTCTATCCCATCAAAATTTAAATTTATTACATTTTCAAAAACTTCCCTTTTAAGACGGGTTGGATGAGCTAAAACAACCTTAGCATTAAAATAATGAAGCAGTTCTATTCCTGCTGCTGTGCTTATTTTACCCCCTTCTGACTTAAAACTTAATTGCCCCTTAAAATGCTGCTGGCAAGCCTTAAACTTCTTTTTTCGCAAATTTGATAAAATCATTTTTAATTCATCATTTGTATAGTTATCATCAGTAAAATAACCTAGAATGTGAACCTTATTTCCCTTATATCTTGTAGATAACTCTATCCCAGGTATAACTTTAACTCCAAATATCTCCCCCACCTTAACTGCCTGCCTATTCCCCCTTACAGTATCATGGTCAGTTAAGGCAATTACATCTACCCTTCTTTCCCTCGCCAATAAAACTACTTCTCCCGGCCTTAGTTCCCCATCTGACTCTGAAGAATGAACATGAAAGTCTCCCTTTGTATACATCTTCTTTACCTTTAATAATTACTTACTAATTCATAATATTTCTAATAAGCAATTTTTGATATGGTTTTTATTCAAATATAAAGACTGGATAAAAGAATATGCTCACTATATGCTTATTTTCACATATTTTAATGATTCATCTATACTGAATATCTCCTTAACTGTAAACTTAAAAATTTTTCCATAAAATATTTTAATTTTCTTCTTCATAGCAAATAACAGGAGTACCTTCTTCAATGTTTTCATAAATCTTTTTTGCCAAATATTTAGGGGAATTAACACAGCCATGACTGCCATTAGTCTTATATATTTCTCCCCCAAAGGAATATCTCCAGCTTGCATCATGAATTCCTATATTACCGTTAAAAGGCATCCAATAGCTTACACTTGCTTCATAGCCTGGCCCCCTTAAAGTTGATCCCATTTCCTTATAATTAATCATGTAAATTCCTACAGGTGTTCCATGACCCCTATTTGGGTTTCCTGTAACTACAGAACCATGAGCTATAAGCTTGCCATCTTTATAAAACCATAAGTGCTGCTTAGTTATATTTATTTCAACATAGCTGTCTCCTATGTCATCTTCTTCCCTAGAAACAGCCCTTTGAGCATATATAGGCTCTCTTTCTAAGATATCACCATTTTTAATGTTTTCTATTAAAGCTGCAATTTCTTTTTCTAAATTAATTCTCCAGCCATAAAAGCCACCTTTAACTTCAACTATTTTTCCAGTAGAAGATTTTATTTTTCTTGCCTTGCCAACTGTATTATATTTTTTAGCCAAAGTCCTTACATATTGATTTACCGACATTTCATCAATTATTACATTTAAATCCTCATCTACAACAAGCCAGTTATTTATTATAGTTCCATCTAGAACTTCTTTCTTAGTTCCAAATAAATATGTAATATTAGTTGACACATATTTATCTAATATGGCCTTTGTTTCATCTGTTTTCTCTGAAGTTAAAGTGTATTCTGGCTTTTCATAGCAATCCTTCTCCTCTAAATTCAATTCCCTTTCTCCCTTTACTAAGCTTTCCCTAATTGCCCTAACTAAATTTTCCTTATTTATCTTATTGCCATAAATCTCTTTTATAGTTTCATAAGTGCCATTAGAATATTTAAAACTTACATTTCTAGGCTCAATAATATCTTTATTTAGGCAGTTTAGGGAATTTATTTTCTTCTCCAGACTTTCCTCATTGTAAAGGAACAAATCCTCTAAATAGTATTCTTCCTTTTTTATTAGAGAAGCCATCCAGTTAAAGGCATTTTGCTCCTTATATAGCCTAGAAAGACTATTATTTTGGTTATATTTCAGTTCTATATCCTGACCAATTATCTCCTCTGACTCATTATCTCTTTCTATAAGGCTAAGCCTATAAGTTTTTATATAATCATTTATTATTCTGTCTGCATCTTTATAGGATTTCAAAGAAAGATTCACTCCATTTACCATAGTATTAAAAAAGAAATGACTGCTAAAATATATTGAAATAAGTAAATATATTAAAAAAATAGAGGCTGCTTCTATAACTAAATTTCCCATAGCCTTATTTTTAAAAATATTTCTTAAATTAATATTTTTCATTCTACTTCGCCTTTCATAAAAATATTTTAATAAGATAACTATTTTATAATATGTTCTTAGTTTCCCTTTTAAAACTTATATTTTAATAGACTCTCCAATCTTAAAAAATGAATATTGACAAAAAATTTCTTAGATGCTAATATATTTTCAATTTAATATACTAAAGCGTCGATTGAGAGTAGTAGATTGGAAGAAGTTTCACAGAGAGTGGGAAATGGTGAGAGCCCACAAATGTTCACTTTCGAACTTGCTCATGAGCAGAAAGATTAGAAGTCTTTTCGGTAAAATATTTTGCCGTTATCATAATTAAGTATAATGTTGGATGGTACCGCTTAAATAGCTCCAATCTCGGATCTATTTAGGCGCTTTTTTATTATAACTCTGGGGGCAATTAAGTCTTAATAACTAATTAAGACTTAATAATATATAAAAAAATAAAATTGGGGGGCTATTCAAATGTTAAATTACAAAAAGTATAAGAGATTTGAAACAATAAGCTATAAGGAAAGGACTTGGCCAAACAAAACCATCAAGAAGGCACCAATTTGGTGTTCAGTAGACTTAAGGGATGGAAACCAAGCTCTTGTAAATCCAATGACAATTGAAGAAAAACTTGAAATGTTCAAGCTTTTAGTGGAACTTGGCTTTAAGGAAATTGAAGTGGGTTTCCCTTCTGCATCACAAATTGAATTTGATTTTTTAAGGACTTTGGTAGATAATAACTTAATTCCTGAAGATGTTACTATCCAGGTTCTTTGTCAGTGCAGGCCGCACCTTATAGAGAGAACTATGGAGGCTTTAAAAGGGGTAAAGAAGGTAATTTTCCATATATATAACTCTACTTCTGTTCTGCAGAGGGATGTTGTATTTAATATGAATAAGGAGGAAATTAAGCAAATTGCTATTAATGGTACAAATTTAGTAAAGCAATATGCAGATGATTTTCCTGGAGAAATAATCCTTGAATATTCACCAGAAAGCTTTACTGGCACAGAAGTTGATTATGCTTTAGAGGTTTGTGAGGCCGTATGTGATGCTTGGGGTGCATCAAAGGACAAAAAAGTTATAATAAACCTTCCTTCTACTGTTGAAATGGATACACCAAATGTATTTGCAGATCAGGTTGAATGGATGTCAAGGCACTTTAAGGATAGGGAAAGAATTATATTAAGTATTCATCCTCATAATGACAGGGGAACTGCCACTGCTTCAGCAGAACTTGCCCTTTTAGCAGGAGCTGACAGAATTGAGGGTACCTTATTTGGAAATGGGGAAAGAACAGGTAACTTAGATATATTAAATGTTGCATATAATATGTTTTCCCAAGGTGTTAATCCTGAACTAAATTTAGAAAATATTGATAAAATAATTGAAATTTATGAAAGGTGCTGCAAAATTCCAGTTCATATAAGGCACCCTTATGCTGGAGAGTTAGTATTTACAGCCTTCTCTGGTTCCCATCAGGATGCTATCAATAAGGGAATGGCTAAATATCATGAAAGAAAAAATAAATATTGGGAAGTTCCATATTTATTAATAGATCCTAAAGACATAGGAAGGGAATATGAAGCCTTAGTCAGAATAAATAGTCAATCTGGTAAAGGCGGCGTTGCCTTTGTTATGGATAAGTATTTTGGCTTTAAAATGCCTAAGGCTATGCATAAGGAATTTGCAGATGTAATTCAAAAGATTTCAGAAAAGCTTGGAGAAATTGCTCCACAGACTATTATGGATAAATTTAAGGAAGAATATCTTGAAAAGGAAGGAAAATTTAAATTAATAAACTTCAAGGCTGCTCATCTTAATGAGAAGGATAATGCTGACACAAAGGTTGATTTAATCTTAACTTATAACGACCAAAGACTAGAGCTGACAGGCATAGGAAATGGTCCTATTAACTCCTTAAAAAATGCTCTTTCTTCCTTGGTAGATACTACTATTTTAGATTATTCAGAACACTCTTTAGGAAATGGTTCAGAAGCTAATGCTGCAGCCTATATTCACTTAAAAAGAAATGATAATGGCAAAGATACCTTTGGAGTTGGGATCAGCAGCAATATTACCCTTGCCTCTGTCAAGGCAGTCTTTAGCGCACTAAACAGACTATATAAATAAAAACTGCGAATATCAAAGTTCCGATAAATAAATATATTTCATAAGTTGATGACTTCACAAAGAAGCACTAAGCTCTAAAAATAATAAAGAGGATGATTTTCAAAGAACAGAAAATCACCCTCTTTCCACTCCAACTCCAAACTACTAACTCCTAACTGAAGTTAAACTCCACACTCCACACTACTAACTCCTAACTGATCTTCAACTCCACACTCCAAACTAAGTTTCCACTCCACACTCCACACTACTAACTGAAGTTAAACTCCACACTCCAAACTGAGTTTAAACTCCAAACTACTAACTACTAACTCCAAACTGAGTTTCAACTCCACACTCCACACTCCTAACTCCTAACTCCTAACTCCTAACTCCTAACTGAGTTTAAACTCCTAACTGATTAACTTTCGCACATTCCACTTAACAAATAAAATCAGTCCTAAATTGGCAATAGCAGTTAATAGGAAAATCACTCCTATCGGTATTCCAGTCTCTAAAATTTGCCCATATAACATCTGCCCTGGGGCTACACTGATAGTTGCAACAGCTGTTGAAAAGGCGCTAACTCTTCCAAGCATTCCCCCTGGAACTTCCTTCTGCATAAAAGTAAGGGTTAAGACATTAGATAAGGCTAAAGACATCATTATAGCCATACCGCAAAGGGAAAATAATAAGGCTATTAAATAATTATTACTTTTTATAATTCCTAATAAGGCCATAAAACTTACCCCTATAATCATAGGAAAATATGTATAATGAACCTTTTTCATTGAAAAAATCTTAGGTTTTACGCTAATCCAAAAGCCCCCAATAATCATCCCTAAAACAAATATACCTTCTACTATGCCATAAATTTCTGAAGGCAAATTCAATAATATCTTTATAAAATATGGAGCTACTATTGTTAAAATAGGCACTAGGAAAATGTTACATAGGGCATAAGAAGCTATAACTCCTAAGACTATTTTCTTTTCCCTTTTTAAGTAAACAAAACTATCCTTCATATCTATAAAGGACTTTATTATTGGCCTTTCAATTTTTTCCTTCTTCTCTACATCTGCTATATCTAAAAATAATTCTAAGATAGCAGAAATAAAGAAGGATAGGGCATTAATTAAAACTATTATTTTTATTCCAACAATTCCATATAATATCCCAGCTAATATTGGAGCTGCAAAATTTACTATAGAGCCTACTTGATTTACTATACCATTAGCAGAAGTTAAGCTGTCTTCCTCAACTACCTGAGGTATTGAGGCAGTTACAGCTGGTCCATAAAGGGTATAACAAATAGACAATATAAACATAACTGCAGCAGCAATAAATTCATGATCCTTTCCTTCTAATAAAATAAAGGCATAAATCCCAATTACTGCTGAACAGAAAAAGTCTAAATATACCATTATCTTCTTCCTATTTACATTGTCAGATAGCATTCCTGCTATAGGTGCAAATAAGATATATGGTATTGTTGAAAAGGCCATAATATTAGCAAAGACAGCTGTGCTGCCTGTAAATTCTAATAAGTACAAGGACATACTAAATCTTTGAATGGCATTACCAAAAAGAGAAATAATCTGCCCTATTACTATAATTATAAAATTCTTATTTCTCATGGTTCCCCCTCAAAAGTTCATATTCCATACAAATTGGATAGTCACCATTTTCGCTGATTTGTAAATTAGCATCTATTCCGTAAATTTCCCTTAAACTATCCTTATTGATTACATCTAAAGGCTTACCTTGGCAGATAATTTTACCCTTTTTAAGACCTATAATATTATGGGCAAATCTGCAGGCATTATTTAATTCATGAAGAACAATAACTACTGTAATTTTCTTTTCCTTATTTAATCTTTCTAAAACTTCTAATACTTCAAGCTGATAGGACATATCTAAGTAAGTAGTAGGCTCATCCAGCATGATAATATCTGTTTCCTGAGCTAATACCATGGCAATCCAAGCTCTTTGTCTTTGACCTCCAGAAAGATTTTCAACTTCCCTGTCTGCAAATTCCTTTAGGCCTGTTTCCTCTATAGCCCAATCTATTACTTCTTTATCATGTTTATTTAAGCCGCCAATCATTTTTTGATGAGGAAATCTTCCATAAGCTACAAGTTCTCTTACAGTTAAGCCGCTTGGACATACTGGTCCTTGAGGAAGAAAGGCAACTTCCTTGGCAATATCCTTTTCTTTTATCTTCTTTATATTTTTACCTTTTATGAATATATCTCCACTTTTAGGCTTGTTAATTCTTGCTATAGTTTTTAACAAAGTGGATTTCCCACAGCCATTGGCACCAATTATTATGCTTATTTTGCCCTCTGGTATTGATAAATTCATATTCTCAATAATATTGTTATTTTCATATGATACCGATAAGTTCTTTACACTAATAGCTTCCATAATTATTTCTCCTTCATCATCAAATAAATAAAATATGGCACTCCAAATATTGATACAGTTATACCTACAGGTATTTCAATTGGAGAAAAAAGATTTCTTGAAACTGCATCTGCTAAAAGAGTTATAATAATGCTTATCATAGCTGAAATTAGAACAAAATTCTTATGATAAGGTCCTACTAATTTTCTTGCTAAATGTGGTGATATTAGGCCTAAAAATCCAATATTACCTGCAAAGGCTGTAGCAGTTCCTGCTAGTATTACTGAATAGGTTAAAAACTTCTTTCTCTCCCTTTCTAAATTTAAGCCTAAGGATATAGAAAGTTCATCAGAAAGATTTAAAACATCTAACTTCTTATGATTTAACATCACTACTATAAACATTAATAAAACAATTGGAATAATAACTTTGGCATAAGTCCAGCCTGCCCCCCAAAGACTACCTGATGTCCAAACCAATACCCTATTATAATCCCCTACTCCTCCTCTAAAGGTAAAGAAGGTGATAAAAGCATTAAGGCCTGCATTAAGACCTATCCCAATAAGAAGTAATCTTTTAGGCTTAATTCCCTTCCTGCTTGATAGCATATAAATAGCAAAGGCAGATAATGCTGCCCCAATTATAGCCATAAAGGGAAGGACAAAAATAGATAATTCTCCAAGCTCGCTATAATAATTTGCAGTTTGATAAGTAATAAATAATACTGCTGCCACTGCAGCTCCTGCATTTATTCCTATTATTCCCGTATCAGCCAAATCATTTTTAGTTATAGTTTGAAGAATTGAACCTGCTGTTGATAGAGCAACAGCTACAAAAATTCCAACTAACATTCTTGGTAATCTTATAGTTAAAATTGCTGTATTTTGAAGCTTTGTACCATTCCCCAATAAGGTATTTATAACATCCAAAGGAGATACTTTATAAGTTCCCCAGCATAAGGTCGCAATAAAGGAGAGAACTAATAAAGCAGATAAAATTATAAGAACTATCTTAAATTTCCTTTTCTTCATTATCCTCTCTCCTTTCTTGCTATTGCTATAAAAAATGGTATTCCTATTAGGGCTGTAAAAACTCCAATTGGAGTTTCATAAGGGTCAAATAACATTCTTGCTGCTATATCTGCATAGGTTAAAAGAACTGCTCCTAACAAAAAGGAACATGGTATATTTCTTCTATAATCTTCCCCTAATAATTTTCTTACTATTTGAGGCACAATAAGGCCCACAAAAGCAATATTTTTACCTACCGCAACTGCTGCTGCACACATTGGTATCATTAAAATTAAGGTCATAAATCTGATTCTTTCTGGATTTTCTCCAAGGCCTATGGCAACATCGTCACCTAAATTTAAAATATTAATTTTTCCTGATAATAAAACTGCTATTATAAGTCCAATAATTCCAAAAGTAAAAACTAATTTAAAATCTGACCAAGTTGCATTTCTAAAACCTCCAGAAACCCAGAAACCAACCATTTGAGCCTGGTTTGATAAAAGACCAATTATAGTTGTTAAGGAAATAAAAAATGTACTCATAGCCGTTCCTGCTAATAGTATCTTGGCAATAGAATTATTATTTGCCTTTTTTGATATAAAGGCTAAAACTAATAAGCCTGTTGCTAAGGCTCCTATAAAAGCTGCTACCATAACACTTGAAGTATTTATGCTTATTCCTAGGGCATAAAAAATTGCTATAACTAGGGTTGCTCCCTGGCTAACACCTAAAATAGATGGTTCTGCAATTGGATTTCTTGTAACCCCTTGAATCATAGCCCCTGTTACTCCTAAAATCCCCCCTGTAAATAATACAGCAAGGGCTCTCGGAATACGTACATCCCTAACTAACATTAGTTCTAGACTTTCACTATAATTAAAAATACTATCAAAAATGTGAGAAAAAGTAATAGGGACAGATCCCAGCCTTACAGCCAGAACCAGTCCTCCTATTAGAAGTAACATACTAAAAATTGTAAAAATTAAGGTATGTTTTTTACTTTGTGCCATTTAACATTTCACCTATTTCATCAACTAATAAATCTCTACCTATTGAACTGTAACCTTGGTTAAAGTATGGTGAAGCTGGTAATTTAACTACTTTTCCTTCTTTAACTGCTGGTAGGTTGTTCCAAATTGCATTACTTTCAAGCTGAGCTAAATCTTCATCTGTTGCAAGTACAAAAATATAATCTGCATCTATTGCTGCTAAACCTTCATAGGTAACTACTGGAAGGCTAATATCGCTTTGTTCTGGCATTCCTGCTGGTTTAGCTAATCCCATATCTTTATATAAAACATCACCAAAACCTGCTTCATCAAATACGAAGAATTGTCCACCACTAGCTAGGAAGGAAAGGTAACTTGTATCTTCACCGTATTCTTCCTTAATTTTATTACCTGCTTCTAATGCTTTGGCTTCATAATCTGCTAACCATTTATTTGCTGCATCTTCTTTACCAAATACTTTTGCAAAAGCTTTAACATCTTCTTTCCAATTTAATGCTTCTAATTGAATCATTACTGTTGGAGCTATTTCCTTTAATTGATCATACATTTTTTCTTGTACTGTTGAAATAATTATTAAATCTGGATTTAGATTCATAACAGCTTCTATATCCATTGTATCTTGCATGCTGTATCCTAAAATTTCTGCTCCCTTTAATGTTTCTTCTAAGTATGCAGGGAACTTAGTGTAGTCATAAGCATCACTATTAGCTGTTCCTACAACTGAATATCCTAATATAGATAAAATATCACTATTTCCACTTAAATCAACAATTCTTTGTGGGTTTGCTGGAATTTCTACTTCTCCTCTTACATCAGTTACTGTTACAGTTTCTGCTGCTCCTCCATTATTTTCTGATGCCTTAGTTCCGCAAGAAACAAGTATCATGGCAGTTAAACAAGAAACTACTATTGTTTTTAATAAATTTTTCTTCATTATAATCCACGCCCTCTTTCTAATTTCTTTATTGAAATTAATTCTCATAAAGTGATTGTATATGATATTCATTCTCACTTCAATATCTGCAACTATTTTAATAATTTTATCATCTTATATGATAATTTTATTTTTTCTGTTATAATAAATTAGTATTAATCAAAAGCATGGATTTTATGATAAGGAGATTATAAATGATATCAAAATCAAGTTCTGAATTTCAAAAATATGTACTAGATAAAATGACCTTTTCGGCCTTCTCTGAAAAAAACTGTATTATATATAAAAATCCTTCTAGGCCGGAACTTGGATATTTTATTAAATACAGCAGGGAAGGCTATTATGATTTTGGTATTGGAGACTATACTATTCCAGAGGACTTTTCCCTATCCTTTGATCATAAGGATGAACTTATACGTTTTGGAACAGTTTATAAGGGCATTACAAAATTTAAAATAGAAAATAATCCTGTTTCTTCCTTCACTCCTTCTTCCTTCTTTGTAGTTGAAAAGGGAATTAAGGGTAAACAGATCTGGAAAAAAGGCCAGCACTTTCATGGAGCAGAAATAAGCATTTATAAAAAGTATTTTGACGAAGTAGTCTTCCCAAACTTTCCTGACTCCATTAATTTTGATGCCTTTATTGGTAACTATACTTATAAGTATCTTCCCCTAGAAATAGTATCAATAATTCAGCAGCTGCAGGTTTTAAATAATAAAAATGCTTTAACTCCAATATATTTAGAAAGCAAGATCTTAGAAGCCCTAGCCATAATCACAAATGAAATTTTTTCTTCTCCTGAAAATTCTTTTACAAATCAAATAACTTACGGCGAGGTAAAGATAGGAAAAAATAGAAAAGTTACCTTAACGACTTCAGACATTAATGCAATACAAAAAGCTCATGATATATTGACAAAGGAGGCCTGCAATCCTCCAACTATAAAGGAATTAAGTAAAAGGGTTTTCCTAAATGAACAGAAATTAAAGGCGGGATTTGCCTCTCATTATCATATGTCTATCGGAGAATATACTAATTCTATCCGTATGGCTATGGCAGAAAATTTATTATCCACAACTGATTTAACAATTGAAGAAATTTCAAAAAAAGTTGGTTATAACTATTGTGGAAACTTTGTAAAAATGTTTAAAAAGGTGCACGGTAAAACTCCCTTAGCCTTTAGAAAGTCAAAATAAAAAGATTGCCCTAGAGCAATCTTTTTATTAAAGTGTATCTAAAATTTTTCAGCCTTCTAACTTTGGACTAAAAAATAATACCGGAGGCTCTTTACTTTTGCTAATTTACTCTTGGAATATCTTATGTGGATTTAATATATTTTTAGGATCAAAGGCCTTCTTAATTCCTGCCATTATTTCAATTAAAGCTGGATCCATTGATTTTAATAGATATTCCTTTTTAGCATATCCAACTCCATGCTCGCCAGAAACTTGACCTTCTAATTCCCTGGCCTTGCCATAGATCTTTTCCATAGCATCCTTCATTTTCTTATTCCATTCTTCTTCAGATAAATTATCTCTTAAGATATAGGCATGTAGGTTGCCATCACCAGCATGTCCAAAACTCTTAATCCTTACATCTACTTCCTTATAAAGATTATGAATATACTCAACCATATCATTTACACGATTTCTTGGAACAACAACGTCAACTTCATCCATATAAGTTGTAGAACCTTTTATTGCTTCTAAAAAGGCTCCTCTTGCTTTCCAAATTGATTCTTCCCTTTCGCTTGTATCTGAAATGAATATATCTAAGGCTCCCTGTTCTAAACATATTTTTGCAACATTATCATAAGCATTTTCTATTTCTTCTGTTGAATTGCCATCAAACTTTAATAATAAGTAAGCATCTGCACTGCTGTCTGGGAACTTTTTGCCTAGGTATTTTTCTGCATCTAGGATAACTTCCCTTTGCATAAATTCAATAGCTGTTGGAATAGACTTAGATTTAACTATTAAAGGTACAGTTCTTATTGCCCTTTCTAAGCTTGGGAATGGTATAAGCAAACTGATTGCTTTCTTAGGTAATGGCAGTAATTTTAAGGTTGCCTTAGTTATAATACCTAAGGTTCCTTCTGAACCAATCATTAAGTCCTTTAAGGCATAACCTGTACTATTTTTAACTACCTTTCCTCCTAAATTTACTACTGTTCCATTAGGAAGTACTACTTCTAGGCCTCTTACATAATCTCTAGTAACCCCATATTTAACAGCCCTCATACCACCAGCATTAGTGCTTATATTTCCACCAATAGTTGCAGATTTTTCACCTGGATCTGGTGGATAGAAAAAGTCTTTTTCTTCCACATAGGCAGCAAGTTCCATTAATAAAACTCCTGGTTCAACGGTAATTGTTAAGTTTTCTTCATCTAATTCTAATACATGATTCATTAAACTTATATCTATCATTATTCCCTTTTCCATTGGAACTGAAGCACCTACAAGGCCTGTTCCTGATCCACGTGGAGTTACAGGAATGTTATTATCATAAGCATATTTCATTATCTTAGAAACCTCTTCCGTAGAAGTAACCTTAACAACAACATCAGGATAGCTTACTGTATCACTTAACTCATCATGGCTATATTCCTCATTAATATTTTCCCCATATAAAACTCTCTCATGGTCCCCTATAACACAATATATAAATTCTAAATCCTTCTCATCAAATCTTTTATATCCCATAGCAATTATGCCTCCTTCCTCATTTTTATCTGCTCAATTAAGCCTGGTATAATTTCATATAAATCTCCCACTATGCCATAATGAGCAGTCTTAAATATTGGAGCATTTTCATCCTTATTAATTGCAATAATATTTTCAGCATTATTCATGCCTGCTGTGAATTGTACAGCTCCTGATACTCCACAAGTTATAATTAATTTTGGCCTTACTGTTCTTCCACTTAAGCCAACTTGTCTCTTAACTTCCATCCATCCATTTTCAGCTAATGGTCTTGTACAAGCAACCTGTCCACCTAGTAATTCTGCAAGTTCAGCTATCATTTTTAAGTCTTCTTCCTTCTTAATTCCACGGCCTGCAACAATTAAAACATCTGAAGCTTCTATAAATTCTTCCTTTTCCTTTGGAATAATATCTAATACTTTAATATTTGATATAAGCTTTTCAGGCTCTATACTACATTCAACTATTTCTCCAGCTTCCTCGCTATTTCTCTTAGGAGCATTCATAACCTTGTAACGAACAGTTGCAAGCTGAGGTCTATGATTTGGTGTTACAATTTGGGCCATTATATTTCCACCAAAAGCTGGTCTAATTTGAACTAAATCTGTATCTTCAGTCATATCAAGAATTGTACAATCTGCTGTAAGTCCAGTCTTAAGTCTAGCAGCAAGTCTTGGAGCTAATTGACGGCCTACTGGAGTTGCTCCCACTAATATTGCAGTTGGCTTAAGCTTATTTACAAAATCCTCAAAGGAAGCAGTATAAGTTTCAATATTAAAACGAGCTAAATTTTTATCATCATAAATAAATACCTTATCTACTCCATAATGTAGAACTTCGCGGCATTTATCTTTTATATCATTTCCAAGCATAAGGGCATAAACAGGATGATTAACTTTTGCAGCTAACTCCTTTGCCTTTCCAATAAGTTCATAAGTAACCGGGTGAATTTCCCCATCAATATGGTCTACATATACTGCTATTCCCTTCCAAAGACTCTTATCTATTGATGGCTTTTCTTCTTCCACAAATTCAAAGGCACCCTCTGGACCCTTTCTTACGCATAGCTTACACATTTTGCAGCCTGAATTTATTTGAAGTTTTCCCTCTACTTCTTCCATTGCTCCAAAAGGACATATTTTCATTACCTCTTGAATATTTCCAATTTTATCTTGATTTACTACAAGCTTACCCATTGCTTTTACCTCCTTATAGGAATTTTAATTCCTCTAATTTATCTGCTAATTTATTTGTAAGATCTACAGAAGCACCCTTCCATATTTCCTGATGATCGTTTACAGCTGGCGGAAAGATACGTTGTACCTGAGTTGGTGAACCACTTAAGCCATAATGCTTTTCATCCTTATCATCTAAATCATTAAAAGTGATAATCTTAATTTCACGGTCTTTAGTTTGCTGTTTCTTTACATAGGAAGGAAGCCTTGGCATAAAAATATCCTTATCTACTGCAAGAAGACATGGATAAGTAACCTTTACTAGTTCTAAATCATCACTCATATCCATTTCTACAGTAATGCTTTCATCTTCTACCTTTACAATCTTACTAACATTACATACGCTAGGTATTTTAAGCCATTCTGATATTTCTGGCCCAACTTGAGCTGTATCTCCATCTGTAGTCTGTTTTCCACATAAAATTAAATCAAAATCTCCCAACTTTTTAATTCCCTGGGCAATTGTATAGCTGGTTGCTAAAACGTCTGCTCCCCCAAATTTTCTATCTGAAATTAAAGCTCCATTATCAACTCCCATGGCAAAGGCTTCTTTTATTACGCTGGCAGCTTGATTTGGTCCCATGGAAATAACAGTAATGCTGCCCCCCTTTTCTTCTCTTATTCTTAAAGCTGTTTCTATAGCGTATAAATCATATGGATTCATTTTAGATTCTACGCCCTTTCTTTTTAATACCCCTGTAACAGGATCAACTTCTACCTTATTAGTTCCAGGTACTTGCTTAATACAAACTAAAATATTCATATCTTAATCACCTATCCTTTATAAAATTTCTATATATTAAAGAAATTGTGCACCAAAATAACTGATGATTCCCATTAGAATTATGAAGATAGCACAATATTTAATAACCCCTTTTAATAAAAGGTTTTCTTTTGATTCAAGAGCAGTTGCTCCAACTGCAATAGCAATACTTTGTGGAGAAATCATTTTTCCAGCAGTAGCTCCTGCTGTATTAGCTGCTGCTAGCCATGAAGAATTTAAATTAAGTACATTAGCTGTTTCCGCCTGAAGTCCTCCAAATAAAACACTTGCTGAAGTTCCACTTCCTGTTACAAAGGATCCTATTGAACCTAAGAATGGCGAGAATAGTGGATAGAAGGATCCAGTCAATTTAACGAACATATCAGCAATAGAAGCAATCATTCCACTATGGCCCATAAGCTTAGAAGCAGCTATAATAGACATTATTGTTACAATCGTTTTCATCATTTGCAACACTGTATCCTTAAAGATTGCACAAAGCTTGGGATATATTATTAGTTGCCACTGCATCCATAGCAAACTCTGGAGAAATATCTTTCCTCTCAAATAATTTAGCCGCTAATATGGTGCAAAACATTGAAGATACAGAACCAATTACAACGGGAAGTTCTGGTCCAACATACTTAGCTACTAAATATTCCGGAATAACAAAGGATAGTCCAGAAATTAAAGTTATAAGTCCCACTCCCTTAAAGGCTTTCTTAGATTTTGCTGTTAATAATACTAAAATATAAGGAGTTAATATTATTATTGGAGCCAGCTGTATAACAGTATCAACTGATAAACTTGCTACATTAAGTCCTGTAACCTTTGATAAGGTAGTAGTAGGAATTCCTATAGATCCAAAAGCTGTTGGTGTTGAATTTGCAATTAAACATACAATTGCAGAAAGTACTGGATCAAAACCTAAAGCCCATAGCATACTTGCTGGTATTGCTATAGCAGTTCCAAAGCCTGCCATACCTTCCATAAAGCCGCCAAAGCCCCATGCGATTATTAAAACTAATACTCTTTTATCTCTTGTTACTCCAGCTAACATTTTTTTAATAATTTCCATATAACCTGTGTGAATACAAACATTGTAGGTGAATACTGCTGCGATTATTACTATAATGATTGGCCAAAGAGACATTGCTGCTCCTTCAAGAATTGCTGTAATACTATCTAGAATTGGCATTTTCCATAATCCTATTGCAATGAGAAATGATAAAGCTAAAGCAATAGGACAAGCTTTGTATCCTGGCATTTTTAAGGCTGTTAAGGCTGCAATAAGCCAGATAATTGGTAATAAGGCTAAGATAAATGAGATAACCATAATTATTTTCCTTTCATAATTTCTTTTAACTTAATTTTTATTCAATATGGCCATATGATTAATTGAATATAAGCAGCGCCGCTTTTAAATAAATAGGTTCCTTATCTCTTCTTTAGTGTATTTTGCCTTACTTAATCCTACTGGTAGTACCAGTTTCCTTAAAAAAATATAACTTTTAGTTTACATACATTTTTAAGGAAATTGGTACTACCTATTATGAGTAAATAATAACACCCCTTACTTAATATGTAAATAAAAGTTATATTTTTAACATCTTTATCTTTTAAATTTTATATTTTATTAAATATTAACCTGCTTTTAGCTTATTTTTAAAGGATTTAATGAAAACTATTTCAATTTTTCCTTAATAAGCTCAAAATGTTTGTTAATTGCTTGATAAGCTAATTCCTTGTCCCTATTCAATAAGCTTTTTACAATATCATTATGGGATTTTTTAAGATCTTCCCTGCTGTCTTCGGATCTAAATATTTCTTTTCTTAAATCGGCAATAAATCTATCCATAATTTCTGAAAGAGCTTGCAAGATATCAATAATAAGTTTATTTTTTGATGCCCTTGCAATATTATAATGCAGTTTTTTATCTAGTATAATATTATCTTCTTCACTTCCATGCTCTAATTTCAAGCTTATTTTTTCTATTTCCTTAAGTTCTTCCTCAGTTGCTTGATCAATAGCTAATAAAATAGCTTGAGTTTCTAAAGCTCTACGTAATTCACTTATTTCCTTATAATTTATCTGATTTAAAAGAAAAAGCATTGATAAACTCTCGACTAAATTATTTTCAAAATTTCCTGTTAAATAGTTTCCAGCTCCGTGCTGACTGGATATTATACCCATAAAATCTAAGATTCTTATAGCTTCCCTTACAGAATTTCTGCTGATTCCTAATAAGGCTGATAATTCCCTTTCAGAAGGAAGTCTTTCTCCTATTTTCAATTCTCCTAACCTTATTTGATTTTTTATATAATCAATTACCTTTGTGTAAGATTTTCCTTGTTCCATTTTCTCCACCCCAAAATACGATCTTTCTCAATATCTACAATAAAAAATACCTAATATACATATTATATATCACAATATGTATATTAAGTAATATTTCTTATTAAGAAACTTATTTTATTAAATCAAATTTGCTTGAAATAAATCCATATAAAGTCCAGCCGGCAAAAGTAAATAGGGCTCCACCCATAATAGCTTCATAACCAGAAGAATATAAGGCATAAAGACTAAAGATTGATGCTATAAAGGCAATCAAATTAGTTATTTTTCTCTTTTTATCTGGAACTTTTCCCTCTCTTAATATTGCATCTACAGCAGCCATTGATAATAAATATGGAACAATATTTGTAACTACTGATAGATTTACAAGAAGATCAAACTGCTTAGATAATGTAGGGCTGATTGTCATTAATGCTAGTAATGACTGAACTATTGTAATAATAATCATACCTACAACTGGCGCATTATCTTTTGTAATTTTACTAAATATTTTTGGAAAATATCCTTCTAAAGCTGAACTTCTAAATACTTCTGCTATAGTAAACTGCCATCCTAAAAGTGATCCAAAACAGGATATAACCATAAGGCCCATAACAAGTCTTCCCATAGCAGGGCTAAAGATAGTAGAAAAAACTAAACCAAAAGGAGCATTAGAATTTAATAAATCAGCATTTGCTACAATACCTGCAATAATATTGGTTGCTAAAATATATATTATTGCTGCAGCAACAGTTCCTCCTAAGCAGGCAATAGGAACATTTTTCTTTGGATTTTCAACTGCATCCATATTAGCAGAAGCAGATTCTAATCCTAAAAAACACCATAAAGTTATTGATATTGACTGGCTTACACCTTCAAAAAAAGCTAAATTATTTGGATTCCATGATTCTATATATAAATCTTTGCTAAACCAAAACCAGCCAGCAACACAAAGAACTAAAATTGGAGCAATTACTCCCCATACCGTAAAGGAACCTATCCTGCCTGTGACTCTTGCCCCTTTAAAATTAAGTACTGTAGCCAGCCATAAGGTAAAAACAGTCCAAATTCCTACCTGTACCGGATTAAGAGTAATGCCTAAAAAAGAACTTCCATAACCAACTGCAGTAATAGCGATAGCTATATTGGCAATTACTAAGGCAACTGCATAAGTATAGTTAGATAAAAAGCTTCCTGATTTTCCAAAAGAATATTCAGCATATCCTCCCATTCCGCCGGTCTTATTACTATACATACCGCATTGGGCAAAGGAATAGGCCAATGCCATTGAACCTAGCACTGTAACCAGCCAGGAAATAATGGACATTGTACCAACCATTGCAAGTTTTGCAGGAAGCATTATAATTCCTGATCCCATCATATTTATTGCAGTGATTACTGTTAGCTGAAAAACATTCATTTTATTTTTCCTTTTATCCATAGTACATTACTCCTCTATTTTTATCTTTTGTAGAACTTTTATTTTTTATCCAATACATAACCATAAGCTCTGACTAATCCATTTTCTTCTTCAAGATATACTCCATGAATTTCAGGTGCAAAACCAGGGAACTTATTGATGCCATCTTGCAGTATTGTAAAGTATTTTTGAGCAGCTTCACTCCATCTTTCACCTGGCGCTACACAAAATACTCCTGGTGGATACGGAAGGGCACCTTCAAGGGCTATTTCTCCTACTATTTTATCTAGGGGAACTAATTTAGCATTATTTCTTTTTAATTCTATATTTGCTTCATATGGGGTTATAGCAGCTTCTGGGAAGGAAGATTCCCTAAATAAATCCTGCTGATACTTTTTAGCATTATTTTCTTTATAAAAATCATGCATTTCCTGGCATAACTGCCTAATAGTATAGCCTTGGTATCTGCTTTCATATTTTTCATATAGACTAGGAAGAACTTCAATTAATGGTGCATCTTCCTCTATAAGATGTTCAAATCTAACTAATTGTGATACTAGATTTTGCATCTTGGTTACAGTTTCTGCAGGGGTCATCAAAAATAAAATAGAATTTAAATCATTTTTTTCTGGTATAATAGACTTTTCCCTTAAATAATTTGCTAGTATTGTAGCTGGAATACCAAAGTCTTCATATTCTCCAGTTTCAACATTAATTCCTGGTGTTGTAAGCATAAATTTATTAGGATCAACAAAATATTGATTCTTGCCATATCCCTCAAAGGAGTGCCACTTTTCACCTGGCTCAAATCTGAAAAATTCTATATTATCTGCAATTTCTTCTGTATCATATTCTTCCCATCTCTTTCCTTTAACTACTGGAGGTATAAATGGTCTAAATAAGCTGCATTTTTCTAATATTTCTTTTCTTGCATCTATTCCTAACTTAATACATTCCCTCCATAAGCGCTTACCTGCTTCTCCAGATTGAATTTTAGCATTTACATCTAAGGTTGAATATAAAGGATAAAAAGGACTTGTGGAAGCAAACATCATATATGAATTATTAAAACGCTTATGATCTACATATCTTTTTTGACCTTTAATATGCTTATCCTTCTTATGTATTTGAGATGCCTGGGAAAATCCTGCCTGCTGTTTATGTATAGATTGGCTTACTAAGATTCCAGGATCATTTTCATTTAAGTCCAAAAGTAATGGAGAGCAATCCCTCATCATTGGAATAAATTGCTCATATCCAACCCAAGCTGAATCAAAAAGAATATAATCGCATAAATGACCTATTCTATCAACAACTTGTCTTGCATTATAGATTGTGCCATCATAAGTACCCAGTTGAATTACTGCTAATCTAAAAGGTCTCTTTTCTTTAACTTTATTTGGAGCAACTTTTTCTATTCTAGCTCTTAAATAATTCTCATCAAAGCAATGATCATAAATTCCACCTATAAATCCAAAAGGATTTCTAGCTGTTTCTAAATATATTGGAATACCGCCAGCTCCAACTAAAGCTGCATTATAAACAGATTTATGATTATTTCTATCAAATAAAACCAAATCTCCTGGAGTAACTAAAGCATTTATTGCTACATTATTGGCAGTGCTGGTTCCATTCATTACAAAATAAGTTTTATCTGCATTATATACTCTTGCTGCGTATTTTGAAGCATCCATTGCTGGTCCTTCGTGAATAAGTAAATCTCCTAAAGCAACATCAGCATTGCAGATATCTGAACGGAAAATATTCTCTCCATAAAAATCATAAAAAAATCTTCCTGCTGGATGCTTGCGGAAATATTGTCCTCCTTGATGTCCTGGACAATCAAATTGCAGGTTGCCTTGTTCTACATAATCAAATAAAGCCTTAAAAAATGGTGGAAGTAAATTATCTTCATATTGCCTTGCTGCAGTTTCAATTACTCTGCTGTAAAGATTTTTATCAAATTCATTTCTATCAATTACTCTATAAACCATCTTTGAAACTTCGCTGCTAAGTCTGTCTACATTCTTTAATACAACAAAGATTGGAATTCCAAATTTTGTATTATAGATCTCTTCAATTATTTCAATATCCTGATCTGTCACTACTGCAGCTGCTACGTCAGTAAAATCTGTATCCTCTGGCAAAACTAAAGTTCTAATTGTATTAAAATATTCTTTAGATTCGCAAGTATAAAGAATTTTTAATCTTCTCATCTCCAATTGCTCCTTTATAAAATAATATATCCGCAATATTATACTTTACATATCTGGAATATTATACTTTCATATTTACTAAACTGTAAAGCAATTTTTCACATATAATTTATTTTTATCTTTTGCAGCCTATAGCATAATATTCAGAAATAAAATAAAAATATGATGCTGCCTAAGGCCACATCATATTTTCATTTATATTATTTATTTACACCTAGTACTTTTAAAATAATCTATTTCATCTTTAAAGTAAATAGATTTAATAAAATTTTAATTATTCAATTATTTCATAACCTTTTTCTATAAAAGCTTCCTTTATTTTATCTAGTTGTATGTTTTTCTTTATTGAAGCCTTTGGAATAGTCATAACCCTTCCTGCAGTTGCTAACATTCCAGGTCTTTCTAATAAAATTTCAAAACCTACACTGGCAAGAATTTCACTTACTTCTGGATCTTCTTTATTTAATTCGTAAACTGACTTTCTAAAATCAACAATTTTATTTCCCATGCTTCACAACCTTTCAAAATAGTAATATTAATTACTAATTATTATACTTAATTATATATTTTAATCTGTGACTATAATCACATAAAAAATGTAATAGGAAATTTCCTATTACATTTTTAATTAAAGGCCTTAAAAAAGCTTCCATTTTTATTTATCATACCTTCAATTTCTGTAAAAGGTATTTTAAAGTTAACAAAGCCTGCTACATATGGGGCTATTTCATATGGTGGAAAATAAATATAGAGATTGTCTTTATCAACATAGAAGTCTTGATTTTCATTTATTCCCTTAAACCTATCCTCAAAAAGTATGTCATATTGAGGATCAGTATTTATCATCTTTTCTATAATTTTATTTAATTCTTCAGTCCAATTTACTCCTTCCATAAATAAATCTGTCAGACTATAAAACTCACCAGTTTCTAAATTGATATTAGGGGTTTTCTTATATGGCATGCCATGAGCTGCTCCAAAAGGATAATAGTATCCTGTCATATCAAGAACTAAAAGATTCTTATTAAAATATTCCACTTCAAAATTTCCATTATAATGATAATCTAATACATCTTCTTCTGTGATTTGTACATCCACTGTTGAACTACCATTCATAATAGGAATAAAACAAGACATTATTCTTAACTTTTCATTTATATTATTTTCTACATTTTTATTTGCTAGCCCTTCTACTTTAGGATAGTATACTAAATAATTATAATTAGGTTTAAACTTAAGCTTAGTTATTGAATATTTATTATTAAGTCTAATTGTATCATTAGGTTTATAAACTACCTTTCCACTGCTTTTAATATAATAGCTAATATAATCTATATTGGCTCTTATAAGATTATGAACAAATTCTAAATTGCCGCCCCCCTCAACAATTGGAAGATTTGTTACTATATTTCCTTTCAAATCTATAAAAAATGTATATTTTTCATCACTTGCAGAAGCTAAATCATTTTTAAAATTTCCTACCGCTAAATATTTAAAATTACTTAATTTATTGCCTGTGATATCACCTATGGCATAAATACTTGTCCAATAAGGAATATCCTCATTTAAAGGAAGTCCTAATGCTACTCTTCCCTCTCCTAATTGTTCTATCCTGCTAAAAATAGGTTCATACACATATTTTCCTGATTTATTTATTACCCCATATCTAGCTTTATATAATTCTCCCGTACTTACTACTGCGACTCCATCTATAAAGGCAGTTGCTGATGAAAATTTTTGTCTTATTATAACATCGCCTTCTGTATTTATATAACCAAAAGGGCTATCTGAATCCTGGGCAAATACCATTAAACCTTCCCCATATTGACCTACATAAAAATAATCATAAGTATTTATTATTTCACCATTCTTATCTAATAAAGCAAATAAATTTTCCTTAATTTTTACTAAGGCTACTCCCTCTTTATAATCTTCTGCTTGAAGATAAACTGGAGCAACAATTTCATTTCCTTCAAGATCAATATATCCATAAATATATGAACCGCTCTCTTCATCAAGAATTCCAACAACAGCCCTTCCCTCATTAAAATTTCCAACAAAATTATAAGGCTTCTTTGTTATTCTATTTCCCTTTTGGTCTATAATTCCCATTGTATTATTTAAAATATATACAGCTCGTCCCTCTTTGTAATGACTAATACTATCATATATAGGATGAACAAGATACTCTCCCTTTTTATCTATTATTCCTGCCTTACTATTATAATTAACTATAGCTATATCAAATTCATTAAAATCATAAGCATTTTCAAATTTAGGCTCTATAACAAAGTTGCCTCTTTCATTTATATATCCATAGACAGGTCCCGTCAATTCATTCCTTACAGCTGGATATAAATTATTAGATTGATTATTTTGTTTTCCAATAAACCTCTTCTTTCTTTTTCTTCTCTTGGCTCCCATAAAATTACCATCCTAATTTATTAATGATACTTTATAATATTCACCAATTTGACTATTGTTAAAAAAAATTGTAACTTAATAATCATAACCCAATTTATTCCAATTATTTTTTGACAAGAATTTAATTTTAGTGTAAAATTAATATTATGTAATATAAAATAAAAGACGTAGTAATACAATTCAATGTAAAACTACGTCTTTTATCTTATCAAAAAATCTAAAGGAGGTCTTAAATGAAGAAAAGAAAATTAAAAAATTATCAATTAGTTTTTATCAGTCTTATTATAGGTTCTATTTTTGGGCTTATCTTAAGTGCAACAGGGGGTAAGGATGTTGCCTGGATTGCCTATGTAACTGATTTCTGTTCGTTCATTGGAAAAATATTTATAAGATTAATTCGTATGATTGTTGTTCCCCTTGTATTTTTCTCTATTACATCAGCTGTCTTAGAATTAAAGGATCTTAAACAATTAAAGCGTATCGGAATAAAAACCTTTCTATTATTTTCCGTAACTAGCGCAGTTGCAATAACTATCGGTGTAGTATTAGCCTACATTATTAAACCTGGAAAAGGTATTGTCATTGATGGAATAGCAAATGAAATAAACGTCTCTGAATTACCAAACATATATGATACATTACTAGATATAATTCCACTAAATATATTCGAATCCTTTACTAACGGATCTATGTTACAAATCATCTTCTTTTCTATAATGTTAGGAATTGCCATTATTCTTTTAGGGGAGCAGGGCAAGAAAGTCGAACAAGCCTTTAAAACTGGTGCTAATATTATGTATAAGATTATTGATATAATTATCTTATATATACCTATCGGTGTTTTTGGTCTTATGACAGATTCTATGGCTACCTATGGTACCTCAGTTTTAGGAACTATCTTTAAATTTATATTTACTGAATATTTAGCAGCCTTTCTTCAGATACTAATTATTTATATACCTCTGTTAATCTTTATTGCTAAGGTTAATCCTATAAAATATCTTAAAGTTGTCTTTGAATCTTGGCTTGTTGGTTTTAGTACTTGTACTTCAATGGCAGCTTTACCTGTATCAATGAAGAATGCAAAAGAAAAACTAGGAATACCAAATGAAGTGGCAAGCTTTGTTCTTCCTTTTGGAGCAACAGCTAATATGGATGGCACAGGCATCTTCTTTGGTATGATTGTAATTTTTGCCGCACAAGTTGCTGGTGTAGAACTTAGCCTTACGCAATTAATATCATTAGTTCTTGAAGCAACACTTTTATCTATTGGTTGTGCTGCAGTACCTCAAGTTGGTTTGGTTATTGGAACAACTATGCTTGTAAGTATGAGACTACCTGTTGAAGTAGTTGGTCTTATTACAGGTATCTATAGAATTTTAGATCAAAATCACACAGCAACAAATGTTAGTGGTGACTTGGTTGTTGCAGGCTGCGTAGCAAGCCTTGAAGGAAGCCTAGATAGAAGTTATTATGAAAAAGACAATATGGTAATTAATGAATTAGAAAATTAACAATAAGGGGATTGTCACGGACAATCCCCTTAAAATATTTACATTATTTTTCCCATTGCCATATTTTTTAAGTTATCCTTTATCTCTTTTAGATTTCTTCCCACTGTACATTCAACAGAAGCAGAAATTGCTCCTTCAACTAGTGGAAGGTCTATAATTTCTACCTTAGCTCTCATTTCTTCAGGAAGCATTTCTAGAGCTATTTCAGTATTCATAAATGCACTTCCTAAATCAAATAATATAAGCACTCCATCATCAGAATAAACCTTTTCTATAGCAGAAATTATTTTTTCTATGTCTGTTCCCAAACGTCCATCACAAGTTCCGCCAGCTGCCTCAATGGAAACCTCTGGCGCCATTTGCTTAGCAAGTTCCATAACCCCTTCTGCTATCTTTTGACTATGTGATACAATTACCATGCTAACCATAAGACTATCCCTTCTAAAAATTAATTATATTTCCTTGTATATGGTATCTAATATCAAATAACTAGATGTTGCTCCAGGATCTTGATGTCCAATACTTCTCTCACCTAAGTAACTTGCTCTTCCCTTTGTAGCCGCAATAGTTTTAGTGTATTCAACTCCTTCTCTAGCGGCTTCCTTTGCCTTATAAAGACATTCCTTACTGCTTAATCCTTCTTCTATAGCCTTTGACAAGACATTTAAGGCTGGTTCTAAAGCATCTATCATAGTTTTTTCTCCAGCTTGTCCTTTTCCTCTCATTTTTATACCTTTCAAGGCTTCTTCCAAGATATTTTTAAAATCCTTAATATCTATTTCTTCTTTTCCATTTACAGCCATAGCTGCCTTCATAAAAGCTGTTCCATATAGGGGACCTGATGCTCCTCCAACATTGCTAACAAGAGCCATACCAGTAATTTTTAATATGTCGCCTATATTTTTCCCTTCATTATCTCTTAACTTTTCTCTTACTGCAAACAAACCCTTACTCATATTTATGCCATGGTCTCCATCACCTATAGCTGCATCTAATTCTGATAAAAATGCCTTATTATTATCAATTACATCAGCAATTTTATTTAATATCTCTATAACTTTTTTCCCATTTATACTCATAATATTCCTCTTTTCTAATGTATCATAATAACTTTAATGCAGGAGTATCTGCAGGTGCATCTAATAATTCCTTTAATTCATCATCTAATTTTAATATCGATACTGAACAGCCTGCCATTTCAAGAGAAGTCATAAATTCACCTACAAAGGTCTTATAAACTTTAATACCTTTACTAGTTAAAATTTCATTTACCTTCTTATTAACTATATATAGTTCCATTAAAGGTGTTCCTGATAGGCCATTAACCATAACTGCAACTTCAGAACCTTCCTCTGGCTTCATATCTTCTAATATTCTATTTACAAGATGTTCTGTTATTTCATCAGCAGTTTTAATAGTTTCTCTATGGGTTCCTGGTTCACCATGGATTCCCATTCCTATTTCAACTTCATCTTCTCCTAGGCTAAAGTTTGCTTTTCCTGCTGCAGGAACTATACAAGAACTTAGTGCCATTCCCATACTGCGGACATTATCGATAACCTTTTCAGCAACAGCCTTAACTTCTTCTAAAGAAGCTCCTTTTTCAGCCTTTGCACCAGCTATTTTATGAACAAATACTGTTCCTGCAATTCCACGCCTTCCTGCTGTATAAGTACTATTTTCAACAGCAACATCATCATTTACTATTACACTTTCAACCTTTATTTCTTCCATCTCAGCCATTTCTTTTGCCATGTCAAAATTCATTACATCACCAGTATAATTTTTAATTACTAATAAAACTCCCTCACCGCTGTCAACTGCTTTTATAGCTTCATAAACTTGATCTGGAGTTGGTGATGTAAATACTGCTCCTGCTACAGCTCCATCTAGCATCCCCTTACCTAAATAACCTGCATGGGAAGGTTCATGTCCACTTCCTCCACCACTAACTAGAGCAACCTTCCCCTTAATTGGTGCATTCTTGCGAACTAAAATATTGCCTGCATCAAGCTTCCTTAAATATTCTGGATGAGCAGCCACCATACCAGCAAGCATGTCCTCAACAACATGTTCAGGATTGTTAATTAATTTTTTCATGAATTCTCCCCCTCATTTTTATATTTTACCCTTTTAAGAAATACATTATAGTTTACATTTTTATTTTATAATATATTCCATTATCTGTACATTTTTACTTTTGAAATATTCTTTATTAAAATACGTTTTATAAGCAAAAAAGATAATTGATAATTTTTATAAAAAACTTATCAATTATCTTTTCCTATATTTCTTTAATTCTAAAGAGAATCTATTAGCTTTTTTATAAACTTCTCAGCCTTCATAAAATCCTTATTATTGGGATGTCCTTGTGATAATTTTCCTAAAAAATCAAAAATCTTATTATTACTAAATTCTTTTGCTATAAAACTTCCCTTGCAGGCAAAACTTCCTTTAATAATAGCTCCCTTTTCATTTAGTAGTTTAAGCAGCTTACTATTATAAAACTTCATTCCAACTCCACTAGTTGAAAATACAAAAACATTTTTGCCCTTTAAATTTAATCTATCCACTAGTTTAAAAAGTTTTGGAGCCATGCTTTCCTTGTATACCCCAGAGCCAAAGCCAATTAAATCGTAATTCTCTAAATTAATATCCTTAGTACTTTCAATATTTATTAAATCGCAGTTAATTTTTCTAGCAAAAACCTTTGCAAGTTTTTCAGTATTATGCTTATAATTTGAATAATAAAGAATCAAGGCTTTCATATACATTTTCTCCTTACTTAGTTCTTAACTAAATTATATTATCTAGCCGCCTCAATCATTCTAACTGCTTCTTCTAAATTACTTACAAAAAAAATATTATTACCCTTGTTACATTCATAAATAAAATCATGCAACGGCTTGCTTGTGTACTTAGAAAAGTCTCCAATAATAGCTAGCTTAGTAAAATAATTAGAGAATTTTTGCAGAACTTCACCAGCTACCCCGCTGCTAAGTATAAAGAATTCTTCACATATCGCATGTTTATCTAAAATAATTTTACTACAATCTTTTTCATATATTACTGTCATTATAAGATCAAGAGCAGATTGGGCGTCATATATTAATACATCCTTGCTTTGAATATATACTATATCATTATTTTTCCCTAAAAAAGTGTAATTCATTTATTAATTCCCTCCTTTTATTTGTTCTAAAATTGTATCTGTAAGATTTATCAGACTATGTCCACCTTCAGGAAAATATTTATTTTTGCATTCGGAAGAAGTTTCTTCATTCTATCAGCAGTTTCCATAGAATTCAGAATTATATCTTTTTTTCCATCAAATAAGAATACCGGCTAGTTAACCGTCTTATTTCTTCATCAGTAAAAATCGGTATAGGCTCTTTCCTAATGTTAAAATTTTTACCCATTAACACTTGAAATTTAAAAAATACTTCAGGTATATCAAAATTACCATTAATAATTTTAAATAACTTCCTTACTCCCTTTTCTCCAAAAAGCATATAAAATAAGGCTATAAATACAAATTTCTTATTTTGACTACCTATCCCTGAAAGACATATCAACACTAATTTATCAACCCTTTCCGGATATCTTATAGCAAATTTAGTAGCTAGCCATCCCCCTAAAGAAGTTCCATTGAATTCATACTACTTCCATGTAATAGAAGCATGGGTGGATTATTAATATCACCAGCAGCTATGCAAAAGGTGCTGCCGTGACGAGTATTTACATAAAATCTTTCATGTGGTATTGTTGGCGCTTCAAGAAGCATATCATACTGTTTAAGAACTTCTTCTTTCCCTTCCTGCGTCTTGAAGGCATTTTTATATTTCATTTGTCTTCCCCCCTTATTTTAAACTTAAAAACCACTCTTCTGCTTCTTTAACATTATTAACTAATTTAATAACTTGATTCTTTTCACTTTCTACAATTGATTCTTTAAATTCACTTTTTAACTTATTTATATTATCAATTACAATTCCAGCTTTAATTTGGTACATAGTAAATTTTTGAAGTAATGATGGCAGAATTCCTCCTTTAGGATCAAAAAATTCCTCTGAAAGTGCTTCAAAATCTAATAAAACAAATTGACTATTATTTTCTGCTAATGCAGTAATTATATCTAAAATATCTTTTTCTCTTTCAAGTTTATTTTCTGAAGCAGTAAGATGAAGGTAAGATATTTTACCAGTGCTCTTTACATCATACTTCAGAACCTTACTATTATTTTTTTCTTTATTATTAGCCTTTGTTTCTTCATTTTCAGCTAAATCATTTTCATTTGGAATATTAGATATATCCCTTCTTAAATCTTGAATCCAGATAAGTTCATTTTTATATGTTCTTTGAATATTATCATTGATATAAGTCCATAAGGTATTTTCTAAGGCAGTCCTATCTGGTGAAAATTTTGCAGCCTCTTTATTGTTTTTTACCATTAATAATCGACTTTTAACTTGGCTTTCATATTCATCAATAAGATTATTTAATTCATTACTATTTAACATACTAGACCAGGCAAGATGAACAAGAAATGGCTTTTTTATTTCGCTATCTCCTACTGGTGAACTAACCCATTCCTTCAAAGCTGTAAGACCTCCATCAGTTATTTCATAGATTTTTTTAGTTGGAGACCCTTCTTCATACTTCAGCTCATTTTTTACAAACCCCTTATTAAGTAATTCTGTTAGAGCTTTATATATTTGATTATTATTTCCTGACCAATACATAAAATCAGAGTTTTGAATGATCTTCTTTAAATCATATCCGGTCATTGGCTTATAACTTAGTATTCCCAAGATTGCATAGTTAATTGACATATTAGCTCCTCCACTACATCTTTAACATATGTTAATAGTAACATATGTTAGTAGCAGGGTCAATATAATAAAATTATTATATTCATAAAAAAACGGTTAAAGTAAATAATCTCACTCTAACCGTTTTTAATTCTTCTTATTCATTTAAAATTCTTTTAAGCCACTTTTCTATATCTTCTCTAACAATTTGTCCACTTACATCAATGCCTGGAAGAATTTTAGCTTTTAAACACTCTTTAGCTATATCATCTTGAATTTCTCCAAGGCCTCCTCCACCGCTAGTGGAAAAAGGAATTATAGTTTTTCCTTCAAAATTATGATTTCTAATGAAGCTCCTAACTGGTGGTGCCATTGTTTTAAACCAGTTAGGTGTACCTATAAATATAGTATCATAATTATCTATTGGCTCATTGCCAGATAGCAACTTAGGGCAAAATCCCCTAGCAATTTCACTTCTAACTTCCTTAGCAGCTGTATTATAATTAAAAGAATAATTCTTTTCAGAAATTAGCTCTCTTATATCGCCGCCAGTTTGCCTTGCTATTTCTAATGCAAAGTTCTTTGTATTTTGAAATAGCGAGTAATAAACTATCAATATTTTGCTCATTTGTATTATTTCCTTTCTAAACAACCAACTATTTATTACAATATTCTAAAATTGCTTTATAAATAAAATCACTTAAATCTTCTTCCTTATACTTTTCTGTTTCTCCATATACTAATTTAGCTTCACGATAATACTGTTCCTTCAATTCTAGAACTTCTGAATTTTTAAATATACTTAAATTAAATGGCTCTTCACCTGATAAGTAATCATCTACAGCATTAATAATTTCTTTTAATCTCTGCTGCTTTAATATTAAAGTTTATTAATTTTATCGTAATAATGTAGTGTTCTTGGAGTTATACCTGTTATATATGAAACATCTTTAACAGTTAATAATTGTTTTTTCATTTTAAAACTCTTTCTTTTATTTGTTTTTAATACTCTATATTGTAAACTATGACGCAAGGTCATAGTCAAGTACTTATTCTAATTCATTTAAAAATTCCACCATAATTTCAATAAATTCATCTGGCTTATCATAGTGTATATCGTGACCTGGAGTGTCAACATTGACTCTTTTCCCCTTTTCTAATAGGCTGACTACACGATCGGTATCTTCATCTGATAAGGCTGCTAATAATAAATCACCATCATAACTAGTATTGGCCTTAATAAATACTGTAGGACTTTTTATTTTTGATAAGACTTCTTCTTGATTATAATCTTCAAACCAGCTGTTATCATAGAAAGTTTCTCCAAATCTTTGATCATAAGGATAGGTTACAACTTCAAACATCCTATTTATTTGTGGTGGTAAATACTTTACATGAACAGGTTCATTAGGGTGCTTTTCATGATAGCTTACTGCACTTTTTGAAATAAAATTCCAAATCTTTTCTCCAAAGATATTTTTCCAATAACTTCTTTCTAAACTATATTTAAAATAATCTTTCTCTTCACTTTGATTTTTAAAATCCTGATATAATTGAAAACCATAAACCCATGCGTAAGTCTTTTCCCTTCTGCCAGCTTCTGTTGCAAAGAAAGGTGAATCTTCAATAACTGTTCCTAAGATGCGATCTGGATAATAGGCAGCCATCCATGCAGCAATCATTCCCCCTGAAGAATGGCCTGAAACAACTACTTTTTCTCCAATTTCTGTATCAATAAATTCTATAAAATCTTTAGCCATTTCTTTAGCTGAGTACTTTTCTACCTTCCATTCTGATTCCCCATGTCCATGACAATCTATAGCATAAACATGATAATGTTTTGATAGTTCCTCTAATACCTTAGCATAATCTTCCCAAGTCATTCCTTGGCCATGTATTAATAAAAGTGGCGTTTTTCCATTATCAGGCCCTTCTCCATAATTTAATACCGTGCCATCCTTTAATTCTATTTGTTTTTCAGTAAAGCCTGCACTATACATCTTTCTTAATGGCTTCTTAATATAGGTTATATTTGTATAGAAATAGGATCCAATTATAAATAGGACAAGCCCTAAAATTATTATTAATATTTTCTTTTTCATGTCTGCATTCCTCCTCTTCTTTAGCTTTTTTACTATTCCGTACATTCCTCAGCATTATAAATTGCTTCTATAAAATGCATTAATTTTTCCTGCTTCATCAAAGCAAGACCTTGACTTTCATCTCCTAAAACCAGCAAACTATCACCAGGAAAAATGTTAAATATCTCCCTAGCCTTTTTAGGAATTACAATCTGCCCTCTTTCACCAACCTTTACTATTCCAAAAACATGCTTTCCCTTTGGCTGAGGACCTATTTTATCTTTATCGTTAGAATAATTCACTAAATCATCTAAACTAACTCCATAAAATTCTGCTAAAGCTAAACAATTATTAATATCAGGAAGACTTTCTCCACTTTCCCATTTTGCAACAGCCTGTCTTGAAACACCAATTTTATCAGCAATTTCTTCCTGAGTATATTTATATTTCTTTCTTAATTTTTTTAAATTCATACTTATCATATTAATCACATCCTTTGATTTAATGATATATTAGTTATTATCTCTATTCAACCAACCAGATATAACAGCAAATGTTATTATTAGTTTACATATATTTATTCATAAAAAAAGAGTTAAGCAACTCTCCTTTTTTATCACTATTAATTTAAAGTATCACCTTTATAATAAATTTCTTCCCATCTTTTTCTTGTTAATACCATATTAAGGGCATCAATCATTTCTCCTTCATATTCTAAATCAGCTTTATCAATACTATCTAAAATAAATCCTGCTTTTTCATATACTCTTTGTGCCCTTGGATTGAAGGCATAAACCCCTAAAGTTAACTCTTTTAGATCTGTATTTAAAAAGATATAGTCACGTACTAAGATTGTTGCCTCTGTTCCTAATCCACGGTTTCTTCCCCCAGGACCTATAAGTATCCTAAAATTCATGCTATGTTTAATTTCATCATATTCATTTATGACTACTTCCCCAACTACTGTATTATTAGCTTTATCTATAATTGCAAGATCAAGGCGGTCAACTTGCTCATTTCTTGTATTATACCAATTTATTAAAAATTCCTTATCAAAGAAAGCTGAACTTCCAGTAAATTTCATAACTTCTTTATCTTCTAATGCTTCTACCATAAAGTCAATATCTTGACTTTCAAAAGGACGAAGTATTACTTTATTTCCTTCTATTGTTGGTTTATATTTTAAATTTATCATATTCCTCTCCCTCAGTTTAAAGTTCTTGACCTTAACATGCTAAAAATATAAATATTTTTTATTATATCATAGGCTAAAGCATAGATATATAATAAAAAACTCAGAGCATTTCTACTCTGAGCTAAAAAATAATATTTATAAAATGATGATAAAAGGGGTATCATGTTAGTTATAAGTTTTTATATGTTTAAATCTATTTCTTTTTAATAGCTACTCTCCATACTTCTGGGCCTTCTTCAAGGTATTCCCATTCAAATTTTCCAGCATATTCTGCTGAAAATTGATAATATAATGGTTTTGGATCATGATCATTTAATAATTCCATTTCTTCACCATTATTCAAATTATTAAAAGTATCAAAAATAACTGCATGTTTATCCTTTGGTTCATAAATACGTGCATCTACTTGTGATTTAAATCTTGACATCTTATTTACCTCCAAAATGAACTTTGTAAATACATAGTATTACTAAATGCCAAGATTTTATGTGATTTGAATCACATCTTTAATTTATTCCATTCTGGTTTTAATTGATTTATCCATTTCATTTCTATTTCCCTACATTTTTCTTTTGTTGGTAATATTACAAAACTTACTGATATTTTATCTCTATTAGCTTTAATCTCTTTCTCAGCTAAAGTTCTCCCCTTTAAATTATATAATCTATCAAATTCTTTTCTTAAGCCATTTTCTGCTCGTCCTACATATTTTACTCCATCTAGATATAGCTTATAACAGCCCATAGATGTTGAGGCCTTTTTGCTAGCTTCTTCTAAGCTTAATGATAAAACCCCTGCTCCTTTTATTTTATCTATTATCTTATTAAACATATTATCTCCCTTTTCTTTAATTATTTATCCTCTTTTTATAAATTCTATTTTCTATCTTTGTTTCCTTTAAATATTTTTATTAATTAATAAGTTAGAATTTATCATACTAAGTTTATTTATCTATTTTTGAATTAGGTAACTTGCATATCTAACTAAAGCCTTAGGTAAAAATTTGCCTAAACAAGCTATAGTTTTATTCGTAATTCCATAAACTGCAACTACTCTTCCCTTCATTAACATTTTATATCCATATTCAGCAACTTCTTTGGCTGTTGCATTTTTTAAATTTTTAAACAATCCTGATGTTTCAAGATTTGCCTTTTCTTCAAAATTTGTTTTAGTTGGTCCTGGACATAAAGCGAGAACATCTATATCAGTATCTTTAAGTTCAACAGATAAGGCTTCTGTAAAAGATAATACAAAAGCTTTACTTGCATAATAAACTGCCATTAAAGGTCCTGGCTGAAAGGCTGCTAAAGAAGCTAGATTCATTATCTTTCCTCTATTCTTTCTCTTCATATCTTTTAAATAATAGTAAGTAAGCTTTACTAAGGCCATTATATTTACATTTATCATTTCTTCCTGTTTTTTTAAATCTAAAGAGGAAAACTCCCCAAAATCTCCAAAGCCTGCATTATTGACTAATATTTCTACTTGAATATTTTTTTCCTTCGTAAAATTATATATTTCCTCTGCAGCTTCCCTCTTGTATAAATCTTTGGATAAAATTTCAACCTTTATTTTATAATCTTTTTCCAATTTTTCTTTAAGAGATAATAGCTTTTCTTCATTTCTTGCAACTAAAAGTAGGTTATAGCCTTCCCTTGCAAATATATTTGAAAGCTCAAGACCTATTCCACTGGAAGCTCCTGTTATTAAAACTACCTTTTCCATTAATATCATCACCTATCTTATTTATCATTTTTAATTTTATATTATCACTTTTTTATTAATATTTATTAATTTTTTTAATTTTAATACAATTTTTTACTAATAAAAAGAGCCAAGCAATTATCTTGCTCAACTCTTTAGCTTCTTACTTCGTAAGTTTAACAACCACCTCAGCAGTAGATTGCTTCCAATCAGACTTCTCTTCTCTCGCCTTCTTGGGCAATCCTTGCATGGGTGGCAGTAAAAAAAACTTACTTCATAAGTTTAACAACCACCTCAGCATGAGGAGTATTTGGAAACATGTCCTTAACTATAGTCTTTTCTACTTTGTATCCTGCAGCTATAAGATCCTTTAGATTTTCTACTAAAGTCTTAGGATTGCATGATACGTAAATTATTTCCCTGGCATTAAATCTTATTACATAGTCCAATGCTTTTGGACTTACACCACTCCTTGGTGGATCTAAAATAATTATATCTGGCTTATCTTTAAGCTGTTTGATTGTTTCTGCAACGTCTCCTGCTATAAATTCACAGTTAGTCAATTTATTTAGTTTAGCATTTTCTTTAGCAGCTTCTACTGCTTCTTCTATAAGTTCTAATCCAACAACCTTTTTAGCCTTAGCAGCAGTTATTTGTCCTATTGTACCTGTTCCACAATACAAATCAAATACAACTTTATCATCTGCTTCACCCATAAAATCTCTAACTATACTATAAAGACTTTCTGCTCCCTTAGTATTGGTTTGGAAGAAGGAGAAAGGAGAAATTTTAAATTTAAGACCTAATAAATCTTCTATTATAAAGTCCTTCCCATAAAGCAAATTAACCTTTTCTGGAACTACTGCATCTGAAAAGGAGTTGTTTTCTGTATGTAATATAGATACTAATTTTCCCTTATAACTTTGCGATCTTAAAATTTCTACATATTCACTTAAGTCAAAATCAATTTGACTTGTTGTTACAAGATTAACCATAATTTCTCCTGTATTTATGGCCTTTCTAATAACTAAGTGCCTTAAGTAACCTTCTCTTTTCATTACCCTATAGTATGGGAGTTTTTTATCTCTAAAGTAATCAACTGTTGCTTTTATTACTTTTCTAAAATCTTCATCAACAATTAAACATTTATCAACAGTTATTATTCCAAAAGACTTACCCTTCATATGCATTCCAAGAGTTAATTCTCCACCCTTTTCAAAGTCTCCAAAGGTAAACTCCATTTTATTTCTATATTCCCATTGTTCTTGACTACCTACAACTCCTAAGTATTCCCCCATATCTACATTAGCATCTTTAAATAAGTTTTTTACTTCCTCACTTAATAGTTCTAATTGTTTTTCATAAGTTAAATTCTGGGATGTACATCCACCACAAAGTCCAAAGTACTCACAAGGTGCATCTATCTCATATTCTGCTTTTTCATCAACAGATAATAGTTTAAGTTCAGCATAATTTTCTCTTTTTTTCTTTACTCTGCCTGAAACTATTTGTCCAGGAAATGCTCCCTTAACATATATTTTCTTTCCTTCTAATTCACCAATTCCAACAGAAGGAAATTCTGTCCTATCAATTTTAACTTGTACTGTACTTCCTTTTCTCATAGTATCTCCTAACTATTATATTTTAAATTTAGTTTCTCACCTATAGTTTTTTCTAACTTTGTAGAAATTAATACTGGTCTATATAATACATTAATTATTATATATAGTAATAAAAACATACTCTCTCTATCTGAAACATAATATCCTGCTAATCCTATTAAAAAATCAAAAACTATTAATATTAATAACGCAAGAGCAATTGATATTACCTGATCAATAATAGCCGTAAAAATTCTTTTTAATAATTTTATAAACTTTCCTTCTTTTTTTGCATTTGCTTCTTTTAGAATTTCTTCATTAGAGTTTTCATATTTATCCATCTTTTCTAATTCTTCATTTCCGCTCAAAATAAGTTCCTCCCACTCTTTTAATTATTAATACTAAAATCATATACTTTTGAGTCTAATCTATATAATAAATAATCATTCTTTATAGTTATAGTTTCTACTAAGCCATCTAAATTGCTTTCTATTGTTCCATTTGCATCTTGATTTTTAACTATATCTATAATTTGATTGTTTATTTCAGAGTAATCCCTTTCTGAGTTATTTGTCATTGCTTCTGAAAAGGCAGCCATAGAAGTTTCTTTAAAATCAAATTTATCTTCATTCTTTATTTGATCAAGATCTAGCTTAAAGCCTATTTTTAAATTAAGACTTCCTCTGGATAAATCCTCTCCAAATATTTTAAATCCATAATACATGCTTTCTAATCTATTTGGTTCTGGATTTATATTATCTAAATATATATGATTATCATTAACTGTTTCACCATTTTCTTCTGTTACTTTTTCCTCAATCTTATATTCTAAACCATAAAATAAAGCTTGTTCTTCCATTCTTGCAAGTATTTCTGAGTGGAATTGACTTACTTCTTCCCTTGTGTAATCTTTAGCCCATTCTCCTTCTCCAATAAATACTTCCTGCTTAGTTTCTGTTTGACTATTATTTTCACTTGACTTATCTGTAGAATTTTTATTTGAGTTACTACATCCTGCTATAGACACTGCAATTGTTACACTTACTATAATCGGTAATATTTTCTTTAGCATACTAGTTCCCCCTAGTTTTTCTTCTTTTATCAAATTTCAACTTATTATATCATTAAAGGTATTATTTTTAAAGTCTTTGTCACACAACTGTAATATTTGCTGGTATTTCAAGGAAAATTATTTATTAATTATATTGTTACCAAATCCTTTAATTTTTCAAAGGTCTTTTCTCCTATTCCCTTTACATTTTTTAATTCTTCTATAGATTTAAAAGCTCCATATTTTTCTCTATATTCAATAATACTTTTAGCTTTTACTTCTCCTATTCCCTTTATCTCAGTAAGTTCCTCTAAAGAAGCAGTATTTATATTTATTAATTTTTCATTACTTTCATTATAAATTACAGAAGCTCCTTCCAAAGAAATTTCTTCACTGAAATTTTTATTTGGAATTATTATAAGCTGATTAGGATTTAACTTTGCTGCTCTATTTATTTTATCTATGTTTGCTTCTTCTGTAAGTCCTCCTGCCTTATCAATTAAATCCTTAATTATGCTTCCCTCTTCCATTTCATATACATCTGGTTTTCTTACTTCTCCCTTTATTTCTACCACTATTGTTTTTTTTACTTCTTTTTCTTTTGGTAACTCTTCTATAATATCCTCTTCAGAAATTGTTGCTACAGCTTCTTCAACAAATATATCTTCCATATATTCATCCATAAATACCTTAGATTTATTACTTTTATATAAATTAATAGAAATAATCAATAATATAAAAGCTAAAAATAAAATCGCAATATCTCTTTTTTTTATGTTTTTTAAATAATTACTCATAGTCCTCCCTCTATTTTTTTATTATAATTCTTAACCTTTTTTGATAAAAAATAACTCTTTTACTGATTTTTCTTATGGAAAGGTGGAATAGTATTAATTTTTCTGTTAAAATATTTTTATGTGAGTATAAAATAAATATATTTGGGAGATATAATATGAGAAAAATATTTACTAATATGTTAAGGGTATTTTTATGTACTATTTTTTTTGTTTCCTTTTCAAGTAACTTTGTAAAGGCTGAAACTGCTTTACCAGAAGTTTATTCTGAAGGTGCAATTTTAATGGATGGAAAAACTGGAGAAATTCTTTACTCAAAAAATGAGCATCTTCAATTCGAGCCAGCCTCAACAACTAAAGTAATGACAGCTTTAATTGTTTTAGAAAATACGAAGCTTACAGATAAGGTTACAATAGGTATAAATCCAACCCTTGTTGATGGTTCTGCCATAGGAATTGCTGAAGGGGAAGTTTATACTGTTGAAGAACTTTTAATAGGTCTTCTACTTGAATCAGGAAACGATTGTGCTGTAGCCTTAGCAGAACATGTTGCAGGTTCTGTAGAAGAATTTGCAAAAATGATGAATAAAAGAGCCAAAGAAATCGGAGCATTAGATACTACTTTTAAAAATCCTCATGGACTACATGAAGAAGGTCACTTAACAACAGCCTATGATCTAGCTCTTATAATGAATGAAGCAACTAAAAATGAAGATTTTGTTAGAATATCAAGAATAGATGCTCATAAATATGAAAATCACCCCTTTTCTAATGGTGATGAGAAGTGGGCTATAAATAGAAATCAACTCTTTAATGAATATACTTATTATTATGAATATGCCTATACCGGTAAAAATGGTTATACTCCAGAGGCTAACCATACATATACAGCAACTGCACTAAAAGATGGACAACTGTTAGTAGCTGCATTTTTAAATGCTACAGAAAAAGATAACTTTTATTCAAATATAGGACCTTTATTTAACTATGGTTTTGATAATTTTGAAACTGTTAAATTAATAAATAGTAATGAAGTTCTTACTAGCTTAAATATTGATGATGAAAATGTTCTTCCTTTATTATCAAGCAAGGATGTTTATTATACTAAGCGTCGTTTAGAAAGCACTCCTTCTTATAATATTAATTATGATAGTAACTCTATTAATCCAGAAGAAATAGATGTAATTAATAAAGGAGAGGTAATTTTTACTGCTACAGTTAATGTAAATGGAAAGACAGTTTCTTCTATAGATTTATTAAGTGGTGCAAGTTATGAAAACACATCGATATTAAAATTCTTTAAAGACTTAAATTTATTAAATATTGCGCTTTATATATTAATATTAATACTCATACTATATATAATAAGCAGCATAGTCCAATCTATTAGATATAAAAAGGTTAGAAAAAGAAGACCAAAATTTAGAACTAGAACAAGATACAGATAAAATCAGTTAGTAGTGCTGAGTGTGAAGTGTGAAGTGTGGAGTTTGGAGTTAGGAGTTTGGAGTTTGGAGTTAGGAGTTTGGAGTTAAGAATTGTACGAATATAAAAAGGAAGATGATTTTTATTCAAGTAAAAATCATCTTCCTTTAATTTTTAAGGGGCTTAGATTCCAAACTTCAGGCTCCAACTCCACACTCCTAACTCCTAACTATATTTCACTCCTAACTGAATTACTTTCTCAGTTTTTCTATAAGTTTCTCCATATCTTCTGGAAGTTTTGCTCTAAGGGTTAGAACTTTCTTTGTTCTTGGAGACTTAAAATCTAATCCATAAGCATGAAGGGCCTGCCTATTTATTATTTCAATATCTTCTTCATATCCATATAAGCTATCTCCGTATATTGGATGGCCTAAATGACTTAGGTGAACCCTTATTTGATGAGTTCTGCCTGTTTCTAAAAGACATTCAATCAAATCTCCATCTTTAAATCTTTCCACAACTTTATAATGAGTTATACTTTCCTGACCTCTTTCATCTACAATTCTTTTTATCGTGCCTTCTTCCTCAGGTCTATATATAGGCAGATTAATAGTCCCCTCTAACTTTTCCATATGTCCATGTACTACTGCAAGATATCTCTTTTGAAAATCATCACTTTTCATTTCCTTAGATAATTCCATATGAGCATATTGATTCTTAGCAATTATTATAAGTCCTGATGTATCCATATCTAGCCTGCTTACTAGTCTTACTATGCATTTTTGATTAGTTTCCTTAAAATAATACATAAGTCCATTGGCCAAAGTTCCGCTTTGATGTCTCTTAGTTGGGTGAACTACCATATTAGGCTTTTTATTCACAACAATAATATCATCATCCTCATAAACTACCTCTATATCCATTTTTTCTGGGGCAATATTTTGACTTTCTTCCTTATCTAATCTAATTAAAACTAAATCCTTTTCCCTTAAAATATGATTCATCTTAACAGCTTTATTATTAATAAATATTCTTTTATCCTTTGAAGCCCCCCTTATAAGCCTTGAAGATAAACCTAGATCTTCCTTCAAAAATTCTCTAATTTTTTTACCTTCAAACTCCTTAGGAACTTCTTTTTTTATTACGCTCATAGTACCTCCTTAAAACAATTGACAATTGACCTATGTCAATTGTCAATTAATCAATTTTCTCCAAAAAGGTTATAATCTGTTCCTAATAAAATTACTATGTCATACTCTTCATATTCCTTATTAATCTTTTTAGAAAAATTATCTATCTTTATATCTTTTGATATTAAATTCTTATAGTCATTATTGGATAGTTGAATTACACTTTCTTCTGTTGGATCTCCATTTCCAATATCAACATTTACATAACCTAAGGAAATAAGTTTATCTCTTGTAGTTCCTGCTAAACCGTTTATCTGTGTTCCATTTAAAACTAACAGTTTTAAATCTTCTCTTTTTACTGATGTTGTTAATGCTGCATCTTCTGAATTCTCAGAATTTATAGCATTAATTAAGTCCCTATTCATATCATTATAAACTACATAAAAAGATTGACCATATATGTCTTCATTTACTCCTTGTAAGGTATTCATAACTATGTCTGCAGGTTTAAGCTTCATTATTTTTAACGCCAAAGAAGTCATTGTTTTTGAATCCATATTTGTTTTTATATTTTCACTCACAATATTAAGAAGTTCTGGTATTTTTAAAACTGTAGTTGGACTTAATACTTTATCTACTAGTTTTTTCATTAAGGCATGTTGATTACTTATTCTTCCTATATCTCCATCTGCAAGTCCAGTATCATCATTATTTTTTCTCCACCTGAAAAATTCTTCAGCTTTTTGTCCATCTAAATGCACTGTTTCCCCTGCATTAAAATGTATATGCAGATTTTGGGCATCATCATCATAATACATATCCTGTTCTATATACATTTCTACTCCGCCTAATGCATCTACAATATTCCTAAAAGCCTTATAATCTACTTCAACAATATAATTTATTCTTGTTTCTAATAACCCCTCAATATGCTTTATTATTTCTTCTTGACCACCTATGGCATATGCTGAGTTTATTTTCCAATATCTTTGATATTCTCCTGTATCTAAATATGCATCTACTTCAATTAAGGTATCTCTTGGTACTGAAACTAGGTTTACCTTTTTGGTATTAGGATTATAATTTACTAGCATTATAGTATCAGTTCTTCTTGCAGAAGTATTTTCCATATTCTCTACATCCCCTATATCCATGCCCAATAAAAGTATATTAACTGGTTCAGTAGAAGAAGCTGGTTCCACTGCATCTCCTAAAGTATTGGTTTTCAGGCTGTTTAAAAAGGAATAAAAATAACCAACAGTTCCAAGAATAATTATTAAAATAATTGAAGCTATAGTAAATATTATTCTCCTTCTTTTTTGCTGCTTTTTTCTTTTTATTGCCTCAAGTCTTCTTTTCCTTTTTCTTTCCTCTATAGCAGAACTTCTCTCATTTCTTCGAAGATTTTCATTATTATCCATTTTAACCCCACTCCCAATTTTTCTTATTAAATAGTGTCCTTATTGAGCAATAAATAATTTCTAGCCTTTACACTATTTATATTAATAGGAAATCCCTTATCCAATAGATATTTTAGACTATGTGTTAAACAATTTAAAAGCCCTTGGTTTAAATCTTTAAAAGCTATTTCCCTTAATTTTTCTACTCCATTAAAGTTTCTTCCTGGCTCTATCATATCTGCTATATATATAATCTTTTCTAATTTAGTCATATTTTCTTTTCCTGTTGTGTGCCATCTCATTGCACTTAAGATTTCTTCATCTTCTATCTTAAATACTTCCCTACCTAAAATTGGGGATACCATAGCATGCCAAAGTTCTGGTGCCTTTTCCTCATCTGCTGAAAGGACTATATTATTTTTTTCTATTAATTCCTTTAAGTCATATATAGTCATATTTTTAGCTATATCATGGCCTAAGGCAGCTATTTTTGCTTTTTCTTTGTCAACATTATTTATTTCTGCAAGTTTAATTGCTGTTTCCATTACTCTTAAGGTATGATTATATCTATTTTCAAGTAAATTTTCTTTTAAATATTGTTTCATTTCATCTATTGTAAGCATATGATTCTCCTTAAATATAACTTCTTAAACTTCATCTTATTTATAGATTTTATTTTCAATTATAAAATCAAGAACTTCCTTTGGAAGAAAAAAATCTACTCTTTTTCCCTCTTTTATTCTTTCTCTGATCATAGAAGATGAAATTTCTAAATTAATTATATCTAAAAATCTTATATTTGTATTGAATTTTATATTAATTTTATTTTTTTGCTCTATTAACTTCTTATAATCATAGCCTGCTCTATTAAAAACTACAAAATTAGAAAGTTCAAATATTTTTCCTGGATTTATCCACTTTTCTATATCAAATAAGCAATCTGCACCTGTAATAAAATAAAGTTCATTATCTTCACTTTTAAAGTATTCTAAAGTCTCATAGGTATAACTATATCCCTCTTTTAATATTTCATAATCACTTACTTCAAAGTCCTCAAAGCCTTTTATAGCCCTTTTTACCATTTCATATCTTAAGGAAGCCCCTAAAATATCCTCATTCTTTTTATGAGGAGGGCTTCCTGCTGGCATAAATATTACCTTATCTAATTTAAGTTGTGACTTAGCCTCATAGGCAATATATAAATGAGCCAAGTGTATTGGATTAAAGGTTCCACCTATAATTCCTATTTTTTTCATATTGCATTACCTTTTATGGCAGCTCTATCTTTGGCTTTTTTGAGGATTTTCTATAAAGAACAATTTTATTTCCTATAGCTTGAATTCCTTCGCAGCCTAATTTTGAACATATTTCGTCTGAAACTTCTCTTGCTGCTAATCCGCTATTTTCTAACACCTTTATTTTTATTAATTCCCTAGCTTCTAAAGCATCATCTATCTGTTTTAAAAAATTTTCTTCTAATCCATACTTTCCTACTTGGAATATTGGATCCATACTATTTGCAAGACCTCTCAAAAAGGCTCTTTGTTTTCCTGTTATCATTTTACATCTTCCTTTCATTTACTACATAATATATTCAAATTCAAAATCGTTAAGTCTTACTATATCTCCATCTTCTATTCCCATTTCTCTAAGTTCATCTAATATTCCTTTATTTCTTAATACCTTATGGAAATATCTTAAAGAGTTAACTTCATTAACATTTACTGCACTTAATAATCTATCAACAAAGCTTCCAGAAACAACAAATACTCTATTTCCTTCATCTCCATCTTCTATATTGATTTCATAAGTAAATCTCTTTTCTTCTGGAATAAATCTTTCTTCTTCTGGTATTTCTAATTCTGTAACTGGAATTTCTGAAAGCATTCTAGCTGCTTCCTTAATAACTTCATCTACCCCTTGTTTAGTAGCTGCAGACATCTTGTAAACTTTATCGAATCCTAATTCATTAACTTTTTTCTTAAAGTTTTCAAAAACTTCTTCATCATACAGCATATCTGCCTTGTTAGCTACTACAATTTGTGGTCTATCCCAAAGCTTTACTGAATATTTCTTAAGTTCTTCATTTATTTTAACAAAGTCTTCAAATGGATCTCTTCCTTCTATGCCTGATATATCAACTATATGAATAAGTATTCTTGTTCTTTCTATATGTCTTAAGAATTCTAAACCAAGACCTACTCCTTCTGCTGCTCCTTCTATTATTCCAGGAATATCAGCCATAACAAAGGAATTTATTCCTTCTACTTTAACAACTCCTAAATTTGGAACTAAAGTTGTAAAGTGATAGTTTGCTATCTTTGGTTTAGCTGCAGTAACAGTAGATAACAAGGTTGATTTACCTACATTCGGAAATCCTACAAGACCTACATCAGCTAATAATTTTAATTCTAAAGTTAACCATCTTTCTTCTCCTGGCATTCCTGGTTCTGCAAAGTTTGGTGCCTGTCTTGTTGGAGTACAGAATTTGCAATTTCCCTTTCCGCCTTTTCCACCTTTAGCAATTATAAATTCATCATCTTTATGGGAAAGGTCTGCTATTATCTTTCCTGTTTCAAAGTCTTTTATTATTGTACCCATTGGTACCCTTATGTACAAATCATTTCCATCTTTTCCATAACATTTTGAACCTTGGCCATTTTCACCATTTTCAGCTATAAACTTCTTCTTATATTTAAAATCTAAAAGAGTTGTTAAGCCTGTATCAACTTTAAATATAACGTCGCCGCCACGGCCTCCATCCCCTCCATCTGGACCACCTAGAGGGACATACTTTTCTCTTCTAAATGAAATAGCACCATTTCCGCCATCCCCGGACTTTACAAATATTTTTGCCTTATCTATAAACATAAACTCACCTATCTTTCTTAAAATAACTCTTAATTTATTATTTATATTATTTCAATAATTTCTATCCTTTATTATAACATAACAAAGATATTTCTTTTTATTATAAATGGACAATTGACAATGTACAATGAAAAGGGATTATCTATTGTCAATTGCCCATTACTGATATTACAAAATAAAGCACCCTTAAACTAGGGTGCTTTATTAAATAAATATTATTCTGCTATAGCTTCAACATCTACAGGGTAAATGCTTACTTTCTTCTTATTTCTACCCATTCTTTCGAATCTAACTATTCCGTCTTCTTTAGCAAAAAGAGTATCGTCTCCACCCTTACCTACGTTTAGACCTGGATGAATCTTTGTTCCTCTTTGTCTAACTAAAATATTTCCAGCTAAAACAAATTCTCCGTCAGCAGCTTTAGCTCCTAATCTTTTAGCTTCAGAATCTCTACCGTTCTTTGTGCTACCGCCCCCTTTTTTGTGAGCGAATAATTGAAGGTTCATTATTAACATACTAGTACACCTCCTCTTTAAACAATCTTATATATTCAGCATCTTGTTTTTTCCCAAAATTTAATTTTATAGATTCTATCACACTTTCAATACTTTTTTCAAAAGTCAAAAGTAAAAGCTGACATTTATCTATATCTTCGGATTTAAGATTTGAAATATTTAAGTATAAATATCCATCTCTCATTTCATAATTGGCCTTAATTCCTAGGACTTCCTCTATTCCTATAACTACACTTTGTGATAGTACAGAAACAGAATTGCATATTAAATCATACAGTCCAGAACTTTTTTTCATTTCTGCTTGAGATAAAGCATGACCAGATATCTTAAATCCAACCGTTGAATTTTCTTTTTTTAAAATTTCTATCTTAATCATAGTAATTAAGCTTCAATCTTTTCAATTACTAATTTAGTATATGGTTGTCTGTGTCCGTTCTTTCTTCTATAATCCTTCTTTGGCTTATATTTGAAAACTATAATTTTCTTAGCTTTGCCTTGAGCAAGAACTTTAGCAACAACCTTAGCTCCTTCTACAAGTGGTGCACCAACTTTTAAAGAATCACCATTAGAAACAGCTAATACATCTGTTAATTCAACTGTTGAGTCAACTTCAGCGTTAAGTTTTTCTACGAAGATTACATCTCCTTCCTTAACTCTGTATTGTTTTCCTCCAGTAGCTACTACTGCGTACATTAAAACACCTCCTCTATTTACGGTCTCGCCAACCAAGGTACAAAGTTCGAAACTTTGTTTATAAAAAACCTCTTATGTGCGGTTTAACATCTGATATTGTACCACAATATTATGTTGCTTGTAAAGAAAATTTATTCATATTTTTCTATTTCATTAATTTTATATATTTTTAAGTTTTCTTTTTGATTATTAAATATTATTGGCTCAACTTTATATCCTTCAATTCCATCAACAAAATTTAAATATATTTCTTTATCTAAGCCATCAATATTTTTCAAAAAGTTAAAAATATCTCCCCTGACTATCTCTTCATAATTTCTATCTAATTCTATATAAAAGGAAGTTATGGAACTTTCCTCTAGTGATTTAATTATCTTATTTCTAATTAAATTTTCTATATAGGATATTTTTAAAACATATCCTTCACTATTACACCTCTTGCAAGGCTCTTCTAAATATTCATAAATAGACTTTCCTCTTCTTTTTCTAGAAATTTGAACTAAATCCAAGTCTGTGAAAGGAAAAATTTTAACATTACCTTTATCTTCCTTTAAAGCCTCCTTTAAAACATTCATAACTTCAACCTTCTGAGAAAAATCTCTCATTGCTATAAAATCTACTATTATTATTCCTGCGAGATTTCTTAATAATATCTGCTTTCCTATTTCCCTTGCAGCTTCTATATTAGTTTCCATTATTGTTTTATTAAAATTATTTCCTTTTATATTTTTAGCGCTATTAACATCTATTACATACATAGCTTCAGTTTTATCTATTATTATATTTCCACCACAATTTAAGGAAACTTTTTTATGTCTTAACTTTAAAATTTCCTTTTCTATATCATATAGGTCAAATAAACTTCTTAAACCATCATATTTTTCTATTTCTATATTATTATATTTTTCAACTAGGTTCTTAATTTCTATATAATCAGCTTCATTATTTAGAATAATTTTACATTCATTATTTAAATTTTCCTTTATAACTTTATTCAATATTATATTTTCTCCATAAACCTTCCCTAGTTTTAAACTATAATTTAATTTTTTTATAATGTTTTCCATTTCAAAAAGCAGTTCTTCCTTTTCTAAAAGAAGATCTTCTTCGCTAGCATGAACAGCTTCTGTTCTTACTGTTATTCCATATCCCTCAATATCTTTTAAAACACTTTTAATTCTTCCTTTTTCTTCTTCACTGTTAATTCTTTTTGAAAAATTTATTCCTTTTCCTCCTAAGGTTAACACCAAGTATCTTCCTGGAATACTAATATTTTTACTAACCTTTGCTCCCTTATTATTAACTGGTTCCTTAATTATCTCAACTAACAGTTCATCACCTTTTTTAATTCCTTCCTTGATTAGATCCTTACTATAATACATATAAGCTTCCTTATTTAAACCAATATCAATAAATATAGAATTTATTGCAGGGATTATATTTTTAACCCTTCCCTTATATATTTCCCCTATATTAGGCTCTTCATTTATTTCTTCAACAAAACATCTATTTAATTTTCCTTTATCCTTTATTGCAATTCTTAATAAATTATTATTTCTCTCAACAAAAATTTCTCTCATAGGCTCACTTCCTAAATTTTATATTTTGTAAGCAAAATCTTTAAAGCTCTTCGTACTTTAAATATTCTAGCACAGTAAAATTTAATTAACAATTGACTATTATAAAGAAGAAAAAGCCTGCCTAAATTTTATAAGCAGACTTTTCTATTTATTTATCTTCTTAATATATTCAATAATTGAAATATTTCCATAAATTTTAAGGGCTTCTATCAATTCGTCTTCATTTAGAATATAAATTAAATGAAGATCATCATCTAAAATGTAAAAAGTATTAAATTTATTTCTATCTACCAAAGATAAAACATTAATTAGACCTTGGTTATAATAAACTGATATTGTTTTATTTTCTATATACTTATTTTTAAGAAGCCTTTTTCTCTTTTTTATAATATTTCCCATAGTTATATACATATAGGTTTTTCTCTCTAGTTGAGTAATATAAAAAATTATTAATGCTGCAATAAGCATAGTAAAGTTTATTTTCTTAAACCAATAGTATATGTATATATCCGTTAATACAAAAACTATAGCAATTATATAGCTTGTATAAATTATTATCTTTTGAGATTTTTTATAAATATATTTTTTTGATAGTATAATTTCAAATATTCTGGAACCATCTAATGGATAAGCAGGTAATAAATTAAAAAATGCTAAGCCTATATTTAATCTTGCACTTATAATTAAAAACTCCCAAGGGTAAATCCTATAAAGCAAATAAAATAATAAGGCAGCAACTATATTTAAAATAACCCCAGCTAAATATACTAATATCTTTTCATTATCCTTCAATGCATCAATATCTGAAAGTTCAGCTTTTACACCAAAAATATGAACTTCTAAATTATGAAATTTACATCCAAATTTTAATGCAATAAGCATATGAGCAACTTCATGTAATAATACCCATAAAAGTGCAAATAGTAATTCATTATTACTGATACAGGCTAATAGAATTAATATTATTTCCGCTACTATTTTTTTTGTATCTTTTTTCATCTATATCTCCCTAAAAATTGCTCTTTCTCTAACAATCACCTTCTATTATTCATTATTTGTCTATAATAATTTTAATCTGTATCTCTTTGTATATTGAGAGCCTCTATAACTTCTCTATACTTTTCCTGAAAAACTTCTCCAAGTTTATCTGTATCTATTCCTATTTTATCTAAATAGTTATCAATAACTTTATGGTCATAAGTTCTATTTATTTCTTTTTTTATAAGGGTATAAATATTCTTAGCTTCAGGACTTGGAATTATTTTTAGTGAAACTAATCCTGTAAGCAAAATTAAAGCTATTACTGATTTTATAGTAAGCTTTTCAAAAAAAGTAATAGATTTTTTATCATTTTTTAATGAAGAATAAATTGGAGTTTTATAACTATACCCATAATTATTTCTTCTTTTAGGATATATATCTCCTTTTTTATTTTTTCTTTCTGTATTTTGGGCTATTTTAACTCTTACTCGTTCTTTCAGTTTATTATAATATTCATTATATTCATTTGCATATTTAATCAAGCTATCACCTCATTTCTCAATACTGTATTTATATTTTTTTACTTTATATTTTATGCTATATGGACTCCAAATTATTGATTCTGTAATAAAAAAAAGAGTGATATACAAAATTTTGCATATCACTCTCAAATATTAAAATCTAATCTTCTTTCTTCTCATTCCCACATTTATTGCTAATCCTATTGACATTACAGTAGTTAATAGTGATGTTCCTCCGTAACTTATTAATGGAAGAGTTATACCTGTAATAGGCACTAAGCCAATATTCATACCAATATTCTGAAGTATTGCAAATAATAAATAAGATACTAATCCTACACAAATAATTGAACCGAAAGTATCCTTTGCCGTTCTTGCTATTGCAATCATTCTATAAATAAGTATTCCATATAATGAAAGTAAAAATAAACAGCCTACAAGCCCCCATTGTTCTCCAATACTTGAAAATATAAAATCTGTTTGTACTTCTGGAACATATTGAGCTGCATATCCTACTATACTCTCTTTAGATTTCGAGCCCTGAAGTCCAAGAATTCCGCCATTTCCAATACTTATCAATGCATGTCTTAATTGATATCCAGATTCAGACATATCAGCTTCTGGATTTAAGAAAGAAGTTAATCTTTTCTTTTGATATGTATGTATTATATCTAAATTAAAAACTAACACTATACCTATAGCTAAAGCAGAAAATCCAACAATAAAGAACCTAATATCAAGACCTGCTATAAAAAAAATACCAACAACAATAAAAAATAATACCATTGTCATTCCCATATCAGGCTGAATTACTATAAAAATGGCAGGAATTATTGAATAAAAAGCCATAGTTAAAAAGTTCTTCCATTCATTAATACTTCCATTCATATCTTCTAAAGTTTTACCAAGCATCATAATAGTTGTTATCTTGGCTACCTCTGATGCTTGAAAAGATAAGGGTCCTAATCTTATCCATCCTCTAGCTCCATTTATATCTGTACCTATAAACATAGTTATAATCAAAAGAAATATTGATCCCCAATAAAATATAGGAGTATATGCCTTTAACAAGGTATAATCTATGGCAATAACAAAATATAATGCTACTAGAGTTACTACAAACCATATTGACTGTCTAATTAAAAACAAGTTTCCGTATTCCGCATGACTTGCTAAATATATATTTATTATTCCAAAAATCATCAAAGTGATTACAGAAAATAGAATCGGCTTATCTATTTCTTTTAAAAGTTTAAAATTTAATTTAAATTGTGATAACATAACTCACCTCCATTAGTAACCTAAAGTCTATTATATATAATATTTTAACTAATTAAAATAACTTTAATAAAATATTAATTAATATTTTATTTCCATTTACATCATTCAAATAATCATTGATTTCAACTAAAAAAAAGAAGATGCTATCTAACAAAAGTTGATAAACATCTTGTCATAAATTTAGTATTTAATTAGATTTTCAAAAGCAAAAAAGTCATATTACATTATTACTTTAGTTATTTCACATTTTTAATCGGAATATTAGCAACTAATGCTGGACTATTTCCATCTATAGTTTCAGGTTTACTTACTGCTATTTCAACATCATCAGAATTTATTTCTATATATTTAGATATTACTTCTAAAATTTCAGTTTTTATTTTTTCTAGGGTTTCATGAGGTAAATCCCCTCTATCGTGAATAAGTATTAATTTTAATCTATCCTTAGCAACCTCTTTAGGCGTTGGTTTATTTGAAAATCTTCTAAAAAAATCCACCTTCACTTCCCCCTTTTAACGTTTAAATATCTTTTTCAATACTGCAAAGAAACCTTCACCACCTGCATTTAAATCTAATAGTGGTACTTTTTCCCCTGTTATTCTTCTTGCAATATTTTTAAATGCTTGTCCTGCTAATGCTTTTTCATCAAGTACTATTGGTTCTCCTTTATTAGTTGAAATAGTAATATTTTTATCATCTGGTACAACTCCTAAAAGCTCAACTGATAAAGTTTCTATTATATCAGAAACATCTAGCATATCTCCCTTTTGAGCCATTTCATAATTCAACCTATTAACTATTACCGCATGATCTTCTAATCCCTTTGCGTCAAGTTTTCCAATAACTCTATCAGCATCTCTTACTGATGTTATTTCTGGATTTACAACTACTATTGCCTTATCAGCTCCTATAACTGAATTTTCAAAACCTTGTTCTATTCCAGCAGGACAATCTATTAAAACATAATCAAAATCTTCTTTTAGCTCATTAACTAATTTAAGCATATCTTGTGGTCTAACATCATCCTTATCCTTTGTTTGAGCTGTAGGCAATAGGAAAAGATTTTGATATCTTTTATCTTTTATTAAAGCCTGCTTAAGCCTACACCTATTTTCAAAAACATCTGTTATAGTATAAACTATTCTATTTTCAAGTCCCATTAATACATCTAAATTCCTTAAACCAGTATCTCCATCAACAACTACTACTCTTTTTCCTAAAGCTGCTAATGCTGTACCTAAATTGGCTGTTGTTGTTGTTTTTCCAACTCCACCTTTACCTGACGTAATTACTATAGAAACTCCCATTTTATTCTCCCTCCAACGCTAAATATATTTCTTTGGTAAATAAGGTTCAACTACTATAGTATCCCCCTTAATTTTTGCTAATTCCGGATATGATGGTTTAACCCCATCTTCTGGTGCCCTTGTTAAAATATCTGCTATTTGAAGTATTTCTGGCTGTAAGTTGATTGCTGAAACAATAGCCTTTCTATTTCCTCCAACACCTGCATATACATGCCCTTTAACACTTCCTAAAACAACAATATTACCACCTGCATATACTTCTGCTCCATTGTTAACATCTCCAATAATCACTATATTGCCATGGTATTTAACAAGCTGTCCGCCTCTTATAGTTTTCTTTATAAATTTTGTTTTTCCTTCATATACACCATTAAAAATTTTACTTTCTTCTTTTTCTGCTGCTAATTCTTCAAAGATGCATTCCCTTATTTGTATTTCTTCAAATAAAAGGTCCTTCAATTTCTCAATTTGAGCTTCACTAAAGCTTTTCAAGTTAGAAATTATATTAATAGTAGCGCCCTTATAAAAACTTTTCCCTGAGGATAACTTACTTAATAAAACTTCTAACATCTCATCAAAATTTACAAACTTATCTATATAAATTTTGGCATTAATTCCATCCTTAGTGCCTTTTATCTGAATCCTATCATCCTTCATTGGCTTCCCTCCACCAATTCTAAATAAATATTGCTTTATATTCTTGAATATAATTATACTCTTCAATTATATCACATAACAACATTTTTTTACATATTTTATAATTAAATTATATAAAAGTATATCAATCCTAAAATTTTAATTTATTTAGACATAGTTTTAAATTTAATAAAATTATTCATTATAATCTGCATTTTAAGTTAAAAAGTGCTACGTATTTCTTATATACGTAGCACTTTTAATTTTATTGTTGATTTTCTGTTGTCATGTCTGTATTTTGATTTTCTAGTTTTATAGAATCATTTTTATTATCTTTTAATGGTGATTCTAAAACATACTTTCTAAAAGATTCTGATTTTGAAGCATAGTTTGGATCAATTTTCAATAATTCTTCCTTAAAATATGCTTCATAAATTGCCTTATGAATGGTAGCAGCTTCACTACCCTTACTTCCATCATAAATTGTTGAAAAAATTGCTATTTGTGGATTATCAAGGGGTGCCATACTTATATAATTACCGTAAGCTTTTCTGCCTTGTTTTTGATACACAGCATCATCATTTGCAAAGTCTGCAGTACCTGTTTTTCCTCCAACTTTAATAGGAAAATTTGCAAAAGATTGATAAGCAACCCCATTACTTGGGCTTGTATTAACTCTGTACATCCCCTCTTTAACAAGAGCTAAATAACTTTCTGGTATGTCTATTTTATCTACAACTTCCGGCTTAAATTCCTTAATAACTTCTCCAGTAGGTGATGTTATTTTATCAACTAAAGTTACTTTATGTCTAACTCCACCACTAGCTAAAGTAGCAACATAATTTGCCATTTGTAATGGAGTAAAGTTATTCATCCCTTGCCCAATAGCACTATTTACAATCTGAGCTTCATTTTTAATATCAAAAGCCAAAGTAAAAACTAAATATTCCGAAATTGTAAGGGATATCTCCTCTGCTTCCTCATTAATATCCACATTGCTTTTCTCTGAAACTGATTTTAAGTTTTCCTTAAATTCATCAGAAACTTCCATTATCCTTTTTATATATGGAAGTAAATCTGCAGAAATTACTTCAGTATCTGTAATTTCTTCATCAGTTCCAACCTTTTGTAAAATCTCTTTAATTTTTGATTTTAATTCTATTTTTGCTTCTCTAAGCTCATCAGAATCATTATCATTATCTTCTATATTTAAAGGAATAAAACTATGATTTATAAAATATCCAGACTTTAATCCAGCTACTAATGTGTATAAAGGCGTATCAATAACTTGCTTTTTCCAAGATTGAAAATTATAAACCTGACCGAAATTTTCTTCAATTTGAACTCCAGTAGATGGATTTTCTGTACCAAATTCAGCTCCTAACCCAAACTTATAAGCATATTTTGCCAAATTATTTAGATCCTCTATTTGGCCACCATTATTTTTCCATAATCTATATCCCATCTCATAGAAAAATACGTTTGAAGAAACTTCTAAGGCTTTTCTTACATCTGTAGGTCCATTAGCAGCACCTTGAAAGTTTCTAAGGACTATCCCTGTTTTATCCCAAGTACCACTAGAATCATTTATATATTCATAAGGAGATACTACTCCTTCCATTAAAGATGCTATCGCCGTAAGAGGCTTAAAGGTTGAACCAGGAGGCAGTAATCCTTGAGTAGCATAATTAAAGAATGGCTTTGGGTATACGTCTATATTATCATATCTTTTCCCGGTCGCTTCATCTATAGGAAACAGTTCATCAAGATTTCCAGTTGCACCAGTTCTTTGCATATACTCTTTTGCAAAACTTTCTATATCTGGATCAAAATATGTTTGATACTGTTCATCTGTTAATCTACCTGGTATAGAAAATATATTTGGGTCATAAGTTGGATAACTAACCATTGCAATTACCCTGCCAGTATTTACTTCAATAGCTACTACAGCCCCTCTTGTTGCATTAGAAGAAATTCCTTGACGCATTATACGTTCCATAGTATCCTTCATAGCTTGCTCAGCTGCATATTGAACATCTTTATTTATAGTTAAATGAACATTATTTCCAGGATAAGAATCTAGCTTAAATAATTCTTCTGTAATCTTACCCTTTGAATTTACCTTTACTGTTCTACCGCCTTTAGTGCCTCTTAATTGGTCTTCAAAGGCAGCTTCAATTCCTGAAACACCAATTAAATCTGTAGAAGCATCATAACCTCTTAATTCATAATTTTCTTCATTTGAGCTATTTATTTTTGATAAATATCCTAGAACTGCAGAGGCTAAATTATTATAAGGATAAAATCTTATAGGTTCAATAACTACATCTATTCCTGGTAAATTGTTTGATTTTTGATATATTATAAAAGCAGTATCTTTTTTTATATTAGTTGCTATATCTACAGATCTAGCCCCTTGAAAACTAGATATTTTTATAGCATCCTTTACTACCACATAACTTCTTATTTTCTCTACGGAATATCCATTTTCTATTAACTCATTGAAAATTTCTTTTCCTGATTTTTCTTCATAACTTTCCATTTTTTCATTATAATCGTCTAATCTCGCTTCGTAAGCTTCATCACTTTCGCCTTCTTCTTTAATAGGCTTTTTATTTACCACTTCTTCCAAGTTATATAATTTTACTAATTCATAGAAAGTTTCTTCTGCTGATATTTTTAAAAGTTCATTATTAACTTCTTCGGTTTGCTTATCTGTTAAATCTTCCTTGTTATCAGGAAATAATTCTTTTTCAATTTTTTCATTTAATCCTCTATCTCTTTTAAATCTAATTTCAAGAAGTTTTTTAGTATCTAAATCATCTGTTTTAAAATCAAAATAAAACTTTCCGCTGCTATCTATTTTTAAAAGTAAATCATCTTCAACTTCCTCATTATTATCAGCTAAGATTTGAAAAACTTCATCCATTGTTGAATAAAAATCTTCACTGTCATCACTAGGTTTAGTATAAGTCAAGGTATAGGTTTGAATATTAGTCGCCAAAACATTACCCTCACTATCATAAATCTTTCCTCTTGGAGCCTTTTCCGATATGAATCTAGTTGATCCTACATCTGCCTTTTCTTTATATTCTGCATGCTTATAAACTTGAATATATAAAAGCTTTAAAACAATAGCTGAGAAAAGTAGTCCCATTATAATATTTAAAACAGTGTATCTTGAAATCTTCTTTTTCTTTTTAGGTTTATTTACTATCATTTAAACCTCCAATTAATCTTCTCATATTCATTATTACAAAGCTTAAAAATATAATTATATCCAAAAAACATAAACACACTGCTATATAGAGCGGAATATATTCCTATTTTTATATCTATGGTTTTTCCTAAAAGCTTAAAAATAATATATATAGCAAATACTTTCAATATATAGATAAATATAGATGATATTACAGGTATTAATCTTTTTTCTCTATAAATATTTTCTCCTATAATAGCTGCTAAAAGACAAAGAAATAAATTTATAAGGCTATTTATTCCAAAAAGATTGTAAAAATATATATCTTGTAAAATTCCTGTAAAAGTTCCTATGAAAACAGCTTCTTTTCTACCATTTATTATAGAATAAGCCAAAGCAAAAATAAAAAGCAGCTTCGGATATGAACCATTGATAGCTAAAAATGGCATAAGTGCATTATCTAGAATTAATAGTAGAATTGAAATTAAAATAATAACCCTCTTTTTCATTTTATTAACCTCTAATTTTCATATTTTATATCTCTCGTTTCCTTAGGAACAACAGCAAAAATTTCTTCTAGCTTATTAAAATCCACATATGGTCTTACTATAGCTTTTTTCATAACTTTAACTTCATCAGTTTCAACTGAAATAACTTCTCCAATTCTAATTTCTTTAGGATATATTTGTCCAAGGCCTGATGTTAGTATAACATCACCTTCTTTTATTTCTGAATTTATTGGTAGATTTGTAACTACGGCTAAATTTTCACTATTGTAATTCTTGTAACCACTTAAAATTCCTGTAGTTTCCCTTGTACTTTCTACCATTACTGCTACTGAAATATTTTCGCTTATTAAACTTTCAACAATTGCCCAATTTGTTCCTACACTTGTTATTTTGCCAACTAATCCCTTATTTGAAATAACGGCCATATCCTTTGCAAGTCCATCTTTTTCTCCCTTATCTATAATGTATCCTTTTGAAAAACTTTCTCCACTATAGCCAATTATTTCACTACCTATATAGTCATACTTATTTTTTGAATTTGAAAAGTTTAAAATTTCTCTTAGTCTATCATTTTCTTCTTTTAGCTTATTATATTCTATTAATTTATTTTTCAAGTCAATATTCTCTTTTGTTAATTTCTTATTTTCCTCTTTCACTTCTGAAAAATTAAGAAAAAAATCTACCGTTGTTTTTAATCTATTATTCATATTATGAAGCACTTTTTGTAGGGGATTGGTTAAAGTTGCTACACCACTTGAAGCAGCATCTTTTTGACTGCTATTAGATGTATATATTATTAAGCCTAAAAATGTAACTGACAGCACTATAATAGTAACTGCCAGTTTATTTTTAAAGAACTTCATTTTTATACTCTTTGGCTCCTACTTAATTCATCAAAGTCATCTAATGCCTTACCTACTCCTAAAGCTACGCAATCAAGTGGTGATTCTGCTATATGAACAGGCATATTAGTTTCTTTATTTATTAACATATCTAATCCCCTAAGAAGAGCTCCACCGCCAGCTAACATTATTCCCTTTTCCATTATGTCTGCTGATAATTCTGGTGGTGTTTTTTCAAGAGTTGTTTTAATAGCTTCGATTATTGCATAAACCGGCTCCTTTAAAGCTTCTCTAACTTGATCTTCTGAAATAGTAACTGTCTTTGGAAGACCTGTTATCATATCTCTACCCTTAATTTCCATACTTCTTTCTTCCTCATCTACTTTATAAGCGGAACCTAATTCCATTTTTACTTGTTCAGCGGTTCTTTCTCCCACCATTAAGTTAAATTCTTTCTTTATGTAATTAATAATTGATTGATCTAATTCATCCCCAGCAACTCTTAAAGATTTGCTTGTTACAATTCCTCCTAATGAAATTATTGCAACTTCTGTTGTACCTCCACCAATATCAACTATCATACTTCCTGTTGGTTCACCAACTGGTAATCCTGCTCCTATTGCTGCTGCCATTGGTTCTTCCATTAGAACAACATCTCTTGCTCCTGCAAATTTTGCTGCCTCTTCTATTGCTCTTCTTTCAACTTCTGTTACTCCTGATGGATAACAAACTATTATTCTTGGGCTTGTAAAAGAACTCTTGCTTGTTACCTTTTCAATAAATTTCTTAAGCATTGTTTGAGATATATCAAAATCTGCTATTACTCCATCCTTTAATGGTCTTATGGCAACTATATTTCCCGGAGTTCTACCTATCATTAATTTTGCTTCCGCTCCAACTGCTAAAGGCTTTCTTGTTGTAGTATTTATAGCAACAACTGAAGGTTCATTTAAAACTATACCTTTTCCCTTAACATATATTAAAGTATTTGCTGTACCTAAATCTATCCCCATGTCTTTATTTCTACTAAATAATCCCATCGTGAATTCCCCTTTCGCTTATATTATTCCTTTTTCTTTTAAGCTTATAAACTTCTTCTTTCCTACTATAATGTGATCCAAAAGATCAATTCCTATAATTTTGCTGCATTCCTTTATTCTAATTGTAATGTTTATATCTTCCTTACTTGGAGTAGGATCTCCTGAAGGATGATTGTGACATATTATTATACTTGAACTGCTTTTCTTTAATGCTTCATTAAATATTTCCCTTGGATGAACTATTGAACTATTTAAACTTCCCTTAAAAACATCTTTTATTCCTAAAATATTGTTTTTAGTATCAAGCATTATTAATTTAAGAATTTCCTGTTTTAAATCAATCATCTCATTAATTAAAAGATTTGCTACATCCTTCGGAGAAGATATTCTTTGATTATTTTTTATTGCCCTAAGACTATTGAATCTCCTAAATAGTTCTCCCATAGCTAAGATTTGACTTGCTTTTATATTTTTTATTCCCTTTATTCTTTTTATATCACTAAGTCCTGTATTTAATAAACCATTTAGTCCCTCAAATTCTGAAAGTAATCTTGTACTTAAGGAAATAACATTTTCTCCTTTAGTACCAGTTCTTAAAATAACAGCAAGCAGTTCTGCATTATTTAATGCTTCTGGTCCATTTAAAAGCAACTTTTCTATTGGTCTTTCTTCTGCTGGAATATCTCTAATTTTAATATTATTATTCATAGCGTCTCCTCTAAAATAATAATTTATTTATTAGAAATATACCCATAAATTATATTATTTAACCTTGTTTAGCATTTTATTCAATAAATTTAATGGCATTCCTACAACATTATAGAAACATCCATTTATCTTTTCTACGAAGACGCCGCCATAACCTTGTATTCCATAGGCTCCAGCCTTATCAAGAGGCTCTCCTGTTTTTATGTACGAAATAATTTCTTCATCAGTTAAATCTGAAAACTTAACTTCAGTGCATAAAGATTCTTTTTCAAATTTATTATTTGAAGTATTATAAACTACTAATCCAGAATAAACTCTATGTACCTTGCCGCTTAATAACTTTAACATATTAAATGCATCATCTGCATCCTTAGGTTTTCCCAATATATTATTTTCTAAGGCAACAACGGTATCTCCAGAAATTATTATAGCATCTTCTTTTATTTTTTCTTTAACCTTTAAGGCCTTACCAGATGCTAAATCTATAACGTATTTTTCTATATCACCATTAAATAAAATTCCTGTTTCATCGAAATCACTTACAATAATATCAAAGTCCTTCACTATTCTTCTTAATAATTCTTGTCGTCTTGCTGAAGCTGAAGCTAAGATATACTTCACTTTTACCACATCCTATTTAATTAATAGACTGCTTTTAGTTTGTGTTTTTTAGCTTTTAATTATTAGCTAAAACAGTCATTAACACACATCAAAAGCTACTTGTATCAATCTTTATATAGTTTAACATTATATAAGATTCCAAACAAGTAGCTTTTACCTTCTTTATTTAATTTTTATTAATTTGTAATATTTTTGGTATCAATATCCATGCTATTTTTTAATCTTGCTTAAAACATTATATAAATATACATTCTCTTCAGACATATTTTCTTTGTTTATTTTTTCAGGCATATTTTTTATATGTTCTTTATATTCTTTTAAAAGCTCTAAATACTTTCCTTCCTTAACTTCTTCCAATGTATTTATCCATTCTTTAAAATCATTAGTAGCAACTTCTTTTACTTCTGTTTTATAAGCAATATTTAATATTTCTAAATGCCCTTCTATTATTGCTGCTAATTGATTTTCGTCTATATTACCTTCATCTAAAGTTACCTTAAATTTAGCATTTTCAATATTCTTTCCATTTAACATACTTATAACTTCAGAACTTTGCTTTTCTCCTGTTATAGCTCCAATAACCTTAAATTTTTCCGCTTCATCCTTAACTATAAAAGCGTTAAAGTCACTCTTAATTTTACTTAAAATAAGATTTGCATTTTCTTCTTTAGAAAAATACCCACATTGAATCAAATAAAAACTTTTTATATTAGAACTTTCACTAACTTCTGTATCATTACTAGTGTTTACTATAGGTTCTGTATCTAAATCAAAGGGTTCTGGCAAAAATTTCATTATTACCCAAGCCCCTGCAGCACCAATAGTTATTGCAATAACCGTAGTAATAAGTATTGATGAAAAAAACTTTATTCCTTCATTTTTCTTTTTATAATTATATTTTGTGTACTTCATTTTATCCTCCCCTTCTTTTTCTTACTAATATATATTCAGGAGAAGATAATAATATTCATTATGTAAAAAAGTGACAAGCACTTTTTTGCAATTGACAAAGTTCAATGAACAATAAAGGATAAAACCACTACACAATTTTAAATTTTAAATTTTATATTTTTACTTTCAAATAAAAGTACATCACACTTTTATTTAAGTTCTTTTAAAACTTCCTTTAAGTATTCCCAAACATTTTGAACTGATTTTATGCTCATATGTTCTTCTGGTGTATGAACATCAAATAAATCTGGTCCAAAGCTAATCATATCTAAACCGCCTAACTTTTCATTAAATAGTCCACATTCTACTCCTGCATGAATTGCAACTATATTTCCATCTTTTCCATACATTCTCTTATAAACATCTAAACATAATTCCCTAAGCTTAGAATCTGGATTATACTCCCAACCAGGATAATTTGCAGTTGTTTCAAACTTGCAGCCAATAATTTCTGCAATAGTTTTGCTTCTTATTACTATTTCTTCCTTTAAAGACTCTACTGAACTTCTTATTGCACTATCATAATGAACTTTATTATTTTCTGTTCTTACAACTCCTAAGTTAGTTGAGCTTTGTACTAAATCCTTTATTGTAGGACTCTTTGTATCTATACCATTAGGAATTAAATATAATAAATTAATGGCCTTTTCAGTTGAATCCTTTGTAAATACTCGACTTATTTCTTCCTTAACTTCAGAAATTTTAACTTTTACTCCTGGGTCTTGAACCTTTAATTCATTAAAGAATATTTCCTGCCACTTATTTGCTAGTTTCTCTAATTTCTCTACTTCACTTTCTTTTATTACTATTAAAGCATCAGCTTCTCTTGGAATTGCATTATCCTTTGAACCACCATTAAGGGAAACTAATCTAAAATCAACTTCAGATAATAAATTTTTTAGAACTCTTCCTAATAATTTATTAGAATTTCCTCTTTCCTTTATTATATCCATTCCTGAATGGCCACCCTTTAAGCCACTAATTGAAATATCTACTAAGGACGTATTATCAGCCCTATCTTCTAACTCAGCAGAAAGTTCAAATTTGCTTCTAATTCCTCCGGAACAGCTTACTAAAAAGTCTCCTTCCTCTTCATTATCTAAATTAATTAATAACTTACCTTTTAAATGCTCCCTTGAAACAGCCATAGCTCCAGACATTCCTGTTTCTTCATCTGTAGTTAATAATATTTCTAATGGTGGATGAGGAATATCTGTAGAATTTAATAGTGCTAAAGCATAAGCTACTGCTATACCATTATCTGCCCCAAGAGTTGTATCGGTAGCATAAATCATATCATCTATTATTCTAAGCTTTATAGGATCTTTCTCAAAATCATGATCTACACCTTTGTTCTTTTCACAAACCATATCCATATGACCTTGAATTATAACAGTAGGAGAATTTTCATATCCTTTAGTTCCCGGTTTTTTTATAATAACATTTAGAGCCTCATCTTGTATTACTTCTAAATTTAATTTCTTTGCTACACCAACTAAGTAATCACTTATTTGTTTCTCATTTCCTGAACCTCTAGGTATTTGAGATATTTCTTCAAAATATTCAAACACTTTCTTAGGTTCTAGATTTTTTAAAACTTTCATATTTCTTTCTCCTTTTCTTACTAATTTATGCTAAAATTATAATATAAAAATAGTATAACACAAGTAAAAAAGTGTAGTACACTTTTTTACAATTCAAAATTTATATTATTAGTGTACCCAATAACAATGAGTAATTATGAGAAAACTAATCCATAGATAAGATAAATAAAAGATATTAAAAGTATAACTTTATTTTGACTAAATTTAATTCTTAGCTGCGCACTAAAAAGTGTTAGCACTTTTTTTATATATTATTTTCAGAATATTCATTTAATTTGTTTGTGAGAGGTGACTTTTATGCAAAAAACAAAAATGATCTTTACTATTGGCCCAGCCAGTGATAAAGAAGAAATTATTAGAGAATTTATTAAAATAGGTATGAGTGCTGCTAGACTTAATTTTTCTCATGGTACTCATGAAACTCATAAAGAAAAAATTGATCTAATTAAAAAGATAAGAAATGAAATGAATTCCCCAACTGCAATCATATTAGATATTAAAGGCCCTAAAATAAGAACTCATAAATTTATAAATGACGGGGTTGAATTACTTGAGGGACAAGACTTTACTTTTATTTGCGATGATGAAATAATTGGTGATAATTCAAAATGCTCAGTTACTTACAAAGATCTTTATAAAGATGTCAATATTGGCGGTGAAATACTAGTAGATGATGGACTAATAAGATTTAAAATTAATGATATAGTTGACAGAAGTATTAAATGTAAAGTTACGGTAGGAGGAATAATTAAAAACAACAAGGGAGTAAACCTTCCGAATGCTAAAATAAGCCTTCCTTCCATTACCGAGAAGGACAAAGAGGATATAATATTTGGATGTAAAAATGAAGTTGATTTTATTGCTGCTTCCTTTGTTAGAAAGGCTTCAGATGTTTTAGATATTAGAAAGGTATTAGATGAAAACAGCGGAGAAAATATTAGAATAATATCTAAAATAGAAAATCAAGAAGGAGTAGATAACATAGATGACATTATAGAAGTTTCTGATGGGATTATGATAGCTAGAGGTGATATGGGAGTTGAAATACCTATAGAAAAAGTCCCTATAATTCAAAAGCAAATAATAAGAAAATGTAATGAAGCCGGAAAAATAGTAATAACTGCTACTCAAATGCTGGATTCAATGATAAGAAATTCAATTCCAACAAGGGCAGAAGCCTGTGATATATGTAATGCAATTTTTGATGGAACAGATGCAATAATGTTAAGCGGTGAAAGTGCAAGCGGCTTATATCCTATAGAAGCAGCTAAGACCATGTCTAAAATAGCTTTAGAAACTGAAGCTAACTTAGATTATATTTACTTAAATAAACGACTTAAGGAACCTTCTTTAACTTCTTTTTCCGAAGCAATTAGTTATTCAGCTTGTAGAACTTCTAATCTTTTAAATGCAAAGGTAATAGTTGCTGCAACAAATAGCGGGACTACAGCAAAGCTTATATCAAAATATAGACCTAAATGTCCTATTATAGCTATAACCCCTCATGATGAAGTAAGACGATGCTTAAACTTGAACTTTGGTGTATTCCCTACCTTCTGCCAAATATTTAATAGTACTGATGAAATACTAAGAGAAGCTAAAAAGGTTGCTGAAAATCTATCCTTTGCTCGAAAAGGTGATGATATTGTAGTTGCTGCTGGAATAGCTAATTCAGAATCAGGTGGAACTAATATGCTTAAAGTTTATAAACTTTAAGTAATGGAAAATCTACAATATATTATAAATAAAAGGGGCTGTCGCACTAAATAATTAGTGTGAAGCTCCTTTTTGATGAAAAAAATAAATCCCAGACTTTAAAAGTCTAGGATTTATGGTAAAATATTTTTCA
>Ga0134092_1000031_pt1 | contig 122480 bp, 111 predicted proteins | sample 3_6taG_FD_94454 | JGI IMG/M metagenome (GOLD analysis project Ga0134092, IMG submission 94454) | Switchgrass degrading microbial communities from high solid loading bioreactors in New Hampshire, USA - 3_6_20_6_A3 metaG | ecosystem: Engineered > Bioreactor > Semi-continuous > Anaerobic >... | reverse complement strand
TTATTGCTATGATATATCTTTTGGCTGGAAAGTTAACATACAATTTTTCCAGTAATAAATGAAAATTTAGCGGAATTAATTAACTAATTAGTGTGTTTACCCACACAAAATAGCGAAGCGCCAGTATTTTACTGCTGGGGATTTTTATGCCCTTCGGGGCAGTAAAGGGAGGACAATCACATGAAAATAATCAATATTGGAATTCTTGCCCATGTAGACGCTGGAAAGACGACCTTGACGGAGAGCCTGCTATATGCCAGCGGAGCCATTTCAGAACCGGGGAGCGTCGAAAAAGGGACAACGAGGACGGACACCATGTTTTTGGAGCGGCAGCGTGGGATTACCATTCAAGCGGCAGTCACTTCCTTCCAGTGGCACAGATGTAAAGTCAACATTGTGGATACGCCCGGCCACATGGATTTTTTGGCGGAGGTGTACCGCTCTTTGGCTGTTTTAGATGGGGCCATCTTGGTGATCTCCGCTAAAGATGGCGTGCAGGCCCAGACCCGTATTCTGTTCCATGCCCTGCGGAAAATGAACATTCCCACCGTTATCTTTATCAACAAGATCGACCAGGCTGGCGTTGATTTGCAGAGCGTGGTTCAGTCTGTTCGGGATAAGCTCTCCGCCGATATTATCATCAAGCAGACGGTGTCGCTGTCCCCGGAAATAGTCCTGGAGGAAAATACCGACATAGAAGCATGGGATGCGGTCATCGAAAATAACGATAAATTATTGGAAAAGTATATCGCAGGAGAACCAATCAGCCGGGAAAAACTTGTGCGGGAGGAACAGCGGCGGGTTCAAGACGCCTCCCTGTTCCCGGTCTATTATGGCAGCGCCAAAAAGGGCCTTGGCATTCAACCGTTGATGGATGCGGTGACAGGGCTGTTCCAACCGATTGGGGAACAGGGGAGCGCCGCCCTATGCGGCAGCGTTTTCAAGGTGGAGTATACAGATTGCGGCCAGCGGCGTGTCTATCTACGGCTATACAGCGGAACGCTGCGCCTGCGGGATACGGTGGCCCTGGCCGGGAGAGAAAAGCTGAAAATCACAGAGATGCGTATTCCATCCAAAGGGGAAATTGTTCGGACAGACACCGCTTATCCGGGTGAAATTGTTATCCTTCCCAGCGACAGCGTGAGGTTAAACGATGTATTAGGGGACCCAACCCGGCTCCCTCGTAAAAGGTGGCGTGAGGACCCCCTCCCCATGCTGCGGACGTCGATTGCGCCGAAAACGGCAGCGCAAAGAGAACGGCTGCTGGACGCTCTTACGCAACTTGCGGATACTGACCCGCTTTTGCGCTGCGAGGTGGATTCCATCACCCATGAGATCATTCTTTCTTTTTTGGGCCGGGTGCAGTTGGAGGTTGTTTCCGCTTTGCTGTCGGAAAAATACAAGCTTGAAACAGTGGTAAAGGAACCCACCGTCATTTATATGGAGCGGCCGCTCAAAGCAGCCAGCCACACCATCCATATCGAGGTGCCGCCCAACCCGTTTTGGGCATCCATCGGACTGTCTGTTACACCACTCCCGCTTGGCTCCGGTGTACAATACGAGAGCCGGGTTTCGCTGGGATACTTGAACCAGAGTTTTCAAAACGCTGTCAGGGATGGTATCCGTTACGGGCTGGAGCAGGGCTTGTTCGGCTGGAACGTAACGGACTGTAAGATTTGCTTTGAATACGGGCTTTATTACAGTCCGGTCAGCACGCCGGCGGACTTCCGCTCATTGGCCCCGATTGTATTGGAACAGGCATTGAAGGAATCAGGGACGCAACTGCTGGAACCTTATCTCTCCTTCACCCTCTATGCGCCCCGGGAATATCTTTCCAGGGCTTATCATGATGCACCGAAATACTGTGCCACCATCGAAACGGTCCAGGTAAAAAAGGATGAAGTTGTCTTTACTGGCGAGATTCCCGCCCGCTGTATACAGGCATACCGTACTGATCTGGCCTTTTACACCAACGGGCAGAGCGTATGCCTTACAGAACTGAAAGGGTATCAGGCCGCTGTCGGCAAGCCAGTCATCCAGCCCCGCCGTCCAAACAGCCTCCTGGACAAGGTGCGCTATATGTTTCAGAAGATAATGTAACGTCTTGCGCAATGCAAGCGTTCATTGCTGGCTATTGCGAAATATCATTGATAAAATCAGTATCAGAGAGGAGAAACTATTTTGAACCAGGAACAGACGAATATTACAACAGGAAAGCAAATACGTCATCTGCGAACACAATTGGGAATGACACAGGAAGAACTAGCCGGGGAATTGAATGTTACCCGGCAGGCACTATCGAATTGGGAGAGAGATGTTAATGAACCCGATTTAAATATGTTGAAAAAAATTTGCTTTCTTTTTGGAGTCAACATGGACGATTTTGCGAAGGAGGTAATAACAAAGATGGAAACATATGAAAAAAAGGAGAAACGACAATTTAATAAGTACGATATGGCAATTGGACTTTTTTATGGTGTTGGTATATTTCTTGGCATTGGTATTTTCTTTGTTGGCGGTTTTATGACAATGTCAGGTGCAGGGTGGGGAGCATCACTATTTGGCGGTGGCTGTTTTTCTCTTGTATTTGGCTTGATATGCCATGCAGTTATTACATTGAGAAGAAATGACAAATGATGACATATCCTGCTTTCTATACTTTTCGGTAATACCGAGTAAAAAAAGCCGCTGCTTTTGGCTTTCCAATAGCGGCGGCTTAATGCAAGCGGCGGCAAAGGGAAATATCCTTTGAATACCTTACAGAAGAAAAGTTTTGCAGCATTACAAAAATAAAAGCCTATACCATTTTGGAAAGAAAAGATACATAATAGTCAAGACGACAACAATCAGAAGTTATGGAGGGTAACAATGGAATATAGTAAGGAAGATTTAATGGAAGCAAAAAAGCAAATTTTGGGAGTGGGAGAGAACATGGGAACAGAGGAAAGTAAAAAAATCTGGGAGGAGAACGCACAATTTTGGGATAATGCAATGGGTGACGAATCTAATGAATTTCACAGAGAGGTAGTGCGCCCCAAAGTAACGGAACTTCTATCTCCTAATCCTGCGGATTACATTTTGGATATTGCGTGTGGCAATGGAAATTATTCTTCGTATCTTGCACAAAGAGGTGCTTCGGTTGTCGCTTTTGATTACAGCAAAAAAATGATAGAATTGGCTAAAAGACGGCAATCACAATATGCAAAACAAATTGAATTTTGTGTGGCGGATGCGACCGATAGAAAAAGTATATTAGAATTAAAAAGAAATCGAGCCTTTACGAAAGCAGTTTCTAATATGGCAATTATGGATATTACGGACATTGAACCACTTCTTATGGCTGTTTATGAACTGTTGCAGGAAAGCGGAATTTTTGTCTTTGCAACGCAACACCCTTGTTTTGTCACGTTGACTGAAAAATATATGACACCGCACAGTTACTATGATATAGCGATTGAAGGGCAACCGAAAGAGCAGATTTATTATCATCGTTCCATACAAGATATTTTTAACCTTTGTTTTAGAGCTGGATTTGTCATTGATGGATTTTATGAAGAATGTTTCAAAACCAACAAAGAAATTCCTATGGTAATGATAGTAAGGCTTAAGAAGGTAAAACGTGATAGCTTAAAATAAATTCAAGTTTGTCGGGTAAATAGCAAACCCAGCCGAGCCAGTCAACGATAAAATGAACGCCGCTTCGCGCCGTCGTTGACAGCCCCGCCCGTCTTTGCTGGTAGGCAATCAAGGGGCGACAGCAAGGAGTACTGCCGCCCCGCACTATTATTCAGAGAGGGGGAATTTCCATGACCGAAGATGAAGCCTACAAGGTGCATATCCAGTACACATTCAATGCCTTTTGCAAGGTAGTCATTCGTCACGCAGCCATAGATAAAATCTTGAAGCTGCGCCGGAGGTGGGAACGGGAAGTTTCCCTTGATTATCTGATGAGTGAAAAGTTTGTCCAGCTTGCCGAGCCGGAGTAGCTTGAAGAATATCTTTTTACCGCCTGCGGCCAGACCGCCGTTCTGTATCATGCGGAGCTTGCCGCCGCCCTTGCCCTTTTGCCGGAGCAGACGCAGGAAGAAATTTTTCGTTACTATTTCCTGCGCCAGCCGCAGCGAGTGATCGGCGTACATATTGGCCGGACACGCAGCACAGCGGGGCGGCATATCCGGCTTGCCTTGCAGCGGTTAAGGCGGCTCATGGAGGGAAATGACTATGAGTAAACTTCTCCCCTATGAAACAATCGTCAAAGCCCATGAGGGCGACCCGGACGCAATCGACACCATTCTTTCCCACTATGCCGGATATATCCGCTACTGTTCCAAAGTACACGGGAAAGTCAACGCCGAAGTTGAGGAACATATAAAGCAACAGCTCATTGCCGCCCTGTTCAAATTTCGCTTTGACCGATAAACAAAGAACAAACACTGGCTGTCATTAGCGGTTTCACTCCAGCCAGTTTACAATTCATCTATTCCTAAAGGAAGCAGGTCATAGTATAATAGAACCAACGACAAATATACTTTTAGGGGAGATATAGCAATATGAAAAGTAATAAATACTTAACTATTGGCTTATTAACAGGATTTATTGTCGGTGGTTGCATAGGTGTGTTGGCATGGGCGTTTTTGCAAAATCTTTTTGCTATTTCTATTTGTGCAGGTATCGGAATGTTGATTGGAATTGTTATAGGTACATTGATTGATTATGAAAAAAATAATCATCAAGAGAAATAGAAAAAATGCACAATGCCTTAAAGGGAAAACAGGAATTTATTGTGCTATCCATCATCGGGCCAACCTGACCTGAACTTTCAAAACTGAATATCCACCGCCCATCGGCGGCCAGCGAAAGCAGTAAGTCTGAAAAAGATTTGCTGCTTTTTTCTTTATCCGTTTGGCAAAATCGCAAAGTCATCCGTAGTAGGTAGGTGAAGCCGGAAACAAAAAATTTTCTGCGGCGGTAGCCAAATCTGCATTTTCTGTATTTCTAAGGCAAAGGAAAATTTGAGAAAATTCCCGGCAAGCGGGTAGCTGGCGGCCTTTGAAATGTATCTTTAGCGGAAAGAAAGAACTGCGGGTAAAAATCGCCCCACGCCGTAAGATTTTTGCAGAAATCCGGCCAAAACAGGCGGCAGCTATACGAGTAGTAAGTGCAAGGGGAAATCTACGGCTTACTTAGAGCAAGTTTCTACCACGGTGCCAAAATCCGCAATTCTGCGGTTTTGCCCCTCGCGGGAAACTTGTTGGGGAGTGCCTTCCCCAAACCCTGCTATGCGGCTTACGCCGCAAAAATATTTCTGTCCGGCAGACAGGAAATGCCCCGAAAATAGCTAACAGACCAGCCCATTTTTTGTGATAAGTGAAAGGAGGTTTACAGCCCATGCCGAAGCGATACAACACCCCCCACCGCAGCCATGTTGTGAAAACCCGGCTGACCGATGAAGAATACGCCGACTTCACAGAACGGCTTGCGCCCTATGGTATCAGTCAGTCCGAATTTCTCCGGCAGGCCATCCGGCGCACTACCATACGCCCCGTACTCCATGTGTCGTCAGTCAATGACGAGCTGCTCTCCGCTGTCGGGAAGCTCACAGCCGAGTACGGCAGGATTGGCGGCAATCTCAACCAGATTGCCCGCACCCTCAACGAGTGGCATAGCCCCTACCCGGCTATGGCAAAGGAATTGCGGGAAGCGGCCGCCGACCTTGCCGCCCTCAAGTATGAAGTCCTAAAGAAAGTAGGTGACGCCGTTGGCAACACTCAAGCATTTAGGCTCTAAGAACGCCGACTACGGAGCCGCCGAACAATACCTGCTCTTTGAGCATGACGAATTTACTATGAAGCCCGTCCTTGATGAAAACGGCAGGCTTATCCCCCGTGAGGATTATCGCTTGTCCACGCTGAACTGCGGCGGCGAGGATTTTGCCGTTGCGTGTATGCGCTCCAATCTCCGCTATGAGAAAAATCAGCGGCGGGAGGATGTGAAAAGCCACCACTATATCATCAGCTTTGACCCACGGGACGGGCCGGACAACGGCCTGACCGTAGACCGGGCGCAGGCGTTGGGGGAGCAATTCTGTAAAGAGCATTTCCCCGGCCATCAGGCCCTTGTCTGCACCCACCCGGACGGGCATAACCACAGCGGCAACATCCATGTGCATATCGTCATTAACAGCCTGCGGATAGAGGAAGTGCCGTTCCTGCCCTACATGGACAGGCCAGCGGACACGAAAGCCGGGTGCAAGCACCGCTGCACCGACGCAGCCCTACGCTACTTCAAGTCCGAGGTCATGGAGATGTGCCACCGGGAAGGACTTTACCAAATCGACCTCTTGAACGGCAGCAAGAACCGTGTCACAGACCGGGAATATTGGGCGCAGAAAAAGGGACAGGCCGCACTGGACAAGCAGAACGCCCCCATGATTGCAGGCGGTATCACGCCCCGGCAGACCAAGTTTGAAACGAACAAGGAGAAGCTGCGGCAGACCCTACGGAAAGCCCTTGCCACCGCTGCCAGCTTTGACGAGTTTTCCTCTCTGCTGTTGCGGGAGGGTGTGACCGTCAAGGAGAGCCGGGGGCGGCTGTCCTACCTCACGCCAGACAGGACGAAGCCTATCACCGCCCGGAAGCTGGGCGGCGACTTTGACCGCACCGCCGTCCTTGCCGTTTTGGAGCAGAACGCCCAGAGGGGCGTAACGGTTCGCTACACCCCGCAGCACCAAGCCGCCAGAGCCGCCGAACAGACCGCAGCCATACCCGAATACCTACACGCCGGGAAAGGCCGCTTACAGGGCGAAAAGACAGGGAAAATCGACCCCAGACAGGACAGTGTGCAGCGGCTTGTGGACATTGAGCAGAAGATGGCCGAGGGCAAGGGCAAAGGCTATGAACGATGGGCGAAGATACACAATCTGAAACAGGCCGCCAAGACCCTGACCATCTACCAACAGTACGGCTTTTCTTCCCCGGAACAGCTTGAAGCCGCCGTTGCTACCGCCTATCAGGAAATGCGCCAGACCAGCGGCGAACTGAAAGCACTGGAAACGAAGCTGCAAGGGAAAAGGGAGTTGCGGCAACAGGTACTTGCCTATGCCAAGACCAAGCCCATCCGCGAGGGGCTGAAAGCGCAGAAATCCGAGAAAGCCCGCGCCGCATACCGCCAGGCAAACGAGAGCGATTTTATCATAGCCGAAGCCGCCGCCCGGTATTTCAAGGCACAGGGGCTTACCAAGCTGCCCGGCCGAAAAGCGTTGCAGGCCGAGATCGAGCAGCTTATCTCCGAGAAAGACGGCCTGTACAACACCTATCACGAACAGAAGCAGCGGTTCAGGGAGTTGCAGACCGTCAAGCGGAACATCGACCAGATTTTGCGCCGGGAAGAGCCGCACCGCAGAAAGGAGCAGAGCCATGAACGATAAGCCGTCCCGCATGGACTACCGCCAGCACCAGGCAGCCCGCCGCCTTGTGCATGAGTGCTGTAACTACGACGAGGGGAACTGCCTGCTGTTAGACGACGGGGAGCCTTGCGTGTGCGTCCAGAGCATTTCCTATTCCCTCATGTGCCGCTGGTTCCGTGTGGCTGTCCTGCCCCTTGACGGGGAGCTGGCCGCAGCCCTCTTGTACCGGGGGAGCCGGAAACGCTGCGCGGTCTGCGGGGCGGCCTTTGTCCCCAAATCCAACCGGGGGAAATACTGCCCCGGCTGCGCCGGGTGCATGAAGAAACGCAAAGCCGCCGAGAGAAAGCGGAAACAAAGGCAGAAATGTCACGCTTTAGAGCCTTTCAAACCCGCATAAATCAAGGCTTTTTTCGTGGGTGTCAAAGGGTATGCGATACATTTATCCTTTCCCCCCGGAAATGCCGTCCTAATGCGTGACAAAGCCCAAAAACGACACAACACAGAGGGAGGTGATACTATCGCTGATTATATCAGGGCAGACACCACGCTGCCCGCCTATCTTCCATACCCCCGTTTCCTGCTGAAAATGGAGATTTCACAGACCGCCAAGCTGCTGTATGCGCTTTTATTAGACCGCTCCACCCTGTCACAGAAGAACGGCTGGCAGGACGGCGAGGGCAGGATATTCATTGTCTACCCCGTTGCGGAGATAGCGGAAATGCTGGACAAGGGTTGTACCGCCATCAAGGGAGCCTTGAAAGAACTGGACGCAGCCGGGCTTTTAGAACGGGAACGGCGGGGCTTCTCCGCACCCAATCGGCTTTATGTGAAAGTGCCGCCTGTCCCAGTGGTACGGTTTTCCGACCAACTGATGGCCGGAAAAGCGACCCTCATACAGTCGGAAAAGCGACCTTATGACGGTCGGAAAACCGACCCTATGATGGTCGGAAAACCGACCCCTAACAAAACTAATATAAACAACTTAATAGAGAACCAAACAATGAGAGCGAGTGGGGAGCCGCCCACAGCTTATGGCCGATATGAGAATATTTTTCTGTCAAAGGACGAATATGACGAGTTACAGGCAGAATACCCGGACAGGCTGGAACGGCTGATTGAGGAAATGAGCCATTACCTTGCCGCCAGCGGGAAAGCCTACCAGAATTATGCCGCCGCCTTGCACAGATGGGCGGCCAATGACAAAAAGGGAGCCGTAAAACAGGGCATCCCCGACTATACCTGTATGGAGGGAGAAAGCTTATGACAAGTGAAATCAAAGATATTTTGGAGAACATGACAACCGCCGCCCCGGAGATGGAGGACTATATCGGCGAGGACGGACTGCTTTACTGCGGAAAGTGCCATACGCCGAAAGAAGCCTACTTCCCGGAGGGTAAGGAGCTGTTTGGCCGTGACCGCCACCCGGCAGAGTGCGACTGCCAGAGAGCCGCCCGTGAGCAGCGGCAGGCCGCCGAGGAACACCGCCGCCATGTGGAAGCCGTGGAAAATCTGAAACAGAGGGCTTTTGCCGACTCAGCCATGCAGCAATGGACATTCGAGAACGACAACGGCAGAAACCCGCAGACCGGGATTGCCCGGCGGTATGCGGAGCATTGGGAAGAAATGCAGGCCGAAAACATCGGCTGCCTGTTCTGGGGGAACGTCGGCAACGGGAAAAGCTACCTTGCGGGCTGTATCGCAAACGCCCTCATGGAGAAAGAAGTCCCCGTATATATGACGAACTTCGCCGTTATCCTGGGCGACCTCTCTCCCGGCTTTACAGGCCGGAATGAGTATATTTCCCGCCTTTGCCGCTATCCGCTGCTTATCATTGACGACTTCGGCATGGAGCGTGGCACCGACTATGGACTGGAACAGGTATTCCATGTGATTGATACCCGATACCGCAGCAACAAGCCGCTGATCGCCACCACCAACCGCCCGCTGGACGAGTTGAAAAAGCCGACAGACACGGCCCATTCCCGGATTTATGACCGACTGCTGTCCATGTGCGTCCCGATACGCTTTACTGGCGTCAACTTCCGGCAGGAAACCGCAAAGCGGAAAATGGAAACCATGAAGAAACTGCTGGCTGAATGAAAGGAGTATTGCCTATGGAGAATATCAAGCAGCACGACCACCGTACCACCCGCCGCCCCGACTGCGTGACGGAAATCCGCATGGGGAATACCGTTCTTGTCGTGTCCGGCTTTTTCAAGAAAGACACCACCAGCACCGCCGCCGACAAGATGGCGAGGGTACTGGAAGCGGAAGCCGCTGCTACACAAAAAAAGGCGATTTGACAAGCTGTAAAGAAGCAGATTTATCACTTTTACCGCTGTACAGCCGCCCCTGTTCCGTGGTACAATGAAACCACGGAATAGTGGGGCTGGCTGTCGGAAACGGAGGATTTTATGTTAAGACAAGCCACCCAAAACCTCATTACCGCCCTTTATCCGAGATTGTCCCATGAGGACGAATTGCAAGGCGAGAGCAATTCCATTTCCAACCAGAAACGGATTTTGGAAGCCTACGCCAAGCAGAACGGCTTTACCAATCTGCGCTGGTACACCGACGACGGCTACTCAGGTGCGAACTTCCAGCGGCCCGGATTTCAAGCCATGCTTGCAGACATTGAAGCCGGGAAAGTCGGCACCGTCATAGTCAAGGACATGAGCAGGCTGGGGCGTAATTACTTGCAGGTGGGATTTTACACGGAAATGCTGTTCCCTCAAAAGGGCGTGCGTTTTATCGCTGTCAATGACAACGTGGACAGCGCAAACGGCGGCATGGACAATGATTTTACCCCTCTGCGGAACTTATTTAACGAATGGCTGGTGAGAGATACGAGCAAGAAAATCAAGGCAGTAAAGAAAGCAAAAGGCATGAGCGGCAAGCCTGTAACCAGCAAGCCAGTCTATGGCTATCTCATGGACAAGGACGAGAACTATATCGTTGACGAGGAAGCCGCCCCGGTTGTCCGGCAGATTTACCAGCTTTGCCTTGCGGGAAATGGCCCGACCAAGATTGCCCGTATGCTGACGGAGCAGCAAATCCCCACGCCGGGGACGCTGGAATACCGCAGGACGGGCAGCACCCGACGCTACCACCCCGGCTATGAGTGCAAGTGGGCGACAAACACCGTCGTCCATCTGCTGGAAAACCGGGAGTACACTGGCTGTCTGGTAAACTTCAAGACGGAGAAGCCCTCTTACAAGGTCAAGCACAGCGTTGAGAACCCCATCGAGAAGCAGGCTATCTTCCCAAATCACCATGAGCCGATTATCGACACGGAAACATGGGAGCGTGTGCAGGAGTTACGCAAGCAGCGAAAACGCCCGAACCGCTATGATGAAGTGGGGCTGTTCTCTGGTATGCTGTTCTGCGCCGACTGCGGCCATGTGCTGTATCAGCAGCGGTATCAGAACAAGAACCGCAAGCAGGACTGTTATATCTGCGGCAGCTACAAGAAGCGTACCCGTGACTGTACGGCACACTTTATCCGCACCGACCTTTTGACGGCGGGCGTGCTTTCCAATCTCCGGCAAGTGACGGAATACGCCGCCAGGCATGAGAGCCGCTTTGTAAAGCTGCTCATCCAGCAGAACGAAATCGGCGGCAAGAGAAAGACCGCCGCAGCCACGAAGCAGCTTGAACAGGCCCAGACACGCATTGCCGAAGTGAACCGCATTATCAAGCGGCTGTATGAGGACAATGTAAGCGGCAAAATCAGCGACGAGCGTTTCATGGAGCTGTCGGCGGACTATGAGCAGGAGCAGCGGGAACTGAAAGACCGGGCTGCCGCTTTGCAGGAGGAACTTTCCAAGTCGCAGGCCGCCACCGTCAACGCCGAGAAATTCATGGGGATTGTGAGAAAGCACCTTGCTTTTGAAGAATTGACCCCCACCCTCTTGCGGGAAATGATTGAGAAAATCGTCGTGCATGAGTGCAGCTATGACGAGAACGGCACCCGCAGGCAGGACATTGAGATTTATTACAGCTTTGTCGGCAAGATAGACTTGCCGGAAGCCTAACGCCTGACCTATCCGACACAGCCCTAAGTGCCGGATAGGAACGGCAAAATTTTTTACACTTCTATTACTTCTTTATCGCACATTAGCAAAGTCCCAGGGCATGAAGCAGCTCATGGCGGGCGGCGGCATCATCGTGCTGGGCACTACCCTGATCCCCCTGCTGTCCGGCCTGTTTTAAGGGCGATAGCTTATGGGATTTCTCACCGACTGGCTGACAGACTGGTTAAAAGGGCTTCTGATCGAGGGGATCATGGGCAACCTCACGGGGCTTTTTGATACGGTCAATACCCGTGTCGGAGAGATTGCGGTGCAAGTGGGGACGACCCCGGCGGCGTGGAACGCCGGGGTCTTTTCCCTCATACGGCAGCTTTCTGAAACGGTGATACTGCCGATTGCCGGTCTGGTCTTGACCTTTGTTGCAACTTATGAGCTGATCCAGCTCATTATCGAGAAAAACAACCTGCACGATCTGGACTACTGGATTTTCTTCAAGTGGATCTTCAAAACGGCTGCGGCCATCCTCATTCTGTCCAACACATTCAATATCGTCATGGCGGTGTTTGATGTGTCCCAAAGCGTGATTGCCAGCGCAGCCGGGATTGTGCAGGGCTCAACGGACATTTCTTCCTCCATGATCGATACGCTGGAGGCAAGTCTGGAAACCATGAGCCTTGGCGCTCTGTTGGGGCTGTGGCTCCAATCGTTCCTCATTCATGTAACCATGTGGGCGCTGAACATCGTGATTTTCGTCATCGTCTACGGGCGCATGATTGAGATTTACCTGCTCACAAGTCTGGCCCCGCTGCCCGTGGCGACCCTCTCTAACCGGGAGCTGGGCAGCATGGGCCAAAACTATTTGAAGTCCCTGTTTGCCGTGGGATTCCAAGGGATGCTGATCCTTGTGTGCGTCGCCATCTATGCGGTGCTCATTCAAGGGATCGCCACGGGCGGCGACCCCATCGGGGCCATTTGGGGCTGTGTGGGGTACACGGTGCTGTTGTGCTTCTGCCTGTTCAAAACAGGGACGATTGCCCGGAGCATCTTTAGTGCTCATTAAGAAAGGGGTGTTGTATGCCAAGAAGATATGGGCCGGACGGAACGGCCCTGTGGAATGGAAAAGCCCCGGAGGAATTTTCCGAGGCGGATGTGTACCGCTTCATGGCGGAAACGGAGGAAGTGCTGCAAAAGCGGGAGCTGCTGGGCGGTGAGAGCGACGCCAGGTCGATTGCCCAGCAGTTGGCCGAGGGCCGCACACAGGCCGCCCGGGACAACGCCGCCCGCCCCGCCAAGGCAACGGCGAAGGAGTCCAGGCATGACCGATAAAGCCACTTTGGGACAAAATGTCCCAAACATGGCGGAGGGCCTGTACCTCATGGACGGGATCAAGGGGCTGCTGTCCCTGCCCCAGCATTCGATTGATATGCTGCTCACCGATCCGCCCTACGGCACCACCCGGAATTATTGGGATGTGCCGCTGCCGCTCCCCGAGCTGTGGGAGGCGGTGAAATGGGCGGTCAAGCCCAACGGGGCGGTGCTGTTCTTCGCCCAATGCCCCTATGACAAGGTGCTGGGAGCGTCGAACCTGTCCATGCTCCGCTATGAGTGGGTATGGTACAAGGAACGGGGCACAGGTTTTCTCAACGCCAACCGAGCCCCGCTGAAAAAGTCGGAGAACATTCTGGTGTTCTACCAGAAATCCCCGGTCTATCATCCGCAATTCACCTATGGGGAGCCCTATCGCCGGGTATATTCCCGCAGCGGCTCCAGCACTAACTATGGAGCATTTGAGCGTGTTGGTACGAAGTCCAGCGATGGGCGGCGCTATCCGGGGAATGTGCTGTTTGTCCCCACGGTGATGGGCGGCATCCACCCGACACAAAAGCCCGTGGAGCTGTGCGAATACTTCATCAAGACCTACACCGACGAAGGAGCGGTGGTAGCGGATATTTGCGCTGGCTCCGGCACAACGGCGGTGGCGGCCCTCAATACGGGCCGCCGCTTCATCTGTTTTGAAAACGCCCCGGCCATCTACGGCCCCGCCGTCCAGCGCATTGAGCAGGCACGGCTGGCCGTGGAGCGTGGCGGGAAAGGAGTGTAATTATCGGAGCATATTCCATCATCTACGCTGATCCCCCGTGGCGCTACTCCCAAAAGGGCTTGCAGGGGGCAGCGGAGCATCATTACCCCACCATGAGCATAGACGAGCTTTGTGCGCTGCCTGTGGCCGATCTTGCGGCCCCGGACAGCGCACTTTTCCTGTGGGCCACCTTTCCCCAGCTCCCGGAGGCCCTGCGGCTGATCCGGGAATGGGGCTTCACCTACAAAAGCGTGGCTTTTGTCTGGCTCAAGAAAAACCGCAAGGCGGACAGCTGGTTTTATGGGCTGGGCTTCTGGACACGGGCCAATGCGGAGGTGTGCCTGCTGGCGACACGGGGCCACCCCAAGCGGCAGGCGGCCAACATCCACCAGTTTATCATTTCGCCTATCGAGGCTCACAGCAAAAAGCCGGACGAAACCCGGGATAAAATTGTGGCCCTCATGGGCGATCTGCCCCGTGTGGAGCTGTTCGCCCGGCAGACCCCGCCCGGCTGGGATGTGTGGGGCAACGAGGTACAGTCCACGCTCCGGGACTTCGGGACAAATTGTCCCAAGGTGGGCATGAAAGGAGGCTGACCTATGCCCTATGTGAATGTCCCCAATGACCTGTCCAAAATTAAAACCAAGATTGCCTTTAACCTCACCAAGCGGCAGTTAATCTGCTTCGGGATCGGGGCGGCTATCGGGATTCCCACCTATCTGCTGACCCGTGGGGCCATCGGCAACACCGGGGCACTGTTCGTTATGCTGGGGATCATGCTCCCGGCCTTTCTCATGGCGATGTACGAAAAGGACGGGCTGCCCTTTGAAAAGGTGCTGCGAAACATGATCAACACCAAGTTCCTGCGTCCCGGCATCCGGCCCTATCGGACGCAGAATATCTATGCTCCATTCACGGGAAAGGAGGAGTCTATTGAACGCAGCCAAAACAAAACCAAACGCAAAAAGAAATGAGCGCCGGGCGGTGGTGTCCGCCCAGCAGACCATCCCCTATGTGGCGATGCACCCGGACGGGATCTGTCAGCTCCCCGGCGGGCTCTACACCAAGGCCGTGGAATATGAGGACATCAACTACGCCGTGGCGTCCACCGAGGATCAGACCGCTATCTTTGGCGGGTGGAGCTCGTTTCTCAACTACTTTGACAGTTCCTTGCCCTTTCAGCTCTCCTTTGTCAATCGCCGTTCCCGCAGCGCCAATCGCTACAAGGTGAACATCCCGGAACAGGAGGACGAGTTCAACAGCATCCGGCATGAATATGTGGAGATGCTCAAAGGCCAGATCGCCAAGAGCAACAACGGCATTGAGCGCACCAAGTACATCACCTTTGGGCTGCCCGCTGGCAGCGTGGCCGAGGCCCGGCCCCGGCTGGGCCGTGTGGAGGCCGATGTCATGGGCAACCTCAAACGGCTGGGGGTACAGTCCCAGCCCTTGGATGGCCGTGACCGTCTGGCGGTGCTCCACGGCCAGATGCACCCGGGGAGCCGGGAGCCGTTCCGCTTTTCGTGGAAGGACATTCCCCAGCACGGCATGGGGACGAAGGACTATATCGCCCCGGACAGCTTCGACTTCCGGCAATCCCGGACTTTCCGGGTGGGCCAGTCGTGGGGCGCTGCGTCCTACTTGCAGATTTTAGCGTCGGAGCTCTCGGACAAGCTGCTGGCGGAAATCTTGGAGCTGGACGCGGAGCTGACCGTCACACTCCATATTCAGACGGTGGATCAGCTCAAAGCCATCAAGACCATCAAGGGAAAAATCTCCGACATTGGCCGCATGAAGGCCGAGGAGCAGAAAAAGGCGGTGCGGGCCGGGTACGATATGGAGATTTTGCCCCCTGACCTCATTACCTTTTCCAAGGACGCCGCCGAGCTGCTGGCCGACCTCCAATCCCGCAACGAGCGGATGTTCCTGCTGACCTTTACCGTGGTGAACATCGCTCCCACCCGGCAGCGGCTGGAAAACGATGTGTTCACCGTGGGCGGCATCGCACAGAAATACAACTGCGCCTTGAAGCGGCTGGACTGGCAACAGGAGCAGGGCTTCGTTTCCTCGCTGGTGCTGGGGTACAACGGCATCGAGATCCAGCGGGGCATGACCACCAGCTCCACGGCGATCTTCATTCCCTTTATGACCCGGGAGCTCCGCATGGGCGGGCAGGCGCTCTACTACGGCATGAACGCCCTTTCCCACAATGTCATCATGGCTGACCGCAAGAAGCTGAAATCGGCCAACGGGATGTACCTCGGCTCCACAGGCTCCGGCAAGAGCTTCGCCGCAAAAAGGGAGCTGATCAATGTGTTCCTTGCCACCAATGACCGGATCATCGTGGTAGACCCAATGGGTGAATATGCCCCGCTGGTGCAGCGGCTGGGCGGGCAGGTCATCGACATCGCCCCGGACAGCCCCCACCACATTTCGCCTATGGATTTGCAGATGAACGCCAACGACGATGAAAGTCCGCTTTCTATGAAGGCGGATTTTTTGTTGTCCCTGTGCGAGCTGATCGTGGGCGGACGGGAGGGCTTGCAGCCCATTGAGAAAACCGTGATTGACCGCTGTGTGCGGCTGGTGTACCGGGAGATGGCGCTGGGTCTGAAAACGGCCAAAACGCCGCTGTTGCAGGATTTGTACGAGGAGCTTTTGAAGCAGCCGGAGCCGGAGGCCCGCCGGGTGGCAACGGCGCTGGAGCTCTACTGCACCGGCTCCCTCAACCTGTTCAACCACCCCACCAATGTCAACCTCAATTCCCGGGTGGTGTGCATCGTCCTCAAAGGGTTGGGCGAAAACCTCCGCAAGATCGCCATGCACACCACCAATGAGTTTGTCACGGCGGCGGTGAACGCCAACCACAAGGCCGGGATCGCTACATGGTGCTACTTTGACGAGTTCCATATCCTGCTGCGGGACGAGCTCACCGTCAGCTACTTTGTGGCGGTTTGGAAGATGCTCCGCAAAAAAGGCTGCGTCCCCAGCGCCCTCACGCAGAATGTGAAAGACCTGCTGGCAAGCCCGGCCATCTCCAACATTCTGGACAACACGGATTTTCTGATCCTGCTGTCGCAGGCCCAAAGTGACCGGGCGATCCTCGCCAAGCAGTTGGGCATTTCCGAGCACCAGCTCTCCTACATTACCCACTCCAATTCCGGCGAGGGGCTGCTGTTCTACGGGAATGTGACCATCCCGTTTGTGGATCGGTTCCCCAAGGGAGAGATCTATAACCTGCTAACCACCCGCCCGGAGGATATGGCCCATGAACGAAAAGACGAATAAGGCCGGGGCCACTTCGGGACAAAATGTCCCGAAGTCCCCCAAGTCCAAGTTTCGGCACAAGAGCCAACAGGAGCAGACCGCCGCCAGCAAGCTCCGCATGGAAAAGCGGGGTGAAAAGCTGGAGAAGGCCAAGGAGAAGCTGGCGAAACAGAAACCGCCCAAGCCGCCCGGCCCGGTTCGCCGTGTGGCCGGGACGGTGGGCGGTGGCGTTCACGGTTATGTGCATGGCAAACTGTTTGAGGTGGAGCAGGAAAATGTGGGCACCGAGGGCGCTCACCGCTCCGAGCTGGTGGGCGAGTCCGCCCTGCGCCACGGCAAGCGGTTTGTGCAAAAGACAATCTGGGAACACCCGGCCAAGACTGTCCGCAAGGCCGAGTCCAGGCACATCAAGGCCACGGCGGATTATCACTACCGCATGGCCGCCCAGGAGCACCCGGAAATGCGGGGCAACGCCCTGTCCCGGCTGATCCAAAAGCAGAAGATCAAGCGGCAATATGCCAAACAAGCACGGGAGGCCGCCAAGCAAGGGGCCAAGGCCGCCGAAAAAACAGCAGTCACCACGGAAAAGCTGGCGGCCCGGGCCGTGGGCTTCGTCAAGCGGCATCCCGTGGGGGTGCTGCTGTTTGTGGCGGTGCTCCTGCTGCTGGTGATGATGCAGTCCTGTATGTCCTCGCTGGCAACGCTGGGCAACGGCACGGCGGGGGCTATTGGGGCATCCACCTATCCCGCCGAGGACGCTGACCTGCTGGGGGTGAAGTCTGCCTACTGTGCTTTGGAGGCGGAGCTGCAAAACTATCTGGACACCTACGAGAGCACCCACGACTATGACGAGTACCACTACGATCTGGACGAGATCGAGCATGACCCCTATGTGCTGCTGTCCATTATCAGCGCATGGCACGAGGGGGAATGGACGCTGGCCGAAGTGCAGGACACCCTGCAAATGCTCTTTGACCGCCAATACATTCTCACCGAGGATGTGGTGGTGGAGGTGCGGTATCGGACGGAAACCCGGACGGATAGCGAGGGCAACGACTACGATGTGGATGTGCCGTACAACTACTACATCTGCACCGTGACCCTCTCCAACGAAAACCTTTCCCACCTGCCTGTCTACATCATGGGCGAGGAACAGCTTTCCCGGTATGCCCTCTACATGGCGACGCTGGGCAACCGTCCCGATCTGTTCCCCGGCTCCGATTATGTGGGCAAGTACACGGGCGATCCCGTGGAGCATGAAGTCCCCGAGGAATATCTGGCGGACGAAACCTTTTCCGCCCTGCTCACCGAGGCGGAGAAGTACATCGGCTATCCGTATGTCTGGGGCGGCTCCAGCCCGTCCACTTCCTTTGACTGCTCCGGCTATCTCTCATGGGTGCTCAATCAATGTGGCTGGGATGTGGGGCGGCTGGGCGCACAGGGCCTATACAACTACTGCACCCCCACCAGCTCGCCCCAGCCGGGCGATCTGGTGTTTTTTGTCGGCACCTACGACACGCCGGGGGTCAGTCATTGTGGGCTGTATGTGGGCGATGGCTGGATGCTCCATTGTGGAGATCCCATCAGTTATGCCAACCTCAACAGCAGCTATTGGCAATCTCATTTCTACGCCTACGGGCGTTTACCGTAAAGGAGGCTTTCATGGCAATTTCCAAAAGCGCAAAGATCGAGGCCGAGATTGAAAAGGTCAAGGCCAAAATCTCCGAACAGCAGGCCCGGCTGAAGGAGCTGGAACAGAAAAAGGTGGAGGCGGAAAACAGCGAGATCGTGGACATCGTGCGGGGCATGAGCATCCCTCTTGCCGAGCTGCCCGTGGTGCTCCAGCAGATCCGGGCCGGGGCCACATTGGGACAAAATGTCCCGAAGTCCGAGGAGGTGTCTGAATGAAAAAACTGCGTGTTTTGATGGTAACGCTGTGTGTGGCCGTGTTCCTGTGCGGCTTCTCCGTCACGGCCTACGCCGGGGGCGGCCCCGAATGGGAGGGCCTTGACCCTGCGGAGGAAACCACCACCCCCGAGCCCACCATTGAACCCGGCGATGGCTTCACCGAGGAGGGCAACCTTGTGACCCGTGATCTGCTCTATGACGAGCACACCAACAAGCAGTTTATCACCGTCCAGACCAGCGGCGGCAGCACCTTTTATATCGTCATTGACTACGACAAGCCCACCGACGAGGACGCTGAACAATACGAAACCTACTTTTTCAGAGTGGTGGACGAGGCCGATCTGCTGGCCGCTCTGGAGGCGTCCGGGACGGAACTGCCCGAGTGTACCTGTACGGAAAAGTGCGTGTCGGGGGCAATCAATATGGATTGCCCGGTGTGCTCCACCAATATGACCGAGTGCGTGGGGGCGGAGCCCGAGCCCGAACCCGTGGAGGAGCCGAAGCCTACCCCCGAACCGGAGCCCGAACAGACGGGTGGAAACACCGGGACGATCCTGCTCATTCTGGCGGTGGCGCTGGTGGGCGGCGGAGCCGGGTGGTATTTCAAGGTCTACCGTCCCAAGCAGCAACGGGCCGCTGAAACTGAGGAGGACTACGGGGACGAGCCGGAAACCTACGACGATACCCCGCCGTGGGACGAGGAGGACGAGGACGAAGCGGAGGGCGACAAATGAAATTCACCAACAGCCCTTATGAAACGATGATGCAGCAGGTTCCCCGGTATGAGCGGCCCGAGCCTGTCAAGGCCCCGGAGGGCTCCCGCTGTCACGGCTGCCCCTACTGGCGGGGGATCGGGTGCGTGGCCTGCTATCGGGAGCTGCTGAAAGGCGCTGGCGGGAGGTGAAGCGGTGTTCCGAGAGCTGACCCGTGAGGAAAAGGCGGCCATCCGCAAGCTGGTGACAAGGCTGTGCGCCAACTATGACCGGGATGTGGGCTGTCTGCCGCTGGACTGTCCCTGCTATATGCTGGAGAAGTGCTGAACGGGGGCGCTGTGCCGCTACTTCCGGGAGGCGGTGCTGCCCAATGATCCCGTGCTGGAGGCGTCCCTCGCTGCGGAAGGCCCCGCCCCGGAAACCCGGCCCTGCCCGGTATGCGGCAGGGCCTTTCTCCCCGATGGCCGGACACGGTATTGCTCCCCCGGCTGCGCCAAGGTCGCAAGGCTCAAAAAGCAGCGGGGCTATATGCGGAAATACCGGGGATGATGCGTTAGCATTTGGCCCCGGAAAACCCGCTTGTCACAAGGCTTTCCGGGGCCGGTTCGGGAGGGGGCAATACCTTTTCCCGTCCGCCCCGGTTTTGCGGAAATAGTGCTAACATTTTGGAAAGGAGGCTGCCCGTGGAGATCAATGCGGATTATGTGATCCGCCGCACGATCCTGTTTGACAACAAATGCGGCTTTGTGCTGGGGGAAAATCCAAAAGCCCCGAACCCCTATGTGACATGGCAATTCAATGAGCGGGACGGACACCGGGACTACTTTTGGGGCCACTACCATAACGAGCCGGATATGGCCGAGCGTGACCTGCACAACCGGGCCGAGGACTATCAGTGGCGCTATCATGTGCAGGAGGTGGAGCAGGCCCCGGACAAGGAAACCTACAAATACTACTCCACCCAGCGGCCCATCGACATCGGCACCTATCCCAAGAGCTACTTCAACCGTCCGATCCACATGGATGTTTACTTTACCCGCCAGCAGGTGCCGGGCGAGGCGTTTCAGGCGTGGGGGGCGATCACCTATGCCCAGCCCTTGACGGATCGGGAAATGCGGGACTATGAGCTGCGGCCCGCCCGTGAAAATCTGGACATCCGGCGGCAGATGGACGCCCAGGCTCAGGTGGTGGGCAAATGGGAGGATACCCACCATGTCCCGGAGCAGAGGCGGCTGACATGGTTTTACCCTGACTTCGGCAGCTATGTGGCGAAAGAGTATGTCACCCCGGAGCAGCTTGCCGCCCGTGCTCATGGGGTAGAGCGCCAAGCAGCGGCCAAGGCCCACAAGGAGGGCAAACAGCCGATTTCCCAGCAGATGAAAACCGCCCAAAAACAGGCTGAGGAGCACCGGGGCCAGACCGGCCCCAAGAAATCCGCTCCCCACCGTAACGAGAGATAGGAGGTATTATGCACGAACAGGATAACCCGCTGAAAACCGTGGAACTGTCCACCGAACAGAATTACAACATGATCGACGGCCTGCTGAACAACGCCCCGGCGCTGCCGCCCCAGCCCCCGGAGAAGGAGCTGGACAAGGTGAAGGAGCCCCCCAACAAGCACAGGAGCCGGGAGCGTGAGGAGCGGTGACAAAGAAACGCCGCCGCTGTGTTCATCTTCATGTCATGGTGACGCCGGAGGAACAGGCGCTGATCGGGGAACGCATGGCCGAGGCGGGCATTTCCAACATGGGGGCCTATATGCGGAAAATGGCCTTGAATGGCTATGTGCTCCATGTTGACCTCTCGGACATCCGGGAGCTGGTGTCCCTCCAGCGGCGCTGCGCCAACAACCTCAACCAAGTGGCGATCCATGTGAACACCTACGGCGGCATTTACCCCGACGAGATCAAGGCCCTGCAACGGGACTACGCTGACCTATGGGGGCCGCTGTCTGATCTGCTGAAAAAGCTGTCGGCGGTGATAGAAATGTAAGTAAGGGGGACAGACCAAGAGCTGTCCCCCTTACTTTATCGAAACATATCTGCAAAAGCACCAAGAATGGTTTCCCAAAATCCAACTGGTTCTTTGGCTTTTTGTGCCAGCTTTTTGTTTAGCTTATCAATTTGAAGCATTAAATCTTTTCTTCGATTGCATAATGCTATGTAGCCATTTACATTTTTTTCAAATAACGAAAGTATGTATTCCGCATATTCTTGTCCACTAATTGTTGTCCCATCCGGGTAAATTTTAGCCGAATAGTTTGGCGGATTTCCACCGTCGGTAAACTCAATTGCAGTTGCAGCGTTTGCCTGCATCTGCTGAAACAACGCTATTGTTTCTTCTCGACTATAAAAAATGCGGTAATTGATTGCCCGAAATGTTCTACAATTTTGAGGATTTGCCGTTTCAAAGTGCGCCGTTTCATCATCGCCTCTTCGGGGTTTCGCAAATGAATATCCCTCTTTATATATTTCCATATCTGAGATAAGTGCTGCATGAAGTGCAGGGATATGTTGATTTAACTCGTATGAATAATTCATAATCTGCGTTTCTAGATCCAAGGCTTCTTCAGCAATTTTTTTCTTGAGGAAAAGTATATCGCCTGTTCTTTTTAGTTCTTTTACAGGAGGGTAATATTCTGTCGTATACAATCCTCGCTCAACCTTTTTATAATTCGTCCAAGATTTAGGCCGATTACGTTGTAGGCTTTCTTTAAGATCAGAAAAGTGGCTATATAAATCCCTATATAAATTTTGCAATTTTGCTCTGTCAGTTTGATTTTTGCCAGACTTTAGGCCAAGAATGAAAGTAATTAAACTTACTATTAAGCTGGTTGCCAAACTCAATAATACGGTTTGCAATGTTTGCGACACGTGCGCACACCTCTATCTTTTATCTTTTCAAACTCTCACTTTTTTGAATAGATTAAGTGTATCATACAGAATTACATAGCACAAGTGCAGGTACTAGTCGACATCCTTGTACCCCGATTTTTTCAGAGGTACAATTATCATAGAAGCACAAACCCAGCAGATTTTACGGGAGGTAGCTGATATGATTGTTCTCAAAATCCTTGCCGCCCCCTTTGTGGTGGCGCTAACCCTGCTCGTTGCCATCGTGTCGTTCCTCTATTGTGTGGCTTCGGCGCTGTGTCATATAGTCTGCGTAGTGCTGACCCTGCTGGCCCTTGTCCTGTTTATCGGCGGCCAGACGCTGGGCGGCGTTGTGTTCCTTGTGCTGGCGTTCCTCGTTTCGCCCTTTGGCATCCCGGCCATCGCTGACTGGCTCATGGATAGGCTCTACTCGCTGAAATACTCCTTGCAGGATTTCATCACAGGCTGATACTTCGGGACAACTTGTCCCAAAGTCCGAGCGGCGGCTGGCAACAGCCGCCGTTTGTCGTATCGAAAGGAGGGCTGCCTACGGCCACAACCTATTTCAAGAAACACAAGATCAGTAAGGGGGAAACCGTCGCCCAATCCTTGAAAGAGCGGTTTGACTATGGGCAGAACCCGGACAAGACGCAGGGCGGAGAATTGATTTCCTCCTATGAGTGCGACTACATGACCGCCGATGCGGAGTTCCTGCTCTCCAAGGCCAAGTACAAGGCTGCCACTGGCCGGGAACAGCGGCGGGATGCCGATGTGCTGTGCTATCAGATCCGCCAGTCATTCAAGCCGGGCGAGATTACCCCGGAGGAGGCAAACCGGGTAGGCTACGAAACGGCGATGCGCTGGACAAAGGGCAAGTATGCCTTTTTCGTCGCCACCCACACAGACCGCCAGCACATTCATAACCACATCTACTACAACTCCACTTCGCTGGATTGCTCCCACAAGTTCCTGGATTTCATCGGCTCGGCCCGGGCGGTTCGGCGGCTCTCTGACCGGGTGTGTCTGGAAAATGACTTGTCCGTGATCACCAACCCCAAGCTCCATAGCAAGGGCCGTTTTCTCCATTACGGAGCATGGCTGGGGGCGGAGCGCCAGCCCTCCTACAAGGAGCGGCTGCGGGTGGTCATCTGCGATGCCCTTGCCAAAGGCCCGGACAGCTTTGACACCTTTCTTCGGCTCATGGAGGAGTCCGGCTATGCGGTCAAGCGGGGGCGTGGCGGTGCAATCTCGTTCCTTGTGCCGGGGCAGCAGCGGGCCACCCGGCTCCGCTCGTCTACCCTCGGGGAAGGCTTTGATCCCGGGGAGATCCGGGATGTAATTGCGGGCAAGCGCTCCATGCCGAAGCTGGACGCTCCGGCCCCCGCTGTGCCCAGGCGTGTCGATCTGATCGTGGATATACAGGAGCGTCTGCGTTCCGGGAAAGGCCCGGCCTATGAGCGGTGGGCCAAAGTGTATAACCTCAAACAAATGGCCGCTGCGCTGCAATTCATGCGGGAACATCAGATCAGCGAATATGACCGGCTCACCACTGAGGCCGAGGCTGCGTCCGCTCGTTTCCATGCGCTGACGGAACAGCTCCGGCAGACTGAAACTGACCTTGCATATACTTCCGAGCTCATGGGGGCTGTGGTGCAATACGCCAAGACCCGGCCCGTGTTCGACGAGTACAAGGCGGCCAAGTATAGCAAGAGATTTCTGGCCCAGCATGAGGCGAAGCTGGCTGACTACCGGGCAGCCAAGGCCGCTTTGAATGATCTGCTGGACGGGGCCAAACTGCCCAAGATGGCCCAACTGAAAGAAAAGCGCCGCAAGCTGGCGGCGGAGAAAAAAGCTCTGTACGCCAAGTACCGGGCCGCCCAACAGGAAATGCGGCAGGCCGTGGCGGTCAAGACCAACATTGACTATCTGCTGGGCGTGACGGACGGGCGCAAGAATAAGGAACAGGAGCGGTAGCGACGGTGACGCAGACAATTTACTTTGGGACATTTTGTCCCGAAGAGCCGGGTTTGGGGAGGCTCCCCAACAAGCGTTTTTGCGTCCCTCTCGGGCTGCAAAAATAGCAAGTGTGGCCACACTTGCCCTGCTTGCCGTTAGTGCGCTACCCCAAAGCAGCGCAAAAAACGGAGGTGCGTGTTTCTCTTACGCATCCTCCGTTTCCTTAGCCGCTTTCATCGCTTGGATCGTGGCCTCTACAATTTTCAGTTCTTTTTCATCCAGAGCGTTGAGCATGGCGTTGATACGTTTTCTGCACTCGCTGCCTTTATTCTTGGACGGATAGAAGTATTGGTCAACCGATATATCAAACATTGTCACCATCTGATAAAAGGTGTTGAGGCTGGGGTGCTGGCCGTCATTCTCGTTATACATGATGGTGCGCGGAGCCCGGTCAACAATATAGGCCAGTTGCTCCTGCGTCATCCCGCTGGCCTCCCGCGCCCGCTTGATGGCGAGCCCTATATCGTGAAAATCAAATCGTCGTTCATCTCGCTCTATCTTCATAATATCACCTAATGTAATTTTATATTTCAGGTGTTATTATTTGAACGATTGTATATTTCATGCTATTGACTATTTATTTTCATGTTCTTTTCGACACACTACATTCAAGGTATAATTACATTATGTTCGGTATTTGATGTGCGGTTTCTAAACCCGCAATAATTATTAAAACATTCTTCTTTGGCTTTGTTATCATGCTTAATGGAAAGGAGGGAACACAAATGGGCAATCAATCAGTCATCAGCATTGAGGCAGTCATTGACTATATCGAAAATCATCTTGACGGCAAACTGGAATTAGAAACGGTTGCGGAGGCTGTTCACTATTCAAAATATCACTTGCACCGGCTATTTACCGACACCGTAGGAATGACAATCCATGATTATGTGCAACGCCGACAGCTTACAGAGGCGGCGAAGCTCCTGGCCTTTTCAGATAAGCCTATTATTGAAATTGCGTTTATCTGCGGATATGAGAGCCAGCAGTCTTTTTCATTGGCTTTTAAGGCTATGTATAAATCACCCCCCGCAGAGTACCGTGAAAAACGGAGTTTTTACCCTTTGCAATTACGCTTTACATTACATCGGAAAATAGCGGCTATGGAATTTACAATGCAGGACATTCGTTTAGCCAAAAGGGAAGATATACCCGATTGGATGAACTTAATGCGGCTCGTGATTGATGGCTATCCTGTGATGGATGAAGTTGATTACTTAGCCAAGCTGAAAGAAAGTATTGACGAAAAACGGGCGCTTGTGCTGAAAGATGGGGATATTCTCATTGGAGCGATGGCATTTACCTATTGTCCAGGCAGTATAGAATTTCTTGGAGTACATCCACAATATCGTAATCGTGGACTTCAAAGATTATTCCTGGATGCTTTATTGGAAATATATCTACCGGGGCAAGAAATAAGCACAACAACCTATCGAGAGCAAGACAAAGCAGATACAGGTCATCGTGATATGTTATTACAACTCGGCTTTGCCGAAAAAGAATTGCTGACAGAGTATGGCTACCCTACGCAACGCTTTGTGCTCCCTCCTAAAAAACAGGAGGATATGTAAAATGGATGACACTCAGCGCACCGGCTGGCAGAAAAGAATACTTCTTTTCTTGGCCAGTCAATGTATTACTCTCTTTGGCTCTACGCTTGTTCAGATGGCGCTTGTCTGGTATGCGACTATGCAAACATCCAGTGGGGCGTGGGTTGCCGCATTTACAGTCTGTTCCTATCTGCCGCAATTTCTCATTTCGTTTGTTGGCGGCGTATGGGCAGACCGATACCATAGGAAAAAATTGATTATAGGCGCAGATATGCTGATTGCTTTTGCCACTTTCATAATGGTTTTGGCAATTCCGCATATTTCATCAGAGCCCGCTCTGCTTGGCGGTCTGCTTGTTATGTCGGTCATTCGATCTTTAGGGGCAGGAATACAAACTCCAGCGGTCAACGCTGTTATTCCACAGCTCGTCCCGGAAGATCAGCTTATGCGATACAACGGCATCAATGCAACCATGCAGTCTATTGTCAATTTCGCGGCTCCGGCGGCGGCAGGCGCAGTTTTTGCAATCAGCACATTGGGAACAACACTTATGATAGACATCGTAACGGCGATCCTGGGAACGGGCCTATTGTCCTGTCTGGCACTTCCGAAACAGAATACTTCTATTGAGAAAGCAAGTGTCTTTTCTGACATGAAAATCGGCGTCAAATATGCTTTTTCAGACAAGCTGATTGGAAAACTTTTAATCATTTATGGGCTGTTCACTTTCTTTTGTGTTCCGGCAGGCTATCTTGCAGGACTTCTTGTCCGGCGAGTATTCGGTGATACTTACTGGTATCTTACCGCAGTAGAAGTAGTCGGGTTCTCGGGAATGATGGCAGGCGGAGTTGTGATGAGTACCTGGGGAGGATTTAAGAGCCGGGGGAAAACTTTATCAGTCGGACTTTTGGCGTTTGGTTCTTTTGCAATCGGAATGGGACTTTCGCAGAATTTTATTCTCTATCTTGGATTGATGGTATTTTACGGAGTGGCATTGACGATGGTGCAAACGGCAATTACCACTATGCTACAAGAGAAAACAGACACATCTATGCAAGGGCGTGTCTTTGGATTACTCGGAACAATGTACTCCGGCTTTTTGCCGATTGGCATGGCTATATTTGGCCCATTGGCAGATATTCTTCCCTTGCAGTGGATCATGATTGGATCGGGCATCGCGCTCATTATGATTTCGGGTATCACTTATTTTAACCGGGAACTCAAAGCAATCTAAAGGAAAACAGTCGAAACCGTTGTTTCGGCGGCTGGTTCATCACGCGCCAAAACAAAATACAGTAGCCTTACGGCGGTTTTGAAATAACAATTTCAAGCCGCCGTTTTCTTGTCAAAAAATGAGAATACGGGGGGTGTGTTAAAGTCGCCCTTTTTTAAGGATACGGCGTTGTCCGGGAGGTATCGCTGTGTCCTTTTTCATTTTCCACCCACCTAACCGGTCAAAAAAAGCCTGACTTCCAGACAGGATCAGTTTGGCGTTGAACATGAAATACAGCAGTCTATAAATAGCAATAAAACATCGTGCGCTTGTGTGTCGTTGAGGCATACGGGCGCATTTTGTTTAATCCACTTTGGGACAAGTTGTCCCGAAGTAGGCAAAGGTGGCCCGGGATCTCGCTCCCCGCCGAACTCCGTTCAGATCGCCATTCACCCCCTAACCATCTGAACGGAGGAATTACAAATGACGACCATCAATCTGAAAGACTTTTATCCGTGGTACTCCCACGACGAATACATAGAGGTTTCCGAAGAAGTGGCTGACGAGCTCCGGGCAAGCAAACTGTATGAGGCCGCCTATCAGCGGCGGCTTATCCGTAACAAGGCGCAGTATTCCCTCGATTGTGAGGACGGGATCGAATACTCCGCCTGCGTTTCTGAACCCACCCCGCAGGAGCTGCTGGAGCGCATGGAGCTGTTCCGCCATCTGTGTGTTGCGCTCAATTCCTTGCCCGAAACGCAGGGCCGCCGGGTGGATGCCTGTGTGATCCTTGGCAAAAGCTATCGGGAGGTGGCTATGGCCGAAGGAGTGAGCAAAACTTCTGTGCAGGAGTCGGTTCAAAGCGGCTTGGCTGCTATGAGAAAATATTTGAAAAAAGTTCTGTGAGCAACCCTGCCAAAGAGCAGTTTTTTGTCCTTGGTATATGAGAGGAGTTACATCCGATCAACAACTGAATAGCGGCGGCCCCGAGCCATAAAGCGAGGAGCCGGGCGGCGGGTGCGCTGTGACCTCTCCGGCAGGAGAACGAGCGAACAACACCAGCGCCGCAAGTGGGACAAGCCATCCCACGGCCACGATCCGCAGTCGGACAAGCTGGCCGCTTGCCCCTCCGGGCCGCCGCCCCATCGGGAGCGTCATGCTGAGTATTGCTGTCTTATGACGGGCCAAGGAAATGAGCGTGGCACTCCCGAAACTTTTTATCAAGGAGGAAACCAACATGAAGTATGATCCCGAACTGGCGGCCCTGCTTGCCCAGCCGTGGAGCAACAACGCCTGCCGTGGCTATGTCATCTACGCTATGGAGAACTGTGGTTTTTCTCCTGCGGACATCCGGCGTGTGGTGGCCGAGCTCCATGAGGTCTTTGATTTCTGTGGGCTGGAGGAGGCCCAGCAGCACTTTGAGAACAGCCCCTACTGACCTTGGGACAAGTTGTCCCAAAGTGGAGCAAGGCCAGAGGGCGGCACCGCCGAAGGTGCCGCCCTCTGGCGTTTCCCCACGGGACAAGGGGGACTGTCGGTCATTGTTTCGTATCACTCTGGAAGGAGGCCCACATGGAAGATCCCGTACCCGTCAAGGAGGAATACACCTATCAAGTCGGCAAAATCCAATTCATCGTCACGCCCGTCTATAAGGACAAAGGCGAGTCCATGCGTGACATCCTGTTGAAGCTGATGCTGGCCGATCTGGAGCCAGCCTAACTGTTCCATCGACATCCTTAATTCGGGCGGTCGGCAGAGGTATAATATACATAGGATGAAGCCTTGCTCGGCTGCATGGAAAGGAGGACATTGTGAAGCAGTCAAGCAAGAAAATCTCTACCGGCACAGCCGCCCTCTACTGCCGACTGAGCCGTGACGATAACATGGACAGCGAGTCTAACAGCATCCAGAACCAAAAGAAGATTCTCCAAAAGGCCTCCAAGGAGAAAGGCTATACTGACACCATCTTTTTCGTGGATGACGGCATCACCGGAACCACCATGAAGCGCCCCGGTTTTCAGAAAATGATCGCCGCAATCGAGGCCGGGTACATCTCGGCGGTGTTCGTGAAAGACCTCTCCCGGCTGGGCCGAAACTACATTGAGGTGGGCAAGCTCACCGAGGAGTTTTTTCCGCTCCATGATGTACGGCTGGTGGCCGTTTCCGATGGCGTGGACAGCGACGAGGGCGAGGACGATTTCACCCCGTTCAAGAACATTATGAATGAATACTACGCCAAGGACATCTCTAAGAAACGCCGGATCGTCAATAAGATGAAAGGCAACGCCGGGATTCCGCTTTCTCCACCGCCCTATGGCTACATGAAAAACCCGGATGATCCCCGGTTTTGGGTGATTGACCCAGAGGCCGCCGAGGTGGTGCGCTGCATCTACCGTCTGGCCTTGGAGGGCAACGGCCCCTTGCAGATCGCCACGGCGCTGGGGACGATGGGGGCGCTGAACCCCTCGGCCTATCGAACCAGCAAGGGGTTCAGCAAGGGCGGCTCCAAAAGTACGCTGGAGCCTACCAAGTGGAACCATACCACCGTCAAGAAAATCCTCACCTTGCAGGAATACTGTGGCGATGTGATCAACTTCAAGACCTATTCCAAGTCCTACAAGATGAAGCGCCGAATTGAAAACCCGGAAGAAAACCGGGCAATCTTCCTCAATGTCCATGAGCCCATCATTGACCGTGTGACTTGGGAAAAGGTGCAAAGCCTGCAAACTACTCGGCGCAGGCGGCCTACCGTAACAAAGGAGTCCAGCGCCTTTTGCGGCTATCTAAAATGTCCGGAGTGCGGCGGTAATCTGACTTTCCACTTTAACCAGGGCAATCACGACATCAAGTTCTTTAGCTGCAACAACCACAATTCCGGGCTCCGCAAATGCTCGTCTACCCACTATATCCGGCTGGACTTCTTGGAGCAGGTCGTGCTCTATGAAGTACACCGCCTGGCCTGCTTCGCTAACGAATACGAGAACGACTTTATCAAGGCGATGGTGGGTCGCTCCGCCAAGGTGGCGGAAAATGACCGGGTACGCAAGAAGCGGGAGCTGGACGGGCTGCTGGCCCGAGATAGGGAGCTGGATATGCTCTTTGAGCGGCTCTATGAGGACAATGTGTCCGGCAAGATCGATGATGCCCGGTTTGCCAAAATGTCCAAACGGTATGAGCAGGAGCAGGGAGAGAACGCCGGACGGATCAAGGCGCTGCGGTTGGAGCTGAAAAAGCTGGAAGATAAGCGGATGGATGTTGACACCTTCTTGGAAACGGTGCGACGCTACACCGACGCCACCACCATCACCAAGCGCATGGTTGCCGAGCTCATTCAGTACATCGAGGTTTATCCGGCGGTCAAGGAGGACGGCATTACCAATCAGCGGGTGACGATCCACTACAACTGCATCAGGGCTTTTGAGGTTCCGGATCGCCGGAAGATCCCCGAGCGGGACATTCTTTTGGAAACGAGAAAAGGCGTAGCATTAAGCTACGCCCCTACACAGATTGCCATATAAATTTGGAAATAAAAAATGCGGAGTATCATCAGCAGACCTTTTCAGATCCTTTAATGATACTCCGCATGGTCGGAGTGGCGGGACTCGAACCCACGGCCTCTTGGTCCCGAACCAAGCACTCTACCACCTGAGCCACACCCCGTTAACCACATATTATATTTTAGCAGCATTATTCGATAATGGCAAGAGTATTTTTATTTAAATATTTGTCATCTCATAAAATTACGTAGTAACTTTAATCCAACATTATATCGAACACTATGGATTTTACAACGGCAAAATACTCCCGGATGAAGGAATTCGGCAATTCATACGGATTGGTCGGAGCCGGTATTCCATAGGGGGTAAAGCCGTGATGCCTTGCAAGCATTTTCGATCGAAATAAATGAAACTCACTGGTTACAATCATTATCCTGTAGTCCCGACGGCCTGTAAGCTGTTCCAGTACCTCTGCTGAAAACTTCATGTTTTCCGCGGTACTTGTTGACTTGTCTTCCATGATTATTCTGCTTTCATCAATACCGTTACTCACAAGATACCTTTTCATCGCTTCAGCTTCAGAAATGGCCTCATTGGGGCCTTGCCCACCGGTAACCACCACCATCAGGTTGGGATTTTCCCGAAGATATTCCACTCCCTTGTCAATGCGGTTTTTTAAGGTAGGAGGAATCTGCTCTCCCTTAAGTCCGCTTCCGAGAATAAACAGATAATCCACTTCCACATTAGTGTCGGCGGTTGACGAAGCAATTATAATTCCTTCTATCAAAACAAATGACAGGATAAAAATAACACATACCGAAATAAACCCTCCTCTTATAACGGTGTTCTTTATCCTGAGTATATGTCCATTGCCCGATAAACGGATTATCGCAATTATTGACAGCAATATTCCAACGACCAATGGAAACAATACGCCGAAATTTCTTATCGCAGCACCGTAAAGTGCCAGAAAGCAAAAATCAAGTATACCGATAATTCCCAAAATCAAAGCAATAACATCCGGAACCCTTTTGTATTTAGCAAGCATTTTATCCCCCATTAATAAATCATTAAAATATTAATCATAATAACATTATAATATTTAGTCTCTATAAATGAAAGTGCATATATCTTCTAGTATAGTTTTCTTAAATTTCCATTCAAATAAAAAATCCTCTGAACCCGTCAAAACATCGGGATTCTCGGATTTTTATCATACGTATGTAATTTAAAAATACACTACTATTCTTCACTTTCCCTTCCAAACCTTGCTGTAGCCAATGCATATTTTTTCAGCTTCTCATACACCAGATAGTTAATCGTTCCCGGAGGATAAGTGCCATCTTCCCCCTTCTCGCCAAACTTCATTCCTGTCAGTATTTCCATGCCCTCATCAATCGTCTTGACTGCATAGACATTAAATTTACCTTTTTCAACCGCTTCAACCACCTCATCGTGCAGATTCAGATTTCTAATGTTACGATATGGAATTATCACACCATGAGTGCCGTCAAGACCACGCAGCTTGCACAATTCAAAATAACCCTCGATCTTTTCATTTACTCCGCCAATGGGCTGTATCTCTCCCTTTTGATTAACTGAACCGGTTACCGCAATACTTTGTTTGATGGGCACCCCCGCAAGGCTTGATAAAATAGCATAAAGCTCGGCACTGGATGCACTGTCTCCGTCAATACCGTTATAAAGCTGCTCAAAGCATAAGCTTGCAGTAAGGGATAACGGAATATCCTGGGCATACTTTTCACCGATATATCCGCTTAATATCAGAACCCCTTTTGTATGAGTGGTTCCGCTCATTTCAACTTCTCTTTCGATATTTACTATTCCCTTTTCTCCCATAAAGGTATTTGCGGTTATCTTCGAAGGCTTTCCGAAACAATAATCACCCATATCAAGTATGCTAAGACCGTTTATCTCTCCGACAGCCTCACCCTCGGTATCAATGATTATCGTTCCGTCATTTATGAGTTCCAGAAGCTTCTTGTCATACTTATTGGATCTGTATATTTTCTCATTAATGGCTTTTTTCACATGTGAAGCCCTTACCACATCGCTTCCTTCAATCTTGGCCCATGCCGATGACTCACACAATATCTCAACAATATCATTGAACCTGGTGGACAGCTTACTTTGATCCTCCACAAGCCGGGAACTGTATTCCACCACTTTGGCAACCCCTGTATTGTCAAAATGGAGTGCATTTTCTCTCCTGCAAAAGGAGCTTATAAACTGGGCGAGTTTTCCGACGTTTTCTTCATTTCTTTCCATTTCAGCATCAAAATCCACCTTGATCTTAAACAGCTTTTTAAAATCCTCGTCAAATTCGTAAAGAGCCTGATGCAAATATTCGCTTCCCACTAGAATCACTTTGACCTTCAAAGGAATAGGCTCCGGCTTTAATGCGGAAACTGCGACAAGTCCCATTTGCTCCTTCATATTCTCAATTGTAATTTGCCGTGTTTTAAGAACCCTCTTTAGCGCTTCCCAAGACTGTACATTACTTAGAACGTCCTTGGCTTGAAGTATCAGATAGCCACCGTTGGCCTGGTGAAACAATCCGGCTTTTATCATCGTATAATCGGTGGTCATGGTACCGAACTCATTTTCATATTCCAGCTTGCCAAGGAGATTGTAATAGGTGGGGTTGAAATCCACAATAACAGGAGCACCTTCGAGATTTGAGTTGTCCACCAACAAATTGACTTTATATTTATCCGTCGGTGAACCTTCACTGCCCCTTATCCACGGTAACATTATCTGCTGTTCTTCTGTCAGCTCTTCTTCCCTAAAATCACTGAGGTTTTTAAGAATATCTTCCTGAACATTCTCTAAATAGCTGATGACTTTCTTATAGTCCTTATATTTCTCTTTCATATCATTTATCTGCATGCCTACAGCAAACAGTGCAATTTTATTTTCCCATTCCGAAACCCTTTCTTCGGCTTCCTTCTCCACGTTTTTTATCTTTCTTATTATGTCAATGGTCTCAAGCTGAACAATGTTTGACCTTTCAGTAATCTCTTGTTTAATTTTCTCATCCAAATCTCCGTATTCTTCCTCGGTTATTACCCTGCCTTCAATTACCGGTAAAAAGTATATTCCCGTATTTGTCGTTTTAACTCTAAATCCCTGCTTTTCAGCATCTTGGTTGAGCTTTTCCAAGAGAGATGCCTTCTTTTCTTGATATTCCTTTGCTATAGCCGTCCTCTCTCTTTCATAATCCTCGCTGTCAAAAGCCCGGGTAATTTCGAGCTGCAATACCTTTATGAATTCCTCCATATCCTTTTTAAATACCTTACCCAAACCTGCCGGAAGATTTATGGCTTTAGGCTGGTTAGGATTTTCGAAATTATATATATAACACCAGTCATCCGGCACCTTTTCATCCTTTGCAATTTTTTTCACACAATTCACGGCATAACTGGTTTTTCCCGTACCGGTCATACCGCTCATAAAAATATTATAGCCCCGCGTATCTATTTTAAGGCCGAATTTCATGGCACGGACAGCCCGTTCCTGACCGATAATATCCTCAAGGGGTTCTAACTCTGCAGTACTGGCAAAATTCAATGAACTTGGGTCACATTCCTTTCTTAGCATATTGGCAGGTAAACCTTTGATTTGTGACATACATTTTCCCCCTTTATACCAGCTATTTGAAGTCTTTAGAAAAAAAAACCGACATCATCTTACAAAATGTTTGCACAAAACCTTCCTGTTCAGATTTGATTTTAACAAAAAAATAGATTCTTACAGATTTTTACGCCATTATTCTTAAAATATTATATTCTACTCGAATATGCCAAAATCCTCTTAAATTTTTCTATTTATTTTCTTTCCACATTATTATCGCATCTTCACCGTTGTCCGCATAATATGCCTTTCTGAATCCTTCCTCCACAAATCCATGCTTTTTGTACAAATTTTGCGCTGCAATATTGCTTCTCCTTACTTCCAAGGTCATTCTGCTTATATCTTCTTTTTCGGCAATAATTATCAAGTTCTCAACCAGTTTATTTCCTATGCCCTGTCTCCGGTACTCCGGGTGAACTGCTATATTTGTTATATGCCCTTCATCGCAAACCTTCCACAGCCCGGCATAACCCACAACCTTACCGTTCACCTTTGCAACAATATACTTTGCAAACTTGTTATTTGCTACTTCCTCAGTCAGAGCATTTCTCGACCACGGAATTGTAAAACTCAGCTTTTCCACAACCATAACATCATCAATGTCTTCTATTGTCATACGGGATATTTCAATATTGTCAAAAGCCATTAACTCTCACCTTTTATCCTTTGCGAAGCTTTTTAGAATATTATATGCGTATGAATCCTTCACTGCTAATACTGCAATTATATATTAAAAAACGAACTTAATAATTTTTCACTCCATTACCTCAAATATCTTACCATATTTTGATTCTAAATTATAGTGTTTAAAAAATCGCCATTTGATGCAAATAAACAAAAAAGTATCTGTCGTTAATACAACAAATACTTATTAAATATAAATAATATCAAGGGTTTGATTGATTTAATATTTATATCCCAAGTATAATATTAAATCATTTGGGAGGTAATAACTTACATTAAGTTTTGACAAGTTAGTTCTTTAAATATTTTGAAATATCTAAATTTATTTCTCTAACACCTTCTGCCACTAACCGGGCAATCTGATTAGCTCCTTTTTCCGTAAAATGGGTATAATCCGTATTGTTCACAGACACCATATAATATGTATATACTTCATTATAGCCCTTCGAAGTATAGTAATTCAGGCTCTTAGTCATAAGATCTATGAGCTTGACATTCTTTTCCTGAGCCACCTGCTTCATGGCTGTGCAATAATCCGGAAAATCATTGACAAAAGAATTGTTTTTATAATTAAGCCTTGCCACAGGTGTTATCAATACCGGTATAGCTCCTTTCTGACGCGCTCCGTCTACGAATTTACCGAGATACTCTTTGTATGTCGTATATGGAGCCGCATAGCGATCGGGGTTCGATATTGTTGCATCATTATGCCCAAACTGGATAAACAAATAGTCTCCGGGCTTGATTACATTTAAAATCTCGTCCAATCTGCCTTCAACTACAAAACTCTTAGAACTTCTTCCTGCAATTGCCTTATTGACAATTGCAATATTTGAATTGAAATAATTACCCAAAAACTGCCCCCATCCGGCTTGCGGTGCATATGACGCTCCATAGGACTGTACAGTGGAATCTCCGGCAATGTAAATTGTAATTCTTTCATTGGATGTGGGTCCCGGTGTAACAGTAGAATCAGGGGTCGCAACCGGATCATTTGACGGTGATACTTTTAAATAGTCAACATTGGGTCCGCCTTCAGATGCAATGGCTACCGCACGGATAACATTATTACCTTGGTTAAGCTTTACCACTACACTTGCTTCATTCCAAACAGTCCATGCTCCTGTGGAATTAAAATCCATACTTGACTTAATAACATTTCCGTTAACCACTATTTGCATAGGTCTATTGGCGGTTGTTCCGTTTGCAAACCTGAATGTAAGTGCATAGGCACCTGATGAGGATGCATTGACATTCCACTCAATATATCCGCCGACTTCATTGTAATAATTCACATATGAGTCTCCTGTATAGCCTCCGTTAACGGTTTCCAATAAAGCCTTGTATATTATGGCATCTTCAGCCTGGTATATTACTGTCTCATTTTTTTGTTTATCTGCGGGAAATTCTTTTATAACTCTTAATAAAAACCTTTTAAGCAGTGTCAAGTCCAATGAATCTATTGAACCGTCTGCATTTACATCAGCCGCCAGAGCGCCATGCTCATAAGGAAAAGAATTTATTTTCCTCAATACAAACCTTTTCAGCAACGTACAGTCCAGGGAGTCTACCGTTAAACTTCCGTCAACATCGCCATAAATAAAGCTGTTTGGAGTCGGTACTGGAGTATTTCGAGTCGGTACAGGCGTATTTGTAGGCGTCACAACGGGTGTGTTTTTAAGAAGGTCTGACAATTGTTCCGCTACAATACGGGCAAGCTGTGTAGCTCCCTCACGGTTAGGATGCAAGGTGTCATTCGGCATATAAAGTGCAAGTGTCGCATTCGGACCTATGGATGTGAAATATTGCGAGCTTAACACATTAAGGTCAACCAACCGCACGCCTTGTTCTTGAGCTACTTGTATAGTAGCATTTCTATACCATCTGCCTTGAGAATTATGTACATTGGAGGAATTAAAATCGGTAGCCCGTCCCTGAGGAGTGGATAATATCACAGTTGCACCGGTAGCCTTTGCCCTTACAACCATATCGGTCATAATTTGCTTAAATTGTGCTTCCGTTGTTGAGTTTTTTTCATTGGTGTCATTTATACCGAATTGTAATATAAATAAGTCACCGGGCTTAAGGTATTTCATTATTGCCTCAAATTGCCCGTCATCTCTAAAACCTCTTGCGATCTGGCCCGATGAAGCCATATTTCTAATTTGAAATACGTTGGTGTCAACAAATTTCGACAGCATCTGCCCCCAACCTGCCTGAGCACTTGAGTCCAGCGGATAATAGTTGCAGACTGTTGAATCTCCTCCAATATAAATCGTTCTGTTTGTTACCGGAATGTCGGATATCTTCTTTATTTCAAGGGCACTAAGAGTAAATGCGGTACCTGCCTTGCCCTCTGTTACCAGTATGTTTAATTGTCCGTCGGTAATAGGGATTTGAAACTTGTCCGTTGCACAGTTTCCGGTCATGTTTATTATCTGATAAACACCTTCTGCTGCCACACTGGCTCTTGAAGTGTTTCCCAAAGTGACCTTTACCTCATATAGGCCATTGTCAAGATCGACATTAAAAGTATTATCACTTTTTGTGCCGTATGCCAAAAATTGTACAGCATCACTTGTAAGACCGCTGCCCGATGCCGTAACATTTTTCATATTCCATGGAGTATTAAAACCATAGCCCTGGGATTTATTATAAGCCGTGGAAGCACTAACACCAATATAACCCGGTTCTACAGCACCTCCACCGAAATCAAACTTGTACTCCTTCGGAGCAGCATTAACATGAATATTCAAGAAACACCCAAGCATTGATATTACCATAACAATGCTGACCATAAAACCTAACGCTCTTTTGCGCATAGCATCCCCTCCCATTTTAATAACTTATATAAAATAAAATAAACTAAATAACTTATATAAAATAAAGATTATATCGTGGATACCAGCGTCAAAGAAACAGCTTTATTTTCATAGATGAAATCCCCCTAAAAAATCGACTTTTTTTGTGCTTTAATGTATATATACGCAGAAGTCTATTATTTTAGAGGTACAATTTTTTCATTGGACTGTTTTTTTTCATATTCCCTCTCGGCTTGGGATTTTCTAAGATAGAAGGGGACCATATCAAAACTGCTCTCAAATTCTCCTTTTTGTGCTTTTAGATAAGCAATCTGGGCAACAGAAGAAGCCCGCTGCAGTCTTAAACTTCCCGGGGCAAACCGGCAGCTGTCTCCCAGCTCATTTTTCAGGAACTCTCCATGCAACTGTACGGCATCACCGGCAAAAATTGCTTTTTTATTTCCATCCTTTATAATTTTCACCAATTCCGTTACCGGTATTCCCATATATTCGGTTATTCTTTCCAGTGAGTTTTCCTTCCAATCATAAAGAGCAGTGTACACTTGATTGTTTCTCGCATCCATCATGGGACAGACGGTATAACCGCTCATAGGAAAATTATATGCTATGGCATCCAATGTGGGCACACTGACAACCGGCTTGTTGAGTGCATATGCCATAGCCTTTACCGTGGTAACTCCAATCCTAAGCCCGGTAAATGAACCCGGTCCGATCGATGCCGCAAAAACATCCATATCCTCCGGAACCAATTCCAGATCGCCAAGGATTTGCTTAATCATGGGCATGAGTGTCTGGGAATGGGTTTTTTTATGATTTAGCATATATTCTCCCAATAGTTTCTCGTCTTCCATTACGGCAACAGCAGCCACCATTGCCGATGAATCCAGTGCCAATATTTTCATTATTTATTTTCCATCTCCTGCATTAGCTTATTTTCGTATTCGGAATATTTTTCACCGCTAAACTCTATTTGAATAACTCGGGCATCAATTCCCTGTGTAAGGTCCTTTTTTATTGTTATCCATATATTTTCACGGGGAAGTATGTCATCAATCAAATCCGCCCACTCAATCACCACTATTCCGTCACCGTATAAATATTCCTCAAACCCGATTTCATACATTTCCTCAGGGTCCGATATTCTGTAAACATCAAAGTGATAAAAGGGAAATTTGCCTTCTTCATATTCATTGACTATGGTGAATGTGGGACTTGTTATATGCTCGCCGATACCTACGGCTTTTGCAATTCCCTTTGTGAGTATGGTTTTGCCGGTACCCAGTTCTCCTGTTATACAGACAATATCGCCTTTTTGAAGAAGCTTTCCCAGCTTCCTTCCCACTTCAATTGTCTCTTCCTGTGAAAAAGTTCTAATCTCTTTCATTCTTGTTCCTTTCGTAAACCACTTTACCGTTGATAATTGTATTAACTACTCTTGTCTTCAGTTCAAAAGGATGTCCGTCAAAAATGACAATATCCGCATCCTTACCCGGTTCAATACTTCCTACCCGGTCATCTATGCCTGTAAGTTCAGCAGCATTTATTGTGATCGCCTTCATCGCCTCAGCTTCATCCATGCCTTCCCTCACCGCCATAGCAGCAGCCAGGGACAGATATTGAATAGGCATACAGGGGTGATCCGTCATAATTGCCACCTTCACTCCGGCTTTAGCCAAAATACCGGGAGTTTTGATGCTTAAATTTCTAAGCTCGATTTTAGACCTGTCGGTAAGATACGGACCGACTATTGCCGAAACTCCCTCATCTCTTAAAATATCCGCAATAAGGTGCCCTTCAGTGCAATGTTCGATAGTCAGCTTCAAATCAAATTCTTTTGCTATCCTTATAGCGGTCAGAATATCATCCGCCCTGTGGGCATGAGCTTTAATGGGTATTTCTTTATTGAGAACCCCCAAAAGGGCCTCCATCTTTATATCATAATCCGGCTTATCGTTCTCTTCCTTGTTCTCGTTGTATTCATCAAGTTTTTCCTTGTAATCTATGGCCTGCAGCAAACTCTCCCTCAAAATAGCCGCTGTAGCCATCCGGGTGGTGGGTGTCATCTTTCGTTCGCTGTACACGGTCTTGGGATTTTCACCGAAAGCAACCTTTATTGCCACAGGACTTTTTACAAGCATGTCTTCTATTCTCCTGCCATAGGTTTTAAGTGCGGCAAACTGCCCACCTATTACATTGGCACTTCCGGGACCGGTAACCACGGTTGTAATACCGTTTTCATAGGCCTCAACAAAGGCCCGGTCCATATGGTAAACGGCATCTATTGCACGAAGGTGCGGAGTAACGGGGTCCGTCATTTCATTGCCGTCATCCCCTTCAAATCCCACCGAGTCTTCCCACATTCCCACATGGCAGTGGGCATCGATAAGTCCGGGAAGTACATATTTATCTTTTGCATCAATGACGCTTAAATTGTCCAAATCCAATATATCCGGTTTCAGTGCTGTAGGATAATCTCCCACTTCAACTATTTTTCCCTCATCGATTAAAATATAACCGTTTTCATAATCAGTGCCGGTCATTGTAATGATCCTACCGTTTTTTACAAGCAGCATGTCGACCTCCAGAAAGATAAATATTATTCCACAAAGGATATTTTATTATATTGCTGCAGCAATTACAATAAAGAAAAAGCACAGTTGATATCTCTGTGGTTCTTTTATTTAATATGTAATAATTCATTTCAAATACGGAAAAACGAAACCGCATCCAATCATCGTAACCCCAACTATAACGGCCGTGAGGGAGTTGACATACGGCGCAATTTTATTATCCGCCATGTAGAAATTCTCAATGTTATCTCTGTCATAGCAAATATCTACTTTAGACCCAATATCGTAAGTTAAAGCTTGCTTAAATGTATAATTCATATCGGTAGAGGTTATCTCTCTACCGTCAACTTTGTATTCGACCACTGCTGCACATACGGTATACGGAACACCTTTGATATACCTTTTTTTGGTCTCAAAACCCACCACAACTCCGGTAGTACAGATTCTGTTTCTTAATCTCCTCTTAGTAATAAAAGCGCTCACCAATCCAAAAAGTAACGCAAGCAGTCCCACCAACTTCAGTAAATCATAAAACCAGTCCATCGGTGTTAAGCCTCCTCTTTTAGCTTACATGGCATACTATGGATGCATATTATTTGCGTAATTTCTTCCTATTTATTTAATGTACCCATCTGTTACTTATCAAAAATTTTGGAAGCTTCCTTCATTATATCGATAATCGGCAAATGCTGGGGACATACCTTTTCACATTGTCCGCAAGAAATACAATCGCCGGCTCTGCCGCTTTTATCCACCAAATTACCGTAGAAAAAGTGAGGTCTTGCATCATCTCCGTACAAACGCAGAGTATTTAAGGCACTTATGACATCAGGGATACTGATTTTTTGAGGGCATCCGTCACAACAGTATCTGCATGAAGTACATTGAATAACGGATGACTTTGCCATAGCTTTTGTTACTTCATCAAGAATTTCTCTCTCTTTATCGCTTAGAGGCTCAAAGTTCGTAAAGGTCTCTATATTATCCTTAAGCTGTTCTTCATTGGACATACCGCTTAATATTGTCATAATACCGTCTAAAGAGCCCACAAAACGAAATGCCCAAGAAGCAATGCTTTTGTTGGGTTGAACTTTCTTCATCATTGCTTCAAGCTCCGGAGTGGTACCGGCAAGCATACCTCCCTTGACAGGCTCCATTACAATGATAGGGATGTTATGCTCCCTTAATATATTATACAGTTTACCCGAATGAACAATCGGGCTTTTCCAATCTGCATAATTTAGCTGAATCTGTACAAATTCCACTTCCGGATGTTCGGAAAGAATCTTCTCCAATAGTGCCGGGGAACCATGAAAAGAAAATCCAAAATGCTTAATCTGCCCTTTCTTTTTCTTTTCCATGGCCCAGTCAAAGCAGTTATATTTAATATATGTGTCATAATTGTTTCCTTCTTCTATACTATGAAGCAGGTAAAAATCAAAATAATCCACTCCCGTACGTTCAAGCTGCTCTCTGAATATTCGGTCACAATCCTCAGCCTTTTTCATTTCCCAAGCGGGAAGCTTTGTTGCAATATAAAAGGAATCTCTTGGATAACGCTTAACAATTGCTTCCCTGACTACAACTTCAGATTTTCCGCCATGGTACACATAGGCGGTATCAAAGTAGTTAAACCCCTTTTCCATATAAAAATCCACCATCTTACATACCTGTGGCATATCCGGTTCTCCGTCTTTTTCCGGAAGACGCATAAGTCCGAATCCCAGTTTCGGCATCTTGTTTAAGTCAATACCCATTAGATTTCCCTCCATATTAAAACTTTATCTGTGCTATAAATCCCCGATCATGAATAGATAATTTTGTACATATTAATTTACTGTCCTGCCGCCCTTGTAGTATTTAATATACCAATAATACTTATTATACAATAACATAGTTATTTTCTAAAAGACTCTCCGCTATCCCAGAGTGCGTTAAATAAGTGCGAAGAAAATTATTCCGGAAAGTTTGGATCGAAATTGACGCAATGTTATTAATTATTAGCTTTTTCGGTGTTTTGCATGATTTGATTCCACACATTCAGATATATTTCATTCGCACCTTGCTCTTCATAGTCCGGTATGTTTCCCAATCTCCAAACAGAGATTCCCCGGATTCCGAACATTTTAGCCATGTCAATTTTCGCCTGTATGCTTCGTGAATCCTCATACCACAAAACATTATCGGTGCCGTCTTTGTCATCGTAATATAAAGCACAAGGATTTTGAAATGAATCGGAATATTTTACGGTAACCCCGTCCATAACAAGCCTTTTATATATAGCATCATATCCGGGATTATAAGGGTACTTGTTTATAACCTTACCGTCTTTTAGCTTCCATTGTACCGAATCAAAGGACAACTGCAGCCATATTTTGTCCAAATCCTGTATTCCTGTATCTTTGTCCGTAATAGCCCTCAATGCATAGTAAATTTCATTTATTGGGGTTAATGGAGTAAGGGTATAACCGATTCTCATTTCTACATCTTCCAATTGCTTTGCATAATAGTCATGGGCCATCAATATAACTTTATCTGCAATTTCTCCGATTGCTTTAAAATCATAACCGTCATAGTAGTATGAGCCCGCCGGTCCTGCCGGATGAACGGCAACATACAACAACTTGCCGGTCTTATTAAGTTCATTCTTTAGTTCAGCAAGAAATAAATTAAAAGACCGTTTTAAGCCTTCTCCCCTCATATCCTCAAAGTCAATAACAACACCATTGAAGGATACTTGGCTACCGTCCTCTACATAAGTTGAATTTATTTGATCCACAATAGATTTAATCACCTGTTCTCGTATTTGGGCATCGGTAATTATATATTCCACCAACGGAATATTGGACTTGGTTTGTGTGCTAAAAACCGTATTATTGCTCGCATATACCATAAGCTGTGTTGAAACATTGCTCTCTTTAGCTTTAATCAAAGGCTCCGTAAATCCCTCAGGAAATGAAAACTGATTATTATTCGTCCCCGTGGTATTCAAAACAACCTGTCCTTTTTGAGCATCATATTCCAGACGGCTCCAACCGAAGCTCACAGAATCAAGGCTCGATATTTTATCCATCTGATGGGCCGATTGAATAGCATAAAAGGCATGCAGCTCTTTAATTGATATGTTCAGTTTTTCATACATTTTCATCATCATTACCGCGGCTTCTTCCCTTTTAGCCGTATCATAGGGTTTGAAAAGATTGTTGCCTACTCCGCTTATAATTCCAAAGTCTCTGGCAATGGCTATGTAGTTCTTATTTTCCGTAACATCATCAAAAGAACTTGTAGAGCTTTTTATCTGAACGGCAAGACTGTTATAGCCCAAAGTACGCACAATCATAATTGCCATTTCTTCTCTGGTAATCGGGTCATCCGGTCGAAATCTTTCGGTATCCTTTAATATCGTACCATGCTTTAAAGCCGTCTCAATAGGTGCATAATACCACTTGGCAGTGTCCTGATTATCAGTAAAGCTGCCTTTTTCCGGCTTAATCAATTCCCAATTCATAAGCTTTGTCAGAAAGGTAACAAATTCACTTCTTTTTATTGTTTGCCCCATACCGAAACAGTTATCTCCGATACCTTCAGTAATCCCCAATGAACGAAGATCGTGTATGGCTTTATATGCCCAATGGTTTTCAGGTACATCGCTAAAGGGTTTAACGGTATCTTCCTTTGCAAAGGTTGTGCCGGACAATATTATTAAGAGAACACATGTCAATACTAAACTCATTAATTTTTTTAGCTTTTTCATATGTAAAGAACCTCACTTTCATTTAGAATTTAACATTTTATTAGTTTTAAAGCTTTCTTATCTTGCAATGACTTTAAATTAACTTATCACTTTTTATCACGTTATTTTTCTAAATATCATTTTGCAGTCCTAGTACGTCATGCTCGTTTTCATTCTATCATTTTTTATAATTATATCACAGAAAAAACTATATTGATTTTATCATAAAATAAAATAAGAGTAGGGTAAAGCGAATATTATAATGCCGACTTCAGCCCTCTCTTATAAATGTATAGAAACTGAGACCATGCACGGTTTCTACAAGTTTCTCGACTCTTTAACCTTTTTCTTTCTCAAAAACTTTATTTATTTTTCCTTATGTCCTTCAGGGAGTCCTTTAATTGTTTTTCTATTTCCTTATCAATTTCTTCCTTCAGTTTTTCAATAGAGCTGTCCAACTTCTCTGTTATTGAATCTTTTACCTCTGAAACCTGCTGATTTGTGACATTGTTCAATTCACCCTTCAAGGTATCCAGATAAGCATTTAGTTCCTGATCTATTCGAGCCACTTCGTTATTTCTATGTGCTTCAATTTCATCAACTATTTTCTCAGTTTTATCATTTACATACTTTTCTGTCTCAACTTTATACTTTTCACTGAGCCAATTCATATCAGTTTCAACAACTTTCTCATAATCATGTCCGATTGAAGAGAATGCATTTTTAATAATATTAATTAGATTAGTATTTAGTATAGTTGATGCATATACTTGAGCTGAGCATATTACAAGAGCTAAACAAATTACCGGAATAGCAAGTTTATTTTTCATGAGACCCCTCCGTCTATTGTTGGTATTAAGATTTTTTCATTGCTGGTTATTGAGTCGGAAATGTTTATTTTCGTAATATTTTATCATTTTGATTCGATTATATTCAACAGGAAAGATAAGGAGTCATAATTCAAAGAAACTAACCCTTTAATAGCGCATAGGCTATTAGCCGGTCCGGAATAGGACATTCCGCTATTAATGTCCAGGATAAAATTTTACCCACATCTGTCATTATTTTAATCCTCCAATCTTGAAATAATATTATATAATATTATTTCAAGATATGGATTTAATATCTAAATAATTTTAAGCTGATTTAAATATAGATATTGCTTATGACACCAATGCCTCTTGTTCCAGGTTTTTCGTCAGGTCCCTGACCCAACCGTACTTTTTATAATGTCTATAAACAGCAGGCAGCTTCACAATTTCATCAAGGGTAAGCACAAAATAGACCGCAAGCACAGGAAGCCTCAAAACAAAGGCTGTGTAAAATCCCAATGGCACAGTTACCGCCCACATGGTTATAGCATCACAGATAAATCCGAATTTCGAGTCGCCTCCGGCACAGAAAATTCCCGGAATCGTGGTTGCATTAATTGATTTGCCCACAAGGTAATAGGAACACATCACAAGCATCCATTTAAGATACTCTGTCGCTTGTTCGCTTAAATTCGTAAAATGCAGGATTACAGGAATAAGGGCCAGCAATACACCACCGGTAATTATACCGCTGAAAATTGCCATTTTACAAACCTTTCCACCATAACGTTTAGCTTCTTCGAGATTCCCGCTGCCCAGTATATTTCCGATAATAATGGAGCCTCCGTTGCCAAGTCCCAGACAAAAGCTGGATATAAGGTTCTTTGCTATATTTGCAATAGAGTTTGCCGCAACGGCATCATTACCCAAATGCCCCATTATTACAGAATACATGGTAAAACCAATTCCCCACACCATTTGATTGCCGAACACAGGCAACGAGTGTTTCCAGAAATCTTTTCGAAGCTGCTTGTTTGTTGAAAACAAGTACTTTGTTTTGAGTCTTATGCCATTCTTTTTGTAAGACAAAACAATAAGCCAGCCAAGTTCAAAGCCTTTTGAAACAACTGTAGCCAGAGCTGCACCGGCTATACCCATTCTGGGAGCACCCAAATATCCGAAAATCAGTATTGCATTAAGTATTATATTCATTACAACTGAAACCGAACTGATGACCATGCTTATAAATGCCTTCCCGCAATTTTTCATTGTACACAGATACATCTCCGATAAACCGACAAACAGGTATGAAAGGCCAACAACGCGGAGATATTCTGCTCCCTTTTGTATCAAGTCATATTCCGATGTAAAAAAACGCATTATATATGTAGGGAAGAAAGCCGATGCCAACCAAAATATGATGGAAATCACAAAGGAAAGCTTAAAAACAAATGCAAATATCATTTCCACCGCTGCCTTATCACCTTTACCCCAATACTGTGCGGTAAACATGCTCGCACCTATAACGATTGCAAAAATAAACAGTATTTGAACAAACTGAACCTGTCCTGCAAGGGACACAGCCGAAAGTGCACTCTGTTCAATTGCCCCCAGCATAATTGCATCGGATGCACCGACCAACGACAGCATAAAATTCTCAAACGCTATCGGTAATCCTATTGCAAACAGTTTTCTGTAGAAACCTTTGTCGATAGAGTTAATAATGCTTTTCATAGATTATATTACCTACCCATCATTGTATAATTCATTATTGTTTTTGTCGTAGAAAATCTCATGGTTTACTCACAAATCGGTTAACCGTAATTTTAATTATGAAATTGTCATGCCAATAAATCGGCAACCGTAATGATATAATTATACTACATTTATTTAAAAAAAGGATGATAAAAAATAATATTATTTATCATCCTTTTTAAACCTAGAATTCACGATACAGTCAAGCACAAGTCATCCACGCAATCACTTTTATAATTTTCTTTTGAGACCCTTCTTCCCTTGTGTAAGACGGTTAAATATATGGATAAATTCACTTTTTACATTATTAAAGTCTCTTTGGGAAAAATCGTGTTCCATATGCTTTTCAGGCGGAGTGTCAAACACAGCAATACCCATTAGCTCGCTGAATTCAAAATACAGTAAGGCATCGTCAACACTCTTGATCTGATTTTTTCTTCTTGTGTCAAATCGCTTAACCCATATTTTTCATATATCAAGCTTTGCAACCTTTCTTCAATGGTTAAATATTCCGAAAGATGTCCTTTAACCGGCCTTGTCAAATCGGAAATATAGCTTTCACTGGCATCATGTAAAAGGCACCCCAGCTGCACCCTCTCGGAATATCCCCGGGCTTTGGCCTCTTTATAGCAATTTATTGCATGCTGGGCAACGGAATAAAAATGCTTGAAATGATCGTTTGCCCGGGTCAACAACGATAAAGAATGTGCTATATCCTCAATCTTGATGTCATCAGCATTCGGCCTTAAAGGATAAAACCTTGTCTTTGTGTAAGTCAATATGTAATCCGACATTAGAATCCTCCAATTGTTAATAAATAAGCTAATTCATTTCCTGTTTGCAGGGAGCTCTGTAACCTTACGCAATACATACCTCTTTAGATACGTCAAATCCAGTGAATCTACAATTCCGTCACCGTCGACATCAGCTGCCAGTAAACCATATTCGGGAAGCTCAAAATCCTTACTTTTTAAAATGTATCTCTTTAAGTATGTAACATCTAACGAATCTACTTCTCCGTCTTGATTAACATCACCATATTGGATTCTCGGGTACTCAATAATTTCAAACATTGGCCTGCCATTAGCGTTTTTGGACACCGCACATAACTTACCATCTACATAAAACAACTTTAATATTTCTCCAATTGAAGAAATGGTGTCAATTTGTGAAAAGTCTTCATAATTATAAACGTAGATTTGATTATTTCCGACTGCAGTATAAAATTTACTATCTTCCATGTTAAACGCAACATCTTTATAAACTTTTTCCAGCTTATAAGCAAAACTCATATCCTTTGTTACATCCTCACTGCATGTAAATATAGCCCCCGAACTATTAAACAAATATTTACCGTCAGGAGATATTTTAAAGTTTGCATTCAATGTATAAGATCCATTGTAAGGCTGTGAATCATGGTAAGACACAAACTCACCGTTATCAATGTCAAAAGCTGTATAGACTCTTGGTAATAATTTTTCATCAAAAGTATAAATCCTATTTAATGTAGGATGAAGTGCTGCAATACTTCTGTCTCTAGTATAAGCTGTTCCAACTTGTTGTTTCGAAGTCATCGAATAACTGTTAATGCCAGTCTGTTTCCCTGAACTGTATGGTATATACATAATTCCATCTCTTCCTGCAACAATATCATAAGGAGCAATATCTGTTTCAAAACGCTCCTCTATTTCCATTGTATCAGCATCAATCATTACTATTACACCACTTTGTGCTTCATCCAAATAATAGTAGGAATTATGAGGCCACACTAAAACTGTCACATAAAGAGTATCATTTTGATAATCCAGCCTTTCAATAGCACCGCCAATGAAAGTCTCTTTAAATTCTCCCGTTTCAACATTTATTGAATAAACCTTTGAATTTGCAGCGTCCGCAATAAAAATCACCGGTTTTTCAGGATGTTCCACGGCATCCGAAATATCAGCATTAAAAGGCAGCATAATCCCTGAGGCAGGTGGTAGGGCAGGAGTTGAAGGTATAACTTGGCTCAACTCTTGGGACATAATAGTTTCAAGCGAGTCTGATGCAAGAGAAAGCAATACACCATCCTTATAAAATACATAGCTTGGTTTATTGCCAACTTCCATACCGGCAAGCTTTGTTAATGTACTATAATCGTATATATCAATAGTGTTAGAGTTCGCTGTAAACAGAAGATTGTTTTTCTCATCAAAGCACGCATCTATAAAACTATTTTCAAGTTTAGATACATACCTGATATCATACATGGGATTTATTCCGGTGTTAAAAACATATCCTGAAGAATTAAACAACAGTTCGCCGTCAGGTGATATTCTGTTTATCTCCCCCAACCTATATTTATATTCAAAAGGTGATTCGTTAGTATTTAAGATGCTCCCATTATCGTATTCAAACGTATATATGAGTGCCGGAGTAACTCCTTGTGCCCTGAAATAAAATACATTGCGGGTAGGATGCTTTTCCATTATTCCATATCTAAAAATATACATTTTTGAAATCTCTTGCTTTGAAATCCTGGAAAGACTTCTGGCATAATATTTATCCAACAAGTAAATTAAGCCATCATTTCCTATACACATATCATTAAAAATTCCCCAGCTTACCATCCAGTCCTTAAGAGTAAGAGTATCCCCATCATAAATATAGATAACTCCGTTTTCTCCACATCCAACATATATTTCTCCTTTATAAATATCCAAACAGGTCGGTGAATAGTTTACTTTATTCTCATTAATTTCTCCCGTCATATAATTCAACGATACAAGTTTGTTATTAATATTATCAACAAAGTAAACTATAGATCGCTTATCATGAATTACTGAATCCTTAATCGTATAGCCTTTAAAATCTATTCTTTTCACAGGTCTTTCTCCAACCTGCATTTTTTGAAGAATCGTTTGATTACCTGTCCCTCTCGAAACAGCTATTAAATAATCATCTCTAAGATACATATCTTGCACTCTGCCTTCTATGTATTTTGAATCAACCTCTGTTAATGTACTGTATTTATATTCATAAATCGTATTTTCATATACAGCTAAATAAAATCTATCATTCTCAATATCAAATACCACATCAGTAAAAGATTTGTTAAGTTTAATGTAAATTTTTAAATCTTCTTTCTTAGCATCAGAAGCCTTAAATATGTTACCTGAACTATTGAATATATACAACAAATCCTGTTTCTCCAGCCTATTTTATAGTCGCCATGATATGGAGAATCATATTGTTCTATCAGCTTCCCATTATCGTATTTAATCGTATAAAGATCCGTAGGACTTACATACATAGAAGAAAGTACAAAGGAGTTATTTACAGGATTAGGTTCTAAATATCCGGTCTTGTGAAGCAACAACTGGGATACTTCCTGCTTGGTTTCTCTGGAAAAACTCCTCACATATGGCGTTCCAATCCTATTATCTTCCGGAGATATGTATATATACCCATCATGTCCAACAGCCACATCAGAGAGAATATCTCCAACCATTATTTTATCCCTGTATTGAAGCGTATCGGCATCATATATGCCTATCATTCCCTGTGAGCCAAAGCCCACATATATTTCCCCATTGCCAAAAGCAATACAGTTAGAAGTATAACCCAAAGAAACAGATAGCATATCACCGGTTACAAAATTAATTTTAACCAATTCATCGGAACCGTTTATCATGTATATAAAATCATTGTCAGGATGAATAACGGAATCTTTTACTACCATATTGAGGTGAAGCTGGGCAAAGGGATCTTTTGATGTAATAGGTATGGATGTTGCTGTCGGTGTTGGAGTCGGCGTTGGCAAGTTATTTATAACATTATCTATGTTAATATTTTCAAGAATCAATTGACCTTCACCGTCATTGGACAAAGCAATCAATTTCCCATCCAAATAAAAGAGTTTTGATACTTTGCCTTTTGAATTGACAGAGTGTATATATTGAAAAGTATTATAATCATATACATCTATTTGCCCAGTACCCAAAGATGTAAAGAATAGGTTGTGATCCAAATCAAAAGCAATATTGAAAAAATCGTAGTTAAGTTTAAGTTTAAAGAAAAACCTCATATCCCGATTCTTATCTTCACTACAGGTAAATATACAACCCGTTCCGTTAAATAAGTACTTACCGTCGGGAGATATTTTAGAGTATGTATTCAATGAATAATCACCATGGTAAATTGAATCATAATTTGCCACAAACTCACCGTTATCAATATCAAAAGCTTCATAATCTGTCGGTGTTAAATCTGTAGTAACAATATAAATCTTGTTTAATATCGGATGGTACTCAATTAAACTCTTCTGCCTTACAGGTTTTGAATCCGTCAGTTCTTTAGTGGAACGTGAATAGCTGTTAAAATAGGTCCATTCGCCTGACCCTGAAGGTATATATAAGTAACCGTCCCTACCTGCAACAATTTCATAAGGATCAATGTCAATGTCTATTATTTCTTTTAATTTCATGGTTGTTGTATCAATTACTGCTATTGCACCACTTTGATCTTCCTTCTTTCTAGATGAACTATGAAAACCCGTAAGGACTGTGACAAACAGCTCATCATTAAAATAATCCATCCGCTCCAGTGAACCGCCTACATAGACCTCTCTAACCGTTCCGGTCTGAACATTAACCGAATATACTAAAGAATTTGCGCTATCGACTGCAAAAATTACCGGTTCTGTCGGATGTGATATTGCGTCACTAATTTTAGTGCCTATGGGAAACCTGAAAATTTCAGAAGATTCAGGAGCAGGTGTTGTATATACATCATCCAATACAGATGTATTTTTTGATGAATACACCTCTTCCGAAAAAGCCAACGAGTTTTCCCCTGATGTTTCTGTCTGAGTAAAGGATTTAGCTTCTGCAGGAAAAATTGTTAAGTCAGCTAAAAAAGAAGACATCACAAAACAGATTAACACGATCAAAGTTAATCTTCGGATTGATTTAAACATTCTTACCTCTCCCCTAATAACTAAATAAGACTTTTTAATTTCTCTGTACAAATATAATATAATAATTATGTTAATATGTCCATATTATTATATTCATGCCTTTATTCTCCTATTAGTGTAGAATTTTGCTGACAGTCTTTATAAAAATTCAGTTCAAAGAAGATTTTCATTTATAAAAAAGAGATATAGTATATTGTCTCTGTAATAAGCTTACTGTCAAATTAAAAGCTCTCACCCAAGGATAATAATCCTGTAGGCGAGAGCTGCATATCAAAATGGGGCAAAATGCCAAACTATATTAATAATATTAAATTTGTCCAATCATATCCCCTAACCATTCATCGACAGTTAATTTTTACAATTAACTTTACTTTTTACTTACAGGAAACTCTGAAATTTTGCGTAACAGATATCTCTTAATAAGTGTCAAGTCAAGGGAATCTACACGACCGTCTCCATCCACATCTGCTGCTAAAAAGCTGTATTCAGAAAGCTCATAAACACCTTTTCTTAAAATATATCTCTTCAAATACGTTACGTCTAACGAATCTACTTCTCCGTCTTGATAAACATCACCATATATGATTTTCAGTTCATTGATAACTTCAAACATCGGCATGCCGTTATCATTTTTAGATAAAGCACATAGCTTGCCATTTACATAAAACAGCTTCGATATTTCTCCAATTGAAGACAGGGTGTCAACATTTTTATAATCTTCGTAATTATATACGTAAATTTGATTACCTCCATTTGTAGTGTAAAACTTACTCTCTTCCATGTTAAATGCAATATCACTAAATGCTTTATCCAACTCAAAAGCAAAGCTCATATCCTTTGTTTTGTCCTCATCGCATGTAAATATAACCCCGGAACCGTTAAACAAGTATTTACCGTCCGGTGATATTTTGAAGTTCTTAGCCAATCTATAATCGCCATGGTAAGGTGAATCGTAAGAAGAAACAAACTTACCGTTATCAATATTATAAGCCGTATAATCTCTTGGTGATAAATCTGTATCAATAGTATAAATCCTGTTTAATGTGGGATGAAGCTCAGCAAAACTCTTCTGTCTTATTCTTTTTGAATCCGTTAATTTTTTAGTGGAACGAGAATAGCTGTTAATATTAGTCCATTGCCCTGATCCCGAAGTCACATATAAGTAACCATCTCTTCCGGCAACGATATCAAAAGGATCAATATCTATATCTATTTTCTCTTTTAATTCCATTGTATTAGCATCAATTACCGCTATTGCACCATTTTGATCATCTTTAGGCCTATATGAATCGTGGGGACCTGTAAGGACTGTGACAAACAGCTCATCATTAAAGTAATCCAAACGCTCTATTGTGCCGTCTACATAGGCTTCTTCAACCGTTCCGGTCTCAACGTTAACTGAATATACTACTGAATTGGCACTGTCTACAGCAAAAATCACCGGTTCCGTCGGATGTGCCATTGCATCACTAATCTTAGTACCAACGGGAAATTTAAAAAGTTCAAAAGATGAAGAATCTAGCGAATTTCCCCCGGATGCTTCTACTGGAAAAATTGTTAAGTTAGCCAAAAAAGAATACATTGCAAAACAGATTAGTACAAATAAACTTGCTTTTTTTTGCTTTATACATTACCATACCCCCCTAGTACTTAATAATTTTTACATTTTTCCGTTATAAATAATATAATAATTGTATTAATTTGTCCATATTATTATTTTCATCCTTTTTTCTTGTAAGAGTGTAGCACTCCTATGCTTTAATTAAAGAACCCTTCCCATTAAAAATGCAAATGTAAAAAAACCAAGCAACATGGTTGACGTAAATGTCAGTACAATATCAACTTCCTTTCTTTTTGAAAGAACAGAAAGCCCTATATATATCGGCACCAGCGACATAATGTACCGAGACCCGCTAAGCAGCCATGACGGTGAATACGATACAAGCAAGAATACCAGCATATAAGCACTATAGGAAAGTCAAAGCCTGCCTATGGAATAAAAGATAAGAAAAACCACCAATAAAAAGGACAAAATACAAGGTATCCAATAGGTCAATCTAAAATTACTTTCCGGAGAAACAGCCAACCGTGCAAACTTCCTTAAGTTGTCAAAAACGTTACCGAAGGAATTGTTGAAATCTTTTTTCTGATATACAATAAATGCATTCCAGCTGCCAAACAGTATTTTGTTTATCAATAGATATACAAAAGTCCCCAAAGGAATCATAAACATGTAAATTCCCTTGGTCAAAAAGCTTTTCATTATATTCTTATAATTCTTTTTTCTTATTTCCATGAATAACTGAGTCGAAAGTACATACTCAATAAATACCGGGACAATCAAAATAATACCCTGATTCTTTGTAAGTGCAGCAAGGAATCCGCAAATTCCGGCTGCAAGCCATTTATTCCTTCTCATATAGTATAAGGACATTAAGGACAAAGCAACAAAAAGGCTTTCAGTATAAACAATACCGAAGAAAAACGAAAAAGGATAAATAAGCATATATTTTACAGATCTTACGGCTGTTTCCTCATCAAAGTCAACCCTGGCAAGCTTGTATAAATAAAAACAGCCTATCCCCAGGGATAAATCTGAAACAATTACACCTGCCAACAAGTAATTGCCAATTATCCTTGCAACTATACCGACTAAAAGGGAATAGAGGGGATAAAAAACAATAAGTTTTGCATTCTCTCCGCTGGCTGCATAGCCGTTTTGGGCAAGATTCAGATAATGGACCGTATCCCATTTGTTCCACATGGAATTAAAGCCCTCAAAAAAACCGGCTTTTAGATTCAATGCTTGAATTGAATAGAGATACCCGATAAAATAAATAATCAGCCTTGAAGCTATTGCCACTCCGAATATCGTTAAAAAAATTTTAGCATTACTTTTTTTATCCATATCCTCAGGTATAACTTGTTCGACACCAACTTCTTTTATGAATACTCCCACCATCAAAACAATTACTGATATAACCGATAGAATTCCCAAAGTCCTGATATATTCAGGAAAACCGCTGTTTTGACCGAAAAAAAGCTGTATATAAGAGAAGATACCAATGTTACAATACAACCCGTATATGCAAGCCGTGTTTTAGCAGTCAATAGATTTTCTTTTCTAAAGAACAAAAAATATAGAGTAACGTCTGCAATAACAATAAAAAATAAGACACACAAAATTATATCCATTTTGCATACCTCCCTATAATGCATTTTTAATAAATTCGCAGGGAAAATACTGCATCCGATATCTGCAAGGCATTAAGAACTGAAAAGGAACAAGGGACATTACGAATTTCAATATAAAACATTCGAACTGCGAATATCAAAAACTACCCTCAACTGTATAGTGTATCTAAATGTCAATATGTATGTAGCGTATACCAATTAAAGTATGCTCAATAATTAGTTTAGCATTATAGTAATGTATTGTCTATGCTATTTTTTATTCGAAATAAATAAAATATTAATAATTACACACATTTGAAACAATAATGTTAAATTCATCAATATATTTACCTAAATAGTTTGAATTCTGACATTGATAAGAGATTACAGCCAAACAAAAAGGCCCTGGCAGCTAAAAAACCGCCAAGACCCTGCTTAATTTCTCAAATTAATTACTTTTTAGGGAAAGTAATGGAACACTTTTCTCCTTTTTCATTTGTATAGTTTAGAACAAAACCATCATCGGTAACCTGAATAGTTCCGTCTTCTCTATAATCTCCTTGACCTGCCAGCGTATAACCAAAGTATGCTTTATTACCCTTCATTCCCGTAACTCTTCCGCTTAATACAAAATCACTGTATTCCGATGAACTAACGGCTAAGTCAATGTAATAATCGAGAACGTTATTGCCGATCTTCAGCAAATAATTCTCGGGCTGCTGGGATTTTATATGTGCAGGATCTTGTTCAAAATCAAAATCCGCTCCGGTATAAGGTCCTGCATTTTCTTTAAGTGCAACCTCAATAAGCTCTGGAACATATCCTTCACCTTGGGACGTAATGGTTATTTTCTTGGTACTGCCATCCCATTGGACGTCTAAACCCATTCGTTCTGAAATAAATCTTACAGGAACCATTGTTCTTCCGTCTTTAATAATTGCTGCTTGATCTATAGGTACTTCTTGCATAAAAATATATTCTCCAAGAATATATTCATCACTTATTACGGCAACATTACTGCCTATTGTCAATCTGACATATTTATATGTACTTATTGATCTGAAATATTCATAATCCTTCGATTCATCCAGTGTCAGCATATCAATCTTATTGAAAATACTAACGGCTTTTTCTTCATCATTCCACCCAACCGTATATCCCAAAGATTCCGATACAAATCTTATGGGTACCAATGTTCTGCCACTGTCCGGGTCAATATACGGAGCAACATCCAAAGTCACATTTTCTCCGTTAACTACAGCAGAAGTACTACCCACCTGAAGTACAACCGTCTTTCCTGAAGTTTCTGCCAATACAATACTTGGAATGACTGCACCTACAAGCATCGTTACTAACAGGCCTGCCATCAAAACACTAAAAAACCTCTTTGAATTCATAAAAAACCTCCTCATAGTTTTGATAGAATGAACTGCTAATATAAAATCCCATTGATATAGTAGCTTTTCATCTTTCAAATGTCAATGATACATATATTCCACGTTATACAAACATCATTCTTTTTTTAATATCATCGATTTCATTAAGCATATGTCCGTTGGCCTTAAAGCATCGATTTATTAATGTATCTTTCTTTTTCCTTTTTTGTGTAAAAATGCGTACGCATTAAAACCTTGTAAATATTTTATCATTCTCCAGTTTTAACCATTTTCGCTATTAATAAAACAAAATACGCCAGAATGGTTTCCCAGTCTGACGTTCTGTTTTTTGGAAATAAACTTTGTAATTGTAAGTACCATGTATATATTGACACCAAATTATCTCTTTGAGAACTGTGGTGCTCTTCTTGCTTTTTTGAGACCGTATTTCTTTCTTTCCTTCATTCTTGAATCCCTTGTGAGGAATCCGGCTTTTTTCAATGCGGGTCTTAATGCTTCGTCAGCCATCAGGAGTGCTCTTGCGATACCATGCCTTATAGCACCTGCCTGGCCTGTAAAACCGCCTCCAACCACCTTGCAAAGCACATCAAACTTGCTTGCAGTGTCCGTTAACATCAACGGCTGTTTAACTATAACCTTTAAAGTTTCGAGTCCAAAATAATCATCCAATTCCCTATCATTTATAACAATCTTTCCATTGCCTGGAACAAGTCTAACTCTCGCTACCGATTTCTTTCTTCTTCCGGTTCCGTAATACTGTACCTTTGACATAAAAAACTTTTCCTCCCTTCCCCATTAAATATTAATTTCTAATTTTTCCGGTTTCTGAGCTTCGTGTGGATGCTCGGCTCCTCTATAAACCTTAAGCTTCCTACCCATAGCCCTTCCAAGACTGTTCTTGGGAAGCATACCCTTAACGGCAACTTCTATAGCCTTTTCCGGTTTTTCTTTCAAAAACAATCTGTACTTAATTTCTTTTAATCCTCCTGGATACCCTGAATGGTGTCTGTAAAGCTTTTGTTCCATTTTCTTTCCTGTAAGAACAACCTTGTCAGCATTCAATACAATCACAAAATCACCGGTATCAACATGAGGGGTATAATTGGGTTTGTTTTTCCCTCTTAAAATTTTGGCTACTTCGCTAGCCAATCTACCTAATGGTTTACCTTCCGCGTCAACCACATACCATTTTCTCTCAACTTCATTGGCCTTCGCCATAAAAGTCTTCATGGAATCTTCAACCTCCTTAATCGAAATACAGTTTAATAATTTATAGGAACAAATACTTTAGTCCAAATACAGTGAACCAAGATTTCGACACTTAAACATTGTAATACAGGTTAATTGGCGTGTCAAGTATATTTTATTAAAATCTAAATTTATCTTTTATTTACTCTTATTTTTGCCCAATAATTACTTCTTTCTTCAATATAATCGTGTGCCATTTCATTTTTTAATATTCACAGTTATAGGAACTATTTAATTGCTAAGTTTATCCATTCCATTTTTAATTGACAAAGAGTCGTTCAAAGAATTATAATTAGTATAAAGCTATCAAGTTAGTTCCTTAATCTTATTTGCTTTGCTTTTACCCTTTGAAATTCTGTAAGTTTAATCAATACACCTAAGGAGTGAGCATATTGAAGGACATTATGGTAGATCAATTCCAATTTACTGTTGGAGAACTTCTGGTAAGAAACAAGAGTATTCTTGATCTAATTACAAAGTTTCAAGATTCAAACGGCAGGGTTAACCGCGAAATAGTAAAGGCTGTGACCCAGTGCGGATGTGTTAAAATCAATGCCAAAAAGCAGGTCTACCCTGACGGAGCGGATTTTGACGAGCTTCGCACATTAATGGAAACCCATCTTGAGGGAACTCTCTGTGAAAACTGTAGAGATCTTATTGAGAAGGATATTGGAAGAAACATGTTTTATCTTGCTTCAATATGCAATACACTTGACCTTAACCTGTATGATATTATAATTAAGGAACTCGATAGAATTAAGATGCTTGGAAAATATAATTTAAGATAAATTAACGGGTTTATTGAGTGTGCATTTATTCGAAAATACTTTCTTTTTCAAGTTTTAACTTACAAAAAGAGTCGTTACAATGTGTTTGTGACGACTCTTTTTAATATCCTTTATAATCTTCGTGTATCTAAAAAAATCTGATCCTGGATTCTTCTCAAACCTTCCTTTATAAGTCTTGCTCTCACTTCTCCCACACCTTCAACATCATCAAGCTCTTCAATCGAAGCATTTAATATTCCCTGAAAATCGGAAAACTTTTCAGTGATTTTCCTCACAATGTTCATCGGAAGCCTCGGAACCATGCTAAGCAACCTATAACCCTTCGGACGCACCGTCGTGTCAAAAACGCTGTCTCCACCCTTATACCCGAGGACCCGGCATATATTTTCAAGACTCATAAGATCATCGTAGGACATCTGCCTTATTCTCTCCAACACTTTTTCGGGAGTCTCTCTGGTGTCCTGCAAATAATCTTCAATTATCAAAAACTCATCTTCTTCAACATTTGCCAAAAGCTCATCCAACTGCATACTCAAAAGTCTTCCCTCTATACCCAGTTCACATATGTATCTCTCAATTTCTGCAGCAACACTCATTACCATTTCGGTCCTCTGCAAAACAAATGCCACATCGTCCAAAGTAACAATATCTTTAAGCTCCAATACACTGAGATTGTTTATTGCATCCTCCAAAACCGCCCTGTATTTCTCCAAGGTTTGTAACGCTTGATTGGCTTCCGACATAATAACGGGAGTTTCCCTTAAAATATATTTACCGGTGCTCATATAAACGGTTATGATATTCCTCCTCTGGGAAATGCCTATAACCACTTCACCTGTCTGTTTTGCCACCCTGTCGGCAGTTTTATGCCTTGTTCCGGTCTCACTCGTAGGAATTGAAGGGTCAGGAATAAGTAGTGCATTGGAATAAAGGATTTTTTTCAAATCCTTGCTCAAAATTATAGCACCGTCCATTTTAGCCAGTTCATAAATATAAGCAGGAGAATAATCCTTATTGATATAAAAGCCTCCGTCCACAAGCTTTAAAACTTTTTCGGAGTTTCCAATAACAATAAGTGCTCCCGTCCGTGCCTTTAAAATATTTTCAAGCCCTTCCCGAAGTGGCGTTCCCGGCGCCAACATCCTTAGTACACCAAGTACCGCATCGTCCTTCGATTTATCAATGCCAGTCATAAGTCCTCCATTGATTATTTTATAATGAAGAAAAACATTATATGGTTATAGCAGATAAATATATTATAACTCTTTAGTTAAAAGAAAATTTTCGTTTGCAGAAAATTTTCTTGCGTCTACCTCATCATAATAGAATACTCAATGCTTCATGCACATTTTCCACATATTTTATATTTATATCCTTCAAATCTTTCATCTGCTTAATCATTTTAAAGTTCCTGGCAGGTACAATGCAGTTTTTAAACCCAATTCTCATGGCTTCCATTACTCTTTTGTCTACCTGATTTACAGCCCGTACCTCTCCTGTCAGCCCAACTTCTCCGATTACAACAGTATTTATGTCAACCGGCACGTTTCGAAAGCTTGATGCAATTGCTGCAACTACCCCCAAATCGCATGCGGGCTCATCAATTTTCAGCCCACCTACAACATTAACATAGGCATCAAAGCTATGAAGCTGCATGCCTACCCTCTTTTCAAGAACAGCCATCAACATTGTAATTCTGTTATAATCAATACCCGTTGCCATTCTTCTCGGCATTCCGAAGCTGGTGGGACACACCAGTGCCTGTATCTCAATAAGCATGGGTCTTGTTCCCTCAAGGCTTGAAACCACAACAGATCCGGGTACACTCTCGCTCCTTCCCGACAACATCATCGATGAAGGATTGTCAATCTCCACAAGTCCTATGTCCCTCATTTCGAATATGCCTATCTCATTTGTAGAACCAAAACGGTTTTTTACCGCCCGAAGGACCCTGTAACTCAAATGCCTTTCTCCCTCAAAATACAGCACCGTATCCACCATGTGTTCCAATACTCTCGGTCCTGCTATGGCTCCCTCTTTTGTAACATGCCCTACAATAATTACGGCAATATTCATGCTTTTTGCAATTCTCATAAGACCTGCGGTAATTTCCCGTACCTGGCTGACACTTCCCGGAGCAGCAGATAGTTCATCGTTAAACATGGTCTGTATTGAATCGACAATAATAAGGTCGGGTTGTTCATTTTCGCACGAGGCTTGTATGACCTTGAAGTTGGTTTCGGATATCATTAACAGATTCGGGTTTTTTACATTTAATCTATCGGCTCTTATCTTAATTTGCTTAATAGATTCCTCGCCCGAAATATACAGGACCTTTGACCTGACATTCACTTTGTCACATATCTGAAGCAAAAGGGTAGACTTGCCTATACCGGGGTCTCCCCCTACAAGGACAAGGGAGCCCCTTACAATTCCTCCCCCCAGCACGCGGTCCATTTCCTTCATGCCGGTAAGGTAACGTTCTTCACCTTCTATATCAATATCGTTTATTCTGACCGGCTTTACATTTATCGGAGCCGGGCTCCTGCTGTTTTTACTTCCGGACTCAACAGCTTCCTCAACAAAGGTATTCCATTGATTGCACGCCGGACATTTTCCCAGCCAGCCACTGCTCTCATAACCACATTCCTGGCACACGAAAAATGATTTTTGCTTTGACATCTTTACTCCTAACCAGGGTTTACTATGTAAAAACCCTAATCAATTCTATTCTATATAGCACCTGCATCTTTAAGCCCTGCAAGCACCAATACAAACATGGCATGGGACCATGTGAGAGGAATTACCCAGCAAGGCCTTCCGCTGTCCTTGCTCACCTGCTCCGGCAAAAGTCCAAGAGCGGTGCATGATTTGGCAGCCCACATGAAGTATTCTTTGGCTTTATCATACTCTTCAACCTCAATATAATACAGGGCTACCCATAGAGTTGCCAGAACCCACGGATTCCCTCCAACGTAGTTGTCATTCTCATACCTTTTTATTCCCCCTACAGGATGGGATGTAAGGGTCCTTTCTATGGCTTCCACTGTTTCCTTAACCCTTCTGTCCTTCACATCAAAAACACCAAAGGGTATGGAAACTCCTAAAAGGCTCACATCAACAGTCCAGTCTTCCAATGTAACATCTCTATAATAACCCTTTTCATTGACCTTTACAATAGTTGTATGCTGAGAATACTCACTTCCCCACGGATTAAGCTTGGTCCTCACGCTTCTTATAAAACGTCCTGCCTCGTCCTTCCAAAGGTTTCTTTCCATAGCCGCCTTTATATTTTGTGCCGCTTCATTCCACTTATCTATAATTTCGGAGGGTGCATTTAAAATCTTAGCCACCTCAACCCCTGCCATAATACCTCCGTATACCGCAGCACTGGAGTAGGTATGTTCTCCGAATCTTTCCTCCCAAAGGTCATAACTGGGCTTGGGCAGCCCGGTATCGGAATCTATAAATCCCGTTAAAAATTCAATTCCCAGCTTTATACTGCCCCACATTTCTTTGAGGAAATCGATGTTTTTTGTAACCTCATAATGCTTATACATTCCCCATATAAGTGTTCCCGTTTCATCCACCTGCAATCCCCAGGACGGTGCAAGGTTTCCGTCCATGTGGAACCTCTGCTGCCATGACCCGTCTTCATCCTGCGTCATAACAGCCCATTTATAAAACCTGTCTACCGCATCCGTAAACCCCACAGCATCCAATGCACCGGTTATAAATGCTGCATCCCTTCCCCAGCAATAGGCATAGCGTCCACACATCGTAAAGCCTTCATCAATCTCGGCAGAGGCTAAAAGTCCTCCCGTCTGTTCGTCAGACATCAGCTTAAATACCAAAAGAGACCTGTTATACAGAGCATCAATATTTTCATCTCCCGTTTTAAGCTGCCTAGCATTCTTTAACATATCCCGCCAGTACTTGAGGGTATTTTCATACTCCTCTTCAAGATTTAGCTGTCTGCACTGTCTCACCATCTGTTTGACCTCTTTTAATGTATGGGATGCACAGATAAAAAGGTTGAAAGGCACTTTGCAGCCGGGTCCGACTTTTCCTATGTTAAAGGATATTGCACCGTCATTCATCATTCCGATACTGTCAAAACCGCAAAGCTCAGTATACGACGCACAGCCATGAGCGTTATTGCCCAATTGAAACTGCATTACTTCCCGGTCCGATGAAATGGAAATATAGTAATTGTATTTATAATGAATTAAAGAATCAACATTGAAATCAAAAAGAGTACTTCTCATGTCAGGATTGGTGGTAACCATTGAAGAATAGTTCACAAAACCAAGTTCCACTTCTGTGTTGCCCATATTTTCTATTACATATTGTCTCACCAGTATGTCCTTGTCAATTAATACATAATCCGTCTGCTCTATTCTAAGCCCCCGGCTTTCATTTTCACATACGGTTTTTAGGATATTGGTATCCTCCACATAATACTGGGTATGCTTCCAATCGTGCTCATTAAACCACGAAGTGCTGTTTTTCTGACCGATATAAAATATTCCTGCCGCCAGTTTTTCAATGTGCTGCGGATAATCAATATGAGGCCAGAAAAGTCTTACAAGCTCACCGCCGGATGTCAGGCATGCAAGCATTTTGGAATTTCCGATTATTGCATCGTTAAAGTACGTCTTTGTCATAAAAATCCCCCCGTAACCGTTAATTGTTAAATACTCTGGGAACCAATACTTTTAATACATCTGACCTAAAACACTTCATAATGTTAAAATGCCCTTCGTGAAATCCCGCATTTAATTTTGGACCAAGACAAATATAAATAAGTACCTTGAAAATGAAATTAGATATTGGCAAATATAATATATTTAATTATAGCATATTTTATTATTTTTTTATCATAAATATTTTTCCTTATTAAGTACAAAATAATATAGAAATATGTGAGCCAATAAACAAAACTCAATCCAATAAATATAGTGTCATAAAGTTTGGATAAAAATAAATATTGCTTGAAATAAGATTGAAACTTCTGTAAAACATTATATATTTTGGAGGAATCAGATGCTATCACAAATTAATAGTGTGATATATTGCACAACACAAATTATGCAGGTTGTAATTTTTATAGCCGGGTGCTATTTTTTCGGTATATCCATCTTTGGCTGGCGAAAGAAAAAAGAGAAGGACCCCAGAGAATGCCTTCCTCAGAAGAAATTCGCTCTGGTTGTAGCCGCTCATAATGAAGAAACGGTAATTGCCCATATAGTTGACAGTCTTAACCGGCAAAACTACCCGAGCAATCTTTTTGATGTATTTGTTATCGCCGACAACTGTACGGATAGAACCGCAGAAATAGCAGAGGAACACGGAGCAAAAGTGTATAGAAGGTTCAACAACAGTGCCCGGGGTAAGGGACATGCCTTGGAATGGATGTTTGCTCAAATATTTGGTATGGAAGAAAAGTACGATGCCATTTGTGTTTTCGATGCCGACAATCTTGTTACATCCAATTATTTATTGGAAATGAACAAGAGGCTATGTGAAGGCCATAAGGTTATCCAGGGTTATATAGACAGCAAAAATCCTTTTGATTCCTGGATCACCTGCTCATATTCCATTGCTTTTTGGCTCTCAAACAGGCTATTCCAGCTTCCCAGATATTACATGGGACTTAGCTGCGGCCTTTGTGGGACAGGCTTTTGCGTTGATGTTGAGGTATTGAAGGAAATCGGATGGGGTGCCACTTGTCTTACCGAGGACTTGGAATTTACAATGAAGCTTGCCCTTAGCAATTACAAAGTTGCATGGGCAAACAATGCCGTTGTTTATGATGAAAAGCCCATCACCTTAAAGCAATCATGGAACCAGCGCAAAAGATGGATGCAAGGCCATGCCGACTGTGCAAGCCGGTTTTTAGGCCCTCTGTTTCGCAAAGCTTTTAAAGAAGGAGATTTAATAGCCTTTGATTGTGCGGTATACCTTTTTCAACCGATAAGGCTGGTGTTTATAGGGCTGATTACAATAATGATGTGGATTCAAACAGTATTTCCGACATCTCCGTTTTATAATTTGAGGTATGTTTTCCCCACTGAAGTCTGGTATGTATTTGTAATCCTTCAGTTTTTATATGGTCCTTTGGTTGTGCTTTCGGAAAAGAAATTTAACTTAAAGGTGTTAATCGGATTTTTGATTTATCCGTTTTACTGTATTACATGGATTCCCATTACAATACAGGGCTTTTTAAGTAAAAACAATAAAGACTGGTGTCATACGCATCACTCAAGAGAGATAAGTATATCGGATTTGGAGAAGGCGTGAGAATGAAGAAAAAAGGTGAAGAAAAAATATTCCAGAAACTTAAGTTTCGCAAGACTAGAGCCTGTAAATACTCCTCAGGGTCGAGCAAAACTCGCTTCGCTCAAACAATGCTCTCCCCTTCCTCGTCGTATTAACAGGCTCTACTTCTTGCTCCACAATGTTTCTTCCATATTTTTTCTTCACTTGATAGTTGCAGCTTATCCTCTGTAGATATTGAATAAATAAAAAAAGCAGAAACTTGAATTTCCCAAGACTAGAGCCTGTAAATACTCCTCAGGGTCGAGCAAAACTCGCTTCGCTCAAACAATGCTCTCCCCTTCCTCGTCATATTAACAGGCTCTACTTCTTGCTCCACAATGTTTCTTCCATATTTTTTCTTCACAGAATGGCAGCGATCTAGCGTTTGTGAAATCTAGATAATTTTCTTCAGTTGATAGTTGCAGCCTAACCTCTGTGAAAAGAAATGAGTCGAAAAGGTTTATCCCTTCCGACTCACTTCTATCACACCTTGTTTAGTACCAGTTCATCGTCTTTTATTTGAACCAATACCTTGTCTCCTGCTTTTACTCTTCCTTCCAGCATTTCCTCTGCCAGTTTATCCTCCAGCATGCTCTGAATTGCCCTTCTTAAAGGCCTTGCGCCATAAACCTGGTCGGTTCCTTTCTTCGCCAGAAGAGCAATGGCATCATCTGACACCTCAATATTAATGGAGTTTTGTGCAAGCCTTTTGGCCAGGTTGTTTATCATAAGCCCCACTATCTTCTTGAGATGCTCTTCCTCTAATGGATGGAATACTATAATCTCATCTATTCTGTTCAAAAACTCAGGTCTGAAATTCCTCTTAAGCTCACTCATTACATTGTTTTTCATATCATTGTAATTCTTTTCTGTGTTTTCAGCTCCAGTACTGAAGCCCAGGCGTTTCGGCTCGGTAATAAGTCTTGCACCTACATTTGAAGTCATGATTATTACAGTATTTCTGAAGTCCACCGTTCGCCCTTGAGAATCCGTCAGTCTTCCGTCCTCAAGAATCTGCAGCAAGATGTTGAATACATCGGGATGGGCTTTTTCTATTTCGTCAAACAGCAGTACCGAATAGGGCTTTCTTCTAACCTTCTCCGTAAGCTGTCCGCCTTCTTCATATCCCACATATCCCGGCGGTGAACCCACAAGCCTTGAGACACTGTGCTTTTCCATGTATTCCGACATATCTATTCTTATCATTGACTTTTCATCACCGAACAACGCTTCGGCCAGTGCCTTGCTCAGTTCTGTTTTTCCGACTCCGGTGGGACCTAAGAAGATAAAGGAACCTACCGGACGCTTCGGGTCTTTAAGCCCGACCCTGCCTCTTCTTATTGCCTTTGAAATAGCCTTTACAGCCTCATTCTGACCTATCACCCTTCTATGAAGCTCGTCTTCCAGCTTCATAAGTCTTTCGGATTCTTCTTCTGCAAGCCTCTTTACGGGAATACCGGTCCAGTCTGCCACTATACCGGCAATCTCATCCTCTGTAACAGTATCCGTTGTGGTTTGATTTTTTTGCTGCCAGTCATTCTTTGCCTTTTCCAGCTCATTCTTTAATTTCTGCTCTTCATCTCTTATCCTTGCAGCCTTTTCGAATTCCTGGCATACAATTGCGTCTTCCTTCTCTTTTCTGAGCTTTTCCACTTGCTCCTCAAGATGCTTCAAATTCGGAGGTGCAGTGAAGGATCTCAACCTGACTCTCGACGCCGCTTCATCAATAAGGTCAATGGCTTTATCCGGCAAGAACCTGTCGGTAATATATCTATCCGACATATTAACCGCCGCAATCAAGGCCTCATCGGTAATATTAACCCTGTGGTGCGCTTCATATTTATCCCTTAAGCCCCTCAGTATTTCAATAGCTTCTTCCCTTGTGGGCTCCCCTACTACAATGGGCTGAAATCTTCTTTCGAGAGCCGCATCCTTTTCAATATGCTTTCTGTACTCATCAAGAGTTGTAGCTCCGATAACCTGAATCTCTCCCCTCGCAAGGGATGGCTTAAGTATGTTGGAAGCGTCAATGGCACCCTCTGCGGCACCTGCGCCTATTATTGTATGCATCTCGTCAATAAACAGTATTATATTGCCTGCTTTTCTTATCTCTTCAAGAGCCTTTTTCAATCTCTCTTCAAATTCACCCCTGTATTTTGCACCGGCAACCATGGATGACAAATCAAGGGTAACCACTCTCTTATCCTTCAAAGTCTCAGGAATATTTCCCTCAACTATCTTTTGGGCCAATCCTTCCGCAATGGCGGTCTTACCGACACCCGGTTCACCGATAAGGCAGGGATTGTTTTTTGTACGACGGCTTAAAATCTGAATAACCCTTTCAATTTCTTTGTCCCGTCCTACAACAGGGTCAAACTTGGCTTCCCGGGCCATTTCCGTGAGGTCTCTTCCGAACTGGTTCAGAGTAGGTGTATTGGTGTAGTGGGAATTGTTCTTTGGCGTTCCGGAAGCACCCGGTGCCTCCTCACTTAGCATTTTAAGTATCTCCTGGAAGAGCCTTTGCTGGTCAACTCCGAGGTCTGTCAAGATTCTTACCGCCACGCTTTCTCCTTCCTTCATTATTCCCAGAAGAAGATGTTCCGTTCCGATATAATTATGTCCCATTCTTCTTGCTTCTCTAAAGCTCAGTTCAAGAACCCTTTTGGTCCTGGGTGTAAATCCAATCGGCTGTTCTCCCGTTGCATCTCCTCGGCCTATAAGCTCTTCAATTTCCTTTACAACCTTGTCTTCAGTCACTCCTTGATTATTTAAAACTCGGGCAGCTACTCCGCTACCTTCCTTTATCAGTCCCAGAAGAAGGTGTTCAGTTCCCACATAATTGTGGCCCAGTTCCATAGCTGTTTCCTGTGATATGTTTATCGCTCTTTCCGCTTTTTCCGTGAAACGTCCATACATATTGTATTCCTCCTTCGCTATAATCAGTTAAATCCAAAATCCTAATTTCTCTTTAGCTTGTTTCTTATAACTTCAGCCCTTTTTATATCTCTTTCATCAGGGCTTAACGCTCTTCCCACGCTTTTTTGCAAATTTGCCGGTTGTACCAAAAGCTGAATTTCATTTAAAACATTTATGTTTATGTCATTAATTATCCCCATATATACACCCAATCTAACATCGGATAATAACTTCAATGCTTCTTCCGAAGAAATAATCCTTGCATTGGATAAAAGCCCTAATGAACGGTATATTTTATCTTCAAACCTGTATGCATTCTGCTTGTGCAGTTCTTTTCTGATGGACCTTTCCTGATCGATAATCTGCCTTGTTATGCTGTTGATACTGGAGATTATTTCGTCTTCCGTCTGCCCTAGAGACACTTGATTGGAAATCTGGAACATATTCCCCGACGCTTCCGTATTTTCACCGTAAAGCCCTCTGACAGCTATCCCAAGCTTTGAGCATATCTCAAGAATACCTTTTATATACCCGGTCATTACCAGGGCAGGAAGGTGCAGCATCACCGATGCTCTTATTCCCGTTCCTATATTGGTAGGACAGCAGGTGAGATACCCGAATCTTTCATCAAAAGCGTAATCAATAGTTTCCTCCAAAAGGTTGTCTATTTTGTTGCACAAATCCCAAGCTTCTTTGAGCTGCAGACCTGCAAACAGGCATTGTATTCTAAGGTGATCCTCCTCGTTAATCATTATACTTATCTTTTCATCATCACTTATAACAACCCCACCATGGGCCTGGCTTTCTGCCAAATCAGGACTTATAAGGTGCTTTTCCACCAAAGCCTGCCTTTGAATAGGGTCCATTTTTTGAATATCCTCAAATTGAAAGTTTTCGCTAATTGCTCTGCCTCTTCCGAAAATAGCTTCCTTAACTTTATCTAATACCTTTTCACCATCTTCCCTGCTCATTTTTGATGGAAAAGGAAAATCGTTAAAATTCCGCGCAAGCCTGATCCTTGTACTCATAACCACATCGGACTCAGGACCGTTTTTTATATACCATTCCCTCATAAATTCCACCTCCCAGATTCCAAGACCCTTTAGCTATTCTATTTATTGCTCTTTGATTCCAAATTCCTGATCTGATCCCTTAATACTGCTGCCTTTTCATACTCTTCATTTTTAATGGCAGCATCCAATTGCTCCTTCAATTTAGTAATCTCCCTTGACAATTTTACACTGCCGAAAGCTCTGGAAGGTATCTTTCCGTTGTATTGTATATTGCCGTGGAGTCTTCTGAGCAAAGGCACAAGCTTGTCGCCATATACCTTGTAACAATTGGAGCATCCGATCTTTCCGGTCTTATTAAACTCATTGTAGCTCATTCCGCATTTGTCACATATGAGATTTTGATTATGCTGGGGAACCGAAGTCATATACGGAAAACCCATGATTCCTGAAAGAAAATCGTTTATGCTGAAGGGTGAACCGAAATTATATTTTTCTTCCTCCCGGGCACAATATTCACAAAGGAATAATACACTTTTATTATTATTTATAATTTGGGTAAGCTGGACTTTCGCAACCCGTTTCTGACATTTCTGACACAGCATCCGCCCCACTCCTTTCAAAATCCTCACAAAACATGTCTTCCTGCCAACATCAACAGGACTTATTTCTTTATATTTAAACCAACAAACTAACCAACATATTCTTTAATATACAAGCCCTTATATATCCTCGGATTTCAACAGGTGCCGCCATCAGTGCCTTGTCACTGGTAGCCGCCTTAAGCATCAATGCCTCTTTTTCGCTTATTACTTCATAGTCAACAAAATTATTGATAAACACATACGCCGACTGTTGTGATATGGAATCCCCTATTGAGTTGATAATGTGCATAAGAAAGTTTTTGCCCTTATGCTCAATATTCACCCGTCTTATTTTAATGTGTCCGCCTCCGCCTCTTCGGCTCTCTACATAATATCCTCTTTCTGTTGTAAATCTTGTGTCTATTACATAGTTTATCTGTGAAGGTACACAATTAAATTGATTAGCCAGTTCGTTTCTCTGAATTTCAATAGTTCCGTCAGTATCGTTTATCAATTGCTTTATAAATGCTTCAATCAGGTCACTGAGCTTAGCCATAATCGTCACCTTCTTTTGTGTTGATTTTAATTCCGGGACTCCACTTTATTAAAGCAGAGTCCCTTTTTTTGACTTCAATGGGTATGGAATGCTTCACCCCAAACACAATGTTTAGCTTTAACTCAGTAAGTTTACTTTGACTATCTTTGACCTTTAATAATATTATAATTTATTTCTCTTTCTTAATCAAGAAAAATTTGAGCAATAACTAGTAATAAGCAAGTATTTGAATTGACAGACAGTAAAAATACAATAATAGCTCCTTTTTTTGTTTAATTGCTTCTTTTTTTATCGGTTTTATCCTTGTTTTTACTATTTGGGGAAAGCTCTTCCGTTACTTCTTCCAAATGGCGTGCAATCTTTTTCTGTCTGTCCGGCGTTACCCATTGATGAAAGGATGAGACAAACTCACCATACATTGTTGAATCTTCAATTCTTTCATTTTTGATGTTGTTCTTATTATTCTTATTCGCCATACTTCATTACTCCTTTAATAATAAAATATTACTTATTTTTATCAAAGGAGCGAAGATGTATTCATGGGGTTCGTCCCATTATAACCGTCAATAATAACAATATGACAGGCTGATGAAATACATATATCCAGAGGGAATGTCTTCCCAAATAATTTAAAGGATTTTCCCTTACAGAAAACTTAAAAATGCTTTTCTTTTCCTTATACATGATTTTACCGAGGGCAATTCCCAAAACAAAGGCCCAAGCCCAGGGCAATATGGGATAGTAGTCAGAAGAGCTAAATTCTCCGTTGTGAATACCGAACATAAAGAATAAATTGTGAGTGACATTTATATAGGGAATTACAAAATAGGTTGAAGCCAAAAGAATACTTATAATGAAAAGCCATAGCGGAGACAATTTCTTAAGAAGCGGTGAAACCATCATACATATGCTAAGAAGATGGAGTATGCCGAAAATAACAAAAAAATCTTTATCAAAGATATATGTCCCAAGAGTAATAATCATAGCAGTAAAAAATACAATTATGCCTCTCTTAAAGCTGTTTCGGCTAAATACCGTACTTATTCCTGAAACCAGAATAAAAGAAGTCGCAACTATTCTTCCTGATATATAAATAAAACCGGTAGTATAGCCTATAGGTATATTATATAAGAACTCAAGATCATAAATGGTATGAAAAATTATCAGAAATACAACGAGGATTCCCCTCAACATATCAATTTCCCATACCCGGTTATTTGAATCATTTTTTACTTCTTTCTTTTTCTTCATTCGCTGTCCTCTTCTTATTTCAAATTTAATTAACATATAAAATATTATAGCAAATTAATATGGAACTTAATCAAAATTTTTTACGGTGCAATGAATAAGGTAAAGAAAAATATTTCAGAAACTAAAGTTTTGCAAGTGCAGAGCCTGTAAATACTCCTCAGGGTCGAGCAAAACTCGTTTCACTCAAACAATGCTCTCCCTTTCCTCGTCGTATTAACAGGCTCTAGCACTTGCTCCACAATGTTTCTTTCATATTTTTCTTTTCCAAAAAATATATAGTCTTTAATCTTATGCTTTCAGGGTGTATTGAATACGGTAAAGAAAACATTTCAGAAACTTGGCTTCGTAAGTACAAAAAGCAATGCAACTCAAATAAAATTAAGGGTACGAATTAAGGGTACGTCATAACTCAAACGTACCCTTTCAGTCAATTCCATCTATTTTTCGTAATTAAATTCATGGTATTATTCCTGGTCACTGTCAGTCATGCTCTTCTTTGCTTCTTCTATTACCTTCTGGCTAACATGTGCCGGTGCTTCCTCATATCTTTCAAACCACATCTTGAACATTCCTCTTCCCTGCGTCATAGAGGTTAAATCCGTAGCATATTTAAACATTTCAGCTTCCGGTACCTCCGCAATCACCTGTTGAATTCCGTTATTCTGAGGATTCATTCCCAGGATTCTTCCCCTTCTCTTGTTCAGGTCACCGATTATATCACCCATAAAGCTTTCAGGTACATATACCTCTACATGGGCTATCGGCTCAAGGAGTACAGGAGATGCCTGCTCCAAACCTTTCTTGTAAGCCAGGCTTGCAGCCACTTTAAACGCCATTTCGGAAGAGTCAACGGAATGGTATGATCCGTCCACCAAGGTTGCTTTTAGGTTAACCACGGGATAGCCTGCCAAAACACCTTTTTTAATACATTCTTGCAATCCCTTTTCTACAGCAGGGAAATATTGCTTCGGAACTGCTCCTCCAAAAATCTTTTCTTCAAATACCAGTTCTTCCTTTTCTCCCGGTTCAAATTCTATCCAAACATGACCATATTGTCCATGTCCTCCGGATTGTTTCTTGTGTTTTCCTTCCACCTTGACCTTTTTCCTTATGGTTTCTCTGTAAGGTACCTTGGGCTCTGTCAAATCCACAGAAACTCCGAATTTTGTTTTCAGTTTGCTCACTATAACATCCAAGTGAACTTCACCCATACCGGAAATAAGTGTTTGACGTGTTTCGTTATTGGTAGATACCTTAAAGGTCGGATCCTCGTCCTGAAGCTTGCTAAGACCGCTTCCTATTTTTTCTTCGTCACCCTTGGCTTTAGGCTGAACAGCCAAAGATAAAACCGGTTCAGGGAAAATTATTTTATCCAATTCCACAGGATTTGCCTGATCGCACAATGTGTCATTGGTATTGGCATTCTGAAGCTTAGCTACGGCACCTATATCTCCGGTTATAAGTTTATCTGTAGGTATACTCTTCTTTCCTCTCAATACTACGAGCTGCGACACCTTCTCCTGCTTTCCTGTTGTTGAGTTATAAACCATCGAATCGGATTTTAAGGTTCCGCTGTATACTCTTATTAAGGATATCTTTCCGACAAACGGGTCCGCTACAGTCTTAAAAACAAGAGCTGAAACGGGGGCATCTTCAGCCGTCTTTAACTCACAGGTCTCATCTTTGCCGACTTTCTTTGCCTTAATTGTACCGACATCAACCGGCGAAGGCATCAAGTCGATAATGGAATTCATCAAAATTTTTACTCCCTTGTTATTTACGGCCGAACCGCAGAAAACAGGTACAATGGAGGCGTCCTTTATACCCTGGCGAAGACCGGTATTGATTTCTTCAGCAGTAAATTCCTGTCCGTCAAAGTACTTCATCATAAGTTCTTCATCAGTTTCCGCTACGGCTTCATTCAATGCATTTCTAATTTCATCAACTTTATCCTTTAAACCCGAAGGAATATCTATCTCAACTAATTTATCTTTTTCAAACTTAAATGCTTTCATATTTACAACATCAACATATCCTGCAAACTGTCCGCCTTCAACTATAGGAATTTCAAATGCAACTACATTTTTCCCGAAGGTATTGACCAATTGGTCCAGCACGCCAAAAAAGTTGGCATTCTCATCGTCCATTTTGTTAATAAAAAACATTCTGGGTATTTTTCTCTCATTAGCATATTCCCATGCTTTTTCTGTACCGACAGCAACTCCGCTTTTAGCCGAAACAAGTATAATTGCACTATCTGCTACCCTGATTCCCTGCTTAACTTCTCCGACAAAGTCAAAATATCCCGGTGTGTCAATTACATTGATTTTGTGATTGTTCCATTCGCATGGACAAATAGAAGTGCTGATAGAACTCTTTCTCTTGATTTCTTCAGGATCGTAATCCGAGGTGGTAGTTCCGTCTTCAATTCTTCCAAACCTTTCAAGTGCTCCCGTATTAAACATCATTGCTTCAGCCAAAGTTGTCTTGCCCGCCCCTCCATGGGCCATAAGACACACATTCCGTATCCTACCCGCAGCCAAGTCTTTCATAATAATTCCCCCTTGTATATTTATTGAACTTAATAAAGTTCTTAGCATTTGCTTTCATAATAATAAGGAGTGTTACATTATTATGTATTGAACGTGCTGTATACCAGGATGCCATAAACAAGATAGTTATTATGCCAAAATTATCATGTGACAACTATTTTATTTTGAGTATACTTATTTATTCGATTAATTTTTTGATTTCCCTTTTTATATATTAATATTTTTTCTTACAAATCCGATAATTATTATATTTTTCCACCACAATAAAAATAAAACCTTTTTGACCGTGCCCCCATCGTTTTTGATTCAACCTCAAACGTTGTTATCTCTTTCATGTTCGGTTGAAGTAAATTTATATATACCAAACCACATTATATAATACCTAGTATTATATGTAAATAACAAATCTTTTTATTCTTCATTGATTACGATAATAAGATTACGATAATAAAGCCTTACACCGATTTTAACCTTACACATCGACATGCTTTCCCTCAAAAATGATTTTTATGCTGAAAGACAGTTAAAAAGATAATTAAAGTGATATATATTATATAAAAGTTTATTCTTGTTGACAATTGTGCTTTATCATTGTACATTAATATAAAGCAATCATGGTTCATTGCTTTTCAGTACGGTAGCATGGATATCTTTTCGCAATAATCGGTGCATCGCAAGCTAAAGCGGCTGAAGCTGACGATTATTGCATCAAAAGGCAGTTTCTTGTATTACGGTGGATCTTTTGGCTTAAATTATTAGTATGGTTAGAAAGGAAGGGATTTTGTATGATTATTGTAATGAAATCAAACTCAACGGAAAATGACATTCAAGAAATTTCTAAGGTTTTGGTAAACCTTGGGCTAGGCGTTCACATTTCCAAAGGTTCCGAAAAGACCATAATAGGTGTTATCGGCGATAAGAGAAAGCTTTCCGATGTACCTTTGGAGCTTATGAACGGTGTTGAGAAGCTGGTTCCCATTGTCGAGTCCTATAAGCTGGCAAGCAAAACTTTTCAGCCCAAGCCCAGCATTATCGATGTGGGTGGAGTAAAGATCGGCGGAAAGGAACTGGTTATCATGGCAGGCCCCTGCGCCGTCGAAAGCCGCGAGCAAATTTTAGCCTCTGCTGAGGCTGTTAAAAAAGCCGGTGCACAGTTTTTAAGGGGCGGAGCCTTTAAACCGAGGACTTCTCCTTATGCTTTCCAGGGACTTGAGGAAGAAGGACTCAAGCTTCTTAAGGAAGCAAAGGAGGCAACCGGTCTTCTCATTATTTCTGAGGTTACCAGCGAAAGGGCTGTTGAAATAGCTGACAAGTATGTTGATATGTTCCAGGTTGGTGCCCGGAACGTGCAGAACTTCCAGCTTCTAAGAGAAATCGGCCGTTCCAAAAAGCCTGTTCTCTTCAAGAGAGGTCCTTCCACCACTATAGATGAATGGTTGAATGCAGCAGAATATATCATGAGTGAAGGCAATTATAACGTTGTTCTCTGCGAAAGAGGTATCAGGACCTTTGAAACGGCAACCAGAAATACTCTGGACATAAGTGCAGTACCTGTAGTAAAGAGCTTGAGCCACCTTCCCATAATAGTTGACCCAAGCCACGCAGCAGGAAAAGCTCAGTATATACTTCCTCTTTCAAAAGCTGCAATTGCAGCGGGTGCCGACGGACTCATTATTGAAGTCCATCCCAACCCCAAATGTGCGCTCTCGGATGCTGCACAGCAATTGCCACCGGAGGATTTTAATAATCTGTGTAAAGATATCGGTAGAATTGCCGACATAATAGGAAGAGAGTTTCATTATGCGGGATAAAAAAATAACCATTATCGGTCTCGGCCTTATAGGCGGCTCGATTGCAAAGGCCTTAAAAGAACGTTTGAATATTACCTGCATAGCTGCGGTTGACAATAACGAATCCAGTATTCGACAGGCAATCGGTGAAGGCTATATACAAGAAGGTTATACGAAGCTAAATGATTCGGTGTATGATTCCGATATAATTTTCCTTTGTACACCGGTTAAATATACATTAGAGTATTTGGCCTTGCTTTGCGGAAAGGTTAAGGAAAACTGTATAGTAACGGATACAGCCAGTACCAAAAAAGAAATTATTGATTATATTGATTCATTGGATAATCCCCCATGCTTTATTGGGGGGCATCCAATGGCAGGTACGGAAAAGGCAGGTTTTGCATCAAGCTTTTCGCATCTTTTTGAAAATGCGTATTATATCCTGTCACCGTCAAAAAATTCTCCGAAGGAAGCTTTCGATCTTTTGACGGAAATAGTTCAGGGAATCGGAGCAATACCTATAATGCTTGATGCAAAAGAACACGATATTATAACAGCAACCATAAGCCATGTTCCCCATGTGATAGCCTCTGCTCTTGTAAACCTTGTAAAGCAATCGGATTCACCCGAAAGAAAGATGCAGGTTTTGGCAGCAGGAGGGTTCAAGGATATAACAAGGATTGCCTCATCCAGTCCTCAAATGTGGGAAAGCATTATTTTGAGCAACAGACAAGCAGTTAAAGATACTCTAAGCAAATTTACGGAAACAATAAATACCTTTATTGAATATATTGATAATAATAATTCCGGCAGTATATATAACTTTTTTGAATCGGCAAAGAACTACAGGGATGCTTTTTCAAACAACAGAACAGGTTTAATTAATCCTCAAAATGAATTAATGGTTGATGTAGTCGACAAACCCGGTATTATTGGAGAAATAGCAACGCTCCTCGGCAAAAACGGTATTAACATCAAAAACATAAATGTTTCAAACAGCCGGGAGTTTGAACAGGGTTGTCTGAGGATTACCTTACCTGATTCTGAAAGTGTAACAGCGGCCTATAACCTGCTTTCAGATAAAGGCTACAAGGTATTCAGGTTTTAACGGACAAAATTAGCCGTATGTCCACTGAGGATTGCATGCAATTGCTAAAATAAGTTTTCACAATATAAGGCTTAACATATACTTATGGAATGGGGGAATTGAGTGTGTTAATTGAGCAAAGAGGTTCACTTAGAGGCGAAATCAAAGTGCCGGGAGATAAATCCATTTCCCATAGGGCTATACTTTTCGGCTCTCTAGCAAAAGGAACTACTGAAATTGACGGATTCATGATGGGCGAGGACTGCCTTAGCACAATCGATTGTTTCAGAAAAATGCAGGTAAGCATTGAGATCCTTCCTGAGAACAAAATCAAGATTCAGGGTAATGGGCTCTACGGTCTAAAACCTCCCGGAACTCAATTAAACGCCGGAAGATCTGGTACAGCCCTAAGACTACTATTAGGTGTGCTTTCAGGTCAACCCTTTTCTTCAGTATTAACAAGAAATGAAGAGTCCATTCGAAAACCGGTAGGTAAAGTTGTGGTTCCTTTAAGGGAAATGGGTGCAAATATCAGCGGAAGGGAAAACGGAAATCTCTGTCCCCTTTTAATAACACCCTCCAAACTTACCGGAAAAACCCACAGTATTTCGATTTTGGACACATACATCAAGTCTCCGCTTTTGATTGCCGGTCTTTATGCTGACGGTGAAACTACAGTAATTGAAGCGGCAAAATCGAGAGACCACTCCGAGTTAATGTTAAATTACTTCGGTGCAGACATTAGGGTTAACGGTCTGGAAGTAACTTCTCACAGGGTTGAAAACCTATTTGCCCAGCACATTCAGATACCAGGAGATATATCAATTGCTGCATACTTTATAACAGCAGGTTTGATAGTGCCGAATTCCGATATAGTGATTAAAGATGTAGGTATTAATCCTACCCGAGCCGGAATCCTTGACGTGTACAAATCCATGGGAGCCAATATTGAGATTCTCAATCAGCGCACTGTCAATAACGAGAAAATTGCAGATATAAGGGTTGTTTCTTCAAATCTTAAGGGAACAACCATTGAAGGTGACATTATTCCAAGGCTTATCGATGAAATACCGATTATCACCGTTGCTGCCGCAATGGCTGAAGGAACTACGACAATTAAGAATCTCACCGGCTTTAAGACAAAGGAATCCGGCAAGCTCAAGAAAATGCTTACAGAACTTGCAAAACTCGGCGCAACTGTGGTAGAAACCGATGACGGAGCTATAATTGAAGGAAAAGGCGCACTTAAAGGCACCATCGTGGAAGGCCACAACGATGCTGCAATAACGATGTCCCTTTGTATTGCAGGTCTTGCTGCCGCTGAGGAAACTACCATCAGGAAAACACAAATACTTGATATAGTTTATCCGGATTTCATTCCTGTATTGAACAAGCTGTAATTTCTATACGGAAGGTTTAAATATAAATACTTTGAATCTACAAAAGCTCAAGGGGTTGATGGCCTTGAGCTTTTGTAGATAATCCTTATGCTTCTTCACAATTTTCCTGCCTATACTTTTCTGCCAATTTATATCCTAATACCATCAGGCTGTCACTGAGGTGAACGTTCTCAATTATAACATCGTGAGGAATCTTTAAATCCATCGGTGAAAAGTTCCACAGTCCTTTTACTCCAAGACGTGCTACCCTGTCTGCAACAGCAGGTGTATGTTCATAAGGGACACACAGCATTGCTATATCCACCTTGTTTTTGCTTATAAACTGTTCGATATCATCCATGGACATAATCTCAACATCCCTAATTTTTTTCCCTACCAGATCGGTGTTTACGTCAAAAATACCGATAAGCTTAAAACCCCTCTTTTCAAAGTTAGTGTAGTTTGCCAATGCCTGACCCATGTTTCCTGCACCGATTATTATTACATTAAACTTTTCGTCAACACCCAAAATTCTACCTATTTCTTGATACAAATACTCCACATTGTAGCCATAACCCTGTTGTCCAAATCCACCAAAACAATTTAAATCTTGACGTATTTGCGAAGCGGTTATTCCCATCCTGGAGCTAAGTTCCTTTGACGATATCCGGGTTATACCCAGATTAAGCAAATCAGAAAGGTATCTGTAATATCTTGGCAGGCGTTTGATTACTGCAATAGATATTTTTTTGTCCGAACTCATCACTTTCACCCCAAATCATTTTTGATGGTAACTTGCATTCCTCCCTTAATTAAAAAACCAATGTGATTATATCATCTTTGTTATTTTATTGTCAATATTGCTAATAAGCTGTATTTTTGCTACAATTGTTAAAGTCGGTGTCCCAGAGCCAATTTCATTTTGGGGAACACCGGTTGGGTGATTGTCAACGTTTATTTCAAGTACCCAGTCAAACATATGAAGTGGTTTTGAGGATGGTTTATTGTTATGATAGTTTTAAGTTGCAACAATATAGGTTTATCATTCGGTACCAATACAGTATTAAAGGACATATCCTTTAGCATAAACAATACCGACAGGGTTGGAGTTGTCGGAGTTAACGGTGCTGGTAAATCTACGCTTTTCAGGATAATAACCGGCTCATACAAACCGGATACCGGAGAAGTGTATACGGCCAAAAACTCAAAAATTGGGTATCTTGAGCAGAATTCCGGTCTCGATTCTACCCGCAGCATATTAGACGAGGTTCTATCGGTGTATTCCCACTTTATCGAGATGGAAAACCGCATTAAAGAACTGGAGAAAGCCATAAGCAACGAAAAAGACCGGAACGTATTAAACGGTTTAATGAAGGAATATTCCCGCCTTACGGAAGAATTTGCCCGTTTGGGAGGCTATGAATACAACAGCCGAGCAACCGGTGTGCTAAAAGGCTTGGGCTTTAGCGAAGACCAATTTTCTCTGAATGTCAAAAACTTAAGCGGCGGTCAAAAAACGCGCCTTGCTCTGGCAAGGATGCTTCTTACGGAGCCCGACATTCTTCTTTTGGACGAGCCCACCAACCACTTGGATATTTCAGCTATAGAGTGGCTTGAGGATTTCCTGTCAAACTATAAAAAATGTGTGATGGTTATATCCCATGACAGGTTTTTCCTTGACCGTATCACAAATAAGACTTTGGAAATAGAAAATTGTGAATGCCAGCTATACAACGGCAATTACTCGGAATATTTGAAGAAAAAAGCTGTAAACAGAGAAATACAACAAAGGCATTACGAACAGCAGCAGAGAGAAATCGCAAGGATGGAGGAATTTATTGAGCAGCAAAAAAGATGGAACCGGGAAAAAAATCTTATAGCCGCAAGAAGCAGACAAAAAGCCATCGATCGTATGGAAAAAATAGAAAAGCCCAAAAATCTGCCTCAAAAAATAAAGATACAATTTAAAAGCAGTATGCAAAGCGGAAATGATGTACTTTCCGTCGAAGGTCTCGGCAAAGAATATCCCGGAAAGCCATTATTTAAGAATGTCAGCTTCAATATAAGAAAAAATGAAAGAGTCTTCCTTCTCGGTCCGAACGGATGCGGAAAATCCACTCTTCTTAAGATATTGACAGGCAGAATCGATAATTATACCGGAAAATATGAGTACGGCTACAACGTAAATTTAGGCTACTATGATCAGGAGCAGGAGGATCTTGCCCCTGAGAACACAGTAATCGATGAGGTTTGGGCCGTCAATGAAAAGCTTACACAGACCGAAATCAGGAACGCCCTGGCCATGTTTTTGTTCAAAGGCGAGGATGTATTAAAAACCGTGGGAAATCTCAGCGGAGGCGAAAAAAGCAGGATATCCCTCATTAAGCTCATGCTTTCGGAGTCCAACTTTCTTTTGCTGGATGAGCCTACAAACCACCTGGACATTAACTCCAGGGAAGTACTGGAGAGTTCCCTGTCTGACTTTGACGGAACCCTTTTAATCGTATCCCATGACAGGTATTTTATCAATAAGCTTGCAACCCGAATCATTGAGCTTAAGGATAATTCCTGTATAGATTACAACGGCAATTATGACGACTTTTTGCAATATAAAAGCAGGATTGATGCAGCTTCCGACAACGGATCAAAAAATACCAAGGTATCTTCCGGCAAGCTGGAGCATATGGCAACAAAGGAGGAAAAGGCTCGCAAAAGGAAGCTGGAAAAACAAATAGCGGATACAGAAAAGGAGATAGCCTCCATTGAATCCCGTCTAAAGGAAATTGAAAATCAAATGACTTCAGATGAAGTGGCCAGCGACCATGTAAGACTGATGGAGCTTACTGACGAGAACAACAGGCTTAATGAAAGGCTTGAAGAGTTGTATGAGCTCTGGGATGATTTGCAGTCCCAGTGTGATTAAGGGTTCAAAAATAGAAGAGAAGAAAATATTCCAGAAACTTAAGTTTCGCAAGTCCAGAGCCTGTAAATACTCCTCAGGGTCGAGCAAAACTCACTTCGTTCAAACAATGCTCTCCCTTTCCTCGTCGTATTAACAGGCTCTACGACTGGCTTCACAATGTTTCTTCCATATTTTCTTCACTTCTTATCATATACCTTCAAATGATAAACAGGATTTTTGAACCTTCAAACGGCTGTATGAATATACTGACAATAAAGATTTTACTTTATAAAGGAATGATGAGTTTATGTGGTATGTCGTACAGCCTGGAGACTCTCTTTATACAATTTCACAAAGGTTTGGGGTAACCATATCCCAGATAAGAGAAGCAAATCAAATCACAGGCAACATTATCTATATCGGCCAGCGTTTATATATCCCCGTTGAAAGACAGGCACCCATAATATACACAGTTAAGTCCGGAGATTCATTATATCTTATTGCCCGAAGATACAACACCACCATAGACAGTATAATGGCCCTGAACAATCTCACCAGTACGCAGCTTCAGGTAGGGCAGCGGTTAACCATACCGATTTATACCGAAGTAGTGGTCAATGTGGACAATGCAAACGTACGCAGCGGTCCCGGAACCAATTACAGTGTGGTTACACGGATGACAAGGGGTGCAAGGCTTCCTGTTACTGATTACAGTAACAACTGGTATAAGATCAGCCTTTATAACGGCAGAGAAGGCTGGATTTCCGGAACTATTGTGAATCGCAGAGTATATGACGGAAGTAAGCCCATAACAGGGGTACTGGGTTTCTATACTCTTGAAGAAGGACCCACTCTTCCCAGCTCTTTTGCATCCTTTTCCAACAATACGGGGTTGCTTTCTTCGACAGCACTTTTCATGTTCAGAATAAGTGCCGCCAACCCGACCACTATCGAAAAATTCGGCGATTTTACCGATCAGGACATACGAAATCTAGTAGCTATTGCCCATAGAAATAATGTTAAAATAATGCCGGTTGTCCATAACCTTTTATACAGGCCCGGAGGAACCACCCTTGCCAAAAATGTCGTCAAAGTCCTTGTTTCAGACCCGCGGAACAGAAATGCCTTTGCCCTGAACCTTGTCAATTTAATAGAAAGATACGGCTTTGACGGCGTAAATATTGATATTGAAGATGTGTTTATTGAAGACAGCGACAATCTCTCCCTTCTGTATAATGATATTGCAGAGGCATTGAGGCCAAGAGGATACTTCTTCTCGGCATCCATACCTTCCAGGATAAGTGACCAGCCCTTCAATCCGTTTTCCGATCCGTTCAATTACAGTGCAATAGGCCGGGCTGTGGATGAGTTTGTCGTAATGCTTTATAATGAATTCGGTTGGCCGGGAAGCCCACCGGGACCGCCTGTTACAATAGGTTGGATGAACCGGGTTCTTCAGTATACCATAACCAAAATGCCAAAAGATAAAATCGTTGCAGCGGTTTCTGTATTCGGGTTCGATTTTAACCTCACAACCGGAAGAAATACTTATGTGACATATCAAGGAGCAATTAATCTTGCCCAAAGATACAACAGCACAATAATCTTCAATGAAGAAAGGCAGACTCCGATGTTTTCTTACACGGATGCACAGGGAAACCGGCACGAGGTATGGTTTGAAAATGCCCGCAGTTTGAGAGCCAAAATCCAGCTTGCCTGGGATCTCGGAATAAAGGGAGTAGCTTTATGGAGGCTTGGCATGGAGGATCCGGCTATCTGGACCATGCTGAGAGATGAAGTAGTGGTAAGAAAATTTTAAAGATGAAGAAAACTGTCCCGGAAACTAAAATTATACAAGTTTAGAGCCTGTAAATACTTTTTGAAGTCAAGCAAAACTCGCTTTACAAAAGCGGGTGCCCTACCTTCTCTTTGTATTAACAGGCTCTACAACTTGCTCCACAATGTTTCCTCTATATTCTTTCATCCAATAATGTGAACTCATAGACAGTGAGTACGCAAACCATCATTTTTTAAAATACTCTACAATTCCGTCCTTTATTGCCTGAGCCAATTCTTCTTGATAATCTGCATCTGCAAGCTTCTGTTCCTCCTGCCGGTTTGACAGGAATCCACATTCAACTATTACGGTGGGAACCTTTAAATCCCGAAGAATTATCAGTTTATTGTCCTTTACCAATGCTTCCCTTTTGTTGCCCGGATCCACTTTTTCCCTCAATGCTTTTTGAATTGTTTCCGCCAATTCCTGACTTTCCTGTGATCTGGGTGGAAAAAATACCTGGGCACCGTAATACTGTGTCTGGCTGAATTTGTTAAGATGTATACTTACAGCAATATCGGCTCCGGATTCATCAATCTTTTTTTTACGGTTCATCAGGTCCTGGGCTCTCTTGCTGGTATATCTTTGGGTCCCTTCTTTGTAGTTTAATACGTCTTCCTCTCTGGTCATAATAACTTTGAAATTTTCTGCTTCCAAAAGCTCTTTAACCCGCTTGGCTATAATCAGGTTCACGTCCTTTTCCTTAAGTCCGCTGTAGTCACTTACTGCGCCCGGATCTTCCCCCCCATGTCCGGCGTCAATTACTACAGTTCCGTTTACATTGGTGTTTGTAACCTGTAGTGCGTTAAAACCCGGACCTATATTAATGCTGATAAACGTAATTGTCAAAACAAATACCAATGCAATTAACGCTATTTTGTCTTTTCTTAATACTAATATCATTCAGCCTATCCCCCTTATTTACATCTACAATAAGCATATTCAATAAAGGGTTGGCCTTATACTACATGTTTCACAAATTTTTTCCCATTCATTCATCTGTATTCCTAGAACACATTTTCTTCAGTATTTATCGCAACTAAATAGTCAATGCTGCTTACCTAAGACTGTACCAGGAAAAATGCCTTGCAGTAACAACCTGAGATTTAATGTTTACATAAATATTTTTCCCCGTTAATTCATCATATAAATATCCTTCATATTTCTTTACTTTTATAAGCACAGGCTTTGTAAAAGCGTCTACATCCGGATTAATCTCAATTCCGGGCTCACCGTCTCGGACACATACTTTTACGTTAAACTCCATTGGATACTGTCCGCCGGGAAGCCATTCATTGTTAAACTGAAGGGTAACGAAGCCTACATCAAACTTGCCACCCTTCTTGTCCACCGTAATAGTAGTTTCAAATTTTACCGGTTCAGTAATTACAGCCTCCGTCCCATTCCCATTTGACGGTTTTGCCAAAGCAACACCCGGAATTCCGGTAACCAAGAGTGCAAACAATAGAGCGATAATCAGCTTTCTCTTCATAAAATTACCTCCTTTTGATGAGTCGCAAAGACTCTTTTCAATAATAATAAAATGCAATACCCATGCCATGTTTAAAGCTTTTCCGTTAAATAAATCAAATTAGTATTATATACCTAAAAAGACAATTGCCTTATGGGTCTGTGGTACCGGCATTTTATAGTCCATTCCACCGGTTGCGGCAGATAATACCATGAAACACAGCATTAAGTTTCAATATTGGATTCTCCCTTTTGTCTCATTTTTATATAGACATATAAAATTTTATACCGATATATAAATTAAGGGGGTAACGCTTGTGAATCAGAATTTTCTTTTCGATGAATTTAAAATCATAGGGAGTAACACGGCAAAATATTTAGACAGCTTCAGAAACCTTCTCTTTACCGGATCAACGGTGCTAATTACCGGTGAAACCGGTACCGGTAAAGAGCTTGCGGCAAGGTGGATTCATTTCAACGATCCCAAAAGAAGCAACAATCCCTTCGTCAAAATTACAATCCCCAACATAGGAGAAAACATATTTGAAAGCGAGGTTTTCGGATACGAAAAGGGAGCTTTTACCGGTGCCGTCAGCTCAAAGAAAGGATTGATTGAGGTTTGCGAAGGCGGAAGCCTCTTCTTTGACGAAATTGAAAACGCAAGTCCAGCCGTACAAAGCAAGCTATTGCAGCTTTTTGAAGACAGGCTCTACCGAAAGGTGGGCGATACCTCCTATAAAAAAACCAATGCAAGATTTATCGTTGCTGCCAACAAGGATCTTCTCGAGGAAGTACGGAAAAACAATTTTCGCCAGGACCTGTATTACAGACTTGCAGTTATCGAACTTAAAATGCCTCCGTTAAGGGAAAGGGGCAAGGACATCCTTGAAATAGCAAATTACTACATTGAAAAGTACTCAAAAGAACTGGAAAAAGGCGTGATGCTTCTAACCCGGAAAGATTATCCCCGACTCTCCTCCTATACCTGGCCGGGAAATATACGGGAATTGAAAAATTTCATTGAGAAGGCGGTTATTTTTTCAAAAGACAATAGAATTGACCTGTCCACTCTTGAAAAAGCTGTTCCTCCAACCCAAACCGCTCTCGAAGAGATCTATGCCTACAAGGAATATATAAGGCTAAAAGAACAGGAACTCTTTATAAAAGCTCTTTCCATGTGCAACGGCAATGTGGAGCAAACCGCATTCCTCATAAAAATGTCGGTCCCCTTTGTATACAAAAAAGTAAAGGAGTTGGGGATACGGATCTAACCTGGGCCCTGCAGCAAGGATGAATAAAGATATTCCAGAAACTTAAGTTACGCAAGTCCAGAGCCTGTAAATACTCCTCAGGGTCGAGCAAAACTCGTTTCCTCAGACAATGCTCTCCCTTTCCTTGTCGTATTAACAGGCTCTACAACTTGCTTCACAATGTTTCTTCCATATCTTTATTCATCTTTGATATAGCACCCTAATATTAAGCTTACTCAATTACCTCTTTCAATATTACCTCTTTCAATTTGCAGTCGTCCACTTTTCCAATGCACTCTTTGGCAAGTTTTATATCAGCCGCAGCTTTATCCATGTCCCCCATCTTCTTGTATAAATTAAACCTTTCATAATATCCCTTGGCTGCTTCATAGTCTGACTCAAGCTGATGGGACATGTTTATCGATTCAGAAAGCAGTTCAACGGCTTCTTCATTTTTATCCATACCGGCAAGAATACCTGCTTTTATCCTTATTGCCTTTAGCCTTCTTATATCGCTTTTAACCTCCTGGGATATTTCAATGGCTTTATCGCAATTATTCAATGCATCCTTTGGGTTCCCTTTTTTCATCTCACATATTGCCCTGTACCTGTAGCAATCACTTAAATAAGACATTTCCCCAACCTCAGTAAAAATCTTAAAAACCATATCCAGCATTTTCTCTGCCATATCCAACAGATTTCTATCTATATTCAGTTTTGCAAGGCTCAGGTAGTTTATCCCCTCTCCTACAGGTACGTTAATCTCCCGGGCTATTTCAAGAGATTTGTTATAATGGGAAATTGCCTGGTCAAAATGGCCTCTTTCATATAATATGTCTCCGAAATTGGTTATGGATATGCTCTCATTAAGCTTGGAAGATATTTCACGAGCACTCTCCAAGGCTTTGTTGAACAAAGCTTCTGCCTCATTGAAAAGGCCTTTGTCCATATAAAGTATCCCAAGATTTATACTGCCTGCTACGCATCCCTGCTGATCCGATATCTTCTTGGAAATGCTAATGGATCTGGCAAAAAAGTCCTGGGCCTTTGAAATCATTCCGGTAGAATGGTAAAATACACCCATATTCCCTGACACCTTGGCCATGATAGCGAGATTATTCACCTTTTCTGCATATTTATATGATTTGTCCAGATAAAACAAAGCGTTAGATATATCGCCACGGATATAGTATATAATTCCGGCTTGATTCATGGTCTCGGCAAGGTTTTCATAATCCTTCATTCTTATAAGCAGCTTTTCGGACTTTTGGGCTAAAGTAAGGGCTTCGGTGCTGCCAAGAATTCTCAATATGCTGCATTTCATCTGCAAAAGCTTGCCGTAAAGTGTATTTTCCTTATTTATTTTAAGTTGGATATCATCAAGGATTTTGAGGGCATCATCATACATGTCCTGTTCTTTATAAACTGCCGCAATCATCAGCCGGATTGAGTAAATGTCATCATAAAGCTTGGCTTTCTTTAAAGCCCTGTTTAAATAAAGCATGGAAAGCTCATAGTCTGCCATTATTAATTTTATGTACCCCATATCTCTATAGGCTTCCAATATCTTGGCGTTGATTTGCTCATCGTCCTCTTCTTTCACCAATTGGAGAAAACGGTCATAGTATTCCAGTGAACTGGTGAAGTTGAAATTGACTTTGTTTTTTATGGCTGTCTTAAAACTATATTCGGCTGCCTTTTTGATCTGCCCCGCCTTATGAAAATGGGTAAAGAGAATCTCATAATACTCTTCCAGCTCCCGGGCGTATTTTTCCTCTAAAAATTCCGCTATCTTTTTATGCAGTTCCTTCTTTTCCTTGTTTAAAATACTATCATAAATAACTTCTCTCTCCATGTCCTGGTTGAATACAAATTCTTTTTCCACAACACCGGAGGAGGTATATGCAGACTTTAGGGATATTAAGTTCATATGTACAGGGAGTCTCAATAAGTCGTTAACCTCATCCCTTCCCATTTCAAGAATTGCACTTAGTATTGTAAGGTTAAATTCCCTGCCGATAACCGATGCAACCTCAAGCAATCGTCTCTCCTCATCACTCATCTCGGACAAGTTTGCTAAAATAATATTCTGGATATTGTTAGGAAGGGATGTAATTGTCTCGGCATCTATAACTGCAACATCTTCAATCACACGGAAGGTATCGGATTTTTTAATGTTTTGAATAAATTCCCGAATGTACAGGGGATTTCCGCTGGTAAACTTTTCGGCAGCATCTAAAAGACTTTTATCAATGTTTTTGCATTGGAGTAATTTGCACATCAGCTGTTTTACTGCACTTTTAGACAGAGTTCTAAGCTTCAATGTATGATACTTCAATGATTTGGCATCACTAAACTCCTCCACCTCATAACGGGAAGCCATTACAAAAGTAATGTTTACAGGATCTAGGTTTTCCATTAAACCCCTTATAATACTCAGTGAATCCTTATCGGACCAATGCATGTCATCAATGATTATTACCATCTTAAACTTTTTCGAAAGATATTTAAAGAACACCGCGAGCTGCCTGATCATTTCCCTCCTGATGTTTTCAAAGCTCATGGAGTTCAGTATGTTCTGAAACTCATTGTCTCTTTTAAGTCCTAAAATAAGGCCAATGAAGTTGTAATTTCTTTCAATCTCCTCATCGCTCAAATCTTCCAATATATAGTCCAAAAAAGACATCAGTCTTCGCTGTTTCACATTAGGATTATCCCCATAATTGATGTTCATAATTTTCATAAGAACATTTGAAATCAAATGGTAAACCCTGTTTTGGGAAAACGGGCTTATATCAACCCATAACTTCTTTATATCCATTGCAAGGCTGGCGGAAAACTCTTTCAAAAGCCGAGTCTTTCCGACTCCCGCCTCCCCGATTATACTAATGCATTTTGTACCTGTATTGAGGGCATTATTATATATTGACACAAGCTGTCCCAGTTCCTTTTCTCTTCCGATGAACGGGGTCCTGTCGTCATAATCGTGTTCGGCATTGATCTCAATAGGCGAGTAACACCTCACAGGCTTCTCTTTATTTTTAACTTTTATCTCAACAGGCTTTGTATACTTGATTATGTCCTTTGTCTCCATATATACCGATTCCGATACAAGGATAGCTCCGCTGTCGGCATTGGATTGCAATCTCTGGGCGGTATTTACAATATCCCCCATCACCGTATAATCCCTGTCAAAGGTATTGCCGACACTTCCGGTAACTACCAAACCATAGTTTATGCCGATGGAGAGAGTCAGGGACAAGCCCGTGGACGAAAACCTTTCCTTGGAAAACTCCTCTATAAGATTCATCATCCTCATGGCACAGACTACAGCTCTTTTGACATCATCGGTATGAATATATTTTGCTCCGAAAAGTATCATTACACAGTCGCCGATATACTTGTCTATGGTGCCCTCCAGTTCGTAAACGGGTCTGGTAATATAATCAAAGCATTCATTTATGATCTCTCTGACTTCCTCAGGATCAAGCTTCTCCGAAAGAGCTGTAAAGCCGGAAACATCTGCAAAAATAACAGCCACATTTCTTCTGCTTTCAGAAAGAGTATCAAAATTTTGAACTGAGCTTTGTGTATCAAGACATTCCAATTTAGTACCGCAGTTAAAACAATACTTACCCATTGAAGGGTTAGGATAATAACAGGAAGGACAAGTTTTCTCAAATCTAACCCCACATAGCCCGCATACTTTTGCTTCATTACTGTGAATTTTTATGCCGCAATTAAAACAAATCATTTTGCTTCCCCCAGAGAAATTTACATGTTTAATAGGTTGTATACATAAAGCGAAAAAACACAGAGGTTATTCAAACTAATGGAATATTATTCTTTAATGAATTTATTCACCAATTATCAAAAGTTTCTTTGAATTAATTACAATAATATTGTATAATATATATATCGATTATTCCGATTTCATTATTAATGCTTTCACCATGGATAAATAAGTCAATAAGTCACACGATAAGGGGTAAAAAAAATGTTAAATGCAGCCGCCTTTTTGCTATCAGGTTCAGATCCTTCCGAATACAAGGAGTTTATTGACTTACTGAAGGACAATATAATTCAGGTTAACATTTATTCCGACAAGGATTCTTTTTTAAGCAGCATTAACGGATTTTCCTCACAAAACTCCAAAACATCTTCCGTCGCAGTTATATTTATCGAATATGACTTATACCACGGTATTTCTTTTTGCATTAAAGGTTTGTTGGAAAAATCGGAATGTATTCTTGTTTTATTCAGTTCCAAAGACGTGGAGTTGGATGAAAATCCGGACAATGTTTTTGAATATGTATATACAAAGCATTTTAACAGTGCTTTTTTCATAAATAAGCTAAAAAGAGAGATCGATAGCAAAAACGAAATTTCGTTTTTGAGGAATGAAGCCAGGGAATTTTATGAAATAGGTAAATCCCTTTCTTCCGAGAAAGATACGGTAAAGCTTCTTGATATGATAGTAACCAGCAGCATGAAGCTTACTTCCTCCGATGCAGCAACAATTTATCTTGTAATCGACAAGGACTCCTACAACTGGACATCCATAAAAAACAACGATTACAGGTATAAAAGCTTAAAATTCGTTATTGCCAAAAACTCAAGTATGGATGTCAACCTTGAAACATTCATTTCTCCCATTACAAAAGAAAGCATCTTCGGTTACTCAGTTATTACCGGTGAAACAGTAAGGATTGATGATGCCTACAGTCTTTCTCCCGATCTTGATTACCGCCATAACAACAGCTTCGACCTGCACACTGGATATGTGACAAAATCCATTCTTGCCACACCGATTAAAGACCATGAAGGCAACATTTTAGGTGTCATCCAGTTAATTAATAAAAAGAAATTCCCCGATGAAAAGATAGATTTTAAAAATAAGGATGCATTAAGCAGAATAATCACTTATGATTATAAAGACGAATTGATTATGAATTCTCTTGCGGGTCATGCAGCAGTTGCCCTGGAAAACAATCTCCTGTACAGGGAGATGAAAAATCTTCTTGACGGCTATAAAAGGCAAAACACCGAGCTTGAGGCATTGAGCAAAAAAATTCTTATTGCCCATGAAGAGGAAAGGAAAAGAATTGCCCGGGAGATTCATGACGGCCCGGCTCAAAGTGTCGTAAACCTTTCCTTGAGAGTTGAACTTGCCAAAAAGCTCCTTCAAAATTCCATGTACGAAAAATGTGTTGATGAACTTAATTCTCTCAATGAAGCAATCAAATCCACATCAACGGAAATACGGACTTTACTTTATGACCTGAAGCCTTCCTATCTCGATGTAGGAATTATAACCGCGCTCAAAAACAGATTCAGTTCCTTCGAAGAAAGCTCAGGAGTAAAGGTAGCCTTTAATTTTTCAGGTAATGAATCGAAAATTGAGTATTATTTAGCTTCGACTTTGTACAGAATGATACAGGAATCCTTATCCAATATATACAAGCATGCCAAAGCAAAAAACGTAACAGTTAATTTCTCGATAACCGATAATATGGTATATGTTACTATAACCGATGACGGTGTCGGTTTTGATGTAGAAGCACAATCCAAAAAGTCTCAGAACCTTAAAGGCGGCTTTGGTCTTGGAGGTTTGCAGGAGAGGGCGGAGCTTGTAAAGGGAAAAGTAAAAATCACGTCTGCTCCCGGAAAAGGGACTTGTGTTTCCATATGCATTCCTATTTAGTGCTGATTGGGGTCATTTAGTATTGTTAAGCATATAGCTCTAAAACCGGGCAAGCGCGAAGAGAAAATATTCCATACACTTAAGTTTATTCCATGTTTTCCTTCACAATTACTCTCATTAGAAGCAAGTTTAAAACTTTCCCAAAATATAATTCCATACCTTCAAAGGTCGAATTTCCTCTCATTATCAGCAAGTATAAACCCTTTCTCTGTATTTTAACGGATACATATTTCATTATGCTTATTAAAATCACTGGAATTAGAATAAATGGCACGCTACGAAATGTTCTCCTTCAATACTAATCAATGCCGGGCTTTCCTGTCTGCATTTTTCAGCAGCTCTTTTACACAAAGCATGGTATTTGCAACCACAACTATTGCAAGCACTATCATCTGTTTGGAACAGGCTTTCAGCAAAATAGTCCTCATCCTTTATGGAGGCATCAATAAGCATTTTAGTATACGGATGAACCGGGTTAAATACTATTTCATCCCTGGTTCCGATTTCAACAATCCTTCCCTTATGCATTACAGCTATTCTATCGCTTATATTGCCAAGAATTCTGATGTTATGGGTTATGAAAATATATGTAAGGTTAATCTCGTTTTTCAGCTTCATGAACAAATCCAGCATATGCTTTTGAGATACGGTGTCAAGATAGGATGTGGGCTCATCACAAATAAGAATTTTCGGATTGGTTATTAACGCTCTTGCTATACCCACCCTTTGCCTCTGGCCTCCGCTTAACTGATGGGGAAACCTGTCCTTTATACTTTTGTCAAGTCCTACTCTTTTAAGGCATTCAATAACATCCTTCGTGCGTTCTTGCCGGCTTTTTCCGTACAATATATCGATTCCCTCGGCAACAATATCCTCTATCCTCATTTGAGGATTCATTGATGTTATGGAATCCTGAAATATCATTTGAACGATTTTGGAATAGTCTTTTATGGAAAATATATCCGTTCCCTCAAATAATACTTTCCCGGAGGTAGGTCTTTGTATTCTTGTTATTATCCGTGACAGCGTTGATTTTCCGCATCCGCTTTCTCCAAGAATGCCTAAAGTTTCTCCCTCATATACCGTTAAGGATACTCCGTCCAAAGCCCGGTTTATATTATTGCCGCTTTTAAAGTGCATTCTAAGGTCACGGATCTCCAATAGGGCTTTCCTTTTTACACCGGTTTCCTGGGCTCTTTCTGCAATACAGGCATTTAGTAATTGAGCCGTCTCATTTGTCCTGGGGTTTTTCAATACTTCTTGCACATCCCCTTCTTCAACTATTCTGCCTTTACTTATTACAGCAACCCTGTCCGCAATTTTAGCCGCCAGCTGCAAATCATGAGTAATGAAAATAACCGAAGTACCTTGAAGCCTTGCAAGATCCTTTATTAGCTTTATTATGGAATACTGAACAATTACATCAATGGAACTGGTGGGCTCATCTGCTATGATTAACTCAGGCTCACAGGAGGAGTTCATGGCAATTACGCCCCTTTGGGCCATTCCTCCGCTTAACTGATGGGGATAGCTTTTCATGTATTGTAGGGGATCATTTATATTCAGCTTCCGTAAAAAATCCTCCATTAATTGGGCTGCTTTTCTTTTATTAATTTTTTTGTGCTTGTTTAAAGGCTCGGTAAGCTGGCTTGCCATTTTTATAACAGGATTGAGATATGAAAGGGGTTCTTGGAATACCATTCCAATTTTTGCTCCCCGTATTTTAGTCAGTTCCTTTTCCGGCAGTGAATTTATGTCCCGGTCATCAAAAAAAATTTTCCCTTTTATATCAAAAACATCCGGGCTGTTAAGTCCAAGTACGGACCGGGCAAGCATGCTTTTACCGCTTCCCGATTCCCCCACGACGGCAAGAATTTCTCCTTTTGAAACGCTCATATTAATATTGTCCAGTATCTTTTTCCCTTTAAAAGACAAGGAAAAATCCTTTATCCTAAGAATAGTATCCATGCTCGAGACCACCTTTATTGACTAGTGCTTTGAATCCAGGGCCTTCTTAAATTCATCTCCCAATATGTTCAGGCTGATCATGGTAATGGCAATGAAAAACAACGGCAGAAATATGACCCAGGGGTGATAGGTGATATTTGAATATTTAAACCCCTCATTGACCAGCGTTCCCCAGCTTGCATCGGGAGGCTTTATTCCCAGGCCGAGAAAGCTTAACGTACTTTCGGCAAAAACAGCCGAGGGTACATTAAGCATCAAACTGACAAGAATTTGGCCACGGCAATTGGGGAGTATGTGCTTAAACATTATATACCATCTGCCCGCACCGAACGCCTTTGCCGCCCTCACAAAGTCCATTTCCTTTAACATAAGGGTCTGGCCCCTCACAACCCGGGCTGTTGACGTCCACCCGGTCACTGAAAGAGCCAGAATTACCGAAAAGCAACTGTTCCCCATCGCCATAGTGATAAGCACAACCAAAATAAGATCCGGAATGGAATACAAAGCATCTGCCAGTCTCATCATTACCTCGTCTACCGTCCCGCCAAAAAGCCCCGACATTCCCCCATATAAGGTACCGATAACCATCTGTATTATCGCTGCCAGGATACCTATGGCAAGAGATATTCGTGCCCCCTGCCATACCCTTACAAACAAATCTCTTCCGAACTCATCGGTGCCGAACCAGTGTCCTTTTGACATGGGCTTAAGAAATATGCTGTCTGTATCATGGCTGTAGCCGTCAAAGGGGGAAAATGCCGGTGCCGCTATTGCCATCACTGCGATAACAATAAGAATAACAGCACCGGCCCATGCTAATTTGCTTTTTAATACGGTCCGGACAGTGGTCTTTATGGAAAAAAGCATATTCTTTACTCCCGTGCTTTTTTATTCTCGGACAAATCAAGCTCCAAGCCTGTCTTTCGGCTCAATACGCACCCTGGGGTCCACAATTGCGTAAAGTATATCGGTTAGTGTGTTTATCAGAACCACAATAAACACACTAAATACTGAAAGTCCCAAAACCATTGTATAATCCTTGTCCTGCACACTGGATACAAAATAGCGTCCCAATCCCGGAATGGAAAAAATGTTTTCAATCACAAAAGATCCCATAATTATTGACGAAACCAATGGGCCGGATATCGAAAGCAGCGGAAGCAGTGCATTTTTTAATGCGTGTCTAAACACAACTTCCCTCTTGTTCAGCCCCTTAGCCCGGGACATAACTATGTAATCCTGATTCATGACATCCTTCAAGCTCGACCTGAGCATCTTGGCCACTATCCCCATTACTCCGGCCGCAAGGGCTATTGTAGGAACAACGGTGGAACGAAAGCCCTCCCAACCTGTATTGGGAAAAATATTGAATCTGACTTTCGTAATATTATAGATTAAAACAGACAGCCTATAACACAGAAGATACTGTAGCAGGGTTCCGACAACAAATCCGGGTAATGAAACAGATATCATTGTTATTGCTGAAATAATATGATCCTGTGCTTTATTTGTGAAAAGTGCAGATATCAATCCCAAAAGAAGGCCAACAAAGGCTGCCAGCAAAACAGCCCTTATACCTAAATCCAGTGATACCGGGAATGCTCTTTTTATGATAGAGGATACACTGCGGTTTTTATAAATCATGGAGATACCAAGATCACCTTTTACGAGGTTTTGCATATAACGAAGATATTGCTCATGAAAAGGCTTGTCAAGGCCATATTTAGTGTTGAGATTGCTAAGTATTTGAGGATGAACCATTTTGTCGGAATTAAACGGGCTTCCCGGCAAACACCTTATAAAGATAAAGGTTAAGGTTACTACCAGCCACATGGTTATTAAAAAGGACGCCAATCTTTTTAGCAAAAACCGTACAAACTCCAATTTTTCATCCCCTTTTTAAGGACAGTGTCAGCTATCCGTTTCATGCTAAATAGCAACCTTTTACACCCTTATTCCAAATCTATTCAACATAGGTCCAGTACATATCAATATCCTGAATGGCGCTGCTTCCTCTGACCAGCCCTTTAACCCTGTTGTTTACCGCATAGCTGTTGGCAATGAAATAAAGAGGGCACACAGCCATATCGTCCATTGCAATTTGTTCTGCCTTTATCAGCAGTTCCATCCTTGACTTATCATCGATTTCCCGGATAGCCCTGTCCAAAAGCTCCTCAAACTGATTATTGCTGTAAAACGCCACATTATAAAAGCTTTTTGACGAGAAAACATCCAGATAAGCCAATGGATCATTATAGTCTGCCGACCACGTGAGAAGTGCCATCTGATAATCTTTTGACATCATTTTTTCCGCCATTGCGTCAAAGGACATTACCTGAAGCTCTACATCTACATCCAAACTCTTTTTCCACATGTCCTTTAGAACCTGGGCATCCCTTTTGGATAACTCCGTGTCATTAACCAAAAAAACTATTTTAGGCATTTCAGATATGCCTAACTCATCCAAACCTTTCTCAAGGAGCTTTCTTGCCGTGTCTATATCATTGTCCTTAAACAGGTCTCCCGCCTGTTGTCTGAACTTTCCGTTATAACCTGCCACAATCGGACTGACAAAGCCATAAGCTTCCTTTGAACCGTCATTTAATATTTTTTCCACAAGGGTTTTCCGGTCAAGAGCATAAGAAAGGGCCTTCCTTATATTTACATTACATAAAACCGGATCCTCATTGTTCAAGGTTACATATTCAACTATTCCCGAGTTGTAGGCTTCCACCCGGCAATTGCTGTTTTCCAACTCAGCCGCCAACATCCGGTCGGTTATTTCTATCATGTCGATTTCTCCTGACTTAAAGGAGTTGATGGCAGCAGTATTATCCCTTATCATTTTAAAATCTATTTTTTCAAGATTAATTACGTCCGCATTCCAGTATGTGTCATTCTTCACCAAAACAATGTTTTCATCATGATTCCATTCCTGGACCGTAAAAGGACCGTTACCCAATATCGCTTCGGCTTCTGTTCCATAATTTGAAATGTCACCGGAAATCTGTTTGTCATAAAATTCCTTGTTAACCGGCATATACACACTGTTGCACACAAGATCCAAAAAGTATGGTGTCGGCTGCACAAGAGTTACCCTCAAAGTCCTGTCATCCACCACATCAACAGCTACATCCTCGGCCTTACCTTCACCATATGCGTATGCTTCGGCACCCTTTATGCAGAAGAAGAGATTTGCCATAAAAGCGGGCTCATGATATTGAGGTTCGGGATCAAGGGCACGCATCCAGGCATCTTTGAAGTCTTTTGCAGTAACAGGAGTACCATTACTCCATTTAGCATCCTTTCTGATATAAAAAGTATAGGTCAGCTTGTCCTCACTTATTTCCCAGCGCTCCGCAGCACCGGGAACCGGCAAGCCCTCTTTATCCTTCCTGCATAACCCTTCAAAAACGGCATTAATGACCCTCATCGGAACAACGTCATAAACCAATTGGGGATCAAGGGTTGGCGGCTCATCCCCAAGGTTTATGCAAACCTCATTAAAACCCGCCTCAACATCGCTACACGCGGGCAATACCAGAGTAATGCACACAAAAACAGCCAATAGTAAAGCATGGTAACTTTTGAGCTTCACGAGCTTTTACCTCCTTGTAAATAGATTGAATCCCTTCGATATTTGATTTTGATTTGATTTCGCTTTGAGAGAAATTATTTTAAAAAGCCTTTAATTAGCCATGGAATCCTTGGTAGTTTAATTTTTTCTCCTGTCCTTTACATATGTGCTTCCCGGCATGGTTTTTGCCTTCTTTTTCAACTCAGCTGCTATCTCGGAAATTTGAATATGACTTATAAGCTCCCTTATTTCGTTGGACACAATAGCAAGGGATATGGATATTAAAGGAAATTTCATGATCTGACCCTGCCGGTTACTGGTCACTATATATCCTCTTTGCAAGTCTTCATCACAGTATAGGCTTTTTATCTTATTGTCAAAGTCGTTAATTATCCCCTGACATATTGCTTCTGCTTTGTCGGGAGTTGATACAATTATAAAGTCATCTCCGCCTATATGACCTATGAAGTCTTCCGAATTTCCGAAGTTATGTACATTATCAATAATTATATCGGCAGTCAGCTTGATAGCCCTATCACCGCTGGCAAAACCATACACATCATTATAAGCCTTGAAATTGTCTAGATCCGCATAAATAACCGCAAAGAGCTGTCTGGTAGCAATTCTTTGATTTATTTCGGCCTGTATTTCAATATTCCCTCTCAATCCGGTAAGGGGATTTGCCCACCGATTCCTATCAATGCGTTTTAATGTGTTGCGAACTCTGCTAACCAGCTCTCTGCTGTTAAACGGCTTTATTATGTAATCATCGGCCCCAAGCTCAAGCCCGGTCAGCTTATCATCCTCATTTTCCTGTGCTGTCAGCATGATAATGGGCATCAGGTTGTTACTTTCGTCTTCCCTCAGAATTCTGCAAACTTCGAAGCCATCCATACCCGGCATAACAACATCAAGTATTACAAGGTCGGGCTTTTCCGTTCTGACCTTTTGCAAACCTGTGGGACCGTCTGATGCAACTACAACATCATAGCCAGCACCTGTAAGGATGTCTGAAATTAATTTTGTCATGAATTCCGTATCATCGATTATTAAAATCTTTTTCTTAAACATTTATTATGAACTCCTATTGAAGATATAATTATAATACCTATCAAATATATCGGAACAACAAGAATAAATTATAATATTGTTATTAAATTATATATTAAAAAAAAGTATTTGAAAAGTTAACTAATGAAAAATAAATATCGATTTCCGAGCCTCTAAAGCTTTAAAATGCATTGGATAAAGTTTTTCTTTACCGTTTTTCTCTACTATAATAATATGCATCCGAAGGTTATAAAGGAACCTATAAGATTTATGTTTTTGTGGTATAATTACTACTAAAGGAGTGATTTAATTGGCAGAATTTTGTAACTGTGGTTCATTGATGATAAACGGTTCCTGCACAAATAAAAATTGCAACAACCGAGTATCAGCAAAGCATGCCTCTTCAGCAAAGCGAGTAGAAAAGGAAAAGGCTTCGGAAAAGAAAAGCCCCTCAAGCACTCGTACTCGAAGGGCATCAAAATGTATTACTTATAATCTGAAGGATTTGGCTGAAAAGGTAGAGAATATTTGATTTAACTTCTCTAAATTGTGTACAGCAGGACAAGGAAAACATTCAAAATTTCCGTGTCCTGCTAAAAATCCTACGATTCAGACGCTATCCCATCGTTTTCGCTAAAAAATCTTCGGTTTCTGATGCTGTACTGCCAACCGAGATAAGAATACTTCTCCTTACGATGAGACGGGATCATACCCTACCACGGTCCATATTCCTGTGCTGTCCTGTCTTATCAGCCTTTTTAAATATACCCTGCGTATCGGTGTTGTATCTGAGCTTACTTCCACAACAGCATTTACACCGTCATTTTTTACAACCTTGATATCCTCATATTGGACAGGATAGTCTCCCTGAATTCCTTCCGGAGAAATCTTCAGGCTTACAAATACCTGTGCAACATAAACAGGATCAAGCTTCCACGGCGAATGTCCGGCATCCACACTCTTCTGATCATTTTCCTCAATCTCCAAGTCAACAGGAACCTCAATCTGTGGCTTATCGGGGGTTTTTTCATCTCCTTTGGGAATCACAACAGGTCCTCCGGCTAAGCTTTCTGCAAATAAAGCCAAGTGCTCCAATGAATCGTTGCCGACTACAGCAAATTCAAACCCGCCTTCCTGCCAACGAATAGAGGAAATATCGGAAACACCGGAATAAACCCCTCCACCGGCAAGAACTCCATAATCCTCCTGAACCGGGGACTGAATTTCGGCAACATTTCCGTTAAGGGTACCTAAAACCGCTGCCGATGCCGGATTTAATTCGCCTTCGGTCTTTTCTTGCAATATAATCACTCTGTGTTTTTTATCCCGGGAAGTATAATTTAGTTTAACGGTCTTCATCCCGTTGGCAACCGCAATGCCATCTCTTTTGTAGCTTTCAGGCAACTCTTTCGGTATTTTCGGAGCAAAACCGGTTAAATCTTCTACTTCTTCTATATTGTTAACCCATTGCTCAGGGTTTCGGTCCACTTCCTCAAAGCCATCGGGAACGCTATAGATAGTGAGCTCCTCGGGCAATGCATTCCGATATTCAATACTCGTATAGGTAACTGTATACTGAATTGCATTTTGCATTGCACTCTCCCTTTTAAGCGGAAGCTTGGTTTCTCTATCAACCCATATGCGGTATGGCAGTCCTCCTTTGGGTGTCACCTCCAAAACGGTAACACTCCTGTTTAAAACCTTGTCTTCTCCAATAGCTTTAACTTCTGCGGCATTCTTGACATCGTCTATTTCATTGCCCAATTCGAAGGTAAAGCGGTATGGGTCAGGAAAAGCAGGAAAAACGTAAACCTTTTTCTCTTGGGGAAGCTGCTGCCATTTCTTTTCTCCGTTGTTTACCGTTATCACGCCTGCTTGTGAGCCTTCAAGCTCTTTTATATAATAGTGTCCTTCCTTATCGGCCCACACCTCACGGATTGCCTGTGTGGTTTCCTTTCCCTCGGCATTCTTTTCAATAATCTCAATTATACCGTGATATGCCTTCACTTCCTGAAAAGCCTGCTCCATGGCATAGACAATATCAGCGCCTCCGGGGTGCAATATAAAGTTCACGGCAAATACCAATGCAATAACCGCCGCAACTGCTGCCGCTGCAGCAATCCAAGTGTGTTTTTTCTTCTTGACCGTCAGCTTTTTCGGCAATTGTTTTGCAACATTTTCAGCCAATTTAACAGGATAATCCGCCCCCGGAAGAGCCGGTTCTTTTAAACTGCGAACTTTTCTCACAGTCTTCATAAGCTCCTCCATTTGAGGTGATTCAGTGGAATTTCCATGAACCTCTGGTTTTTTCTCTTCATTCAGTCTATCAATATAATCAGAGAGCTTTTTTTCATCATTTTCCATAATAAATACCTCCAACTTTTAATCAATCATAAGTTTTAAGGATTTCAGCAAGATTTTGCAGCGCCCTGTATTGCAGAACACGAACAGAACCTTCTTTTTTGTTCAAAATTTTTGCGGTTTCATTTACGGAATAACCCTTCAGAATCCTCAACTCAATAACTGTCCGCTGCTCCTCATTAAGTTTATTCAAGGCCTCCCGTATCACTGTCCTCTCGGCACTGGCTTGTGCAGCATCGTCCACAGCTGTTTCAATAGGATTTATTTCTTCAAAATTTACGTTTGAACCCCGGCGTTTTTTCTTACGCCATCTATCCCGCAAAATATTCAATGCCGTGGTTTTTAAAAAGCCGATATATTTTTCTATTTTCACATCGTGCTTCTGCAGGTAGGAAAATGCTTTTACATAGGTTTCCTGCGTAATATCCTCAGCTTCCTCGCGATTCTGCACTTTATAGTATATGAAACGGTATACCGGCTCCCATGTCAAAGTGCATATTTCTTCTATGGTCTTCAGATCTCCATCGTGTGCTTTTTTCAGTTTTTCCTCCTCAATCATATTTCTGGCTCCTTTTTCCGACCGGTCAGTTGTTTTCAATAATAATGACGTTTAAGGCATAATAAATGTTACATAGCAATTCTGACTTTCCTAATTTTTCTTTTTTTTGCTCAGTTCATTCGTGAAATTCCATCAATTAAAAACGGGAGCCTGAAAGACCCCCGTTTCTCTATTTTAAACTCCCCTATAAATCCAGCTTTCTTACTGCCTCTTCCCTATATTTTTTTACATCATCCGTCAGCTTATAATCGTTTTCTTCCAACAAGCTCATATAGTCCCTTAGAATCGTGATGTAATCACTATCATCGGTGTTTGATTTCAATACATCCATATAAGCCTGTTTGGCTTCTGAATCCATTGTACTTGAATCGTAGCTGAATAGGGGAGTGTTATTTAAGCCAAACAATGTAAAGTTTATATATTTTTTATGTAAATCTTTTATATGATTGATTCTTATTGAATCGGGATGAAGCTTTATAAACTTTTCCTGATTCAAAGCCCTCTCAAGTACTTCTTCCCAGCTTATGACAAGGGCTGCATCCTTAGCCGGTGCTCTATTGGATTCCGCTGCCATTATATTAATATATTCTCTAAAATCGTCGGTTACATAATCACTGTATTTTTTATAAATCTCATAATTTATAACCGGGAAAAACATTCCTTCCGCCGTTTCAACCTTATATCCCTTCTCTTTTGTCTCCTTCAACAGCTCCTGTACCTTATAGTCTTCAATGCTGTATATTTTACCTATATCAAAATCCTCTAAGAAAGCTTCCGCCATCTTACTTTGGATTTCTCCGTTTTCCGTGAACTTTTTCTCCAACTCGGGTAAAAATTCTTTTTGCCTTTTTTCAAACTCATCAACCATCATTAAGGCTATATCACTGGAAACCTGGGACACATTGGCGTCCAGAAATTTGATTATTTCAGTCAATGAAGATTTATTTTGAAGCAGTGCCCGGTATTGCTCCTTTATTCTTTCAAGGTTAACCCCCTGCTCTGCCGCAGTACCTGAATCTTTTCGGTTATATGAATTATCTGCAATGGCCTTATTGATATCAAGCTTGCATCCTGTCGTAGTACCCAAAATAAGAACCGCTGCGGACACGCTCAGCAAAAATCTCTTAACAGAACTATTCCCGTAATTTTTCATCAACACAAAAATCCACTCCTAAAAATCCTATGTATTTACGCATTACCGAACAAAACCTCCGGGGACTTTAAGTCTCCATCGCCTCTTGGTCATTTCATTTCGTGAAATCCCACCAATAAATATTGCGTACATAATAATAGACGCAGTATCACGACACAAAGTTTCAATAAAATTTGAATATTTCTTCTTTGAAAAGATAAGATGAAAGGTAACGTATATCCAACACAATATCAATTCAGTAAATTAAATACTTAAACAATAAAAGTTCGGGACATCGAGTCCCTTCGCTTTTGCCTCTTTCATTTCATTCCAAGAGGCCAAATAATAAAAAAAGCTTAAGAGCATCGAGCCCTCTCGCTTTTTATTTCCGCTTTACTAAATCACACCTTTTTTGAAATCTAAAACGAATATTCTCCTTGGAATATGTAACCTTAAGCTTTTGTTGTTATGGCCCTTTAATTTAAACCTTCTTGAAAGAAACTAAGTACATAGAACTCGTTTCCCTTTTGGAAAAAATACTGTTCCCAGGCATACTCATCAACCCAGGCAGGATCTATGAACAGTTTATACACCTTTAAGTCATCATTTCCGAAAAACTCTTCCAGCCGATTTAACAAGCCCATAAATACACGGTTGCTTTTTTTGCTCTTTTGGGCAGGCATGGTGTTACCGTCTTCATCCTCAATGGAAACCTCAAAGTTCCTCATGCTGAATACTCTGAAAAACCAGTCGCAGCAATTTTCAAACAGATCATTTTTCCAGTCATCCAATTCCCATATGCTGTCAATCCTTGTCCTGTGTTCTTTTATGGGGCTTTCATTATAAAATTTCTCTACACACTCGTTAATGTCTTTTACATCATCATATTTGATAAATTTGTAACTATGTGCGTAGCACACACCATAAAAGCTTACAAGGTTGGATATCCCTTCTAAATACCCAATTATCCCATTGAATAATTCAGCTTTCATGTACAAATCCTCCCGCAATATTATTTGAAAATAATATAAAAAGCCAAACAACAAGACGTTATAATATTATTTATATTTATAGATATATGTAATAATAGCTAATTTTAGTTTACTACTGTTAGCTATATCAGTCAAGCCATCCGGAGTGGGTATATGTTATTCACTCAAAAAACGGGGAGGAAATATCGGAAATGAAATTGCAGAGCCTGTAAATACTACAACGAAAAGAGAGCACTTCTCACAAATCGTTTTATTTCCGCCCTCTAAGAGTATTTACAGGCTCCAAGCTTAAAACGCATATATTCCCCAAAAGCCTTTAAACCGCTGTTGTCAACGGTAAGCCGAGGTTTTCAACTCCGGCAATGCTGTTAACTATTTCCGAGATTGAAAAACCCTCTTTCATTATCGATGAATACACTTCTTTCACTGAATTGGGTACAAATATCTGGCATGCTGAAAAAACGCCGTCAATTTTATAACGTCCCATATATGCGGGAATAAAAACCGTTTCAAGTGCACCTACGTGAACTTTTTTAGAATCGTATATTATTTCCGCTTCACCGTTTATGAACATAAATGCCGAAAAAGAACCGTCTGCAATGAAATCGACAGGTATTCCCCTGCCCTCTATTTGTCTGACACAGAAATGCTCACATATAGCCAGGTATTTTATTTTGACCTTGTCATAGCACACTGTTAGCCCGTTGAACAAAGCCTTTCGTTTATTAAAGTCAAGGACATCCAAAGCTTTGCTTATGTGAAGAGGTCTTTTTCTTCCGGCAGCATCGGTCCTGTCATAGTCGTACAGTCTGTAAGTCAGATCTGAATGCTGCTGTATTTCAGCCACTACCAGTCCGTCATTTAAGGAATGCACGGTACCTGCCGGTACGAAAACAACATCCCCCTTCTTCACCATAACCTTCCTATATAGACCGTTATGCTTGCATTTTAAAATAGAATCACGAATTCTGGATTTGTCATTACCTTGAGAAAAGCCATGAATAACGGAAGCACCCGGCTTGGCATCTATTATATACCACATTTCGGTCTTCCCGTTTTTGCCTCGCTCATATTCTGCGGCATACTCATTGTCGGGATGAACCTGTATGGATAGTTTGTCATTCGCATCAATAAACTTCAGCATCACCGGAAGCCCAGTGCCGAATCTTTCACCAAGAACCTTCTTTCCATACTTTTTTATTACCTTTGACAAAGTTTGACCCTTTAATTGGCCATTGGCTATTTTGCTTTCGTTTCCTGCTATAACCGATAATTCCCAACTCTCCGCAATTCGCCCCTCGGGAGCGGGTTTACCAAGCCTTCTTAAATTATCTCCTCCCCATAGGTAATCCTTGTATACTGGCATCATCTTATAAGGATAAAGCATATAAACACCTCTCTTGCTAATGTTTTTAACTGTTTTTCTCAATGTTTAAATGACATTATCTTTAAATAAAATCATGTCCAGTGAATACAATATCCCTATTTTAATAATTAAAATCAATGTTTCCGTCCGGTTCAACGAACAGAAATATATATTATGATATATAAAAGTATATATATTTCATTATTCAATTTCAGATATTTTTAAATAAGATATAATATATGAAACGAGACTTTCGGCTCCCATATTTAAATTCAATCCTTGTGGAGTCAGTCCGTCATAGCACCCTCCGGTTTCGCTGTCGATGAGGCTGATACCCTTGGAGTTGGCGCCCTCATACCACGCATGGCATTTTTTCGCCTTTTTCAAAAATCTCTTATCTTTTGTTATTTCATAGGCCTCCATGTAGGTTAATACTGCTTCACATGCTTCTACGGTTTGCTCATCGAATTCAGCAATTTTACCTCCTTTGGGCAGCCATCCGTCACATCCCACCGGTTTGAAATATCCATCTTTAAATGTAATACTTTCGAGGAACTGAAGGCTTTCCCCGGCTACTTCCCAAAACCGTTTCTCACCTGTAACCCTGTAAGCTGCTAAAAGGGACCATGGGAGAACGTTATTGCAATATGTAACATTTTCCTCAAACCATTTCCACTCCCCATCCCTGTGCTCATCATACTGACTGCAAAGGGATTGGGCTATCTGAAAAACAAGCCTCGTTGTATCCTTATTCTCAAGGCAGGAAAGACCTATTATTGAATAAGCCTTTGCCCTAAGCCAATTTAGACCGGTTACATGAGGCATTGCATTTTTCAATATGGATGAAAGACCCTGTTTAACTCCCGTAGGGGTATTATCATTGGAAAGGGCATATCCCAGTGCCCACAGGCATCTTCCGAAGCAGTCCTCCGATCCTTCCTCCTCAAGCCATTTTCTGTCATACCCCATAAAGTTTTTAAACTTTCCGCTATCGTTTTGTGCATTCAGCAAAAATGACGCATAGCGGTAAACAAGGTCAAGATATTCTTTCTTTTTGAATCTTCCGTACAGCATAAGGGCCATAATCAATGCCCTTGCATTGTCGTCCGTAGTATACCCATGGTTCGGGTCGGGAAGTGCATATTTTGAGTGCTGGAGCATACCGGTATCATCGGTAAGCCGGAAGATGTGGTCATCCTTCAAAGCTTTGCTAAAGTAAAGCTTTTCCGTCATTTGTCCAAGCTTCCTTTAGGATTTGATGTTTCAAGAATATCCATAAAGAACTTGGCATAATGATTTGCGACCTCTCCCCACATCATTGTTCTTCCGACACTCAAAGTTCTCTCTTCCATTTCTTTTTTGGCTTCAGGATTGTCAAGCACGTACATAATATGCTTTGCCAAAGAATCGGCATCATTAAACTCCGCTAAAAGCCCTCTTCCCTCAGAAAGCATTTCTTTCGCATAGCTGTATGGAGTCGATACTATAACCCTTCCGTAACCCACAGCATAAGCAAGGGTTCCGCTGACTGCCTGATCTTTTCCCAGGTACGGTGTCATGTAGATGTCCGACATTTGAAGATATTGTATGATTTCCTCCTTGGAAAGGTACTTGTTTACAAACTGTACATGTTCGCCGATTCCCAGGCTTTCGACCGTCTTCATGAGTTTTTCCCTGTATACTTCGCCCGATTCCTTTTTCACGCAAGGGTGTGTCTGTCCGAGAATGAGATAAAGAATATCCTTATGCTCCTTGGCTACCTTTGCTATGGCTTCAATTCCATACTCCAGTCCCTTTCCCGGACTTAAAAGGCCAAAGGTACTTATAATGCTCCGGCCCGAAAAGCCATACTTTGCCTTTAATTCTTCCCGGGACTCGAGATCCTTGTAAGGCACACCGTGATGTATCACTTCAACCTTTGAAAGCGCTATATCATAGACCTTTTCAAGAATAGGCATTGTGTTTTTGGCCATTGTAACAATCTTTGTGCTTTTTTCTCCAAGCAGCTTCAATATTTCCCTTTGCTTTTCGGAAGGCTCGGGAAGTACGGTATGGAGCGTTGTGACAATGGGTATTCTGAGATTATTGACAAGATCCAGTATATATTCCCCTGCCTCTCCTCCGAATATTCCATATTCATGCTCTATGACAAGAAGCTCAATATCCGAATTGTTAACGGCATCCGCTACATTTTTATAGCTTTCCCTGTCATGCTGCCAAAGCTCCATTATAACTCTGTCGCTGTATGTATAATCATTATTGCTAACAGCAATTACTTTAGGTCTGTTTAAAAGACTCACTTTATCAAGTTCTCTTACCAGGTCCTGAGTAAAAGTAGCAAGACCGCATTCCCTTGGAGGATAAGTGCTCATAAACGCAACATTCCTCATCTCATTCAAAACCATGCTAAATCCTCCTGTTTCTTTTAATTTCATTGTTTTCAGCAATTCCTTCAGCTTAATAAACAGTCATTATCACTTTAAACTGCTATCGGGTAGCTTTTATTTTCAGTTAAAACACAACTTATTTTCTCACTGTTTTTATCTACAATGCAGTCGGACATAACCACCGAGTTTTTAACCGATGCTCCGTTTTCCACATGAACACTATCCCAGATCACACTTTCCGAAAGCTTTGCTCCCGTTCCCACAGAACAATGGGCACCCAATACCGTATTGGGACCGATAACGGTAGATGCTCCGATTTCAACATTTTCCCCTATGTATACCGGCCCGATTATTTGGGCATCGGGACTTATTTTTGCCGTTTTGCTGATATATTTCGAGTTCTCTTTAAAGTTATGCTCACTGATGGGCAATCTCCCTTCAAGAATGTCGTAGTGAGCTATCATATATTTTTGGGGTGTACCTACGTCAAGCCAATAGGAGCAGGCATTATATACTGCCAATTTATATCCCTTTTGAAGAAGATGCGGATATGTTTCCCGTTCAATGGATACAGCTCTCCCCGAAGGAATTTCCTTCAAAAGCTCCGGTTCAAAAATATATATACCTGCATTGATTAGGTTGGAACAGCTTTCGTGGGGTTGAGGCTTTTCCTTGAAGGATTGTATAAAGCCGTTTTCATCATGCTCAATTACGCCGTAGTTGGAAGGATTGTCAACCTGTGTTACCGCAATGGTTGCAATTGCTCCGGTTTTTTTATGAAATTTTATCATTTCGGAAATATCTATATCGCTTAATATATCCGCATTAAACACCACAAAGGTATCATCGGTGTATTTATGTGCATTTTTAATTGCACCGCCGGTACCTAAAGGCTTTTCCTCAAAAATATAGCTGATTTTTATTCCCCGCTCTTCTCCGCTTCCAAAGTATTCTTCAATCTTATGAGGCTTATAGCATGTGCTTAATAAAACTTCGTCAATTCCATGTTTTTTTAGATTTTCAATATTCCTTTCGAGAAGAGGTTTGCCCATAATAGGAACCATCGGTTTCGGCAAGTCGTCTGTAATCGGCTTCAAACGGGTTCCAAAGCCTCCTGCCAAGAATAACGCTTTCATGCACATTCCTCCTTTTTCAATAAATTTACGGTTTCAATCCCACTGAAATCAGAAGGAGGGTCTCTGCCAAATAATCGGAATACAAAGAAATTCGCATAAATACGCTTTAAAACTCCTTCTAATTTTATGATAAAATATTAATAACAACAAGCGTTAAAAATAAATATCTATAAAGCTAAAAGGAATATTAAAACGCATTATTAGCACTCACCAAAAATGAGTGCTAATAGTATTGTAATAATTACCTAATTTTTTGTCAAGGCTTTTCTGATTTTTCAGACAGTACTTGAAGAATCTAAAAAAGATAAAGCAAAAGCCCATCTTTAAGGGCTTTTGCTTTAATCTGAATATTAATCATAATTGGAGGCACCACCCAGATTCGAACTGGGGAATAAAGGTTTTGCAGACCTCTGCCTTACCACTTGGCTATGGTGCCTTATATAGAAACAAGAAATCGGATATTCCGATCTCCGGTTTCTTCATTCTGGAGCGGGTTACGAGATTCGAACTCGCGACTTTCACCTTGGCAAGGTGACACTCTACCACTGAGTTAAACCCGCATATTTACTTCTTATGCCATAAAAACTGGTGCCCAGAGCCGGAATCGAACCAGCGACACGAGGATTTTCAGTCCTCTGCTCTACCAACTGAGCTATCTGGGCAAATTGGCGACCCGGAAGGGGCTCGAACCCTCGACCTCCAGCGTGACAGGCTGGCATTCTAACCAACTGAACTACCGGGCCATGTGTGGTGGGCACTATAGGGCTCGAACCTATGACCCCCTGCTTGTAAGGCAGATGCTCTCCCAGCTGAGCTAAGCGCCCACACAATCATTGTCAGCTAAGCGACAATAGATAGTATACAGAATTAATTGTTCGAAGTCAATACTCAAATTGCTACTTTATTAAATTTATTATTTAATCTCTCTTTATATCTTGTTCATACTCAATCATACAAAGATTCTTTTGAAATTCATTCTATTTTTCAGCCTTTAACCAATCAAGCTTAACAACTCTTCCTCTGAAAACCGGTACTTTTTATTGCAGAAATGGCACTGAACTTCTGCACCGTGATCCTCTTTAATAATCTTCATTATTTCTTCTTTTCCCAAACTAATAATGCCGCTTTCCATTCTCTCTCTGGAACAGTTGCACATATACCTGCACGGTATCTTATCCAATATTTTTAAATCCTTTTCCGAAAGAATCATATTTAATATATCCTCCGGTGTTTTGCCTTCGGACAGCATCCCGGTAACCGAAGGAATGGAGTTTATTTTGTTCTCAATAAACGTTATGGTTTCCTCATCCGCTCCCGGCATTAGCTGAAGAATGAATCCGCCGGCATTGGCCACAATATCGCTTGCATTGGTCAGTACCCCTAAGGAAGTAACCGTCGGAACCTGCTCAGAATATGCATAATAGTATGCAATATCTTCAGCAATTTCTCCGGAAACAAGGTCTACATAGCCTATATACGGCTCCTTTAGTCCCATATCCTTTATTACATTGAGATAACCTTTCCCTATTGCACCTGCAACATCAAATTTTCCATTGCTGTTAAGAGGCAAATAAACCAACGGACGATGGACATATCCCTTCACATTTGCTTGTGAATCGGAAACAACCACAATTCCTCCTATAGGACCGTCTCCCTTTATCTGAACAGTAATGGTATCCTTTTCCCCTTTAAGTGTTGTAGACATCATTACAGCTGCAGTCATTGTTCTGCCCAATGCCACTGTGGCTAACGGAGACAGACCATGTATATTTTGCGATTCTTTTACCATATTCGCTGTAGTTGCAGCAACAGCCCTTATAGTGCCATCCCCTGCTGTGGCTTTAATAATGTAATCTTCCATAAATTACTCCCACCTTCATAAAGCTTCGTAAAAATAAATTCCCATGTAAAAATAAAAAATCCCCATATTGAAAACCCCGGTATGAAATATACCGGGGTATGTGGCCATTTTATGTTAAATCTTTTAGACTAAATTAGGCCTTCGTCACATTTGAAGCTTGAGGTCCTTTTGCACCTTCAACAACTTCAAATTCAACTTCAGCGCCTTCTTCCAATGTCTTATAGCCCTCCATGTTTATTGCTGAAAAATGCACAAACACATCGTTTCCGCCTTCTCTCTCGATAAAACCGAAACCCTTTTCAGCATTAAACCATTTTACTCTTCCTCTTTCCATCCTGCACTCCTCCTGAACTTGATACTTTAACTTAGCTTGCATATCTTTGATGCTATTACTAAATCTATATCAGTTTATCACAATGTTTAACTGCTTGTCAATCTGATTTTACAATTTAACTATAATTCTCTATTATTTTCATCCCGATTCTCTTGTGTTTCTAAGGGTTCCACAAATATTTTTTCAAGTTTATTTTCCCGCTTTCATCAAAAATTATGCCCTCCTGTTCAAGCAATTTTTGTTGCTCAAACTCACCTCCAAAAGCAAAGGAAGAACTAATTTCTCCGTTTCTGTTGACAACTCTGTGACATGGTACTTCACCATAATATGGATTGCTATGTAATGCCCATCCGACTATTTTAGCCCATCGCGGTTTGCCCAACATTCGGGCAATTTGTCCGTATGTTGCAACTTTACCCTTGGGAATTTTTTTCACTATTTCATAAACATCTTCAAAAAACGACATTGTTGCCTCCTTTTCTACAAACAAAAAAAACCCTCTGGCTATTCTTAGACGGTGAACTTAGTTTTAAGCTGTCATAAACATTCAACAATTCCAATCCGCTTCCGATTACCATCCTTTTTAAATCTTCTATCTCATAGCATCTCTCATAATGAATTTCATCATACCTTTTGTATGAGTCTCCGTCTTTAACAAATATAGTCAAGTCAAACTCACACAGTCCTTTTTTTGCGTCAAAGCTGTTTTGCCATATATAAGTAATGTCTTCGGACACATCGTAAAATACATTGTCTTTAAATATATTTTTAAACTTGTAAGGCGTGTTTATATCAAAAATAAACAAACCTCCGGGATTTAAATAATTTTTTACAAGAGCCAAAACCTTCTTTATATCTTTTTTATAAATCAGATAGTTTATGCTGTCCATAAGGCAAACTATTGCATCCACCGTTCCATACAGTTCAAAGTCGGTCATGTCCTGATTAAGGTAAAGAATGTCCCGATCAATGGACTTGTCCTTTGCACAGCTTAGCATGTCCACTGATGAATCAATGCCAATCATATCATAGCCTCTTTTGTCCATTTCAAGACAAAAGCTGCCGGTACCGCAGCCAAGATCCAGTACCAATGAGGGCTTTATATTATTCACCTCGAAAATTTTTTCAATATAGTCTGCCCACTCTTTGTAGTTGACATCATACATCAGCTTGTCATAAACATAAGCAAAATTTGAATATATATTAACCACCCCGATTATAGCTTAAAGTACAGTATCTCTAATAAGCTCTCCATAATGTTTGCTCTATAATAATAAATTGGCTTTTAAAAACAATATACATAGAAAGCGAATTAATTATAACACACCGTACCAGTACCTGCAACGCAGTAGAATAACAAGAGTGCACTAAACAGACAAAAACGAAAGGGCATCGAACCCTTTCGATTTTTAGTCATTTCACTTCGTGAGATTCTACAAAATGTGAAGAAAAATATTCCGGAAATTTAAGTTACGCAATTCTAGAGCCTGTTAATACGGCGTGAAAAGGAGAGCATTCATTCTCACGAAGTGAGTTTTGCCCGACCCCACGAAGTATTAACAGGCTCTGTACTTATGAAACTTAAGTTATTGGAAACTTTTCTTGATTCTTATCTCATAGAGCTTATTCTTCTTTGTCTATTTCATCTTCTTTTTTGCAGCAATTAACCTTTGAAACTATTTCCGGTACCATTTCAACAAGCTTTTCAAAACTTGAAGACTTCTTTATGGGAAGCATTTCAATGTTATCACCCTTAATTACCAGCACTGCTGTAGGTGATATTTTGGCTCCCATACCCGAGCCTACACCGGTGCCTTGATCGCCTCTGGTATCGGAACCGCTTCCCCCACCTGTTCCCAGCCCAAAGCTAGTAGAAATAAACGGTATCAAAGTAGCCTCTCCGACTTTAATTGGTTCGCCTATCACTGTTTTAGAAGTAAGAAATTTCTCCAGTTTGTCAAATAATACGCTCACATTTTCATTTACATCAAATTTAGCATCAATTGCCATAGGATTTTACCTCCTTGAATTTATGGTTTTGCTTTATTCTAACAGGTCCTGAGAAATACAGCCTTAAAGCTATATAAGCTATATAAGCCGGTATTACTCTTCCCTGAATTAGGCACCTGCCTTCCAACACCTCATCATCAAACACTGTCTTAATACTAATGTTTGCTTTTTTAAGTACCTCATAGAATACATTTAAAACAGCACACATCAATCCGGTAACATAGGGATCCTCAAACCCCACTCTGCCTTCGATTATGAATTTTCTGGGCTTTATGTGCCTCAGCACCTTTTTTAGACTTATTAAGGCACATTCTATAAAATCCGGCTCAAGATATTTTTGAAAGTCTATTTTCTCTCGTTTCTTTTCTTTCCTTTTCGGCTTCTCTTTGTCACTCTTGAGCTTTTTGAATTTATCAACTTCAATTCTCTTTTTAAACCCAAACACAGTTGCGTATATTTGCATTTTTTCATTGCCGGCCAATTTAAAGTGGCCGCCTATCAAGCCTTTAAACAATATCACCCGGGCTTTTAAGAATACCTTTTCATATTTCTCTCCATGAATTTTGAACTCAATAGGCACGATCATAATAAGTGTCAGTAAAAAAATCAAAGCTATTATTACATATCCTAAAATCATTAATAATCTCATGCTTATGTCCTCTCTTGAATCAGTTTCAATCCATATTTAAGCCCACGTTTGGCTCCCTTTAAGGACACCTTTCCTATCATTGATCCTGTGGCCTTTATTCCCTTCTTGACTGCATTACTTCCGGGAATATAATTCACAAAACCCGAAGCAAGACTCATGGATTTCTTTTGCTGATAGATAAACTTCTTCATGCCGTATCTACTGCCGGTATCAAAAACATTATCCAGCACCATATTTCTAACCTGCTCCAGTTCATCGGGAACCTCCGACGGTTCATCAAGGTTTTCCAGTTCAAAATAAAGAAGCTTTAAACGGGTAAGCTCTTTTCTGCAATTTTTGCATACCTTCAGGTGCTCCTCAACAAAAATTTTTTCAAGAGGATCAATTGTTCCTTCTATATACATCTGTATCATATAACTTCCTACACTGCATTCCATACTCTACACCTCCCATACGCCTTTTTTAACAAGACTGTCCTTTAAAAGTTTTCTTCCTCTGTAAATGTATGTTTTAACAGTGCCTACAGGGCATTGCATAAGCTCGGAAATTTCATTATAGCTAAGTCCTTTGATATGCCTCAATATAACCGCCATTTTTACCTCACTCGGAAGTTCCTTGATGGATTCCTCCAAAACCTTCTTGGTATCGAGAAACATAACCTCATCTTCTGTAAGTCCGCTATCACAAACCGTATCCTCAAGAGTCGCCTTACTATCATCTATATTTGAATGAATCGATAATTCCGATGCCCTGTTTCTGTTATCCCTTTTATAATTAATGCAGGTGTTCACCGCAATCTTTTTTACCCAGGGGGATAAAGGCTTTTTTTCATCAACCTTTGCAAATCCCTTGTAAATTCTAATAAAGATCTCCTGCACCAGGTCAAGGGCATCCTGCTGTGAATAGGTGTAGCTGTAGCAAATGCTGTATATGTACTTCTCATATTTTTTAAACAGAAGCTCAAAGCCTTCCCTCTTATTCTTTTTGCATAGGTTTATTATTTTCTTATCCGGAACTTCCAACAAGTTAACCGCCCTTCATAATAACTTCAGCTGCTTTTATAAATATATACACATTTAAAACTGAAAAGTTTTGGTGATTTTAAAATTTTTAATTAAAAAAAGAAACTCCTTAAAGAGTTTCCGTATTGTTATTTTCATATAACGTGCTCCTTGCAACGAAAAGAAAGCATTACGCATGTAGTGCAGTTCATTTTTTGTGATTTATAAAAATACATACTAATGTTTAAGTCATTTATATTCTTCATTAAAAAACACTTTCTCCGGGGTATTTTAAATCCTTTCCCCTTAAGCAATCCATGATCTCCATAATCTTAATCGTATCGTAAAAGGTCTGCTTATCACTCTCGGTTTTATTCTGCCGGAGGCACTCCATGACTTCCATTGCCTCATAATTTTTTCCGTTAGATTCATAAGGAACATCAATATGTTGTTCGTCTCCATCATTAAGCTTTATAATAAGTTTTGACGGAAAATAAAAGTTCGGCACAATAATATGCCCTTTGGTACCGTACAGGGTAAAATCAACCGGTGCAGAAAAGGTGCAAGCTGAGGAAAGCAATGCCGTTTCACCTTTATCAAATTTCAAGAGATAGTGGGATTCTTCATCCACACCTGTTTTCCCTATATTCATTGAGCCTGTTATATGAACAGGATACTTTTCCAAAACCATACATGCAAAAGTTATTGGGTATATCCCCAGATCTAAAAGTGCTCCTCCTGCCAAATCAAGATTGTATAGCCTGTGCTTCGGGTCAAAGGGAACATCGATACAGAATTGCCCCTTCAGAACTTTTATCTCTCCGATCAAACCTTCTTTTATCACATCCATCAATCTTGACAGTGCCGGTGAAAATCTTGTCCACATGGCCTCCATTATAAACAGCCTCTTTGCTTTTGCTGTTTCAATAAGCTTTAAAGCCTGTTTTGCATTTAGCGCAAAGGGCTTTTCACAAAGTACATGCTTACCGTTGTTCAGGCACAGCATGACATTTTCATAGTGAAAATTATGAGTTGTCGCTACATACACCACATCTATACTTTCATTTTTCACAAAATCCTCATAGTTGTCATAGTAGTAGGGCAGATTAAACTCCTCTGCAAATTGTCTTGATTTTCCCGATTTTGAGGCCGCAGCTATCAATTTAGCACCCGGTACGGCTTTCAATGCATCCGCAAATTCCCGTGCAATGCTTCCGCAGCCCATAATTCCCCAGTTAATTGTACTTTTGCTCATAAAAATCCCACACCAATACGATAATATTTTTACTTCTTTCTATGAGTATATTACTACATTTCATAATGCTAAACCATATTAAACTAGCTTAAGAATCGGGTTAAGAAAAAGGGTTAAGAAACTGAGTTCTGAAAACGGGTTTAGAAAAAGAGTTCAGAAAATATTCCAGAAACTTAAGTTTCGCAGTCTAGAGCCTGTAAATACTCCTCTGGGTAGAGCAAAACTCGCTTCGCTCAAACAATGCTCTCCCTTTCCTCGTCGTATTAACAGGCTCTACGTCTGGCTTCACAATGTTTCTTCCATATTTTCCGAACCCGTTTTCTTTCCTTTGTTTATGCCCGCATCTAAAGCAAAAACTTAAAAATCTATGCATTCACGTATGCAGAAAGAAAATATCCGGAACTCCCCACCGAATATCCGGATATTTCCCTTTCCCCATTATGATTTTATGTCAACATTATCAAAAGAGCTTATACAATATCCTACAACACTATTGCGATGTACTTCATATGTCACAGGTTTTGCCCCGCAACATTATCCTGCTTTTCCATCTGCATCAACTTCTTCCTTTTGGTTATAAGACCTCCGATGCGTCCCGTTTCTTTGGCGGTCAAGCTCTTCCAGCCGTATTTCTTTACCTTCTCAAACAATCCAAGCTCAGCAATTATCTCATTCTTAATTTTTTCATCTAAGTTTTCCATATCGCACCACCTCCTGTGGTTATTATGTACCAAACCACATAGGGGTATACATATTTTTAGAAAAATTGTTATAGTTAGTTTAGTTTTCTCCCAATTCTTCCTTTATTACCTCTATTGCCTTCTTAAGCTGCAAATCGTCTTCCCGCGGCACCTGAGATGCAGGATAATATTTATACTTTTCATCCAGTTCCACTACAATATCGGGTTCAATTCCTTTCTCATGTATGCATACTCCCGATGGAGTAAAATATCTTGCTATAGTCACCTTTAAGCCCGATCCGTCCTCAAGATTCACTACCGCCTGAACCAAACCTTTTCCAAAGGTCCTTGTACCTATTATTTTTCCTTTTCCGTAATCCTTAACTGCACCGGACAGAATCTCTGATGCGCTGGCACTGTTTCCGTTAACCAAAACAGTAAGAGGTATATTCAGTTCGGTTGAATCGGATTTCTTCTCAGATCTGTTACCCAAACGGTCTTCCGTATATACAATCAAACCTTCCGGCAGCAGTCTGTCTGCAATAGCGGAAACTTGGTCATAATCACCGCCAGGGTTGTCTCTCAAATCAATTATCAATCCTTTAATTCCCTGATCGAGAAGCTTGTTTAAGTGAGTTCCGAAATCCTTTGCAATATCGTTGTCAAACATTATTAACCTGATATAGCCTATGTTTCCTTCCAGCACTTCACTGTTTATATTTACGATTTTAATTTCCTTTCTGATAACATCAAAATCCAGATATGTTCCCTCGGAAGGTCTGAATACCGTAATTTTGACTTTTGTATTTTCCTCTCCCTTTATCATGCTTACAATTAATTTGTCATCCCTTATTGTCGTTACATCTTTATCGTCAACCTTAACTATCTTATCTCCCGGCAATATACCTACTTCCTTTGCAGGAGAACCCTCGAAAGCCTCAACAACCGTAAGTATTCCGTCATTGTCCATGTTTATCGACACACCGATTCCCACATAGCTGCCCTGGGTCTTTTCGTTAAATTCCTTCATTTGATCCTTTGTAAAATAAACGGTGTAAGGGTCTTCCAAAGAATTGGCCATTCCGGAAATAGCTCCTTCGAGCATTTGATTCTGATCAACGTTTTTATAAAAATAAGTGTCCAAAAGGTTTTTTACCTCATTGAATTTATTTATATTTACAGAATCTACATCGTCTTTGTCAAAGGTTATTGCATAATCAGGGTTAAATTTTTTTGAATCTTTATATTTTTCAGCATCCTTCTCGGACAATACAATATAATGCGGATTTTTATAATGCCAAACCAAAAATCCAAATGCAGTTGTTGTCGAAGTGAGCAACATTACCAACAATATAGGTAAAACTTTACCGGTAATAACATTTTTATTCAATTCGAGACACTCCCCTTGCTATAGTTTGTTGAACCAGACTAATATCCGACCGAACGCATATCGCCTCAGAGTACCATACTATTCTATAAGGAATCTATAGTACTGAGAAAGGTTTTATGCTTAATTAGGTTTGTCTTACCGTTAACCTAAATTTTAACTTGCATTTATTATATCATATGCTTGCACATTTAATAATATTTTTATCCCTTTCGCTTTTTCATAATTTCACTTTTTAAATTCCACCAACAATTAAGCCCGTACCATAAAATGTACGAGCTTTTATTTTCGGTATGGTATCAAAATCAATTCATTTTCTTTTGCTGTCCCTATGGCTTTACATAATCCAGAGGATTAACCGGTGTACCGTTTTTTCTAACCTCAAAATGTAAATGAGGTCCTGTAGAAAGTCCTGTGCTTCCTACCTTTGCAATTGTATCACCGGCATTAACCGAATCTCCCACTTTCACAAGAAGCTTGCTGCAGTGAGCATATAGGGTAGAAATTCCTCCACCATGGTCTACTATCACAGTGTTGCCGTAGCCGCTCTGCCATCCCGCCACTATTACTACTCCCTTGTTGGCGGCAATTATCGAAGCACCGCTGCCCGCTGAAATATCTATACCGTTATGCATTTTATAAACTTTAAGTATCGGATGAAGTCTGTTTCCAAAGTAGGATGATATTTTCGTGCAGCTCGGAGTAGGCCAGAGCATGCTTCCTCCTGCGTAACTTCCACTTCGCTGGAGGCTTTTTATTTGATTAGCCAGTTCATTGGACTTTCTTAACAGCTCATCCTCCTGCTGCTCAAGCTTCTTTAGCTGAGAACTTATATTGCTGATTTCTTTATCGAGACCGGATCTTGTTGCCTTTATTTCATTTAATTTGTTTAATGATTCCGTCGCACTTTGCTTAATTGAATCTCTTTTCTCTACTGCAAGCTGTTTTTTAAATTCTACATCTGCCTTTGCTGCCTTTAAACTCTCAATAAGCTCCTTATCTTTCTTACTAACCGCAGAAACAATTTCAAGCCTATTCCAAAAATCAACAATGCTTTCCGACTCAGACAACGATTCAATAACCGAAACATTTGCGTTTTGATACATTACTTTTAGTCTGACTTTGAAAAGCTCCATCTGTTGATTGTATTTCTCTTCGCTTTCCTTTATCGCCTGGTCGATCAATTCAATATCTTTATTCATTTCATCGACTTGCTGCATCAAAGAATTATATTCTTCAGTCTTTTTCTTTTCTTGCGACTCCAGATATTCTTTTTCGCTTTTAATAGAGTTTAATTTATTCTTTTGTTCCTTCTTTTGCTTTGATATATCGTTTATCTTGCTATCAACCGTTTTTTTCTGCTTCTGAGCGTCAGAAATGGTATCTCCCAAAACAGGAATCATTACCGTAGATAAAACCAAGGTAAAAATTGTAATTAACAATACTGCTTTTTTCACTTTTATAACCCCCTTGACCCTGCCAGAATCTTGTCTTTTGTTAACTTTATCTTTATACTCTTAAGTATTTACGTATTGATATAATACTGCCTGATGCCCCTACCAATGATCCTAAAAGGCAGGACACCATAATTAATTGAAAAGCCACGTCTTTCATTCCAACAAGCTTTACCATTATAAAATCATTCTGTACCCAACCGCCTCCTAATTTATAGATGATAAACAAAGCGAGAAAGCTTACGAATGCTCCTATTAATCCAATAATTATGCCTTCAACAATAAACGGTAACCGAATAAACCAATCTGTGGCACCGATATACTTCATTATGCTGATTTCTTTACGCCGGGCAAACACAGTCAATTTAATAGTGTTGGCTATAATAAACACAGCTATCACCACTAGGATTGCTATTAATAATGAACTGCCTATCTGTAAACCTCGAAGTATTCTGTTAATATAATCAATAGCCTTCTTAGAATATCTTACGCTGTCAACACCCGGATAATTCTTATATTTTTCCACAACCTCACCATAATCTGCCGAATTATTAAGTTTAATAATAAAAGAAACCGGCATAAAGCTCTCGTCAAGCCCTTCTAAAACATCCTTATCGTCCCCGAGCATTTCCTTGGCTTTTTCAAATGCCTGCTTTTTATCCACTTTTTCATATTCCTTTATCCTTTTATCACGGCCTATTGTCCATTCAAGCATTCCCAACTGGTGACCGTCCATTTCAGGATTGCAAAATATCTGCATTTCGGGCTGGTCCTTTAAAAACTGGGTATTATACTTTATATTAACCGTGATAATCCAGAAAAAACCCAGAATTACCAAGGATGCCGCGACAATGCCCATTGAAGCAAGGGACATAAGTACATTTCTATATGTATTGACGAAACCTTCTTTAACAACAAATTTTGCTGTCCTTAACTTCATTTTCGTACTGTCCTTTCTCCTGATCTCTAATAATTTCGCCTCTCTCTATGGCAATAACATGCTTTTGCATTTTATCCACAATGCTCTTTTCATGCGTGGCAACAATAACAGTAGTGCCCCTCATATTGACTTCCTGTATCAATTTCATTATTTCCCATGAAGTTTCGGGATCAAGATTTCCTGTAGGTTCATCAGCAATGATAAGAGAAGGATTGTTTACCAACGCACGAGCAATAGCAACCCTCTGCTGTTCTCCCCCAGAGAGTTGATTGGGATAGGCATTTGCTTTTCTGCTCAGCCCCACCAAGGCCAAGGCCATTGGAACCTGTCTTCTGATCTCTTTTGGAAGTGCTTCTGTTATTTGCATGGCAAATTCTACATTTTCATAAACCGTTTTATTGGGAAGCAGCCTGAAATCCTGAAATACAACTCCCAAGCTTCTTCTAAAGCAGGGAATTTCCTTTCTTTTTAACACAGAAAGGTCATAACCGTTTACAAAAACGGAACCTTCCGTGGGCTCTTCCTCCTTTAAAATTAGCTTTAAAATCGTAGATTTGCCGGAACCGCTGGGTCCCACTAAAAAAGTAAAGTCACCTTTTTTTATATTAAAACTGACATTATTTAACGCTACTGTTCCATTTGAATACTTCTTAACTACCGTTTTAAACTCTACCACAATAACATCTCCTAATAGAAATACCTTTTGATTTAACACGGTACTTTTATTTTATCTTTCGTGCAATATTTTATCGCAAATATTACCTTTTTGCAAATATATAAACAGAAATTGCTCCAAGCCGTCATACAAGGTCCCGGTTGCTGTCGAGATATTTCTTAACAAGTATTGCAACCTTAAATATTATTGCATCATCAAACTGTCTCAAATCAAGGCCTGTAACCTTCTGAATCTTATCCAACCTATACACCAGTGTATTTCTGTGGACAAAAAGCTGTCGGGAAGTTTCACTTACATTTAGGTTATTTTCAAAAAACTTAACTATTGTGTTCATAGTTTCAGCATCTAAAGCTTCAAAAGCTCCATCCTTAAACACTTCATTCAAAAACAATCTGCAAAGCGTAGGCGGAAGCTGATATATCAATCTGCCAATACCAAGTTTGTTGTAATCTATTATATTCTTTTCGTTTTCAAAAATTTCCCCAATTAATAAAGCTGTCTGTGCTTCCTTGAAAGAACGTCCTATATCCTTGATATTGTCAACTACAGTTCCAATTCCGATCTTAGACTTTATCATGCCCTCGGTGGATAAATTATCCAAAATAATCTTTGCATTTTTATTTACTTCCTTATAATCATAGTTGGAATTGAGTTCTTTTATAAGAACCGTCGTTTCATCGTCCAAAATTACAACAAAGTCCTTAGTCTTTCTTGGAAAAAGACCTTCAATTATCTCGTGGGCATAAATATCCTTTGCGGATTCCGTCTTTATCAAATATACCACTCTAAATACGTTATTTGCTATATGCAGTTCTTTAGCCCTTAATGTGATATCTCCGGGCAGAATATTATCCAGTATGACACTCTTAATAAAGTTAATCTTATCATACTTTTCGTCATAATACGCTTTAATGTTTATAATATTAATAGAAATGAGCTTCAGGTATTTACTGTTATTAGAATCGTCCGAATCAATATAGGCAATATATTCCATCTTGTTTCTTATATATATTTTTTGAAAGGATTGTCCTCCAACCACCACAAAAGAATCTTCCGTCTTCATTACTTCATCGATCAACGGATTGACATTTCCAACTCTTTCCTCATTTGAGCACGCCAAAACAAGACCGTTTTCATCGATAATGCCAATCTCCGAATCAATGGTGTCCCTAACTTGGTTTATAAGATTTTGATAAAGTTTTACCGACATGCAACCATCCCCCGCCAAACAACATAATAATTATTCTCTACCGCTGCTATTTTTCATAATCTATTCAAGGGGCATTCAACTGCAACCGAATCTGCAAACTAACTGTTTTAATTGCCTTATCTTATTTTATTATACACCAAAAAGTAAAAAGCTCAAGGAAGAACTTGCTTCACAAAGCTTCTTCCAATATTTTCTTCGCGCTAATATTATACACTTTGCACAAATATACATCCTGCCCATGCCGGACACATCACAAAGGGGAAAGAACAGTTATTCTTTCCCCTTTGCCATATTAAAAATTTACATTTAGTTCATTATAGTCTTTTCGGTTTCTTTATCAAAGATGTGAATCTTGTTTGTATCAAGAGCAAGCTTGATTACATCTCCGGCTCTTGCCTTAGTTCTCGGGTTAACTCTTGCTGTAAAATCAACATCTCCTACTACTGTATATAATAAGGTTTCTGAACCCAGCATTTCAACAACCTCAACCTTCGCACTTACCACACTGTCTGCCATGGATTCAAGATAAATAGCCTCGTCATGAATATCTTCCGGACGAATACCTATTACCACTTCTCTTCCTACATATTCGCTTCCCTCAAGCTTCTTAGCTTTTCCTTCCGGAAGCTTAATGTCTTCCTTACCGAAGAGTAAGTGAATTTCTTCCCCACGTTTTTCAACTCTTGCATTTACAAAGTTCATCTGCGGGCTTCCGATAAATCCGGCAACGAACATGTTTACAGGTCTTTCATAAAGGTTAGTTGGGGTATCCACCTGCTGAATATATCCATCCTTCATTACCACGATTCTTGTACCCATGGTCAACGCTTCTGTCTGGTCATGGGTAACGTAGATGAAGGTTGTCTGGAGTCTCTGATGCAGTTTGCTGATCTCAGTTCTCATCTGAACCCTAAGTTTTGCATCAAGGTTTGAAAGCGGCTCATCCATCAAGAATACCTTCGGGTCACGAACGATAGCACGACCTAAAGCAACCCTCTGTCTCTGTCCACCGGACAATGCCTTCGGTCTTCTTTCCAGCAAATGCTCTATATCAAGTATTTTTGCTGCTTCCAAAACTCTTCTCTTTATTTCATCCTTAGGCATTTTTCTGAGTTTCAAACCAAATGCCATGTTGTCAAAAACAGACATATGAGGATACAAAGCGTAGTTCTGGAAAACCATTGCTATATCCCTGTCCTTCGGTGCAACGTCGTTTACCAGTTTGTCTCCTATATACAATTCTCCTTCGCTAATCTCTTCCAATCCTGCGACCATTCTCAGTGTAGTAGTTTTTCCACATCCAGATGGTCCAACCAAGATTATAAATTCCCTATCCTCAATATCCAAATTAAAATCATTAACTGCAGTTACCCCACCTGGATACCTCTTATAGATTCCTTTTAGCTTAACGCTTGCCATTTTTTCCCCTCCCAATTTTTTTACGAACACTAGTTATAACATAACTAATATAACATTTAAGCCAACCCTCAACTAGTATATTTTTTAACAAAAAAAAATGCTGTATTTAGTAACTTTGCATAAAGGTAAACAATCATAATGCCTTAAATAAGCACTTTACAGGCAATTGTACAAATTGCCGGGGCCCAGAAGCAAGTTGAAACATTTTTTCACTCATCTCTTAATGTTAAGAAAAATGTGAAAGAAACATTGTGCAGCAATTCATAGAGCCTGTTTATACGACGCGGTCAGGGAGAGCATTGTTTGAGCGCAGCGAGTTT
>Ga0134092_1000027_pt1 | contig 124599 bp, 94 predicted proteins | sample 3_6taG_FD_94454 | JGI IMG/M metagenome (GOLD analysis project Ga0134092, IMG submission 94454) | Switchgrass degrading microbial communities from high solid loading bioreactors in New Hampshire, USA - 3_6_20_6_A3 metaG | ecosystem: Engineered > Bioreactor > Semi-continuous > Anaerobic >... | reverse complement strand
TGGGAAGTTTGTAGAACTCCCTGCCCAGCCATTTGGGATACGAAGGTGAATATCTCCTGTTAAGCAGGAAAGTGAGTTTCATAATTCTATATAACGTTGCATTCAGGCAATTTCTTGCTGACAGGAAGTCATTCCTTGCATCACACATCCCTATCAAATCTATATCCCAATTAATTGACTGCCACATATATGCAAGCCTGTATTTCCATACATCCGGTGGATAGTACTTCTTGTAGAACTCCCGTAAAGCTGTTAATTCGCCAGGCCCATCGAAAAATACTTCACCACCGGTCAGTTCCAGCAGCCTGTGTTCAGGTATGCTCAACCAATCTATGTCACTATCAGGAATGATAACGTCCAGGTTATCCTGAAAGTACCTGCTGCAGGTTGTAATATCTATATTCACATTTCCGGAACCTGTATCAGATAAAACCCGCGTGTATGCTTCCCTGCATAAGACATATCGCGTCGGATAACCCATGAAGTGTGAGGGAATTTCTGAATTTAACACATCGTAAAGTATACCACAATAATCAGCCAAGGAGTCAGAAAGCAAAATAATACAACGGGGCCCCCATTCATGATCCCTTGATAATTCATCGTCATTGCCTAATACATCAGAACCCCAGCCAATTAGAGCTGCAGCATGATTATCGGCGATTTGCGGCAGGCTTTTTTTGATTATAGGTTTAATAACTTCATTATAATATGCCCTTGATAAATCCAAACCTTTCATACTTTCCTCCGAATTGAATGTTGACCATATTATACCACTGGATAATTGAACATGTAAATATTGACAGGTAAAGTGTATTAGTGCTATAATACACTATATATCATATAAGCATTGATTTTGGGCTATTTTCATCATTAGTAAGTACATACAATATAATACAGTTTACATAATGTAATATACCTATACGCATGACATAACCAAAACCTTATTACTCGGAATAGCCCTAATTGGATGTATTACACTGTTTGCAAAATAATTTGTAGTATAGAAATAACGCAGTATCAGTTCACTGGTAAGGTTGGTGAAAATTGTGCTGGATTTCAGGGATATTAAGCTGAATAATCGAATACCCGTATATATACAAATAGCCCATTATGTAAAACAACAGATATTATTGGGAAAAGCAGTTTCCGGAGATGAACTTCCCTCAAGGCGTGAAATTGCAGCACAGCTAAACATCAACCCCAATACCGCACAAAAAGCTTTCAAGCTAATGGAAGAAGAAGGATATGTGATTACAAACGGAAATCTGGGCAGCGTAATATACGTGGACGATAACATCTACTCCAAAATAAAAGCGGAATTAACATACGAAATGGCTAAGGACTTTATCCGTTCAGCCAAAGAAGTGAATCTTTCGTTTAAGGATGTAATAGACCTGATAAGCAAATACTGGGACGAATCAAATGATAACAGCAGCTAAATCATACAGTTTGAACAACGGTATAGGATGTGGAATAGGATGAATGGCATGGAAATAAACAAGGGGGGGTATATTATTGATGTCAAAACTATATAAATTGTTAAATTACGAGGTTTCACAGCATATCTCAAAAGTACTGGTAATATGTGCATGTACGGTAGTATCTCCCTTAATACTTTTAAACCGGGCAGTGGACTATACAAATTATTACAAGCGCATTGAAACCATTTATGAATCTTCCGGATGCATTATTGCATTTGCCGTTTTCTTTGCAGCGATATGCGGAATTTGCGTCCAAAGCTTTTACTCAAACTATTTTGGCAGTAAGAGCATTTACACCCTGACTACCATTCCTATGAAACGCGAAGCGGTTTACTTCAGCAAGCTTATCTCCTTCTTTATATATTTTCTGATGCTTCTCGCTGCCCAATTAATCAGCGTTTTTATCGCCCATGGCATGATAGCTTCCCAGATTGCCAAATGGGAAGGCGGAAAGTATCTCATGAACAACAGCCTGTTTCTCGCTTTCATTCGTTCGGGTTTTCTTCGGATATTGCTGCCCCTGGGGCCGGAAGGCATCATTTCCACCGTCAGCATATTCGCAGCCATTGTCTGTAGCATATACTACGCTATGCTGTGCGAAAGAAGCAAGAGATACTGGGGATTCCTCCCAATTGCCGCCGTTATATATATACTGGCAAGAGTAATAACCTATCGCCTTAATCAGAACGAATCTTACCCAAAATATATTAACCTTAATGTTTTCAGCCTTATACTGATATGCTTTTGCTGCTTTTTTATATGGCACGGCATCAGGTTATATAAAAGGGGTGCGATAACATGAAAGTATCCCCGGAAAGAAAAAAGCATATAGCATTGCATCCCTGTCAGGAAAGAATACTTTTTACCCGGAGGACATATATGGCAGGCGCAATCAACTATACGATGTGGTAATAAGTGGGATTTTGCAGGGCAGGTATCATATACCATTTGGGTGGTAGCCCGGTCTATGATTATTACAAGAGAAGGCTCTTTACTGATATAGAAATAAATGACATACAGGATTTGCAAGATGCCGAATGAAATAAATTATGATAAAAGTTTATGAAGTTTATGAGCGATAACAAAGGGTGAAGAAAGGAGTTGTAAGATTTAATGAAAGAAGTTATAAACGGAATAACAAACAGAAAAGCCGAAAATATAATAAAAAAATTGAAAATGCACAGGCATGCCATAGCTCTGGGCCTTTCCGTTATTATTATAGCCTGGTCATTTGCCTATATTTTTTCCCTTCGGAATAACAGCACTATTTACCTGCAGGACCTGGAAGGCGACAGGAACGTTCTTTCCGACCTGGTGATAACAGGCTACCTGCAGGACGGATACCATGGCCTGAAATTTCTGTTAGACAATGGAAACATAACACAAAAATTTATATATTACGAAGGGGAAAAGGATATGCATATGCCGACCCCAATATATGTAAATTCTGCTCCGGACGACGAAATTTTGTACGGTTGTACCTATTTATACAAAATAGCGGATGATGCAAATAAGCGGTACGAATACTCCGAAAATATAACCCGGATATCGGTTGACAAGGGATCTTCATTAGATGCTACCGAAAAAATCACCAAAATTTATGTTGATAAAATTGATGTTTACATGAATATAAATAAATACTGGCTGCCCGGTATACGGAAAAAAGAATTATTACCGGATAAAAACCGGTTGGAGTTTAAAACGGGAGTATCACTAGTAAGGGAGAGTATGGATTTTGAGTTTGAAAGCAAAAGAACAATTTATTCTGGCGGAGGAACTTCGGAGCAACCCGTTTCCTTCAAAAGCTATTATTTAATAAACGCCCGTTATGAAGGATTTCCTGTTGCAACACTTAACGGCAAGCAATATTTTACGGTCATTAACCAGGGAAACAGGCAAACAGGGGAAAACGGCATCTACGTTGCAGTTGAATATGTGGATTACATAGATATTTTAACGGGACGTAACTATGGCAAAGTTGAAAAACTGGTCAGCTTTGACCTTGAAAAGGAAAACATAAATATACTTGGGCTTCACGCCGTGGAAGATAACCTTGTGGCAGTAATGCTGGTTGATAATCTTTTAACTTTCAGGGCATACGACCCCAAAGACGGGAAACTGCTTGCAGAACTTACCGTCCCGGAGTTTGAAGTATCCGGCTCCGGGGTTGTGGCCGATACTGACAGCTGGATTCGATACACCCCATATATCCACGGGAATACACTGAGTTTGAATATAACCAAGATGAACCGGGAAAATTATCAGAATGGTATAGTTATTTATCCAAGTTATATTAATATCGTATCAGTAAAAATCTCCCCGGAAAACACTACATCCGGCAACGTAAAAATAGACTTGCTCCATTTCGTCAAGGATTTTGAGCTAAAAAACCTGGCCGTTGCCAATGTACCTGCCGTGGTTCCGGTTAACAATAAGCTTGTGGTATTTGCCGTTTCAAGAAGCAAACAGGCAAATGAAGTGTCCTCAGCAAATCCGGCAAAAATATCGACGGTTAACGAATTTTTATATCCCCTACATTTTAACCTTCTCGTTTTTGACGGGGCCCAAAATTCAAGCAGGCTTCTTTACTCCGGGGAAATAGTGACTGATGCGGATGAAGACGTCAAGGCATACAGGCATACCTTTGGAAATTATTATTTAAATGATGATTCATACCAATCATCCGTACTGTATTCAGCTTTTGATTACTATGAAAACAGAAACGTCGGACTTATTACAATAAAGAAAAAAGGGTGATCTCCTATGATTGAATTAAAAAACGTAAAAAAATATTATGGAATGAAGAGCGTTGGACTATATGACGAAAATTTGGTTATAAATGACGGTGAAATAGTGGGCATTCTCGGGAAAAACGGCTCAGGCAAAACCACCATGCTGAAAGCCATAATGGGACTTTGCGAGCTGCAGGCCGGAGAAATACTTGTTGACGGGAAACCTGTTTCCGAGCAATATGACAAGATGTCCTTTATAACCGAGGAAGGTAGTTTCTTTCCGAACATGACTCCCTATGAATATGGCCTTTTTTTGGCCGACTTTATCCCCGGCTTTAACATGGAAAGATATAAAACTCTTCTGAAATTCTTTGAAATTGAAGCCCATGAGAAAATCAAAACTTTTTCTGCCGGTCAGAAATCTAAGCTTGAAATATCCGCCGGCTTTTCAAAGGGCGCAAAGTACATACTCATGGATGAGCCCTTTATGGGCAAGGACATGTTCACAAGGCGGGATTTTCTAAAGCTCATGGTATCCAGCCTTAAAAGCGGGGAAACCATCCTGATAGCAACCCATTTGATTGACGAAATCGAGAATGTCCTGGACAGGGCGGTTATTCTGCTATACGGCCGAATCAAGGCTGATTTTTATATCGACGATATAAGAGAAAAAGGCAAAACCCTTGCCGAGGTTATGGCTGAAGTGGTGGAGTACGAAGAAAACAGGTACAAAAAATTATTTTAGTGGTTATTTATACGGTACTTATTTAAGTATTATTTATCTAGTATTATTTATATAGTATTTTTATAGTTATTTATATGGCTATTTATATATCCTATTTATAAATATCTATATTTATATGAATTATAGATATTTATTATATCTGTGTTATTTTTATGTCCCCCTGGATTCCGAGTCAATAATTTCAAATATTGGAACATATAAAACAGAAACACTGTCTAATTAAACAGGTAACTATGAAAAGTATTGAAAAGCTTTGAAAACAGATATATAAAAATATTGAAAAGCTTTGAAAAGAGGTATATTATGAGTGAAAAAAATTTATTCAATTTGAAAAACGGTTCCAATAACAAAAAGCCGGTTACAGTCATCACCATTGTAACCGCTGTTTCAATATTTCTGATAGCATTGTTATCAGTGGCAACTATAAATATCATACATAAAAACGGTTCTTCGTGGCACGGACAGGAAGGCTCTTTTGCCGGCAGTAATAGTGGTGTTTCCGGCTTAAAAATTGAGGGAGCTATAGATATTATCCCCATATCCTCTGACAGTACAGGAGTTGATGTAAATTCAGGCTTTAAAATCCTGCTTGAAAACAAGCAGCCCAAGTCGCTCCTGGAGAAAGCACTGACCATATCTCCCGAACAGCCCTATGAAATTAAGGAAGTTTCGGACAGGGAATTTATCATAAGCTTTAGTGATGCCCTAAAACCCAATACAATATATAAAATCAGCCTGGCTTCCGATCCGAATTATTCATGGGCGTTTCAGACAAAGAAATCCTTCGGCCTCGTCAGTACACTGCCGCGCAACAAAAGTTCGTCAGTACCTGTCGATTCAGGCATAGAGCTGACCTTCACCCATGAAGGCGTTGAAAATATCAGCCAATATTTTGAAATCTCTCCAAAAGTCAGCGGAACATTTCTTCAATACCGCAAGACAGTGGTTTTCCTGCCGGATAAGCTGGATTACGGCACCGTATATACCGTCACTGTGAAAAAAGGGCTTAAACTAAAAGACAGTGATCAAGCCCTCGAAGAAGATTATACTTTTACATTTGAGACCCAAAAATCACCTGAACAAAGATATGAAGAATTTTTCAGCTTTTCAGATTTAATTTACAACTTTACGCCCGATGTTGAACCAATACTGCAGGTATATGCGGGTTCAAGTTTAGAAAACCGGGACCTCCTGGTTGAAATATATAAATATTCAGACACTGATGATTTGCTGGAAAATCTCAGGCAAATCGACTATATTGCCTATCAAACCTATGGCAGGGACATAAGTTCCGGGTTTTCAACCGCCAAGCTCCAGAAGGTAAGGGAATTCGAAACCAGGCTTATAAAAAACAACAGGAACTACCTGTACAATAACTGCCTGGTCTTCCCTTCTCCCCTTCCGGAAGGCCACTACCTGGTTAATGTAAAAACTCAAAACAAAACATATCAAACCCATATCCAGGTAAATGATATGGCAGTGTACGTAATGGCAGGAACAGGCGGCGGCCTTGCGTGGGTTAACAGTTCAAGCACCGGCAAACCTGTTGAAGGAGCCTTTGTCTCCTTTGTGTCACCGGTATCATCCCCGAAGCAAGGGCCTAAATCGGTAAAAACCGACAAGGATGGCATTGCAGTAATACCGGAAGAAACATTCAATGAATTATACAACCTGACGGATCCCAATGAAAGAGGAAACCAGATGCTGTTCGTAAAGATATCAAACGGCAGTAACCCTGATTTCCTTGCACCCATATCGTATAACACACGGCAATACGGAGACAATATTGATTCCGTTAGCCAAAGCGCGCAAAAATACTGGTCATACCTATATACTGACCGGGACTTGTACCTTCCGGAGGATGCGATACAAATTTGGGGATTGGTAAAACCGAGAGACGGGAGTTCCCTCTCCCCTTCTAAGGCCACTTTATCGTTACATCGCTCAGAATATGCAATATACAGGACAGATTATGATTATGAGCAAAATTCATCCTTATCCGAGATTTTAAGCAAGGAAGTAAAAATATCCGAGAATGGTACTTTCATATGTACCATGGAACTTCCCTACCTTAATGCAGGCAATTATTTCATCCGGTTAACCCTGGGAGATGAAATTATCGTAGAAAAATATTTTAACGTAAGGCAATACACCAAGCCTGTCTATAAAATTGATATCACTACTGACAAAAAGGTGATGTTCGAGTGGGAAAAGCTTAATGCGGATATTCAAGCAAGCTTTTTTGAAGGCTCTCCCGTATCAGGCATGGACTTAAAATACTCCTACTACGGTTCATGGACTAACCGCAGGGAGGGAAGCATAAGCTGCGACGAAAACGGCATGGCAAGCCTGGACATAACCCCTTCAATTGATACTGTTTCATGGCGTCCTGCTGTATTTAACATCCATGTCAGCAACGCAAATGCGGAAGAAACTGAAATTTCATCTTCAAGCCAGGTATATGTATTCCCCCGGGATACGATGATAGAAGTTAATGCCTCTTCCCGGAACAGTTCCGGCCTGATAGAAATAAAAACAAGCCATATAGACATTGAGAAACTCAGGACACAGCCGGAACTCTGGCATGATGAGGATATGTACCGGGGAACCACCACCGACATCCCCCTGAAAATACGAATTTACAGGCAACACTGGGAACGTGAGGAAATAGGCCAGTACTATGATTTTATTAGCAAAAAGGTTGAAAAGGAATACCGATACTATGAAGTTAAAAAACTTGTGGAAGAACTTAGCATCAGGACGAAAAACGGAGAATACTCTTATGAATTCCCCTTTGATACAAGCGGAAATTATAACTACTATATAGAGGTTGAAGGTGCCGATTCAAGGCGAAAACCCATCCTGGAAAAAGCATATTTATACAGATATGCCTACCCACAATACGAAGGCGCCGACAGATATACCCTTGATATTAAAAACGCTGAAAGTTACGATGGGAAATTCAAACTGGGAGACACAGTAAACCTGGTTGTCAAAAAGAATAACCTTGAATTGCCTGCCATGCCCGGCAACCGTTTCCTGTATGTGGTCCTCAAAAACGGGATGCTTTCGTATTCTGTTACGGATGAACCCGATTTTGGCCTTGATTTTACAAAAGAATATATTCCCAATATCTATGTAAAAGGGGTGTATTTTGACGGAAAAAACATATTTAATGCCGGTCAGGAGCAGATTTGCTATGATTACAAGGAGAAGGAACTGAAGATTGACATCAAAACCGATAAGCAGGAATACCGGCCCGGCGACACCGTTCAACTGGAAATCGAAGTGAAAGACGCCCAGGGAAATCCTTGCATCAGCGAAGTGAACATAAGTGTTGTGGATGAAGCCTTCTTTGCCATTCAGGACCAAAGGGTTGATACCCTTTCTTTCCTGTACCAGTACTGCTTTCCCACAGGTATTCTTGCGGAATATGTTTCATATAGGCCAATAAATACCGATTATTTCGGTGCTCCGGAAATGGGAGGGGAAGGCGACACCCAGTGGATCAGGTCGGTGTTTAAGGATACCGCATTTTTCGATACCATCAAGACGGACAGCAACGGCAAATGTAAAGTAAGTTTTAAACTTCCTGACAACCTTACATCATGGAGAATTACTTATCAGGGAATCTCATTCCAGCATTCCGGAACAGAAAAAATCAACCATACCGGAACCTCCCAGGACACGGGAACCGGCAGCCGGGATTCGGGAACGGATAACGTGCCTAAAGCCGGAAGCGGTAAAATTAACATCCCTGTAAAATTACCTTTCTTTGTAGATGTGGTATTTAATTCGGTCTTCATAGACGGGGATACTGTTGCCATATCGGCCAGGAGTTTCTGTACCATGCTTGAAAGCGGCAAAAGGGTGGAATATACGGTTACACTTCAAAAACTGGCTGACGATAGCGGGGATGAGAGCAATCAAAAAGATGAAAACAATCATAAATATGTATATGAAAAAACATATCATGCAGAAGGTATAGGTAATAATTTAACAAACATAGAGCTGGGAAAGCTTGAAGAAGGCAATTATTCAGTTACAGTCAGCGCAAAGCAGGGTGAATACCATGATGCGGTAAAAAGGGATTTCAGGGTAGTTAAAAGCCTCCTTGAATCGACCAAACTGGAGCATTACAGGCTTACAGAAGCTTTAAAGCCCGCCGGAGGCAATTCTCTTACCACCCTCTCCTTCTATAATGCAGGAAGCTCAACCCATTATAACACGTTGCTTTCACTGCTGTATAGCCGGGGAGACCGCATTGACCGGAAACTGTCAGTGAAAATCGCCGCTGAACTGTTTAATATATTTTACGGGAAAGGTCATGAAAGCAAGTGGCTGGAAATCCCAGGAGATGACTTGCTGAAATCATACCAGCAGGATGACGGGGGCATTGCCCTGCTTCCCTATGACAGCAGTAACCCTGAAATAACTGCAAAAATAGCGTCTTTAATGAATTCCCTGTCAACAGCTTTATCCTCGTCCGGTAAAAATTCATCCGATGAGGATCACCCATATAGCAATGATTATGTTTATGATTTATTTGATAGGGCCGCCATGAAGTGGTATTTTTATAAAACCCTTGAAAGCAGAAATGCCACAAAAGAGAGTATTGCAGCTTCACTATGGGGGCTTGCGGCACTGAACGAGCCTGTCTTAATCGATATTCAGAAAATTTTAAAAACCAATCAAATTCCGGGCATGCAGAATGAAAATAACGGTAATAACGGGAATATCGGTACTAAAGAAAAGCTATACCTTGGTATAGCCCTCGCAGACCTTGGCAGTATTAATGAAGCACGGGCCGTTTATACCGAAATCATAAATCAGTATGTGGTATCAAATGCAGAATACGCATATATTGACTCCGGGTCAGAAAGGGACGATACCATCGAGCTTACTTCCCTCTGTTTTGTTCTGGGGGCCAAGATCAATGCGCCTGAAAGCGAGAAATTATTTAAATATGTACAGGATAATTCTACAAAATATAATCTAAACAATATTGAAAAGCTGATATTCATTACCCACATGACTCCCGACCCAAGCGGAACCGGCAGCTTTACGGTGGAAGTGAACGGCCGGAAAGAAAACGTGTCCCTTGATAAAAACAAGGTATTCAGGCTTGTGCTTACACCAGAAGCCCTGCAGAATATCAAGTTTTCAAATATAAAAGGTGACGTTGCCGTAACTTCAAGCTATACAGCCTCGATAACCAACTTCTCGGAAGATACAAATAAACTGGTAAGAATAAAAAGAACATACAGTGTCGTCAACCCGGCACTGTCAGATTCCAACCGGTGGCAATTACAGGGTTCTGACCCTCTACAGCAATTTGTTTTTAGGCAGTCCCAGCTTGTTAAAATAACCCTTGAGCCTGAATTTGCAGAAAACGCTCCTGATGGCTATTATGAAATTACGGATATTCTTCCATCCGGATTACGTTTCTCTTCGGCAGACGACCGGTATAACCTGGGATGTTATCTTTCAGAAACCGGCGGCCAGAAAGTTGTATTTGGCTTCTATTATAATAAAAACAGCAAAGACGGTTTCGGTCAAAGGAGCATATCTTACTATGCCCGTGCTGTGACTCCCGGGCAATTTACGGCAGATTACACGTACATCAGGCACACACAGGCTGATTTCTCCGGCTTTGCCGAAAAGGCATTGGTAGAAATAAAGAAGGATGATAAATAATATGGAATCTGAAGAACGGATGAAACATATAAACCGGAAGCATATAAACCATATGAAGCAAAAATATATAAAATACTTGAAATGTAAAAAGCATATCAAATACTTTATTATTGTTATTATTGTCATCATCTGCCTGTGCACAGGCACACTATTCCTCTTATCCGGTACCTGCCATGAACCGGATAAGAGGCCAACGGAGAATAACGGATTACGGACGGAAAATAATCCATCGCAGCCAGAAAGCGATATGTGGCAGATAAACACATGGCAGATGAATACATTGCAGATAGGCCATTATCTAAGGTCAAAAAATGAAATGCTCCAATGTAGATATTACAACGAAAAGGAATTTTTCCGTTCTGTTGAAAATTCAGGAACCGTTGATGATTCTACGGCAACTGCTATAATGGATACTAAAATGGACGCAAGTCCTAAGAACGGCAACAGTATGATATACGGCGGCATTGTCCCCCACCATCTTCTTGCCGGGGATATGATCGCTTCCTTTTTTCAGACAATAGCAGTTGAGAAATATGATGTGGTAGTAGTGCTGGCCCCCAACCACAAGGGAATAGGAAAAAAATCAATACATACCGGGGCCTGGAGCTGGCAGACGCCTTTCGGCATCCTGGAAGCAGATTCGGATATCGTCAACTCCCTTGTAGATTCAAAACTGGCCGGGACAAACTTTGAATTGCTGGAAGAAGACCATTCCGTTTCAGCCCTTGTTCCATACATCAAGTATTATTTGCCTGACAGCAAAATCGTCCCGATATTGCTTCACGGAAATTTAGGTATGTACGAAACCCAAAGGCTCGGCCAATATATATACGGGCAGCTTGAAAACAGGCATAAAAAAGGTATTATCATTGCTTCTGTTGATTTTTCGCACTACCTGACCCTTGAGGAAGCCAATAAAATGGATGAAATATCAATCAAGGCGATAGAAAACAGGGATTACGATATGATACAGCTATTTGACAATGATTATATGGACTCCCCTCCTTCCGTCATCACCCTACTCTCTGCCATGGATGCTGCAGGGGCAAAATACATGAAAATACTTGGTCACAGCAACTCCGACCTGATTATAGATGCAATAACAGGAACAAAAGGTCCGGGAAGCAGCGAAACGACCAGCTATTTTACCGCTATTTTTTATAGATAGATTCAATAATTTATTCAATAATATATCTCAATTATAATTTTATTCGGTTGTAATATGTTTAGTAACAGAATTGGCAATACTTTGCAATATTATAATTACTTAATGATATTTTTAACGAGTTTAGATAGATTATAATTAATTATATTAATTTAAATAGTTTATTAAAATTTTTTGATAGTTTATTAATTAGATAATTTATTTTTATTAGTTGTATTAATAATTATTAGCAGTATTAATAATTATATGGTGTTAATTTATATCGATAATTTATATTCCTAACCGGAGGATGGAAAATGAGAAGAAGACTACCTATAGCAATAGCAATAATGACAGTCCTGGTTGGCTGCGGGATTATACTTATTGTCGGGATTAACAAATGTATCAATGATGAACATAATAATAGCGATTATAAATATAATGATAATATTAATACGGATAATAATACGAACATAAAAGATAATATAAACATAAATGAAAATAACAGCGAAGAAACTTCCCTGGATGAATTGTCTGAAGAGGAAAAAGAAAGAATGTTCATAGAGCTTTTGATCGAAAGGATGACTCTTGAAGAAAAAATAGGCCAACTCCTCATGGTTGGCATTGAAGGAAAGGAACTTGATGAAGAAACCGCAGAATTTTTGCGAAAATATAAGGTGGGCGGCGTAATTCTTTTTGAAAGAAATATAGAAAGTCCCGAACAGCTAAAAAGGCTCACCGGGCAACTGCAGGAACTTGAGTGCGGCCCTTCCGGTGTAGGCATGCTGATAGGTGTAGACCAGGAAGGAGGAAAAGTTAACCGGCTCCCCTGGGAAAAAGGCCGTTTTCCCTCTGCAAGCAATTTGGCCGGCAGCGGTCAACCTGATAAAGTGAGGGAAACCGCTTCCCAAATGGCGGCACAGCTAAAGGAACTTGGAATCAACATGAACTTTGCTCCGGTCTTGGACATAAACAGCAATCCTGACAATCCTGTTATAGGAGCCAGGGCTTTCGGAGATAATCCGGAAACAGTTTCCCAAATGGGGTTGGCTTTTATGGAAGGAATGTTGGATGAGGGTATTATTCCCGTGGGGAAGCACTTTCCCGGCCACGGTGATACCTCCCTTGACTCCCATACAGACCTTCCGATAGTCACACATTCCATGGACAGGTTGAAGAATTTTGAGTTAATCCCCTTTGTAAATGCCATAAAAAACGGCATACCTGCAATCATGACAGCCCATATACTGCTTCCCCGGCTGGATGAAAATGAACCGGCCACTTTATCTTCTTCGGTCATAAAAGGTTTACTTAGGGAGCAACTGAAGTTTGATGGCGTGGTAGTAACAGACGACCTTGGCATGGGCGCAATTGCCGACTTATACACCCCTGGCCAGGCTGCAGTAAAAGCTATCAAGGCAGGTGTTGATATATTGCTTATATGCCACTGCAAGGAAGGGGTGTCCCAGGCTTTTGATTCACTGCTTTCAGCTCTTGTCACCGACGATACAACTGCCGGCAGCGATAAGTCAGATAAATCAAGCGAAAAATCAGATATAAAAATATCAATTGAAGAAATCAATATGGCGGTTTTCCGGATATTAACCCTGAAAAACAGGTTCGGGCTTATTCGCGCCAACAGTATCGCCGATGGCACCCTCGCCACTACCTCGCCACTATAATGATATAGTTTTGCCAGGTTCTACTACTACAGCTTCCCCGTCCACACCAATCCAAACAGGCATGCAGGACGGGTTATAAACCATATCACGGTCAACGCTGAACTTCAGGCTTTTCATCGCTTTTACATAATCAACAATTTCAATATTCGTTGCATACCAAACCTGTTCATTGTTAGAAGCCGTTTTGCAAAATTCCTCTATCAGATCCCAGTTATTGTGCCTGTCAAATTCAAAACTGTGCCCCCAGACATAAAACAAGAGCATGTGGTTATGCAGGCGGGCATTAATAAATTGGTCCCATTTGCTCATCAGATTTTGGTTATGATGGCATGTAGGGTGCCATGTCAAGAAATTATTGGGCAATGTGAACTGTCCGTGGGACTGAACTGTCCTGCAATACTCAATGCCAAAGTGCGGCAGCACTTCTACCAGGTCATCATTGTAGTCACCAAACGGATATGACATGCCGCGGACCGGGTAGCCTACTGCAGCCTCAAGCCTTCGCCTGTCTTCGAGTATCTCTTTCGCGAGCTCCTCTTTAGGCGAAAGGGTCAGGAACGGATGAGTCAGAGAATGAACCGATACCTCATGTCCCTTAAATAAGTCCTTAATCTCGGAAGCACTTAAATAAGGCTCTGTTCCAAATTTCCCCGAATTCAGGTGGAATGTTCCTTTAATTCCGTACCTGTTAAAAATCTCCACAAGCCTGCGGTCACTAATTTGTCCATCATCATAGCTCATGGTCAAAGCCTTTTTCTTACCTCCGGGAAAATAGCATAAAGATATGTTCATTTAATTTTGCCCCCTTATTTTATTAATTTTGTTAATTGTTTCAGTATAGATATTTCTGTGATTTTATAGTCTTGCATTTTTATATCTGAGATTTGAATATTATATATAAATTTTATTTTTACTTCCATTACTATTGCTGTCTTTTTACCATTTTTATTATACTCCTTCATACCCTGCCAATTCAAGGTAAGCTTGTATCTTGAAAATTGACATTTATTTGACAATTATAGGTATGTTAAGTATAATATTGTTAATATTTGTATTTATTTTCATTGCTGTGATATTCATATATCAATGTTTAATCTTGGTCTATTTGCGTACAAATACAAAATAATTATAAATCAACAGGTGTAAATATAATACTACCGGAGGTTTTAGTATGAAAAGAAGTATAAAAAGATTAGTAACCCTTGTGCTGCTGGCTGCAATATTGACTTTAACATCGTGCAGCGGTAGCGGTACAAATTTTCCTGAATTGGAAGCTGAAATACAAACTATTGATTTTATTGATTCACATGATTTGATATCAATGACTATTGACCAAAAGGACGGAAGCATATATGTTGCAGATATAGAAAATATATATGTGTATAACTATAAATCAAAAGAATGGAATCCGGTTATAAAGGGTCTAGGCTTGTGCAGGTGTATAGAAGTTAGCAAAGACAATATATTTGTTTTTGACGAGAATACAATGGAACTTAAAATATTTGATAAAAAAGGCAATCTAAAAAAAGAACATGATTTGCAAGATATATATGTAAATAAAATTGTTCATTTAGGCAGCAATGTCTTTATTCTGGATAGTATGTCTGTCATGGTATTCGACATAAACTCCGGGGAAAGTAAAAAACTTGAATTTGATAATGTTAATTCACTTACAGGTTATTATAAAGATTCAATAATAATAACTCAAACAACTGGGAATATTATCATATATGATATTAATAAAATGGAAATTATAAAAGAGCCTCGCTTAAATATCCATCCATTAGATACTTGCTACATACCAGAAGATAAATCATTATATTATATTGAGGGAAGTTATCTTAAAAAAGTAAATATTGATGATAATACTAGAGAAACCATGTACGTTAATTCTGAATCATCTTTTAAAAATATTAAAGCTTATAACAATAAACTTATTATTTCGGATAGTTATAAAAATATAATATATATCATTGACAAAAATACTTCTTCGAAAGAATTGAAAAATAATATCAACATTACTTCATTGTTATCAAACACATGTGATAATGACCCGGTGATGATGAGAGCAATAGAGATACATAAGCAGAAATATCCGGATATTCGGTTTAAGTTTCAGCTAATTTCCCCCAATAGTCCAACCTTTAAATCAAAACTTATGGCTGGAGATATTGATGAAATCGGGATTTTTTATACAAATAATATTAACCTATCAGAACTAGTAACTCATGATATCTTCTATGATTTAAATAACTGCCCCGAAATAGTGGGGAAATTTAACTTAATGTTCGATGGTATAAAAGAGAATTTAACATACAATGATAAAATTTATGGTGTCCCATATATGGCATCTGCTGACGCATGGAAAGTTAACACTGATTTGATGAACATACTTAAGCTCGAATATCCCAAAGAAGACTGGACATGGTTTGATTTTTACGATTATGCTAAAAAAGCTAGGCAGGATATTAACGGCGACGGCAAACCTGATACATATATTGCTGAATTTAGAGAAAGCTATCCATATTTTCTTCGCCAGCATCAGGCAGTATTTTTGGATCCATACAACAAGACTGCCTCATATAATACCCAGGAGCTTATCGATTTGTTAAACCTGTGGAAGAAATTATTCAAGGAGGATCTTGTGGAAACTGTTGAATTTATTCCATCAGAAGCAAAGGATAACATATTATTTTTGGCTGATTATATGGGTTTAAATACAGGAGTAGGAAATGAAGCATACATATGTGTTCCTACATTAAAAAGCCATAGAATATATAATAATAGTATAGATTATTTTATGATAAACAAAAAATCATATAATGTTGAAACATGCATAGAATTCCTTAAAACATACCTTTCAGAGGATGTGCAGAAAATTAACACTAATTATGGTTTTTTCAAAGACAGGTCAGTTTATGATCTCTCAAACCTAAATGACCCTATCCTACTTAAATCATTGCAACTAACTAATGAAGGAAATTTTGAACTTTTAAATACTATTTATAAATACAGCAAACCGCAAGTATCCATTGAAGAATTTGGTACATATTCAGCCGAAATTATAGGTGATTTTATGTCCGGTAAAATCTCAGCAGAAGAAGCTGCAAAACTGCTTGACGAAAAGGCAAAGATGATTGTAGGCGAATAGCGTGCAACACATCTTTGCTTTTTCAATATCTTTCTTTATAACTTTCTTTTTGAGGAATTATTTTTTATTAGTAGCTATGTTTTTATATCTATTTATTATGATTATTATGTTATTTTGACTTTGCCTAATATAATTAAGCTTTTGCTAATTAATATTTGTCTGCTGACTATTTTTAACTAATTGTATATGCGTACACTGCAACATACATTGTATTTCCTTGGTTTTCGTCAAACCACCAGGTTATTTTGAGAGATATTCTGCCTAATAAGGATGTAGCGAGTTTGCATGGGTGATACTAACATAGTAGAATGTATTAAACTAGTTGAATATAATCCGTCTTATGCCAAAGGCATAGCAGACATGTGGTTCCGCAGCGCGGAAGGCTGGAACGGCGCAGTTATGTACAGAACCGAAGAATCAGTAATTCAAGGGCATGAAAACTCATCCTTTCTTAATGTATTTCTTGCAGTCAAGGATGATGAAGTAATAGGATACTGCAGTCTTGAGGAGTATACCCATGATGAGGGAGCCCTATATATAAATACGTTAAACGTCAGGCCTGATTATCACGGAAAGAAAATCGGCAAACTCCTTGTGCTTACGGCGGTAAATAAGACTATGGAGTTAGGCTGGCCCAGGTTAGACCTTTATACATGGGCCGGTAATACCAAGGCAGTCCCTTTATATAAAAAGTGCGGCTTTTTCTGGGAAAAGCGGGACGATACAACACACCTGATGAACTTTATTCCCACTGTCTTAAAAACAGAAGCTATAAGTAGTTTCTTTGAAACAGCAGACTGGTACGATGATTCCAGGAGAACCATAGAAATAAAGCCTGACGGCAGAAGGGAAAACAAGTTTGATTATTCCGAATACAACTGGGAAAAGGACGGAAAGAAACTCAGGGTGGAGTTTGAAAGAACCGGGAGAGGTATGCGGCTCATTGAAACTGACGATTATCTCGTCAGCATGACCGTGCAGAACCATGAGCTGGTTTTCGGCCGCTCCTATAAAGTTACTTTTGGTGTGGTCAATAAGTCCGGCAATCCTTTAAACGTAGCCATAAAAGGCCTTAATGACAAAAATATAACTTTCAATTTTGAGAAATCGGTATATATTGACGAAAAGAAGCATCAGATAATCGAAGCCGATTTTCAGGTTGGCAAAATAGAAACCGAACAGGACCCGGGCAGGACTCATTCCTGCGTTGCGGCTGAAATCCTGATAAACGGTAAAAAAGCGCTTTTTAAGGTAGGAATACTCCCTGCTTATCCCGCAAAGCTCAGCATGTACAAGTACGGTAATGAAAGTTACCTTGGAGTAAAGTCCGAGTGCTACATGGAAATTGAGAACAAATTCAGTGAAGATGCCGTATTTGAGATAGATATTCCCGAAATGGACGGTATTAGATTTGAACAACGAAAATATAAAATAGAGCTAAAGGGCGGTGAAAAGAATACCTTATCCATACCATACACCCTTGATAAATATATTTATTATATAACAGATATTCCCGTAACTGCTTATCTTAAAACCGGTGAGACCATAAGGTTCAGGAAAAAGATACGAGTTGCCTTCAGGGGACGAAACGGCATTATGTGGGGTGAAGGAGATGATTTCTGCGAAATATTGAACGGCCCGTATAGCGTCTCCCTAAATAAGGAGAACAACTGGCTATGGTTGAATAGGATTTATGGTGATTACTTCTCTACTTTCTGGCTTTATCCCAAACTTGGCAAACCTTTTTCCAGTGAGCTTTCAAAGAAGAAACCCGATAATGTTCAATGCTGCCGTGAAGGTGACATAGCAATATTAAAAGCCACATACAACCTTGAGGATTTCAAGGGACTACAGCTTACGTCAATATGCGAATTGAATCCCAATGGCATAATACAGCACTATTATGAAGTAAAAAATCTTCGTGACAGGGAGACAGCAGAAGAAATCTGGCTGAGCGACACCTTCTACCATGACATGTACAGAGGGGTAGTTCCCTATGAGGGTAAGTTTATAGTGTTGGACGATACTGCAGAAGATAGTTTATTATACTGGCATAGTGAAAAAATTACCGAGAACTGGCTGTTCTCTTATGGCGAAAAGTGTACCCGCGGTATCTGCTGGGATAAAGAGGATAAAATTAAACTCGACAACTGGTATATGTACTTCGAGCATAACCTGGGCAAGTTGCCGCCCGGAGCCTGCGTAAAAACAAAACCTGTTACGGTTGCAATAGGAACATTCAATAATTGGCATGATTTCAGGGAATTTGCCTTAAAGCAGGCTATATATGAAAAACCAGCATTGACAAATATACGAATATAAGCGTAAATGACGGAAATCCGTTTGCAGACAGAAAGTTCAGGATTAACGTAATAAGTTATAAGAACAATTGCTTAAACGGAAATATCACGGTGCGTTCAGGCAACAATATATTTGAGCGGCAAGTCCATAAACTGGATTCCGCCGACAACATACGGGAACTCAATATTGACATCAGTGCTAATATCAATTCGGATATTAGTTCCGGTACGGGCAGCAATTCAGATATTGTCCATATTGATTTTGATACGGAAGTATACGCATTCAGCAGGAAGATAGCGATATTTTTCAAGAATAATGCAGATGTACAGACATGCATAACAATGGAAAACTCCTGCAGTGTATTGACTGCCTGCAACGGACCGCTGAACATAAAAGCATCACCGGATTTTTCACATGCATTGTACTCTTTAAAATATAATGAGAAGGAATGGTTAGATTCATCCTTCCCCACCCCGGGAATTAAATCATGGTGGAATCCATGGCTTGGCGGGTTGAGCCTTTCCATTTCGGGAATTTCAACAGCTTCGATACTGGAAGAAAAGCGTCAGTCAGAATTTGTCGAGCTTGAAGATGTGCTGGGCAATAAATGGAAAGGTATAAGGAACGTAATAAATATAGAAAAGAACGAGCTATATAGGGGTATGAAAGTGGGCTTCTATTTCTTAATGCTGCCGGGTGTTCCTGTACTATGTTGCGTAACAGGCGTTTTCCAAAATACGGGCCGCCATTATAACAAGATTGGATTTTATAATCAATGTTTCTTTAAACCGTCTGAAGAGCTAAAAGAAAGCTGGGTAATGTTCGGAAACTGCAAAAATGAACTCCTTAAGATAAAAGCGGGCCGTGAACAGCATTATATAAGTCCTGTTTCCACACCTATGTACGGCTCGCCATCAAGAAGCGAAAAACTTCATGTATATGTAAATACCGATATGGCAAGAATCGAGGCAGGAGTAGACATTAACCTTATTATGGCGGAAATAATCCAACGGCCTCGAATAATGAACGGTGAGGGAATATTTACACAGCCCATTTTCCTGGTTTTCTCGGATAATCATTTGCAAGCTGAGATTTTAAAGGATTTAAACAATGTAAAATTTGATTCAAAGGAGCTCAAAATATGAAGATTATTGATGCACATATACATTTTTCAAATTTAGAAAGTTTTAGGGAAACTGCGGAGAAGATTTCTTTTGTTGACTATACCGGCAAAGGTCTCGAAAAGGAATTTGGCGAAGCCGGCATAGTTGCTGCCATCGGGATGGGGCTTACGGAACAGGAAGCCTGGGGTTTTCCTGACCATGCTTCTCCCAACCCGATGGGGCTCGACCTTGAAGAGGTACTGAGTGATGGAAAGCCATGCAATACCGCATTTAAAACCGGTGCTGTGCGCAATGCCGGTACTGTATCCACAGCGCCCGACATGGTAGCATGCTGTGTTGGTATAAATCCGGTCAGGCTGGAAAGAAAGGAAATGGCCGATAAAGAACTTGAAAATATCGAAATGGCACTTTTCAGGCCGGATGTGGTTGGTATTAAGATTTATGCAGGATATTACCCCTATTATGTTTATGATAATATATACGAACCGATATACCTGCTTGCCGAAAAGTATAACCTGCCTGTAGTCATACATGGCGGGGTGACCTATTCTGACAGGGCACTTTTGAAGTACTCCCACCCCCTTGCTGTGGATGAGTTGGCCGTTAAATACAGGAATATCAATTTCATAATCGCCCATCTGGGCGACCCCTGGGTTATGGATACTGCCGCTGTTGTGTCAAAGAATCCTAACGTATACGGTGACCTATCCGGTCTTATCGTAGCTGACGGGGCTAAAATCGCATCACTTAGGAAAGAACGCCTCTTTATGGACCATATAATGAGGGCAATTGTTTATGCCGAAAAATATGATAAGTTCTTATTTGGCTCCGACTGGCCTTTGGCTCCTGTAAAGCCTTACATAGAATTTGTAAAGGATCTTGTGCCCGAAGAATACCATGAAGATGTGTTCTGGAAAAATGCAATTTCAGTCTTCCCTAAGCTGAAGGATTTCCTAAAGTTGGGTTGAATTACGGAAACTTTGATATAATATAATTGATATAGTAAAATGGTAATTTATATTTTATATCACGTAGGAGAATTGTATATGGATCTAAATGATATAGTGGACAAATATAATTTATGCCTGTTATTAGCTTTTGGTTCTTATAATACTGACAGATTTACCGAAAAGAGCGATATAGACCTCGCCTATTTATCAAACAAAAGGTTAAATATAGAAGAATTGTCAAATCATATAGAATCCCGGGAAGAGTAAAAACTAATGACTAACTTTGAAATAGTTGTTGAAAAGCTTATAAAATTAAGAGAATATATTGAGCAACTGAAAAAAATCAAGCCTGATAGTTATGAGAACTATATTTCAAATATAATTCAAAAATATGCAATAGAAAGAATAATACAGCTAATTGTGAATATAAAGTACATCAGTTTAATTTTCACATACATAGAAGAAAAATAATCCCGGAACAAAGGGGATTCACATTTATCTATGTGAATCCCCTTTGTTATATCCTCTTTTATTAAAAAGGTTATATAAAGCTAATCTGAACCGCTTTATATATCTTTGCGGATTTATATTTACAGATTATTTTTATTTGCTTCCATTTATGTCTCTGCTAAAAAGTTCTGCCGCGCTACACAAAGCTGCTATATTCTCTCCCGGTGTTTTTGGTGAAGTACCGCCGCCTGCTGACAATATAAATCCGGGCATATTTCCATTATCCTTGATACATTCCATTGCTTTTTCCTTCACCAGGTCAGCATTTCCTTCCGCAAGCACATGAAGAGGAGGTACGTTCCCCATTAAGCACACTTTATCCCCTACTATTTTTCTTACATCCGATATGTTTCTTAAATGGGTGAAGTTAAAAATATTCACCCCTAACTCGCCTAAAAACTCATACGGTACAGGATTGTCAGTATCATTGTGGTATATTTTTACGAAGTTTGAATAGGTGCTGAAAATCTTTTTAAAATAAGGATATGCAAATTCAATGAAATCATCTCTGGAGATAAAACCGGCCACATCATCCAGTATCATGATACCTTCCACTTCTTTCAGCACATCCATTTGGGCTTCAAGCCATATTATTATGAATTCGGTTATTAATTTCAATATCTTATGTGTACTTTCAGGTTCTATTTTAATATTAACCAGGAAGTTTGTAAGTCCCATAACATGGGATGCTATCGTAAAAGGTCCCCTTGAAGCGACCACCTTTATTAGATGCCCCTCCTGGCTAACCCTATCCTTTATTTGCTTGTAAATATTCAATACAAATGGCATAAGTCCGTCCGTTTTTGGGTTTGGTATGTACAATTTGCTGATTTCATCAACAGAATTAATTGCGGGGTAAACATGGGGCAGATTATTTTCATAAAAACTTATCTTGCATCCAAAACCGGAGGGTTCCGTAGCCATGCCGTATTCAACCCAGAAGCCCGGAAGGAATATTATATCGGGAAAGTCATGAATCACTTTTAGATTTGCTTTCAACCATATTTCAGGAGAAGTGAAGTAATCAAGCGTTGTTATCCCCGTATAACCGGGAATCCAGGGACTATCAACTATTAAGGCTACGGGTACCTTCCCTAATGGTTTCATAGCAGCACAGTCTTTTATAATATTCCATTGTTGCGAATTCATAATTTTAGCTGTTTTCCCCCTTTCAAACAAATTGATTTTACCTGCCCAAACAGCGTTCGCAAACGGCACTGTTTTTATAGCAGTAAGCACATCATTTATATTAATAATCTCATATTTATAAGCTCATAATTATAATCTCTATATATTTATTTAATATTTTATATCTTTATTTCTTAAAATACATACTATACTGTGAATACAGTTCATGCATTTGTATGTTTATTTTTCCGAGATGCTCTTCCAAAACCTCAAGGCCTCTATGCACATCCTTATTACATATGGCGTCTACTATCTCAGAATGCTGTCTGAATACATCTTTCCACGAACTGCTGAATACAAGCATTTTTAAATATCTGACCCGGTTCAAATGCGTACTGACTTCAGTTATTATCGTCCAGGCTTTCTCTTTACCGCAACCTTTAAAAATTAACTTATGAAACTCATTATCCAGGTTGAAAACATTTAAATTGTTTATTTGAGGCTGATTTAGCTGGAATTCCATTGAATTAAGATTCTCCTTCAAAGAAAAAAGCACATCCTCCGGAAAATTTGTACACGAGGATTTAACAGCAGCAATTTCCAGGTTTTTTCTTATAAACACAGCTTCCTCCACATGATTCGGATCAATCAGGGATACGAAAGTCCCTTTTTGAGGATATATGGTTACCAGATCTTCCTGTGAAAGTTTTATTAAAGCTTCTCTAACAGGGGTACGGCTTACTCCGAGTTTTTCGGCTATGTCTTTCTCAGTAATTTTGGTTCCAGGTTTCAATTCCAAAAGCATAATGCTTTCCCTCAGGGTATCATAAACGTACCTTCTCACCGATTCCGCATTTTTTCTTTCATATGTGTTTATCTTCATGTAAATATATACCCCCAATATACACCCCAAATAAAAATTATATACCTCCAACAAACCATTTACTTCTATAAGATATGCTACCATACTACCATACAAACGTCAATTGTTGTATCTGCTCCTTTACTTCCCTACTCCTTTATGAATTCCCACCCCTGAATGTGCTTCCATATCGTTCCTGCCTCTATCTTAGTGGGATTTTGAATATCATATTTTGAATAATATAATTTATTGTCATAAATATTGAAGTCCCAGACAAATGTTTTCAACTCATTTTTAAAATAGTCAACCATTTCCGGGCTTTCAATCCAGGCCCTGAATTTATAATCCGGATTTGCATCACCCCAAAATACCGTGGAGACAGCTTCAACCTTTCCAAGGTAATATGCCTTTCCGGGTTCGGATTTTGTATAACCTTGCGGGACTGTGCTGTATACGGAATCAATATTATCGAACATAAAATACCTGCCATATTCCTTTTTTATCGGCATCATCGAAACATAAGAAGCCCCAATAAGCACATCGGTATTAAACACGAATGTCGCCGAAAGCTCAATGGAATAAGGTCTAAAAGAGTATTCTCTCCTGACATTGGCGTAATTTTTTATTCCTTGCTCATCTATATTTAACGATGTATTTTCAATGACCTTTAGCTCTGTAATGTCAATTATCTGTCCCGGTGTCAGTTCAATATTTTTGCCCTCCGGATATATTAGGAAGGAAATGTCTATCAGTTCTTCATTTGCATGATTGCCCCCGGAAAAATAAAACAGCGACTTGCCTATACCTGAAACCCTCAAAACATATTCCCAATCAGTGCCTGTGCCGGCCATTACTATACTGTTTTTAGCAGGTATTGCGATTTTGCCGTTTATCTTTTTACCCTTACTCCATCCACAGATGTTCCATGTGCCCCAGTCCTTTTTATTGAATCTTGTTATCAGGCAGTAATTTTCATCAATATCAGAGTATAATTCTATTTCATTTTCGCTTTTCATATATAGTTTAAATGTTTTCTCTTGATTTGTATCCATATTATCATTATCCTGACCCGGACTGATATTTTGCCCTTTATTTTTATCTTCATATTCTGCTCCATCTTTATGGTCTGACCGGTTTTGCGCCTTATCAATGTTTGCCAACAAATTACCGGGAACTGATAATAATATAAAAGCTATTAATATGACAGCAGCAAAGTAGTTAAATATGATATTCCGCATATAGTACATCAACCTCTGTTTGTTTCTGACAATATTCTTCTTATCTGACAAGGTTCTTCTTATTCATAGTTTTTCTCAATGTATTTGGTTTTTATATAAATGAAATTAAAGGCAATTTATATAATTTTTTTGTTAATTTTGGTAAAATGTTCACCTTTAAAATACATTATTGATATATTAATGATATTATGTTAATATATACAAATAGGTATGGGAATATTAACCAGAAATTGAATCACTATTCAGTAATTTTAAATTAAATGTATCGTAAAAAGTATCGAAATTTCAAACATATTAAGGAGAAGAAATACGGCCATGGAGAGAAAACTTGATTCAAAAAACAAGAAGGTTATTATTCTCGCTTTAATAATAGTTATTGTAATTGCATTTTTGACATTAAATCTACTGCCGTCCGATACAGAACCGGTTAGCCTGCATATACAAAAGAGTTTAATTCCAAAATAAACAGTCTTGATGAATATGATTTATCAGCCACTATCGGAAATAATTATAATCTTAATAATCCAAAGGGAATTTGTGTTGTGGACGAAAGCCTTTTTGTCGTTGATTCGGGAAATAACAGGATGGTGGAATTTGACCTGAACGGCAGCGCGGAGCTCTGATACACAGAAATAATTTGATACGCAAAAATAAATAATGCAAAAATAATGTCACAATGATAATAACGGTAACAAGTGAGTGAATAAGTTTATGGACAACGTCATAGGCAAGTTGAAGGATTTCTTTTCGCCCCACTATAACGGAGAACCTTTTACACCGTTTTCCGCAATCCACATTATTACCCTTGTTCTGCTGACGTTGATAAATTTCCTCATAATAATCTTTTACAGGAATAAAAGGAGCAAGGAATATAAGAAATATGCTGGTAGAAAAAATACCGGGGCGCATGCGGTGGCAGGGCCAGTTGATTATACGAAGATGTTTCGCTTGTTTCTTGCTATTTTCATGATTCTAAATGAAGCTGTGTATACGGCGTGGAGCATTGCCACGGGCGAATGGACTCTTGGCTACTCCCTTCCCCTCCATCTTTGCGATATGGCCATGTTCTTTTCCGTAATAATGCTTGTAACAAAGAACTATTTTTTATATGAAATCACATACTTCTGGGGATTGGGCGGCAGCTTGCAGGCACTGGTAACACCCGATCTTTATCCCTATTCCTTTCCCCATTTCATATACTTTAATTTCTTTCTTGCTCACGGTGCCGTAGTCACTTCGGTGTTGTTCATGACATTTGTGGAGGGTTTTAAGCCTTCCAAAAAATCCATATGGAAGACTGTCGTATTTACAAACATATATATGGCAGTAATTGCAGTCATAGATATATTAACTCAGGGGAATTACCTGTTCTTACGCCATAAGCCCAACAATCCTTCAATTATGGACTACCTTGGGCCATGGCCCTGGTATATTTTGGGTCTTGAAGCAATAGGCATAGTTATCATGTTTATCCTTTACATACCCTTTTTAATTTCATCAAGAAAATCCCGGAACAGCCACAAAGGCCACGAAAAACAAATACAACACCTGGAAATGCGCATAGAAAAATAACTGTAAACGGTATCAATGTTATCAAACTCGAAATACCTGCCGTATTCCTTTTTATCGGCATCATTGGCACATACGAGGTTCCTGCAAATACTTCGGTATTAAAATGAATTTGGCGGATAACTCTAAGGAACCCTGCTCTTACCCCGATTACTATGTCCGCGCTGAGTATAATTTGAGGACTGTACGGAACGTAATTTGGCAGTGGCAAAATAAAAAAGAAATAATTATAATTAAAAGTATGGAAGTTGATTAACAGTGCGACCCATGCAGCTTAATATTTATATTTTAACATTTATATAACATTTATATTTATATATTCATATATATTAACATTTAAAAGAGCTAAACATTTAAAAGCTAGTTTCGGAGGGTAAAATGAACCTGCTTCTTGTAGATGATGAAAAACTCTTTGTAAAAGGGCTTTCAGCAAGCCTTAGAAAAGAAGGTTTTAAGGTTTTCGCGGCATATGACGGAAACAGGGCCCTCGAAATCCTGAAATCCGCCGATATTGACATTGTCCTCCTCGATATAATGCTCCCCGGAATGGACGGTATAACCCTTCTAAAAAGAATAAGGCAGGAAACGGATGTCCCGGTTATAATGCTCACTGCAAAGGACGACTATGCAGACATGGTGCTTGGGCTGGAGCTAGGCGCCGATGACTATATTACAAAACCCTTTAACACAAGGGTACTTATAGCAAGAATCAATACAATAATGCGCCGCGTAAATGCAAACCGTTCTGTACAGGACTGGGTATCGAATACAGGCAGTGGAGTTATCACGTGCGGCAGGCTTAAAATTGATTTAAACGGAAGAACCCTGTACAAGGATGGAAAGGAAATTGAACTTACCGCCAAGGAGTTCGACATCCTGTGCACCCTTGTACGAAACAGAGGAATTGTGCTTTCCCGCGAAAAAATATACGAGCTCGTGTGGCAGGAACTTGATTGCGATACGAGGACTGTTGATGTACACATCAGCAAGCTCCGCGAAAAAATAGAAGACGACCCGGCAAACCCGTCATACATAAGGACAAAATGGGGCACAGGCTACTACTTCCGGAAGGAAGACGGTGTATGAAACACAAGCTTGCTTACAAGCTGGCGGTGACATACGGGCTTATATTCATCCTTGCAGTTGCTGTCGTCGATATAGCCCTGGCATATGTTTACCGTTCAAACCAGTTGAAAAAGAATGAGAATTATTACCTTAACCTTTGCAGCATTTTAGCGTCCATGGCAGAAAACAGCATAAGAATTACAAACTATATAACCACCGGTGAGGGACTTGCAGACCGGAAAAACGGAAGAGTAATGCTCATTGATACCGGTGGAAAAGTATTGCTCGACAGCGGTGGCGAACTTGCCGGAGTGCGACTGACAAACCCTGAATTTCGCAAGACCGTCCGGTACGGAGAGCCCGCAGTTGGGTACTATACCCATGAAAGCAAGGGTATGGCAATGTTTTCCTATCCGGTCTTCATATCAGGTCAGGTAAACGGTGTTGTACTCGTTTCAGTGTACATACAGGACATTTACGACGATGTTAACCGTTTTGTACTGGTAATTTCCGTAATTTCAATTATTGTGACAGCAGTTGTTGTGGTTTTATCGGTCATAGTAGGCAAGCGCCTGTCCGACCCTATAACAAAACTAACAGGTGCCGTTAATGAAATTTACAGGGGCAACATGGAAATTTCCGTCGATGTAAAAAGGAATGATGAAATCGGCGTGCTTGCCCGCGCGTTTAATAAAATGGGAAGTGAATTGAAAAGAATTGAAACGGGAAGAAAAAGGTTTCTAAGCGACGTGTCCCACGAATTGAAAACGCCTCTTGCAGCAATTAAAGCCCTGGTTGAAGCATTGATTGCCGGTGATGCGGGCAGTGATGAATGCAAGGAATACCTGGAAGACATTAACCATGAAATAGACAGGCTCAACAACCTTGTGGTTTCATTATTGACAGCGGCAAGGCTGGAAGAAATGGAGCTTAAAAGGGAGCCACTGAGGCTCTCAGAAGAAGCGGATAGGACGATAAAAGCACTGCAGCCACTTGCCGGACGGAAAGGCATTATTCTTCAGAATAACTGTAAAAGGGACGTTATTATACATGCAGACAGGCACATGCTCCAGGAGGTTCTCATAAACCTGGTTGACAATTCAATAAAGTACGGGATTGACAACGGGTATGTGAATATCGGCTGTGATAACGGCAGCTTCTGGGTTGAAGATAATGGCTGCGGAATCCCGCCTGAAGATATAAACAGCATTTTTGACTGTTTCTACAGGGTTGACAAGTCTCGCAGCGGTGAAGGCGGAAACGGCATCGGGCTTTTTATCGTAAAAAGAATTATAGAGCTGCATGGATTTAAAATATCCGTATCCAGTAAGCCTGGAAAAGGCAGCATTTTTACGGTGGAATTCCGGGATTCAGAATTTTGGAATTCAGCCGGATGATACAGTCATATTCTACGATGCGGTCATACCCTACGATGCGGTACAACTCTGTCGATTGGAATGTAACTAAAAATGTGGCTAAACATTAAATTCACTAACACAAAAATATAAGAAAACCAACCTTCCTAAAGTTTAAACTTCCTTTTCAAAAATTTTAGACTTTCTTAACAAATTTTAAGAAAATTTTTACAAGCATCAATTAATATGTGAGTATAAAAGTTCCGTAGTTAAATTTAATTTTATTGAATTCGGGAGGTTGGTACCATGAAAATGAGAAACATTATTGACAGTTGTTTACAGAAGTACAATAAGAATTTGCCGAAGTTCATGGGAATTTCATTTGTACTTTGCTTTGTATTTTTCCTGCTCTCGTTTACAGTCCTGCGTCCTATCCCCGGGAATGCAGCCCAGGCTATTTCCGCTGCAAGCCAGTCAGGCAGCACTGCAACTGAAAGAACAATAACGGTAACCGGAACGGCCGACGTATTTGTCGTTCCCGATGAAGTACACATTACAGTCGGAATTGAAACAAGAAACAGCGATTTCCAGGAGGCTAAATCGGAGAATGACAAAAATTCCGCGAGGGTAATTGAAATTACCAGGAAGTATGGCATTGATCAAAAATACGTGCAGTCAGATTATATAAGAACTTACCCCTATTACGAGTATGATAGATATTATAATGAAACAAGCAAGGTAGCATATTACGTAGTTCAAAAAAGGATTTTAATAAAGCTTAAAGACATCGAAAAGTTCGAACAATTGCTGTCAGAGCTTACAGACGGCGGTATTGCAATGATACAGAATGTTCAGTTTTTTTCAACCGAGCTTTCAAAATACAGGAACGAAGCAAGAAAATTGGCGGTGCAGGCTGCAAGGGATAAAGCCAAGCTAATAGCACAGGAAGCCGGCTGTGACGTTGGAAAGGCAATTACAATTAGTGAGGAACAAATTAACGATTATATATGGTATAATTCCTGGTGGGGAAGCTCATGGTACGGAGGGTATGACCAGCTTAGCCTGGTATCCAATTTAACCATAAACTACCCTGGAAACCAGGTAAGCCTAGGTTTAGATGAATCGGGAACTGTATCCATCGGCCAAATAAAAATAACCGCAAGAATAGGAATTATCTTTGAACTCAAGTAACTGCGCAACGGATTGGATTAAAGAATTATTAGTCGGCTTGTATTGAAAAATTATTAATTTCCGGGAATAATTGAAGTAAAGGCTTGAGAATTATCAAGGGGAAGATTGAAAATTTATTAAATGAAGGACTAAAAAATTGATATCGGGGAGTTCAGGATCCAATGAAACACCTTAATTTATTGTTACCTAAACTAAAGCTACAGTTTAAACCATTATCGTCTAAGCTACAGTTATCAAAGTTACCGCTTTTGCCGGCATCGCTGATATTGCTTTTTTCGGCATCAATAACGATGTTATTGCTGTGCAGTGGCTGCACCCGGCAAGCATTAAGACCTGGGGATACAGTTGTCCCTCCTGTTGCCGGAAACCAGCAGGAAGAAAATTTCCCTGATACAGTCAATCCAGGTTACACTATGAATATCAGCCCACTGACACAGCCCTCTTCTAATATGGTCTACACGATGATAGATAAGTCAAGCGCCCCGGTATCTATATTTGCAGACAACAAGTTCCTGTACCTGCTCCTGCCGGCTGATAATACAGGCGACAGCCCGGCCGTGAAAAACAATGCGATCAGCCGGTATGGAAACAATGCGATAGGCCGGCATGGCAAAGTCATTCACGTGCATGACGTGGAAAGCGGTTTGCTTGCAGTAAAGATAGAGAGCGAAAGATTGGAAGAATGTAGCACAATCGCTGTAAAGGAATCCAACATATACGCATATGACATGAAAACAGGCAAGATTTTGCTTTTTTCTTCCGGCGGTAAATTCCTGGCCGAATACGACATGGGTTTGCCGGGGATTTACGCCGGCAAGATTGCCGTTACAGACAGCCAACACATAGTCCTCCTTACCAGGGAAGAAGCGGGAGAAAGCCCGAAAATAGCGGTGTACAATGTGGAAACCGGCGAGTTGAACAGGTACGAAGCCGATTACCATGACAGTTATTCACATTCACAGGCTGAACATGATGAACACCATCATGAAATAATTGATTTTTGCCTTTTCGGCGAAAAATCAATCCTGGTTGCGTTATCCTGCGGCAGGTTGAACCTCTTTGACATTGAAAAAGGAGCGGTCGAAAAATCATGCCTTTTCCCCTTTACTGTCGGATTCATTGAGTACGACGGAAATGTGCTATACTACACGTCAGACGACCCATTATACATTAGTCCGGCCAATGCTGCCAATTTTTCTAACATTAAGGGAGGCATGTATGTTGGAAGAATACTTATAAACAACAAGTTCAACTGGCCCCAAACCGAACAGGAACTTGGCGACTGGCTTCTTAGCGGTATTAAAGTCCAGGCGCCGGACGAAAGCGGGATACATTACAGGATGGCTCAAAATACAAAATATTTGTTTTTCCTTGATTTTATCCCAGCGACCGTACAGGACGGCGAAGTCACGCAAAATGAACCTGGTTTCGTAGTTTACAGGATAATGAAATAACATATTTAATATTCTTGATGAATACGAACTATCAGCAAATATAAAGGTTCATCCTTTAAACTTGATATCATGGAGTACAAGGGCATGACATGCATGGCTGCCGCATCCGATAATACAATATATATCCGACACATCAAAAAACCTGATATACAAGCTGAGTAAAAAACAAAGGGGAGCATGGCCAATAAATCATTAATTATCCCCTGCAGTTATCCGGCGGGCAGTAGCAGAGAGTCGAAATAGCAAGGGCGCTGGTGAACAATTTCCTGGTGATCCTTGCCGACGAACTAACAGGTAACCTGGACAGCAGAAACAGAATTGAAGTAATGGATTTGCTGCGTGACTGAAATTATACCGGCACCATACCGGTAGTGGTTACCCATGATAAAAAAGTGGCATCCTATGCCAGGTAGAAAATAATTCCTGATGAAGGAATGATAAAGGAAGATATATTTCCCCTTAATTCTATACCTCTACTTGATTCTATACCTCCCCGATGAAATATGGTTTTAGCGCCTCTTCTTTATTATCCCTTTCAAAAATTACCTTCCGCAACTCAATAGAGTCTGCCACTTCAAATATCATTATTGCCTTCTCCCTTAGATGAACTGGCGTTATTGCACCCACTGTACGGCAATATAACGATATAATCATCTCATCATCGCCGTCACTATCCATGTCAAGCCAGTTACATCCCGTTATGTCTCTTAATATATTTTCCTGTATACCATTCCAGAATGACTCATCCATTTTTACATTGCTTTCTTGTAAGGATGCCAGTTTATCAGCCACCATTTGCCCTTCTTGTTCCGTTAACCGTAAAATTATTGGTTCCGGGTTGAGGGAGCTGCCAATTTCAATCTCCTGCCTATTCACATTAAGTAATTTCAAATTAATTACATCAGACGACCAGAAATCGATTAGATGATTATCAGCAATTTTAAATATCCTTACATTACATTCCAATCTCATCATAGTCGGATAATGCTCTGTTACCCCGATATAGTTAATTCCGTCAGTTGTATCTCCTTTAATTTTATGCAACTTGAATTTCGCATTTGGCATTTCCCTGCTGCCAAACAACATCGCTTCAGAAATATCCGTTCTTAATACTATTCTTTCGTTTCCGAAACTTATAGCCACATCCCCTGTTCCATTATTATTTGCAATATATATTAATTGTGCAATATCTGCATTTTCCAGAATTAACTCGTCCAGCACTTTCTCAGGTACTTTTTCATTAAGCTCAGCTTTTCCATCTCCATCAATTATAACATTCTCAATTTTGACAGATTGCTCCGTTCTTTGCTGCATGGATTGCTCTGTTCCCTGCTGTATGGGCCATTCTTCCGCAATATTCATATCAGTGCCGTCTACGGTTGTTTTAATTTTATCGAAGCCTATAACTATGCCTAAAGCTGAGACAAGTATGATTAAAACAGCTATAATCAATGTAGCAGGCTTTTTGAAATTGAACATGTTTTTAATATAGTTTGCTGCTTTACCCATTTCTCTTTATACCTTCACTTTTTCGCATGATACTTTCATAAGTTTATCCATTATTTTCTATCAAATTATATATTTTATCAAATTATATACTTTTACTTGGTCTCCTCTGTCAATTATATTCTCTGTCTATTATACCTGTCTACCATACATCGACTTGCATATACTGCTCCGATTCTATTCTCTCTTTTAAGGCCATCCTTAATTGACCTGTAGACTCCCATTGCATCCCACATGGCAACTAAATTTCTCTTCCATCAACCTTAGAATTTCGGTTATTTTCATCAATAACGTTTTTTGATGTTATTTTAAAATATATTAAGAACATAATACATATGAAAGATATAAATCCGTACCCGCCGAATATGTCAAGCCTTGATGAAACAAACCCGAAACCCAAGCCCATGATGATAACTGTCGCCCTTAATCCCAAGGATTGGAACGAATCAATGGTCGCCCTCATTGATGAATCAATACGATGATGCAGATATCCGGCGGTTAGTGGTTCCAAAATCCCTGATACAATACAAACCAATAGAATAACCAACAGGCTTGAATATCCTTTTACTGCACACATGTACAACAGGCCCGCAGCAAAGACAAAAACCACCCATGCTATCAAAGACCTGTAACTCATCCGTTTTTTGACGGCATCGGCCAGTATATTTCCCGGAAGCCTAAATAAGCTTATCCCTGCAGAAAATATACCAAAATATATAACAGGAATCCCTAGCCTGTTAAGGTAAGTCTGCCAGAATTCGTCAATGAAGGTCATAGAAGCGGCTATAACCATCCCGGCGAGCAATACAAGGCAAACTCCCCGATTCTCTTTGAAAAAGCAGATTGAATCCAATACATAATTTTTTATCGGGATTGGCTCACTGTCAGCCTTGTTCCTTATAGGAGGTTCCACCAGCTTAAGTGATATACATAGTGAAACAAGCATCGCTATAAAGGATACCCAGTAATTAAAATTAAATCCAAACCGGCCGGCCATCAGGCTCCCGCTTAATGCTGCGAGGATTGATGCTGTAAAATCACAGGCATTCAATCTACCAAGATACTTTTCAAAAGACTGGGCTTCACCGCCTAACAGTAGCGAATCATAAAGCAGAGCATTTTCAGACCCGCTGCTTGCAGAACGTCCGATACCCGACAGGAATACCACCAGAGCAAAATACCAGAATTCAGTGGCGTATATCAGGATTAAAAACTCGAAGCAACCTAAAAATGCATCTATAACTTTCATCTTTTTCCGGCTCCATTTATCCGCAATTATGCCGGTTGGAATTTCAAGTAATACAATAGTTACTGCGTATATAATTTCCGTGTATACTACCATCTGGACCGTCATGCCTTTTTGTTCCCAAAACAGTCTCTCAATCACATACGCAGGTATTAGATTGTGAAAGAATCTGATAGCATAGAGTTTCCAGATATTTTGCATAAAGATGTTTTGCGTATAGTTCATACAAAAACTCCTCCCATTTTTGATTGCCGTTGTTATTAGCAACCAAAATATGGAGGCGCTCGTGAACTATTCTGTATTACAGCTTAACAGGGACATCTTGCATTCCTCATCAAAAACAACTCCTTTTAATTTAATAATTCTATGTAATCCATAAACTTTATTTACTGATATTGTATCTATCCATAATTATATTCATTTTTATATTTTATTAATATCCTTATACTTTTTCAACTGATCCATCAATTGAGTGTTAAGGGGTTCGTAGTTTTTATCATGTTTTTTATTGCCATTACTCTTCAGATTGCTATTAAGATTAATATTGTTATCATATCTCATATTGCTTTTACTTCTGTTATATTTCCCCCGTTCTTCATATTTTCTTTGCTCTGCCCCTTTATACCTCATTTGTTCCACATTTTCATCTTTTTCATTTTTTGTACCCTTCTTTGCAAGCCTTCTTACCCAGGCAAAGACATAATAAATTTCATTGAAGTCAAGGTTAACAAGCTTTTCATTCTTAATTTCGTATCTGTCCTGAATTTTTTCTATTCCCAGGAAGTCATCAATAAATGACATATAAGATTTCTTTACTGATTTTCCGCCGCCGATCATTTCAATATTAGTACTCTTTACATTATATAGTATTTGCCAGAACTTCTGTAGCTTATTTTTTCCATCTAATTGTTGCTGGTTCTGCTTATCCACATAACGGATTATATCGAGTATAAAACCTGAAAAATCCCCTCCACCTGTATTATTAATATACTCTGCTGCATCCCTGGCACAGGCCAGCAGCGCTTTTTTATCCCTCAACATTCTTTCACCCCGTTTTAATTACAAATCATTATCATAATCCAAAGAACTCACTGCATTTTTATAACTTAATATCGAAATAAGCCGCTCAATATTTCCTTTTATATCATTATCCGCATTAATTTTATATTGTCTGGCCTTTTCTATCCATTCTTCATCTGAAGTTACTTCGATACTGCCATAGTAATAATTTTTCCCATATCCTATCTTGGGATTTATATCACCGCTTAACCCCATAGAAAAGCACAAAAGCTGTATTTGCTCCTCCGTTAAGTTTCTGAATATTATTTCACCTTCGAAGAAGGAATTTTCCGAAACAAACTCGCATAATATCTCACCTTTTGGCTGAATTCCGTTTCTGCCATGCTTGTAAAACTTATATCCTTTGTATTTACCGTTTTCGAAATAATAATCAGTTTCAGGATGGGGATTAAAACTCACAGGCATCCCTTTTATCTCAAACCTATACTCAGCTCCTCTTGATTTACTATAAATTCCTTTTAAATCGCTAAATGTGATTTTGCTTTTATGCCCAAGGCTTCCAAACATATCACAAACTATGCAATCTACATTGTCATCCTTTTTCTTCCGTTCCTTTTCGTTTATGTTCTTTGGCTCATTCTTTTTATCATATACCTGCTCGCGAAACTTAAATTCAGGGATTGATTTATATTTTCTTTTATCTATTAAGCTAATACAACTATGAGAAATACTTTCCGCTATGCTTCGGATACACCCTTTGAAACTTGTTCCGGGTATAACCGGTATATTGTTTATTTTTATGAACTCTTTATATATCAAACTGTTACTGTTGTCTACCCCATATTCTCCAGATGAAATATGTATGGGCGTTAAGGTTTTTATTCTGATTGGAATCCGCCCTTCCTCATACTTAAATTTTTGTTCATTGGAATTATAGGGCTCAAATTTTAAAAAGGGCACAAAGTCATAAGGCTTTGTCATCTCTTAAATCACATCCTTCAATAGTACGTTCGTTAATTTCAACATTCTTCAAAAGCTCAGATATATTATCCCTGCCTTCTATCTTTTTTTCCATATAGAACCCGGTATCAGTATAACCTTCTATTTTGCTTTTCTTATCATAATAACGTACTGTTATATTTACATTATCTATTTTCATTTTTCCAAAACCCTTTGATGTAAATCCTCCGAAAGTAACATATCCTTCATCTATCCTGTCAAATATTGCGAACAATAATTTAATATGCCACCTGAAAAAATTTCTTAAATAAATCCTGCATCTGAATACCGCATCCTCTATATATTCAAAATCAAAGAGGGCGCCGCCTTTGCTTGCACCTGAAATTCTATCAATAGCAACGGAAGCTCTTCTTCCTGTTTTTACATCTCCTTTAGGATAGGAATCGTTGAATGTAATTCGGCTTTTTAAAACCTGGGAACCAAAAATTTTGCAAACTGGGCAGCTTTCTTTATATCTAATCTCCCCAAGTGACATATTCTCAGTATGCTCCTTGTCTTTCTTTGCTTTCTTTTCATCATTGCTTTGCTTATCGTTTATCCTTTTACTGCATGGGCATCTCAAAATATCACATGCTCCCTGGTCTCTTAAAAGCCTTTCCGCCTCACTCCTAAAAACCCCCTTTAAAGAACTGCCCGGTATTGTGGGAACAGGTATACCATTTCTATATGTTACAAAAAATGTATGGTCTGCTGAAGCAGGATTAAGCTGTTCTTCGTTACCGGAATTTATAAATAACGGACTTTCCGTATGCATGTCAAATTCAATTACAGCCTCATTATATAATTCACTAAACATACTGACACCTCATTTCTTCTTTTAAACCATCAAATAAGTAGTTCTCCAGATTGTTTTCATCAATTTTATAGATTTGAGTATCACAAAGTTTTATACGGCCAAGTCCAACGGATGTCTTACCTCCGACGGCAAAATCCCCGCTTTCCAATACCTTGATAATTAATTGCAAGATTTTTTTATTTTCATCTTCCAGGTTATCAACCGTCATATAAAAATTAAACTCCGTTCCTGCTGCCACTTGCTCATAATCATACTTTTTGTTGTTTGCAGCAGTGCCTGTATCCCTGTCGATTGCAACACCGTCTCTTTTTTCAATATAGGCCCTGTTCCCTTTAAGCCTGCAATCATTTATTGTTATTTTAGATGCAAAATGCTGAGAGCCAAATATTTTACAAACAATGCATAATCGCTTGTATATTTCTTCTGCAACCAGCCTGTCCGAGTTTTCTTTATCTTTATGCTTGTTTTTTATCTCCTTCAGCCATTCTTTACTATCTTTATCATCACCAAGGCATGGTTCACTTACAACAAGGCAGGGAGGGTCAATTTCACCCAGGATTTTTCTTCCGTTTCCTCTCAGCAGGGTCTCAATCCAACTTCTGAGTGCTCCTTTAAGGGAACTTCCGGGGATATATGGTTTACCCTCTTCATCTTTTATCACAGGATTGTCGGTATCAATAGGATTTATACTTTCATTTCCCTCTCCTATATGAATCGGGGTTTGGGCTACAATGGTCCCTTTTATAATGTATCTATTATAAAATTTATCCATTAACATCTATCATTCACCCCTGTAATAATTAATTCTATTTGTCATTCTTACCTAGCAGTTTTCCCTTTTTCTATCGCACATACTTTCCAGTATAAATATCCAAAGAACTTGCTTATGTTTTTCAAAGCTTCCCTCTCATTTTCACATTTCTCATATATTTTCTCCATACATTCTAGTATTATATTTCCAAAGACTTTATCGCCATCAAATTTTCTATCCCAGCCGTTTCCCTTGGCTATTTTATACTCAACAAATAGTTTTAGTTCTTCATAGCAATCTGCATTATTAGCCAAAACTGCCATATTTCTTATATTAGTGCTCCCTACTTTTTCTTTTTTCCCGTCATTCCGACTGCCTTCTTTCTTTTCGCCGCTCCAGAACTCTTTATTGTTTCCTATCCTTTCTACCATATTTAACAAAAACTCAGTCATTTAAATCCTCCCCCAAGCCAAAATGAAATTTGAATTGTCCGAAACCATTTAATACATCCAAGCCAAATCCGTCAAGTGAAGAAAAATAGTTAACCGTTTCATCAAAGGACTTCTCCGTTTCAAAAACTATTACGCTTCCCTTTTGAACCATATGGACAGGTTCCTCTCTTACATCCCCTACTTTTGAAGTATCATATCCCCTGAAATTGAATACTTCTGCATACACCTTGTCTATCTTGTAGTCTTTTTCCATACCGGGTACATTCAACGAATTCAGCCATATTTCTTTAAAGTCTTCATTCTTTATATAGTCCTCACACTCGCTTTCACCGTCACATCCGCTTTTTTTACTGCCCGCTCCCTCAAAATCCAGTTTTGCATCAGCTACAAGCTTAACAGCAAAATAGTTCTTACTATTTGTTATTCTATTATGCTTTTTGTATTTTTCACTAAACAATCGCATCTTTTGGGTTATACTTTCTCTTTTATCTGCTACATTTTCATTTTTATCAGCTGTCAGATGTCTCGAAAACTCTTCTGTGCAAGATTCATTATCTTCAATGCAAATACTGCATCTTCCGAAACCTACCGAAGTATATTTTCCTACCCTCAGCTCCTGAACGTATAAAATATCTTCCTTCCCTATACCTTCTATTTGTCCTTCATAAATGATATTGTTTTCCCTATCCGTTCCCACAACTGCTTCAACACTAAACAGCATGCCATCTTTTGCAGTAGCGGTATATCTATCTATTGCTGTCCTTGTATGTAAGCTTTTCTTCACATTATAATCCTGTCCGTTTTTTAAATAACCTGCCACGGCCTCCACTCTCGAATCACTGCTTCCCAGCCTCATGCAGTCGGGACATTCCCGTTTGTGTATAAGAACATCTATTAATCCATGCTCAGGCTTCATTTTACATCTCATTGTTGTCAAAGGAATTATATCCGTGCCTTCAGGATAAAAGAAAGAGAACTTTATCTTATCAAAATTCATACATACGTTTTTCAGCGAGCAATTTACGCATTCCTGCTTATTTCTATAATAAACCCAGTTTTTGTGCTTTTCGCCGTTCACTGTCACAACTTCATCTTGCCTAAAGCAAGGGCAGTTATTAAGTATATATCTTGAAAAAGCAGCCCTTAAAACATTTCCGGGAATATAATCGATAGTTTCTATGTAATTGGATACTCTTTTTATTCCACCCACAATAAAGGGTGATTTAAATTTGAGCTTTACTTTCATCTCCACCTCACCCCTTTCGATTAAATTCTTCTAAACTTCTTCCCATTGGATTTCAGCTCTGCCATACCCTCTGCTGCGGCCGTTACCGATACTGTCCACCATTTTTATTGCCATTTCAATATTTCTTTTGTACTTAATAGTATCTTGGTCATAATAAACGGTTATTTCTCCGCAAAACTTATTAGCGGTAGCCACTTCTTGCGTATACAGTGCATTTTCTTTAGTTGCTTTAGTATACCTGTTCATAGCTATACCATATCTAATGGCCAGATTTTTATTATCCGAGCCTTCGCCTTCAACAGGTAAAAAATCATCCACATATATCTTTGAAGGTTTATATCCTTGCCCGCCGAATATAGTACACATTGCACAATTGCAATTACCTTCAGTATGATTTAGGTCGGTAATCCTAGAAAAATTCCATCTTATTTTCCCTTTTATCGTACTCCCGGGGATATAAGGCTTATCATTATATAAAACCGTCCTTTTATGCACCCCTCTTTTCTCCTGTCCTGAAGAAATATTAAAGGGGGCCAATAAATTAATTGTCACCTTGTATTTAACAACTTCCATGTCATTCACCTCCTACCGCATCCCACAAAAGGATGATGTCGTCCCACAGGGATATATAATCCGCTTTTTCCGCAGAACTGGAGTCAGTCCTTTTCTGTATAAGTCCACAATAGCAGTAATCATTTTCTTCAAAAATCTTTCTATTTTTTAAAAGTTCGGACGCATATTCTGTGTACTTATGAGAAACCCTGCTTGCTTGATAGAGGTAAAACAACTGGAATTCCATTGGATTTTTCATTACATGCCATGCATTGCTTAATTTATACAATTGTGAAATTTTAATTTTCTTATCCTGTTTAAGGCTTTTTATTATTTTCAAATAAGATGAAAATTCCGAATTAGTAGCAGGGAACAAGCTGCTTTCGGAATTTAACAAATCAATGCCCATGTTACTCTGAATAAGCTGAACATCTACTGTTCCCTCGGAACTATTGCTTTTTCGTGAGTATTTTTTGGCGCTCTTTAGCATATATTGTGCAACTTCAAACATTGTCCTTATTGGCGTGTTGGATTTTGCAATGCAAATTCCTGCCGACATTGTCATCTTGTTTTTGAATGCCTTGTCAAATTTATCTATTATCCTGTTAGTGATTTCCAGGCTCTTGTTTCCAGGTACGATTATAAATATGTCATCCCCGCCCAAAGCTATTGCTTCAAACATTGCAGTATCTTCCATGACTTCATTTATAGACTCATAAACACATTTCTTTGTCGTTATATCCAAAGTGCGGCTAAAATACATGTGCTGGAAGGGAGTTTCAATATTTTTGACCACATTTCCCATATTGTTTCCGTCGGCATATATAACCGCTATATGTCCGTTTTCATCTTCCAATTCAACTATGCTGTTTATATTTCTTTTTACTGACTTTCCTGTGAATTCCTTATATTCGTCGTAAAAAATTGTTTTCTTTTCCCCTGCCCTGTGCTTTCTCAGGCATGAGGGGCAAACCACGGCCATTTCCTCTTCAGGAATGGGAATCATGTACTTTCCGTCCCTTACACCGCATAGATAACATATAGCTGTTCCATCTCCCTGTACTTTCCCTGCCCCGCTAAACTTTATTTCTTCCTTTCCCATCTTTATTGAGTCCAGTTCATTATCAGGATTTATACTATATACTTTTAATTTCTTCCGTTCATCAAGCTTCAGATTTAGTTCATACATTTTTTCTCTATAGCATTTAATAAATTCATAAAGGTTTGTCTGTATATATGCAAAAGCGTTTTGCGCCGTAAGGGTGATCCTTGTATATTCTTTCTCGAGGTCTTTGCATATTTCTTCTCCTGCTCCCCAGGGTGCTATTATCAGCACGTTACCGCCACCGCAATATATAGCGCATTCTTCTGTAAACTTCTCCTTCATATAATCATATGTGACATTTTCATTTACATATTTGATTAACGCACTTCCTCCCCTGATATCCTTTATCCTGGAATTCTCAAGGAAATACTTTTTTATTTTGTATATTGAACCTGAGACTATATCAATATTTAAATCATCAAACAACTTAAAATTCTTATCAGGTTCACCACAAATGAAACTATAGATAAACTCCTTTACCTCATCCCACTTATCACTGAAAAATTCCATATAGTGTTTTTGGGCATCAAATTTTTCGTTTAAAGTGCCGTTTAGGAAACTATTGCCTGAACCGTTTATATTTATCTCTGATTTTTTATTGTTCGATTTATAATAATTAAGATATTTTATTAGCACATAGAAACAGGCTGCATCTCTTATTGCAGGTGTACATTTTTTGTTTTCCAAATAGCTCCCGTTCTTTTTAAAATAAAAAGGTTTATCCCCGTATTTATCCAGGATATTCCTTATCTCTTTGCCGTCTTTGCTGGATTCAATTTCACTGCAAATGTTTCTTATTATTTTTTCAAATTCATTTTTATGTACATGTCCGGGACTTAAAGCTGAAAGAAAGCCATTCATAAATTTATCCCCCCATAATATACCGGCCAAAGCCAAGCAAAATGTTTTGCCCAATACATAGTTTTTCACAGGCCAGAAAATATTCAAGGTAAGAGTAAATATTCTTCCGGTTAAAAAGAATGTATCCAGTAAATGCAGGGATTACTATGTATCTTTGCTCATCTTTTATATAATACCTTATTTTTGATACCTTTACATTAACAAGATTAATTAATCTTCCATTATCAAGATTATCAAGTAATTCGTTCAGTTTATCCTTCTCTTCCATATCAAGTATATTCAAACTTTCTAAGCGATCCATTAAAGAACAGTTTAAAGCTTCTTCTCCAATAAATAACACTTTTTTTGAGTTATCATTTACATAATTCGTATTTAACATTATGGGAGAGAGAAATGTCATTTTGCTGAAATTTTCAGAATTGTCAGGGCAATAATTTAATCTTGATGAAATATACGTATAAATGTCATTTACAGGTGCATTTTCAACCATTAACGCATTTTTGTAAATAATATCTCCCTTTTCATCCGAAACAAATAACAGATTATATTTAGCTTTTTCCGGTCCCAAACCGCTTTGCCCTATGCTTTCAAATACATATATGTATTGGACGAACAACTCCGCCAAATTATCGAAAATTGTAATTTCAAACTCCAATATGTCATTTTCCTTAAATACGGTCCGCTTATCAAAACAGTTAATTATAAACTTGGGAGATACCGAACTCTGCAAAGCAATTGCCATGTTTTTATCAAACCTTCTTCCCATCATGTTAAATACTAAACAAATATTTTTGCTGTTGCATTCGGTACATGTAGTATGGCTGTTTCTCTGAACACAATATAACTGTTTGAACTTGCTTAGCATGACTCCCGTTAATAGACTTACTTTTTGTCTTGGCAACCTGCAGTTATTCAAAATACATACAGTAAACTTTAAGTACGAATACTTTATGTTTTTCAATAAGTCACCTCAGATTTGTCAATATTCACAATATTTTGATATTATTATAACACCATTTTTTTTATTATTCTACATTATTTATAGTTCAAAATTTATACTCCCTGAAAATTACATGCTCAAACTCCTTTACTGTTACAACTTTATCACCTTCTTTTTCTTCCTTAACAATCCTGCGAGTTGTCGCATGAACAGGAATAATACCTTTGGGCAGGCAATAATTGACGATAATAAACGTTGCCCCATAGTCTCCCTGTATTAGGGCATAATCTCCCTGTCCGGAGTTTAAATCAATCCATTTCAATATATCCCTCAGATACTCATGCAAATCATCCAAAGCAGGCGGTACATTTGACCATTTCTTACGTAATTCTTCGGGCATGGATATGAAAGTTGATACTCCAAACCGTTGTATAGCCTCTTCTTTCTGCTTGGTCGTTAGCTCATGTGAAAATATCAAAAGCATTTTCTTTTCACGAGCTCTTGTACTAATTATATAGCCGTTATCATTACATTTATCTCCATCGATATATTTATAATCCATACTGTTATATTCATTGAACTGCAGAGTAAGGTCTTCCAGGAATAAAATCTTTTCAGCACGGGATATATATTCCTTGAGCTTTATTTCGAAAACATCCGTACCGTAAGGATGTTCGCGCCAGCCTGCATGATTTATATCATTCCTTGTATCAGCCATATCCTGAATTAATATAAATAAATCAGTTAAAGCATTTGATTTTATATTTAACACAGGATTTCCTTTATCGTCTCTTCTCTTTCCAAGTTCACTATTAACAACAAAAGCATAGGACATTACATCTTTCCTTTTTTTCTCATTATTCTTATTCGCCGCATCCCTATACCCTAATTTCTCACAAGCATAACTAATTAAACCCTCTTCCAAAATTGTAAGGCCTTGCTGGTACATTCTATTATCAGCACACCATCTGGCAGTTTCAATAATGTTTATATAGTCATTGTCCATGCTGAATCTGTCAAACCTGTTTTTCATCATTTCCAGGACAGGAATCAACGGTATTATATGCTGTTTTGAAGCGCTATCTATAACTTCATTCAATTTGCTTTTTAAACCGGATATAACCTCAGTTAATTTCAATCCTCTGCATGTAAATACCACATCGCTGAATTCCTTCATCGAGTTTGAAAGCTCCCTTAATTGATTTGAATCCATATACAAAGTTTTCAGATCTATTTTCTGACCTGTTGATTTTGCCAGGGCTAAAACAGACTTGTTTTTCTCCTCGTTTATTCTTTTAATTTGCATATTTGTAAGCTCATTTATAACGGAAACATCACCTGTATTCATATATCTGTCTATTCCTATTGTCCAGTCAAATAAATCTACAAAAGATATGAGATTAAATACAGGTACATTTCTGTCATCCAGCGGGATATTTTTCACCTGGCTGGTGTTTCCCAATACTTCAAAGGCTCCGTAATAAATACTGTTTAATTTGCACTTTTTCACTACCCGGGCATAATTTATAACTACAAATACCAACATGGGCAAATATCTAAAAGAATGGGTAATATCGAATATTATTTCATCCTGCTCATTTATTTCATTAAGTATTATCTTAAATATCTCCCACAATTCATCTTCCTTGGTTCCGTTAGGTATGTTTACGTTTTTGAAGTCGGCACCTGTTATATTTTTGAAATTATTAAGTTCCTCCATTAATCCGGGTCGATTTTGCTGTTCTTTTTCAAGTATTTCTTTTCCGTATTCCTGAATTCTGGCATTATTAATGCTATTATTGCTTAAACTCTTGGCGTCTTTCCATGCATTATTCACCCAATTTTTTTCATATGCTTCATCGGTGGTAAAAATAATTATTTCATCAGGTATAATATTTTCTTCTTTTAACAGGTCCAGGATGGCTTTTTGCACATAGCAGCAGTCTTTAACTTTTATAGTTTCCTTATTTTTAAAAAAGTAATTGCAAGGTACATACCCATTCGTTCCAAGAAGTGAAATGAATTTTAACATTTCAATTCTCTCCCCTCTGTTTTATTACACCGTCATTTCCTATCTATATCATGATTTTACAAGATTTTCATACAAATCAATGCCTTGTTTAAACAACTCTTCAAACTCAGAAACAATCTCCAGGTAATTCTGACTGCCCCTGCTGATTGAGCCGTGTGCCGCTGCATTTCGCGTATATTCCAAATCATAATATATTTTCTTTTGCATCTCATTTTCAAAGACAATTCCTTTGTTTTTATTTATGTAACTCCTTATATTTTCCCGATCCCTGTAGTCTAAGCTGGTACCAATATTGTATTTTCTTCCTATTGCCAGAATAATTCCTTCATAGAGCAGTATTAATGCCTTAAGATATTGTTTTTTATTGAAGAAAAATTTAGCCCTTTCTATCATTCTTCTATCCAAAGTTATAGTTATTAGCGGTTCTATTTCGTCTTTGATATGTTTAGCTATGTAAGACTCATAATTACCTTTTTGCGCCACACAATCCAGTTTTTCAACAATCTCCTTTAATTGGCTTTTAGGTTGCCTGTTCATCTCAAGAGAAAAATATGTTTTGTCAGTATCCTGGATTCCCATATTGCCTAAAAGGCCGGAGAAATAGCCCGAGTTGTTAAATACGGCGAGATTTTCCGTATAAGCAACCAGTGAGTTTATCAAATCAATCTTTAAGACCGGTGCTGCAGAATCCAAATTATTGCCTTTGTCTTCCTCCTTTAATTCATTGGCTGCGTAATACAAGGCAATGTCGGATATATTTTTTAAGTATCTTACCAACATGAGCGAGAAGGCTATTATAACCGGCATATGCCTAAGTCCGTGGGTTATATCAAGAATTACACATCTCCGCTCATTTGGTATTTCTTTTATCATGTGGTTTATGTAAATTTCGTAATCAAGTGCATTGACCATTATAAGCCGTATGCCAGGTATATATTTTTGCAGTTCGGATTCCCATTCTTTAATAAGCTCTTCGGATGCACTTTTGTTCTCCCCATCATAGATTTTGTTATACGTTTCAGTTAAATTTTCATGGTACTCTTCATCTACAGCATACAATAATTCCGACCACATGGACTGGGCAGTTCCGAATACAAGCCATTTATCTATTTTGTAATCTAATTTCTGCAAAACTTTATATAGCGCAGAGCTAAAAAGGGATGTTTCAATATGCTCTCCTGTTTCTTTAAAATAGTAATTGCTTTTATCATAACCTTTTTGCCCCTTTTTATTTCTTGCTTTTCCAATAAGTGATATAAGTATGCTTTTGTCTCCACTATTATTATTCATCTGACCCCTCTCCTTAATTTATGCCCAACAAAATTCCGCATAGGCACATGATTTGCAATAACGTATTTTAACCGGTTCAGGAGGCTTGTCCATTCCGGTAATTTTAAAAATATCCCTCATCACCGATTCTATTCGGGATTTATTTTCTTCATCCAGTACAACCCTCTCCCTCTTTCTTTCTTCCGGGAACAAGAGCAGTCCTTCGGCAGTAATGCCCTTTTTGTTTAGTTCATATAAATAATATAATAATTGCATTCTTGAACTTTCAATAAATTTAGATGATTTCTTTACTTCTTCGATAATCACCATTTCATTCGCATTTTCAACAACATCCAATCTCATATTTCCTAATTCAACTTCTTTTTCTTTCCTTGCGTAGGAATGTTCGTGTATAAACCGTCCAATGTCCAATAATTCATTATCCTGATCAGGTAAAATGTTTCTTGCCATGAGCCATACTTCCCTTTTACAAATACAATAGTACCAAACAAGAGTTCCTGTAATTTTGGCATGATTTTTTAAATCGTCATAATAAGAAGCATCAATGCCATAACCATCGCCCGTTTCAAAGCAGTCGGATACAATATTATAATTAAATTTATCATCAATATTATCAATATTATCTCTCATAGATACTTTTTCATCTACCCTTTATTATAAAAAATAGTTATAAGAATAAAAAATAGCTCTATCAAATATTGCATATTAAAGCATGCAGCTATCGTAGTTATTTTGCAACAAAAACAATATTAAAATATGTAATAATCCTCCTCTTGCCTTATAAAACCTGTAGTTTCATTATATAAATTAATACAATCCGAATAGGGCAAAGAAATAATACTTTCATTATTCTTTTCCTTTGCAAATTTTCTATAGTATTTTGCAGGTAATGATATTGTATAATCGTTTATTACGTTTCTTATTTCCAATATCATATTTCTTTTGTTTTTATAATCTTTTTCTTTGAGTGCATGCAAAAACTTTTGATAAGCCTCTTCTATACATTCATCAATTCTAAATATAACATCAATATACCCAGGATTATTTTTTATCAGGGAAAAATTACTAATCGGTTTACCAAATTCACCGTCAAAATTCATGCTTTCAATCGATCTAATAAGTTCTTCTGAAACTTCGGCAGATTTATTTTCCTGGACTATTTTAAAGTATTCATTAATTAATCTGTAGTATTCCTTTTCTTCAATAACTTCATATTCGCTTAATATATTAATGGTTATATTAACAGCTGTATTCCCATAGACCCTATATGAATAAAGATGATTATTCTCATCCACAATCTGTGTAATATACACGGCTCCAATACTTCTTTTACCGTTTCTGTTGCATCTCCCTGCACATTGGATTATTGAGTCAAGTGGCCCTATATCCCTTATTACCATGTCAAAATCCATATCAACTCCTGCTTCTATAACTTGTGTAGATACCAGGATAACCTTTTCTCCGTTTTCCAATTTCTTTTTTACATTTTCCACCTTCTGCCTTCTATGTATTGGTAAAATATTTGAAGAAAGATATTCCGCATTTATTCCCCTGTCTCTTAATTGCTCAAATACCTTAAGAGACTGGTTAATTGTATTGCAAACAATAAGGCATGATTTACCTTCTATTATATGAGCATATTCATCAACAAACTCTTCTATTGTAATTCTATTCATTCTCGGTATTAAACGAGTTCTATTAAACATGCTGAAATAAGATTGGGCATCATCAAGCAATTCATATGCATCATTTAGAATTAAAGGTTTTGTTGCTGTCATTAGGATTATTTTAATACCAAGATTCTTTACGGCTTGTTTTATAATATAATCGACAAGTTTAAAATATTCTATGTCTATTGCCTGTACTTCATCCAGTATAACAATTGCATCTCTCATATTGTTAAATTTCATTAACATCTTATTTTTATTACTTACCAATGTTTCTAAAAATTGTACAAAGGTAGTGATAATTGAACCGCTTACCCAGTTGTTAAGCAATAGCTCTGCCTGATCCTTATCATAATCCGTTTCCGATGTATTATATTCTATATTTGCCAAGTGATGATGCTTAATTAAATACCTGCTGCTATCTTCTTTATAATCTTCATAACAGTCAAATAATTCATGGATTGACTCATAACATTGGTTAATAATGGATGTGTAAGGAAGAACATAAATGATTTTTCTGTTTCCACCTAACAATTCATTTAATTTCAAAGCAGCAAAATAGCCGGCATAAGTTTTTCCCGTGCCGGTCGGAGAAGTTATGGAGAAAATATTCCTATTTTTCCACTCCTTCTCCATATTACTAATTACACTATTAAAAATACTCTGTCTTATACTATTAATTTGCGAAATTTTATCTTTAAACTTATTTATTCTGATATCATTCAGTTTGTCAAACAAAGCATATTTTTCTTCGGGTATAACAGTATTTGAAGCACTTATTTTATCCGCTGAAATTAAGGCAGAATATAAAATATTATGCAAAAAATAATAATCACTTGATGGATGTCTTGAAAATGTAAATTCAATTTGTATTAATTTTGATAATATTTTTTCTATATTACAATTGTCCAAAAAATCATTAAACAATTTACCATAACCAATTGATTCATAATCCTTCTCAATTATATCCCTGTTACATTTAATATCTTCTAATTGTTTTTTGGCTGTCTTTATTTTTCCATCTAGCTGAGGTACTCCGAAGCTTGAAATCGAATCAAATAATAAAGATTTTGCTCTAATTGTCTTGGGCAAGTCCTTAGATACATTTTCAATATTCCCATGATGATGTAAAATTGCGCTGTATATAATAAGTGGAAGGATACTTCCTTCCTCGAATAAGTTAAATGCTATATATGCTCCAAAAACCGCAGATACAAAGCCATGATTAGTAATTGGCGACTTCTTTTTAGAGTCCAGATATTCCTGGAAATATGTTGTATACTTTCCAAAATCATGGCATGCCGAAAGTATTTTAACTGCATTTATCTTTTCTTCATATGTACTTGCTTCATCTGTACTTGCTGTTTTCATTATTTGCTTCAGGGCTATTCTCATCACTTCATTAATATGATCTATCATTATCTTTTGAACAGGTTGTTTATGAGAATAAAAAGCCATCATACAGCAGCTCCGTTATTTTATATAATGTATACCTTACATAAAGAGTATATTTTCACCTGTTTCCTTTATTACATAATAACTGTATTTTACTTTCACAAGTAAAGGATTTAAATTTTCATCATAAATATACGATGCCGTCTCTCTTATTTCCCTTCCATGGCCGAATTCCCTGGGCATTCTGTCCTTAAATATCGAAACTCCCGGTACTAATTTTAGCCCTTTATCTGCAATATTGTTTTGACTTATAACCGTTGATATCTCCACAAAATTATTATCGCCTATACGTTCTTCCGCTTCATAAGTGCCTATTAACTCAAAACTGGCACAAAAAGGTGCAGCCCCTAAATAAGGAGGATATATCGAAGATTTGTTTTTTAAACTTTCATATAGTCTTCTCATAATCTCATCATCTTTATGGCTCACATATATCCTGTATTTTACACCATTGTCTCCCACAACGAGTTCAAAAGGTATTTGGGTATGCTCCTTGGGACATACCAATTCAGTTGTTGTAGTAGCCTTCATATAATTTAAGGATTGCATGATTTTTCTCGTTTTACTCATTTTTCGGATTGCAATATTTAGATTACTGCACGAAAAAATCTCATAATAACTGTCTCTTTCGTATCCCAAAATTGCTGCTATAATGCCTGCAACAGTAGTCCTTGAAGGTATAGAATAAGATAACGACGAAGAGTTCGTGTAAAACTTTCTAAAATGCGCACACACTCCTCCAATGTCAAACACTATTAATTTCATTTGTACCACCTTGTTCTAATAACATATCAAAAGACTTCCTCTATATTAAAGTCCTTTAGTGCTTCGTGAATTTCTACCTTCTCATCGTTTATTCTTATATCAAGGCTTTTATCCGCAAAATAAACTATTTTAGCGATTTTGTTTTTGTTTTCTCTCAATTCATTCACTAAACTTCCTATTTCAATATAAAACTCATCTATATCTCTTATACTCGGATTTTTCTCAATTAGTTTTACATCTTTTCTGAAATCGCCTATTATGCTCCTGTTATCTTTGTATTCAACCCTCAAATATAATCTAGGGTATTGTCCTATTTTGCTCCTTGTTGCCTGAAGCGGAATTGCATATTTCATGGCTTCATCCAGCAATTTTATATCATTTTCTGACAGTCTGGTATGCTCTGCCCGTTTCCCGCTTATCACCCCAAAGAATGCAATAAATGAATACTTAACACGGAAATCCTTCCCCATCGCCCCCTGCTTGTTTTGTTCACCTGATGCAAAATGGGAAGTAATACTTGCTTCCAGCAGTTCAACCTTGTTTAAAGAGTATCCCCAGTTAAACTGAACAGGCCCGATAAATGACTTGTTCTCATTCTTTACAGGCATTGTTGCTCCAAAAAGTCTTACATCTATCCAGGTATTGAATATTTCTTCTTCCGATTTATTCTTAAGCTCATCAACTCTCGCCTTTGGAGTTACTGCCTTATCATCCACTTTTCTTACGAATATATCATATCCTTTTTCAAATAAGTAATCTCTTATGTACCTTTTTAATCTTAAATCCGATACCAGATTTATCTCCCTGTCATAATCCATCCTTGGCCTATTTTCCTCATCAGGGTCTCCATTTGGGTTGGCAAATTTGGCATCATATAAAAATAGTATTTCACTATTATTCATTCCTCACTTACCCCCTTATAAATTGGTCTTGTTGTCGAATATGCGTAACCAGAAAGAATGTAAAACAAATTTTCATCCTTGTCTAATTGCCATGAATCTAAGTTGGAATCCAAAAGCCGTTTAAATTCTTGGAAAATAGCCTCATTATATACTAGAATTTTTTCCTGTTTTAGTTTTGCAAAAACATCTCTTGTTAACCTAACAAGCTTGCTTTTATCAATACCATTAAAGTTAATCTTATTCAGTATTGGCTTTTGTCCATCCGTTGATCTTTTGTACTGTGAATTACCGATTTCCCCTATTAAGTAACCTAGGAGGAACATTGCCGTCTGTTGCTGATTATATCCCATTTTATAAACATAATCTTTTATATCTTCCCGCAAATTCAATGGCCCGATATCCATGTTATCACCTCCGTTTAAACACCCCATGTATTCAAGAAATTTTACATAGAATATCGCATCAAGTATCACAAAAACCAGGTTTTCTTTCTTTACATTTGAAATATTGTAACCTGATTTTCCTAGATGGACAATTTTTATTATATTTTTAATATTCTTAATTATTGCCCGCCTTGACAATCTTCTCCCGGTTAAGAGAGCATCATAAATATCAAGCACGTTTCTATATTCTGTTGGATTACCTGAGTCTAATCTAATAGGTGTCATATAATATACTGTTTCTAACGTCGGATATTTAGTATAGCCTTCCCCAATCACATCTGTTGCAATATCGATAACTTTGCAAGAAGATTGTAATATTCTGTCAAATATTGAAGGAGACACATCTTTTATTAATCTTAATATCTTTGTTGCCGCCTGAGAAGACCTGTAAAATACAAAATTAAGCACAAAGTAACTCTCTTCATCATCAAAAGAAAGGGACTTTTCATCAAGTGTATTTATGATATCGTATCTTAGTTCTTGTATAGCTTTTAAGTTATTTACAGTATTAAAGGAATCTGTGATCTTCCTGGTGATTCTTTGTAAATCATCCCTGGTTAGTACACCGTTATATATGAAATTAGGAATAATGTAGACACTAAATTTCGCTATTTGAGTATCAAGCTTATTGCTAATAAAATTCTCTCCTGCTTGTATTGCCTTAACACAATTTTCACATAAGAGCATATTTTTATAATAGTTATTCTTGTCAACCTGGTTTGCAAATATAACTTGATTAGTTGTATAATATTTGATCTTCAGTTTTGAGGTATCACTACTGACATTTTCCTTTGAAAGGCAAATACTACATACTAATTCTTCGGATATGCTCCCATGCCGTTTCCCTTTAATTGACATTGTTTTAGGTTTTTTTGAAAGAATAACTGCCTCTCTATATTCTTTTAAATCCGATATTGGTTTGCCATTAATAAGGATTGTATAAAGAGAAATATCTTTATATGATACTCCATACATTTTATTAAGGCCAGACTCAAATTCTTTAGAAACTGAATTGAGAAGAGCTTTCCCTTTGTTTTTTTGGTTATCATCTTTTTTAATGTCATTGTAAATCTGCTCAATTGTTTTTTCACTAAAACCTGCTTTATATATATCAAGAATATATCTATATTTTTTATCTAGTTTTTCATCAACCATTATGTAAAAATTGTTTAATATTTGTAAAAGCAATTTATTGACTTCTTCGCTCAGGTTTACATCATATAATCTATTGATGGTTTCACTTAAATGATAAAGAACTGAACTTGAGGTTACATACCACTGAGGAGAATTTGGGCCATCTGCAGAACCTATGAACAAATACTTTTCCGAAGATTTTTCATCAATTTCTTCATTTGTATCAATAAATAGCTTGTTGGCCGATAAGTCAAAGTTAAATTTCAGTATGTGCTGCTTTCTTCCTTTCTTCTCAGATTCCACTTGCTTAATAATATTCGAAAGAATATTATCCTCGTCCATTACTATTCTTCCCATTTGGGCTATTTCCTCTATCAATCCTTTTCACCTCACGTAAAGGACATTAAATAAAATATCTATCAAGCAAATTTTTAATTAATTAGTAATATGATTAAAAGCAGCATTTATAATCCACAAATAAATATATTAATCTTTAAAACTTTGCTTTTATGATTATATAATACTATAGGATTATATACTATAAGTCTATAAGCCTTACAATTATATTATCGCAATTACTAATATTTGTATATCAGTTTGATTAAATTAATTATAATTAATTGGTTCAAGTTTATAGAAAAAATCAATCATTAGATTATATACTTTTTTGTAATTATATAATATTATTCTACATAAAATATAAAAATCCTTCCATTAATAAAAATTTTTTTATTTTTATATGATAACTTGAACCTTTTTATATTCTTCATTAAAGTTTTATATTACCTTGACACAAACATTATTCTTTTGCGTTCAATGCATACTTATGGCTTTAGTTTCCATTAAATAGTAAAAGAATGTATATTAAATTTTTCTGATTAACTATAATTGTAAAAATATTTTCAATTCCTTATAGGTAAGATAAAAACATGAAGAAGAAGGAATTGCCCAGGCGGACACAATTGGTTTCAATTCCTTATAGGTAGAATAAAAACTTTGGCTTCAAACATTATGTGCCTCGACTTTCTGAATTGTTTCAATTCCTTATAGGTAGAATAAAAACATATAGTGTGTAGCTGCCCTGAGCAGCGCACACGGACAGAGTTTCAATTCCTTATAGGTAGAATAAAAACGCGGTAGCTTGCACCGTTTTCCCAAACCTTCATGACAAAGTTTCAATTCCTTATAGGTAGAATAAAAACAAATTCCTGAAAAATTTAATATGCTTCCTGGAATGAGAGTTTCAATTCCTTATAGGTAGAATAAAAACTGTAAAATTCAACCCTACTTACCGACTTTACATTGCAGTTTCAATTCCTTATAGGTAGAATAAAAACCTAGACAGAAAGGCAGGTGATAAAATGGCCAACAAAAGTTTCAATTCCTTATAGGTAGAATAAAAACTAAAAGTGTATTGGTTGAGGTAAAATTGTATTAATATGGTGTTTCAATTCCTTATAGGTAGAATAAAAACTTTTTTTAAAAACCTAATCCAGGTCTGTAAGAATGAGTTTCAATTCCTTATAGGTAGAATAAAAACCAAAAAATTATATACGTATATTGTACCAAATACTTATAAGTTTCAATTCCTTATAGGTAGAATAAAAACTTGCATTATGTGAATTATTAAATAAAAGTAAAGCTAGTTTCAATTCCTTATAGGTAGAATAAAAACCCGTGAACACCGCATAAAATCACATTTCTATTTTAGGCTATTTTTTAACATAATTCAAGGTAATAGATGGAAAAATAAACTAAATACAGATATATCAAGTATTTTGCGAATTTTTATTTATTCGTCGATCCCCTGGCATTTTTGCACTATTGGACATCGACGAATAAAAATTTAATCACTAAATAATATTGTTAAGATGCAATTATAACATAAGGTCAGTAGGATTTTTTTCTAATCCTATAATTTCTCTATCTGTATATTTGGTTGTTTTAAATGTATAAAAAATGACCGAATCCTCATCTTTATCAATTTTTGCTGATAGCTCAAATTTAAGCTTTTTATAATTTGCATCACTTATTTCCCCTTCAAAAACTGAGTTTTGCACCCAGTGTAAATATTTTCTGCATATTTTAAGAATTTTTCCAACTCTTTTCTCACCGACATCATATACTAAAATAACAAAAATCTTAACTCATCTCCTTTCCTTTACATATTCGTTTTATTCACATATTACACATTACCACATGCTTATATATGGCTCATATTCTTTTTCTCCAATCAGGTGCTTTTCAAGTTTATACAGTTCAAGTCTTATCAGTCTTCGATATGAAACCGAACGGCCTAAAGGTTTATACGAAAGCGTACTATTTAGCTTTTCGTTCAATTGACTTATAAACACTTTTTTACCATCGTCATTAAGAATAATCCCACCAACTTTATTTTCAAAATGCTTCTCACTAATCATTTTCTTCCCAATAACTGTGAATATCGTACGATCCACTAATAAAGGTTTAAAAATCTCTGCAATATCTAAATTCAAAGTAAACCTTCTATTATTTGTGGTATGTAGGAAACCGATTCTTGGATCAAGATGTGTCTTATATATTTCACTTAACACAATAGTATATAACATGCTATTCCCAAAGCTTATCAAGGCATTCAGCCGGTTTAACGGAGGTTGCCTAGTTCTCTTTTCAAATAAAAAATCAGGGTTGTCCAATATTACATCAAAATATTGATAGTATATGTCTCGAATATTTCCTTCTATAGCCATCATTTGATTAATATCATCATTTCTATTCAAATTAAGTCTAAGCTCTTCTATTTTTTGTATTCCTTCTTCTAAATGTTTGCCACGGTTATTGTAATATTTCATTACTGTCGAAATATTTCTAGAACTTCCGTCAAAAAACCTATATGCTATATCTTTTCTCTTTTTCTCATCAAGATAATGTTCTGCTTGTTTTAAAATCATATATCCTGAATTGTAATGTTCTCTTGGATAGTAGGTACCCGTGTAATATCCATGATAATTAAAGAAATGCAATAGGATTTCTTTCTGCGAGGCAAGTTCCAGAAATTTTTTCGTTACAGTAACTTCACCAAAAATATATAGTTCACCGATATCCTCTATAGGAAGGTACTTTTTTCCTTCTTCGCTTTCAAAGAAGACGGTATTATCTTTTCTTTTCAATTCACCATCATTAAATATATACGCACTCTTCTTCATTAATCATCACCCGATTCAACAAAATCAAAACATCCAAATCCCTGTGAATTCTTCGCTCCAAGGCCGGCGTCGTATGCCAGTGCAATAATGTCGGTATCTCCTTTTATGATGTAGTCCCCCATCCATCCTTTAATAATAAAGTCCTTATATTTGGTCACTACTTCCTTCTGGGTTCCAGGAACGGCTTCTATGAAAAAATTTACATCCTCAATGCTGACATTGTTAAAAGCCTGATATTTCTTTTTTAAATTTTCTTTGATAAGTTCACCAAACTTATTATCCTCCGGATTATAATAGAGAGTCTTTTTGTCTTGATCAGTGGAATACACAACTACAGGTGAAAGCATCCTTATCTTTGATTCACCGTTTATATTAGGGAATTTAACCTGTATATTCTCAAGGAATACTTGCTGGTCATAAAGCACCAGATCGTTCTTAATTACCGATGTGGAAAAATCAATAAAAAAATCGTCATAATGGGATGAAACCTCAAGGACAACCGGAGGATCGTATTTGATTATCTTATTCTGTGCGTCCAACTTATATCTTCCCATTAAGCGGGAAAATGTGAATAATTTGTAATTTCTTTTTTGATATGTAAAACCTTTATCATGCAAAAAATCACCTATATTTTTATCCGTTATATTTCTATATATAAACGCCTGAAGAATATGGTTATAATGTACCGGCAAAACAAGTTTACCTTTGAAATTAAACTGAAAGACAATCCTCATGTTATCTACCCTTTTTCCGCTTACTCTTATATAAGTATTCCTCTGCATTTATATAAATTTCATTTCATGCATATGCTAACTACATGGCTCATATAATACATATAAATATACAAGCATACACTCAATATATAAACCTGACACAAATATGTATTCATGCATTTGTATACATAAATATACAGTACTTAAATATATTGTATACTACTATATTTATCTACATTCTACAAAATTATCAAAAATCCTGCTTTTTTATACAAATTTGATCAGCTTACAATCAGCCTATATATGCAAAAAGGAATAAACGGAGTTACATTCATTTTAATTTCCATAACTCCAATTTATTCCTTTCAAAATTCCTTTCAAATTCAAATTTATCACCGCAAATTATTTATTAAAACATTATTGCCCTAATATCGGAAATCACTTATATCTATCCCTTATATCTATCCTTTTTCTTATATATCCTTTATCTCGATATACGGCAATATACATCTTCAATATACATATCTCTTTAACCTTCTCAATCTTTCAACTATATCATTATCTAAAACCAAATCACAGCTTCTGATTCCCTCTTTCAATTGCTGCTGATTGCTGAAGGACACTATCGGAACCGTGGTGAACTCTTGATGCATCATATAAGCCAGCGCCACTTCGCTTATGCTGCGGTTTAATTCACGGGATATATTGACAAGCTCCCGGTAAATATTTTCATTGGATTCGTTGTCATATACTGCCGATAATTTTTTCGGAACAGGTATGCCGTCAGCTTTCTTCGAAAAATATCCCTTGGCGATAGATGTGTAAGCCATGGCGTTTTTCCCTGTCCTTTTATGGTACTCATATGTTTCCCTATCCATTAATACAAGGGTCTTGTCAGCGACATTATAAGAATTGATATCCGCCAGGCTCCACATCAACTGGTTGCATACAAAACCGGAAAGCTGATGTTCACGGGCATATCTGTCAGCTTCCTCTATCCTCGGCAATGACCAGTTTGAGCAGCCATAATATCTGATTTTCCCTTTTAGCCTGGCATCTTCCAAAGTATCAAGTATTTCTGCCACAGGTACCTGGGGATTATCACGGTGTAAAAAATAAATGTCAATATAGTCAGTCTTTAAATACAGAAGGCTCTCGTCCAGGTCCTTTTTTATTTCAGCGGGATTAACCCTTGATTTGCTCATATCAGAAAGGTCCGGATGTGCTCCCTTTGTGCTTAATATAATATCATGCCTGCGGCCTGTTTCCTTGAACCAATCGCCTATAATTCGTTCGCTTCTTCCTTTTACGCCGGGTACCCAGTCCCCGTAAACATGGGCAGTATCAATAAAATTTCCGCCCATTTCAACAAACATATTTATCTGGGTTTTAGCCGTTTCCCGGTCAATATCAGTTCCATAATTAGCCGTCCCCATGCAAATGGGTGATACTCTCAAATCAGTATTATTTAGCAGAACTCTCCTCATTGCTATTTACCTATCCTCCGTTTTTGCTCTTTATTTGCCCTTTGTACTCCTTGGTCCAATATAAATCTTTTTCTCATACTAATTATTTCTCTCATCATCCTTTAATTATTTTATTTATCCACTAATTATTTATCCACAGCTTGCTTTAATTTATTATTTCCCTACACTAGCCTACTTCATACCGGAACCAGTTGAAGTCGGCACATCCTCCGTCCTTTATAGTGTTATAACTGTACAGTCCCGGCCTTGCTCCCTTCCAGAAGCCAGCCGCAAGTTTCAAAGGGCCGCCAAACGCAATATAGTTCCTGTTATCAAAACTGAACTGGAATACGGTTTCCTTGGTAAGATTCACGATTGCCCTGAACCAAACGGTTTTCCCCATGATTTCAGGACCATGATATTTGATTCCCCCTGTAACTGCTTCAACAAAGTATTTACCACCGTTACACACTGCACCTATCCAGTTTTCTTCCGTTCCTCCCAGGAAAGCCAGTCCGGCATTTTGCCCATCCTGCATGTTTTCGATAGACAGCTCGGTTGTTATAACGCCTTGGTAACCCATGAGTTTTTGGGTTAAAGTATTCCTCGCTTTGTAAATACCGGGTGCATACATTGCTTTAAGCCTTAGATATCCGGGTCTCTCAGACAAGGACCAGTTTTCATTAACAGGATTATGGTTCCACTGCCATTGATACCCCAGTTTTACGCTGTTAAAATCATCGGAGGTCTGGGGTAAAAATCGTGAATGCTGCCCTTTTACATTGGGCTTCCTGTAAATACTCACAGGTTCGCAGTTATTCCCCATGATTGGCCAGCCATCCAACCAGGTAACCGGCTGCAGGTGGCAAACCCTTCCCAGTACGCCGGCACTCTGGAAATGCAAAAACCATGTTTCACCCGATTCAAGCTCAATCAAGGCTCCCTGATGAGGCCCATTTATACTGGTGCCTCCTTGCTGAAGTACCACCCGCTTTTCATAGGGGCCATAGATGCTTTTTGAGCGAAGGGCAGTCTGCCACCCGGTTGACACGCCGCCTTCAGGAATAATGAGATAATAGTAACCGTTCCGTTTGTATATTTTTGTACCCTCCGCCGTCCTGCCCACATATACAACTACCCCGTCATCCAAGAGCCTTTTACCGTCGCTGCTCATCCTATGGATAATGATGGGCCCTGCGCCAACCGTACTGTGCCCCAGATAGGCATTCCCGTCATCATCCCAGAAGGGGCATGGGTCCTCCCATCCCGGTACCCGTTTCACCTCGTGGAGGGGTGCCCACGGACCCGCAGGATTTTCAGCAATACTCATATACAGCCCTTCGTCAGGGGTACAAAAATAAACATAAAACAGGCCGTTGTGATACCTTATGGCAGGAGCCCAACTCCCTTTTCCATAGGCTTCCATTCTGTCATATGCGGGATCATACTTAAACGAATCATATATTCTGCCAATAATTGTCCAGTTTACAAGGTCTTTTGAATGGAGAACAGGCATTCCCATGTAGTGGAAGTCGGAACATACCATGTAGAAATCTTCGCCCACCCTGATAACATCAGGGTCTGAATAATCGGCATTAAGCACGGGATTTTTATACAACCCGTTTCCCAGGTCTCCCCACTGCTCAGCCTTAATAACATTATCATCGGTATTTATCCTGTTAAAAATGCTCATACAAAATCCCAACTTTGCATCGGCTTTTATTTTTATACATAATCGGCTTTTATATTACTTTACCTTAAACCACTTATTTGCATATTCGGATTTCATAAAATTATATCTGCTCGCATAATCAATAATTTCCTGGGATGCTTTATTAAAACTGTTTATAAGCCACCTATTGCCGCTTTCATCCTGGTCCAATAACAGGATGTAATATTCCCTTGAACCGTCAATTTCCAACATGGCAAGCATGTATATCGGTTTTCTGTCGTTTTCTTTTACGCCATCAAGTTTAGGGAAAATATCCTGGGCTAAATAATACTTGGGGTATATGATCTCCCCTAGTTGAAACCTGATGCTGCCGGTCCTGTCTTTACTATCAAGCCTTATTTGCTCCAGCATTTTATCCTTTTCAGCCATGAATTCTGATGTACTTATGTTTTCAACTCTTTTGAAAAATTCGTCCTGTCCGATTTCACTTGAAATGACCAGGGAATACGAATTAATAAACCTTTCAAGCACAAGCTGGGGCTGATAATTAATCGTGAACCTGTAGTGTGTAAATAAAAACAGGCCAAGAATTATAGAGGCCAACAAAACCATCACGATAGCCTTTATGTTAGGCCGAGGGTTTTCTCCTTCTTTTCTGACAGTGAACCTTTTTATGTTAAATACAATAAGGGGCAGTATGGTAAGAACCGCTATTGAAATGTAAATTAACTTTGCTGTTTGCATATTCCTCATCTCTCCCTAATCTTCTGCTTATTCCAGCGCTTATTACAGGACCTTGCTCAGGAATTCCCTCGTTCTCGGCCTCTTGGGATTGTTAAATATCTCGGACGGTGTCCCCTCTTCATAAATTATGCCCTCATCCATGAAAAAAACCCTGTTGGAAACTTCTCTCGCAAAACCCATCTCATGGGTCACTATAACCATGGTCATTCCGTCATTTGCCAGCGATTTTATAACTTCAAGGACTTCTCCCACCATTTCTGGGTCAAGTGCGCTCGTCGGTTCATCAAACAGCATAACCCTGGGATTCATTGCCATGGCCCTGGCAATGGCAACACGTTGCTTTTGGCCGCCTGAAAGCCTGGAAGGATATTCCTTTGCTTTATCAGTAAGTCCTACTCTTTCAAGCAGCTTCATGGCCCTTGAGGCAGCTTCCTCCTTGTTCATTTTCAAAACTTTCACAGGAGCAAGCGTAATATTATCCAGTACTGTCATATGGGGAAACAGGTTAAACTGTTGAAATACCATCCCTACATTTCTTCTTAATTTGTCCAGCTGCTTCATATTCTCCGAAAGTGAAACCCCGTCAATTATAACTTCGCCTTTCGTGGGAATTTCCAGGAGATTCATGCATCTCAAAAAGGTGCTCTTTCCGGAACCTGAAGGACCGATTACACAAACCACTTCACCCTGTTTTATTTCCACGTTAACCCCCTTCAGAACTTCCAATTCGCCAAAGTACTTGTGCAAATCAATTACTTTAATCACTGGTACGAAGCCTCCTCTCGAACCTTGCCAGGATAGATGACAGAATAAGCGTCATGAGGAAATAAATATACGCTACCGTTAAAAGAGGGGTCATGGATTCATAGGTAACACTTCTGATAAGGTTTCCTCCGGTGGTTAAGTCTTCAAGAGCAATATAGCCTGAAATCGATGTTTCCTTAAGCAAAGCTATAAACTCGTTTCCAAGGGCAGGCAAGATATTCTTTATAGCCTGAGGTAAAATAATAAATCTCATGGTTTGCCCGTAAGACAAACCAAGAGATCTTCCCGCTTCGGTTTGCCCCCTGTCCACCGCCTGTATTCCAGAACGGATTATTTCCGCCACATAAGCACCACTGTTTATACCAAAGGCAATAGACGCTACTATAATCTTCGGCAAATTTGAGTTTGCCAGAATAACGTAATATATTATGGTAAGCTGAACCACGACAGGGGTTCCTCTTATCACCGATACATACCAATCAGCAATCTGGGTTAAAGGGGGCTTTTTCATAATCTTTGCAATTGCCAACAGTACTCCTATAACAATTCCGATTATTGCCGCAAACGCAGTAATCTCAATGGATACGACCCATCCGTTCACCAGGTACATATATCGGTCTTCTTTTATAAATGAAAGATATATTTTATCACTTAATACCCTATATAAATCATAAATAAATTCAGTCAAAAAACCCATTAAGAGCCCTCTCAATCCTACTACGAATAAGTTAGTTTTCTATTTCGTTAATTGTTATATATTGTTTATCGTAATATTTATTGTCATATCAATTGATATATTAGTTATAACAGTTTGTGTCCCTTTAATACTCATAATTACTCAATATTACTCAATATGTAAATGTATTCCGCCAATTTGTGTTCATTAAATTGCTGTATTAATTACTTTGTATTAAATACTTTAAATTACTGTATTAATTACTGTATTTGTCCAAAATCTTCTCGTATGTGCCGTCCTCCATTAACTTCTGCAGAGCGGCGTTTATTTTGTCCAAAAGTTCTTTATTCCCTTTCTTCACTGCCATTGCATATTCTTCTTCCTCAAATTCACCCTGAATAAGCTTTATATCGTCAGGATTCTTTTCAAGGTATTTTTCTGCCGGGAAGTTGTCAATAATAACAGCGTCAATCTTCCCGTTTTTCAGGTCCATAACCGCTTCCAATCCGCTCTTATATTTGCTGACTTCCGTATCCTTAATTTCCATAGCTATATCCTGTCCGGTAGTACCGGCCTGGACACCTATTTTCTTGCCTTCCAGGTCTTCCTTTGATTTGATGTTCGTATTATCTGCCCTGACTATAATTGTCTGCCTTGCTTTGTAATATTTAATTGTAAAATCAACGCTTTCTTCCCTGTCCGGTCTAACGGTCATGCCTGCGGCAACAAAATCCACTTTCCCGCTGGCAAGTGCATCAATAAGGGAATCGAAGGCCATGTTTTCAACTTTCAGTTTCATTCCCAGTTCATTTGCAATTGCTTCTGCCAATTCTACGTCAATACCGACAAACTTGCCGTTTTCAACATACTCAAAGGGCGGGAATTCCGCGTTAGTCCCCATTATAAGGACGTTATCATCCTTTTGGCATCCTGCAACCGTGAATATCAACATTATGGATAAAGATACAGTAATAAATACTTTAATAAACCTTTTCATACTCATATTCCCCTCACCTATAAACTTTTATTATTCATTAAGCTCCAGTATTTACTCCATATAACCGTCATCTGAATATTCCGTCAGGTCCCGGTCCTATATGCTGGCGTATGATTATGTATTATAATACAATAAATACTTGAAGCTTAATATTCTCAATTTATCTCATTATTTTATAATATAACATTAAAGATAATAACATATTTATAACATAATATTCAATAATTATTACATATTTTATTCATGAGAAATGTATAATAATACATTGTTTATGCCTATTATTCTCATTAATTTCATTTAAATACCCCAATATTAAAAATAACTATTTGAAAAAGTGCCAATATATTATATAATTATAAATACTTGTACTAAAAAAATCGTTTTATACAGGTTATAACATTAATACTATTTTTTGTTATGGCCGAGATGTGGTTTTAACACATATAAAATATTAGGAGGGTTAAAATGAGAAAAAACACAGTAAGAGAAATTGCCTTATCAGGATTATTTATCGCAATAGGTTTATTACTGCCGCTTGTTTTCCATGCTTTCAACATGGGTTCTACTTTTTTACCAATGCACATCCCCGTACTGCTGGGAGGTTTCATCTTAAGTATGCCTTTTGCCGTTGCAGTCGGCATAATCACCCCGATTCTTAGCTCGCTGCTGACCGGTATGCCTCCTATGTTTCCAGTTCTTCCTTACATGGTTTTTGAACTTGCTGCTTATGGAGCTGCTTCAAACCTGTTATACAGGAAAATGAAGCTCAATATATACATATCCCTTGTCGGAAGCATGATTGTAGGAAGAATTGTGGCCGGTATCGCTGTATGGGTTCTGGCAACTTTCTTTACAGCCAATCTCCCAGGTCCTGTAACTTTCATTATATCCAGTATTAGCAAGGGCATACCCGGTATTATCATACAGCTTGTATTTATTCCTGCAATAGTATGGATTCTGCAAAAAAACAACTTAATAGACAGGGAAAGCAGAACTTAAATAACACTTACTTATATTTCTAAATATATTTTTACTGCTATAACTTTTACGGCAGCGGAAAAATTATTATAATATGTTATTGATTATTATGATGGCAGAAGCAAAAAATAGCAAAGGGGATTTTAAATAGATCATGAATCAAAAGGAATTCTTTAATTCAATGGCGGAAAAATGGGACGAAATTTGCCGGCATGACGGTAATAAAATAAATAAAATCCTGGACCTAGTTGGTATACATCAGGGAGCAAGAATACTTGATGTTGGTACCGGAACAGGGGTTTTGATACCGTTCCTTGTATCAAGGATTGGCAGTGCCGGTGAAATAGTGGCTGTTGATTTGGCAGATAAAATGATAGAGGTCGCCCGAAAAAAGCATAATTATACGAATGTAAAATTCATTGCAGGCGATATATTTGACCTTGAACTCCCAAAGGAATATTTTGACATAATCATGTGCTACTCGGTATTTCCCCATTTTGAGCACAAAGATACTGCTCCCCAAAAACTGGGCAAATTTTTAAAGCCCGGTGGCGAATTAGTGATTTGCCACTCCCAGAGCAGGGACCAGATCAACAACCTGCATAAAAACTCTTCTCAGGCAGTCTCCATGGATTACCTGCCTGAAGCCGCAGTTATCAGGAAATATTTCTCCGATTCAGGATTTGACACCATAATCGAAATAGATAATGAAAGGATGTTTGTCCTTGTAGGGCAAAAAACAGGGAAAAATAACGGGGCGGAAATTACATACGAAGATAAAAACTTAGGCGTATATAAAAGAGAAATTAAATGGCTAAAAGGCACAGATGATTTGACCGACGCCTTTATAGTACGTTTTAACGTGTTTGTGGATGAACAGCAGGTTCCTGCTGAAATTGAAATAGATGATATTGATAAGATAGCAGAGCACATTGTGGTATATGTGAATAACGTTCCGGTAGGAACCGGACGGGTGTTTTCACTGAACGGTCAATATATGCTTGGCAGGATTGCCGTGTTGAAGGAATACAGGAAACAGCACATCGGCAGCCTGATTGTAAAAGCCCTGCTTAATAAAGCATGGGAAATGGGTGCGGATGAAGTGCATATACATGCCCAGGTTTCAGCACTCAAATTTTACTCTTCCCTTGGCTTTATCCCTTACGGAGAGCATTTCGACGAGGCAGGCATCGAACATGTAAGCATGGTTGCCTATAAGCAAGGTAAAAATTATAATTGACGGATTAATTACAGATTAATTCAAAATTAATTAAAAGGAGAAATCCAATTTATTAATTTTTAAATATTATTTTATAATTTTTGTCTTTTTAGTTTATTATTTTATTTTTTTAATATTGCTTGATTTTTTTACTAATATAGTATAATATTGCAATAAAAGTATATTCATAATATATTTTTATATAAATAATCAAGAATAGCAAAAATAGTTTTTATATTTATAATGATTTAAGTTAATTAAAATGCTATGATTATTTGTCAATTTCTGTTGTTTTTGCTTTGCTTTTTTACTTTTACATAACATTTAGCTTTCACCATAAAAATTATCAGGGTTTTTAACATAAAATTAATCCTGGGGGGCAACACATGATTAAAAAAGCCTGGAATTATATAAAAGTATCACTGACCTCCTCTCCTTTCTGGTTTATTTTCAACCTTATCATGCTCATAGTCTTCAGACTGGCACAACTGGGAACGGACTTTGCAATGAAATATGCAACGGAAGTCATTTTGGATTCCAGGAGAACAGGCAATCGAAATATAAATATAATCATACCCTTTGTTTTATTTTTTCTTATGATGACTATTGGCGGCAATACAGGAAATTTTATTAATCTTATGTTTACATTATACACAAATAAGGCTAAAAAATTCTTTTCAAAATATTTTATGCTCCGGGCTTACCAAGAAAAACAGGACAGTTTCTATGATAATGAGTTTTACGATGATTATGAATTTGTAAGGAAAAACATCGACAACACAACTCAGGTAAATAGAGTTATCTTCAACAATTAATTTTCATCCCTGATAAGCTTAATAATATCGGTTGCTGCAATTACCTACTTCAGTCCCTATATCCTTCTGCTTACTTTAATCATATCAGTGATTGTAATAATAATAAATAAAATCATTGTTAAAAAACGAGTTGAAATTGACAGAAAATACATAAACGAAGAAAGGCATGCAAAATACTACAGTTCGCTGCTGTCTGAAAAAAGCCATGTTAAAGAATTGAGAATATTTAGACTTAAGGATAAGTTCCTTGGTAAATGGCGTGAAAGTTTCAAAGCTTATTCAGAATCAAGGTATCAATTTGAAAAGCAGGCGTTGCTGCTGTCCAACATCCCAAATATTGTAGAAAGAATTACTTCAGCCATCCTCATTTTATATTTTCTACATCTTGTTACAAAAGGCGCTCTCGAAGTCGGGGATTTTGTATTCCTATACAGGAGGATGTGGAACCTCACCTGGAGTATTATGGGAATAGTTGACATAATGTCTTCCGACATTGCCCAAAGCTTTATGTATATCGATAGGTACGATAAATTTGTGGGCGGTTTTGACCATAAGAAAGCAAGAAGTATAAAGGCCGGCAAAAGCTTATCGACCTCCTTGAAATACGGAGAATTTGATAATATAACTTTTGAAAACGTTACATACTCCTATCCCTCCCAAAAGGGCAATGCAGTTGAGAATACCAACCTTGTCTAAACTGATGTGCGGCCTATTGGAGAACTACAGCGGTACTATTAAATTAAACGGGCATGACATATCGGGCATGGACCGTGAAGACTTATACAGGTATTTTGGCATTGGTTTTCAGGATTTTACCAAATACAGCATATCCCTAAAAGACAATGTGGGCATAGGCATGATCGAAAAAATCAACGATGAGGAAGAAATAAATAAGGCCATAAAGAAGGGCAATTTGGAGTACATAATTGACAGCCTGCCCAACGGTATTGATACCATCCTTGGCAAGGAATACGACCCAAATGGCCAGGACTTGAGCGGAGGGCAATGGCAAAGGGTAATACTGGCGCGTGCGTATATGGGTGAACCGGAAGTGCTGATACTGGATGAGCCTACCGCCTCTATTGACCCCATAGAAGAAATGAGGCTGCTTGAGCATTTTGACGAAATTATAAAAGGCAAAACCGCAATTTTAATATCACACCGCATAGGTTTTGCACGCCTCAGCAGCAGGATCTGTGTCATGGAAAACGGGCATATAGTTGAAGACGGTACCCATGAAGAATTACTGGCCCTGAAGGGTAAATATTACGAACTATTCATGTCACAGCAGCAATTATATGCGAAGGGGGTAGCAGCGCATGAAAGCGAAGAAAGAAAAGACATATATGTTTAAAGCATTAAAACGTTCAAATATAATTGCACTCAAATCAAATAAAAAAGCATACATACTATTGATTATTGTATCGGTTGTGATGTGCGCAGAAATCTTCATAAATCTGGCTTTTTCGGAATATATAATAAATTCCGCATATAACCTATTTACCGGAAAAACGGATTATAAAGCGGTACTTTTCGGTATTATAGGTTTTACGGCTGCCATACTGATTTTTAACGGTCTTGGGATAATCAGGCAGCTGCTAGATAACAGGCTCATGCTGGATATTACATATTATTTTGAAAATACGTTAAATGACAAGCTGGGCAGCATTAAATGGGAATATTACGAAAACAATGAAACCTTCGTTAAAATTCATGAAGTCAGAAACCACACACTAAAGGCCATAAGAAACATGATTAATTCCACAACTTTCTATATTTCCGTCGCGCCGGCAGCGGCAATATACGGATATTACCTGTCCCAAATCAACATCTTTGCAGTAATTGTCTATTTTATTCTGGTTATTGTTTTTAACCTGAAAATAGCAGGCAGCATGTTCAGCCAGCTTGGGCGCTTATGGGAAGAAACCCAAAGTTTCAGCCAAAGGCAGAAATATTTTTTCAATTTTTCCGGAGATAAGGTAAGCCACCAGGAGTATAAATTCAATAGGCTTTTTAATTACGCTAGTGATTTATGGGAAAAATATTATGACAGTGAATATAAAATCAGGCTTAAAATATTCAGAAAGCATGAAATTACCCTGCAGACCGCAAGAATAATTTTCAATTTGCCCTATGTATCAATGATGGTTTTCATAGCATTTGAAATTGCCGCAGGACTTCACGAAATCGGCTTTTTGGTCATGGCAAATTCCCTGTTCAACGGTATTATCGACACATGCCTTTATATACAGAACAATATTACAAATAACAGGATTGAAAGCGTATTCATCAAAGCTTTTGACGAAGTAATGAACTATGAAAACGACGTTGTTTCAGATGAACCACCATATAAAGGAGACATATATCTTAATAACATCACATATATATATCCTCAGGCTAAAAACAAAGCATTGGACGGGCTTGATTTGTGCATAAAAAAAGGCGAAAAAATAGCCATTGTAGGATATAACGGCAGCGGAAAGACAACCTGTACGAATTTGCTGATGGCCCTTACGGATAAATATGAAGGCAGTATAACAGACGGCGTGAAAGCGGTAAATTTGCGGAATTCAGTCTCCTGCATATTGCAGGATTTCGCCCAATACCAGATGACTATAAGGGAAAACATAGAAGCAGGTTATGCTGGTCATAAATTTACCGATGAGGAAATTTGGTCCATACTTGATATGGTCGGCTTGAAAGATGAGGTTCTTAAACTGGAAAAAGGCATAGATACCCAGCTTGGGCAGCTCAGCAAGGGAATAGAGCTGTCAAAGGGCCAGTGGCAGCGGCTGGCTATCGCAAGGCTCCTGGCCAATCCCAACGCAACAATATGGATACTGGATGAACCTACAGCCTACCTTGACCCCATATCCGAAATTGACATATATGATCTGATATATAAAATTTCAGGAGACAGAACGGTTTTGTTCATATCACACCGCCTGGGATTTGCAAAGCGGGCTGACCGTATTATTGTATTTGACAAAGGAAAAGTAGCAGAACAGGGAAGCCATGAGGAGCTGATGCAAAAAGGCGGTATATATGCAGAAATGTACAAAATTCAGGAAAGTTGGTATACAACTTCTTCAAATTCCATTGAACCCCGTCCTGCTATTACCGGTTCATAACGGTAAATGTTATTTTGGAAATCCCACCAGGGAAACAAGGGCTTCATGGACTGCATATTGGACTTAATATCCTAAAAAATCAACGTTGAAAATGACTCCCCAGATAGTGGACACCTGGCCTGAAGTTGCCGCTGTATGGAAAACTATGGCAAGCATGCCCTGATTTTTGGAGGGAGCTCATTTATAAACCATGCAAACATTTTGACCGTGTTTTCCAGGCATTGCTGTTCTTATATATTATTCATTGTTTCATTTTAAATATATTTAAATATTGTCTATTGTCTTATTTATTCTACTTGTTTATAATTCTTTGAAACCGGTTTTTATTAGTATGAAAAACAAGAAGTAAAGATAGTGGCTGTCTAAGCTAATAGCAAGCTGTAATATTTATTAGCAATTTGCGGTTTATTTTATTTGTTATAAATTATTTAATATTTAATATCATTGGTTATTTTTTAGTGCTAATTTATGAAACCGTTTTCATTTATTGATGAGCATAACGGTAACCGTTTATTTAACGGATCACAAATAGGATTTACACAAATAAGCATCAATGCATTGTAAACATTGATGCCAAACTTTACAGTATCGCTAATAGTTGGATAGTATTGCTAATAGTGAGAGTTATCTTTATTTTTTACTGATTATCACCATACTGGTCCTGAAGACTTGTTAAAATTGCAAGAAAGGATAATAAGTCACCTATTATGGTGATAAATGCACCTAGTAAAGCCAGGAGGTCAGGGTTAATCTTCTTTTGGCTTAAACTGCTGTTGGATTTTCCATAGTTAGGTTTTATAGTATTGCCAGACATAAATATTATCACCTTTACCTAATATTACTGCATATTATCACCTCACCTTCATATTATTACAATAATATATCTTTTGTGTCTGAATTTCACGGATTGATACTAATTGCCGCTTTTAAATACTAACCGCCGATTTCATTCCGGCTTCACGCATAAAGTTCTGATTGGGAAGCAAACATCTGATAATAAACGCCTCTTTTCTCAATTAATTCACTGTGGGTGCCCGTTTCGATTATCCTGCCTTCATCCATAACCACTATGCGGTCAGCCAGCTGGCAGATAGGAAGTCGGTGGCTTACAATAACCGCTGTTTTTCCTTCCATCAGTTCCATAAATTTTTGGTACTGCTTTATCTCATACAGAGCATCCACCGCCGAATTGGGTTCGTCCAGGAAAATAATATCCCGTTTCCTGAAAAAGGCCCGTGCCATTGCGATCCTTTGCCACTGTCCGTCAGAGAACAGGCTTCCGTCAATTACCTGTGTATTAAGGCCGTCTTTGAGTCCGTTGATCATGTCTGTAATTTCAGCCCATTCAAGAGACTCCCTGATTGCTTCATCGTCCTCCTCCTTCGACGGTTCGCTAATAACGATATTCTGTTTCAAATTCATATTGTACCTGTAGAACCTCTGGAACATAACCGATGCATTGTCCCGGATGTTCCGAATCTGCTCCTTTATATTGAGCCCGTCAATGGTATATGTACCTTCGGTGGGGAGGTCATATCCCAGCAGCAGGCGAATCAAGGTAGATTTCCCGGTCCCGTTTTTCCCCACAAGCACAATCTTTTCTCCCCTGGAAATGGTCAGATTAATTTTATCCAGGGCATTGCGCTTACCACTAGGATAGCGATAGCTGACATCCTTTAGCTCAATTTGATGCCTGAAGCCCCGTTCCCCCGTATCCCTGCATTCCTCTTCCCAACTGAAGACCTTATTATATTCATCAAGGATCAGGGTCTGCTGCTTGTAAGCCACTATCTTCTGCACGACATCATTGGCGATTCCCAAAAGCATTTGCGATGCATAAACCGCCGTTATGCAGAAGGAGGCTGAATAGCCCCGGAAAAAGTATAAACAGGCAAAGGCAAGCATCAGCAGCATTAAACAGAACTGCATCAGGTAATCTGACAGTAAAACATGCTTCATAATCTTTATGCGGTACTTGTTTTCAAAATCAAAGATTTCATGCTGCTGTTGCTTATACTTACGGAAGGTTTTCATCCGGTTCCCGTATAACCACATTTCAGATGCCGTGGTTCTTGAAATCATGGTACCGAATAATGTTTCCGATTTCCGCCTGTCTTCATCCAATTCCCAATTTGATTCCAAATTCATTTGGGCAGTTTTTTTGCTGATTCGGAAAAGGAAAACTGAAAACAGCAACACCAATGCAAACACTCCCAATCCTGCAAGGCCTAATGAAATGATGAGGGACAAGCCCTTTATGACGGCAAACACCATTTCTATCGAGCTGTTAACCAAGCCCTGCACACCGCCTGACTGGGTTTGGCTGGCCCTAAAAGCGCTGTTGACGCCTTCTCCGCTTTCAATGTTTTTTATGGAAGATTTAAGTGTTTGCTCAAGAGCATTTGAAGCAAGTTCCGCATCCATTTCCCTTTGAATCCTAAGGGATAAAGCTTCATAAATTGAACGAAAAACAAAGGGCAGAATGAGTGACCAGAGTAAATATATAAACAGATAACCTATAGAGTTACCTGACATTCGGGCATTTAACATAATTTCATCGGTTATACTCGAAATTAGCCGGTTGAAGAAATACAGCTCAATAGTCGGCGCAAGGCTGATTAGGATCAATGCTGTAAAGGAAAGCATGGTGTACACCGGAAACTTTATAAACATTCTTTTTATGACTTTTCTGACCGTCAACACCGTAGCCCCGTTCTCCTTTCTCGTTATACTTTTAAATAACTTTTAAACATTCCTTTTCCTTTATACATTTACTTTCTTTTATATATTTCTTTTATATCAAGCCGGTACTATGTACCAATTCCCCATTCTTGTACCACTGGGCCTGTGCTTCGTAAAGGCTGCGGTACAGCGGGCAATGTTCAAGCAGGTAATCGTGTGCACCCATGTCAATAACAGCACCCTGCTGCATCACGATTATTTTATCAACATATTTCGTTATGCCTAACCGGTGGGTGGAATATATAATGGTTTTATCTCTCGATAAATCATTAAACATTTTAAAAACTTCAACTTCGCTTACAGGATCAAGGGCTGCCGTCGGCTCATCGAATATGAGAATTTCCGCATGGTCAAAATGGTAAAACAGCCTCATTAAGGCCACTTTCTGCCATTCTCCCCCTGAAATGTTGGAGCTGTTGAAAAATCCGGGGTAAAGGATCCTCGATTTATCGGCATACCTTTCATATTCGAAATGCAGTCGCCGTGCCAGTTCTCTAATCCTTTCCGTATTTGCGTTTTCAATATCGATGTTTTCATCCAAATTCACCGGATAACGGCCAGGATTTTGAAAAATAAAGCCTATTGTGCTTTTTATTTCATCCCGGCTTAATTGATGAAGAGGCCTGCCTTTAAGCAGTACTTCCCCTTCCCTGGGAGGATATATCCCTGCTATCACCTTCTGCAACGTGGTTTTTCCGCTGCCGTTTTCTCCTATTAGCGCAACCCGTTCTCCCTTTCTTATCTCAAAGCTGATATGTTTCAGCACATCCGCCTTGCCCGGGTAGGAAAAGCATATATTTCTTACATTCAGGATTATACCGTTTTCACCGCCATTTACATCCATATTATTCATATTATTATCGTTACCATCATTATTATTAATACCGTTATTTCCGCTCAAAACGGTATATACGGTATTTGTACCTGCCGTAACTGCCGGTGTCCGTCCTGGAAAATCAAACGAACGGGATCTAATCCCCTGGGACTGAAATTCCAGTACCTCCTTGTATTCCTTGAGGGAAAATGCGACGGACATTTATACCATACTCAGGCTTTCAATCTGCCCAAGTATTGCAAGCGTAAAGGGAATCATTGAAATTGCAACGCCGGGAGAAGTCCGTATATTGAACAGCAGTTCATAAAGAATCCAAAAATAAATCACAAAGTTTAAGGCATAAAAAACAAAATCCACTGCTGCGTTTTTTATCTTTACTTTTATCCTGTAATCATATACGTCGTCCAGCCTTTTTTTCCATTCCTTTTTTACAAAGGGAAACGCCCGGAATGTCCTGATTTCAAGGGACGAGTATATTTGGAAAAAATCATTGTAAAGCCTGTTATAATGTATCGACAGCCGGGAATCCCTTACTGACTGGTCATATCGCCTCTTTTGAAACAGGATCGATTTTAATACGGTCAGTACAATCGCCATGATGGCTGCAACAACGGGAATGTAACTGAAGGAAGCAGAATAAACCAGGTAAGAGATTAAAAGCAGGATCATGCTTAATAAATTTCCTATAGCCAAGATCTCATCACTCAGGCAGCCGCTGATTCTTACCACCCTGTGCAACTTGTTGTTGTACCAGTCATTGTCTTCGAAAGTGTCCGGCGATACACCGTCAAGGGATTTAATAATATCTTCCTTCAACTGCAGGTTATATTTTTGGCGCAGGAGCTGCCCCGCGAAATTTGAGTACGAATGAAGAAAGCTTGCGAAAATTTTATATAAAAAGAATAATATGATGATAAATGCAAGATTTATAAATGTGTTATCAGGCACAAAACCGTCAATTATCCTGGAAAACAGGTATGTATTCACAAGAGGAAAGAGGGCAAGGATGCATGAAATACCCCATACAAGGAGAAATATTTTTGACATTCGGAAAGCCTTAACAATCATATCCTTTAACAATGCGACATCCTTTATAAAATTCCTCATTGTTACCACCTCCGTTTGATTAATTCTGCTGTAATCGACGGCAGGTTTCATTGCATATATGGCAAAAGCGGTGGAATAACTCTGTTGAAGATATGCCTGCCGAAGCAACGATTAGTAACTATATAATGAATTTAGTATTCCTGTGGCAATGATTGATCTTTTTTGATTTCTTCCAATATATTTAAAAAACCTGGCCTGGTTTTCGCCAAATTCCTCAAGTATGGAATAAAGCGCAAGGTCTCCCCTGCCTAACATAAATGTATTGAATTCTTCAAAGAAAACAGGCAGCATATCAATCCCCACTTGAGTCTCTATTTTGGGGACAATTTCAATTCCCAGGTTAAGGGAGTGAATTTTGCATTTTCAGTTGCTTCATTAGTAAAAACAATTATATCCCCGCGCGCAATTTGGTAAACGGCTTCTTGGCCAATATTAAGCCTGTATTTTTCTCCGGGGATGGGGAAATCAAACATGATTTGCACTTTATAATTTCTTTTGTCGAAATAGTTTTTAATATAGTCCAAATGAACCATATACTCACTAACATTGTGCCTGGCAAAATTAATCCGAATTGTATTGATTCTGTTATAAATAAACCGGTCAAGCAAAGTATCATACTGTTCAATCCGGTCCAAAATTCGTAACGTTGGAACGATATTCATTACCTGTTCTCCCCTTCTATATGTTCTATTCTTCGATAAAGTTATTAAGTTCCTTACCCTCCTCAATGGGATCGATGGCCATTCGCTCCCTGAAATGTCCTGGCCGCCCTCCTCGCTTTTCCCAAGAAACGTATTTTCCTTTTTTAGGCAGGCTCTCCACCAGTTGTCCCAATCCGACCTTTTCTATTTTTCTTTAATCCGCTCCGTGTTGTCTTCCCTGGACATTGTGTTGACATCGCCTATTGCTATATTTTCTTTCAAAGTCAGCTCATATTTCGCATAATCCTGGTATATAATTCCCATCATGGTCTTTATATCGGAGCAGGAGTATTCGCGTAAACTCTTCCCGTTTATTAAAATCCCACCTGAATAATTGTCATACAAACCTCTCAGGAGTTTTACGATTGTACTCTTTCCTGCCCCGTTCCTGCCTACAAAACCATAATGCTTGCCTCACTCAATCTTAAATGATATATTGTTTAATACTGTTCGCTCCGTCCCCGGGTATTTGAAAGTAACATTGCGGAATTCGATTGTTTCTATCGGAATTGGATTTGCGGCCAACCGGCATAAAACGTCATTATTAGATTTGAAATTACACACAGTATTAAGGTCCTTCAGGAACTCCTTCTCCTGGGCGAGGTTGTTTGCCCAGGCCATTGCGCTTTCAATAACCTGGTCGATAAGCAATATCAGGCTAGTCACCAGGGCAATATACAGGCCGGTATTTATTTTTCCGTAAAGTACGCAGTATGTCATAAAGGAAATTATGGCAAATGCGGAAAAAAAGGTTGATAAATCCGCCGATCCACCAAAGGCCGTTTGCAACGAAAATTATCATTATACTGACAAAACGGACCGCCAAGTTTACGGCATTCAGAACATCGTTATATATGGTATTAATATTTTTCGTAATATCGCCAAATACCCTCTGAATTAACATGAATGACTCGGAATTGTCTATGTATTCGAAGGCCAGGCTGGCCTGTTTTTCGATACACTCCAGGTTAATCCTTTTGTTTAACCGTATATGCATTTTTCTCGTGAAATAACCCATGACAGAAGAAAATAACAGGCGGAATGCGAGCAGGATAACTATATAAGCCAGGGGAAGATATATTGCCGACTTGTCCGCCTTCCCGGCAAAAATATTGGCGGCTGTATTGACAAATTCCGCCACTGCAATAACGTTTATGGCAGGGATAATGGCTTCAACGATCCCTTGAATTGCGGTTATAACAGCCAAAAGAGGAGAATATTTAAACGGAATTTTCATTAACGACCAAATGCTGTTATTTCTTTCAAAAATCATACTATATCCCTTATCCCCCATATCCATATGAACATTTAGCTTACATATGGATGTATCATCTTGATTTAGGAAATAATATCAATATTAACGTTATATACCATATTCAGGCTTATGTCAACTGTATATCCATATATTTCTAATTACTGTTTTTATGAAATAAAATAAGAGCTTATGAAGTCAGTCAAAATCCCCCTTATAAAAGGATATGCTGAAATTTCCTCCACCGAAGGCTGAAAGGTTTCGTCAAAATAATAACCCCAAATATTTGTCAATTATTATATTTTTTTAATCCCCTTCCTTCAATATTGCTAAAATATTGTGAATTAAGAGGTAATAACAGGAAGAAATCCTTGTAAAATTATCCGTATATGCATATAATCAAATTAACAGCAGTTACAAAACCGGATAGATTATTAATTTCGTTACAGGACTGACGGTTGAAAGGAGGAGGAAAATAATGATAGATATTAAATTGATTAGGGAGAATCCGGAGCTTGTAAAAGAAAACATTCGTAAAAAATTTCAGGATGAAAAACTCATACTTGTGGATGAAGTTATTACTTTAGACGTTCAAAATCGGGAAGCAAAAACAAGACGTGATTATCTCAGAAGCAGGAGAAATTCAATCAGTAAGGAAATCGGCCTTTTGATGTCCCAGGGAAAAAAGGATGAAGCCGAAAAGGCCAAGGCGGAAGTAAACGCCATAGCCGATGAGATTGCAGAATTGGAGAGCAAAATTGACTATCTCGAAGAGCAGATTAAGCAGAGGATGATGGTTATTCCTAATATAATTGACCCCTCTGTTCCGATTGGCAGGGATTCCTCCGAGAACGTAGAACTTGAACGTTTTGGAGATCCTGTCGTACCCGACTATGAGATACCCTATCATATCGATATCATGGAAAAGTTCAATGGGATAGATCTTGACAGTGCAAGAAAAACAAGCGGAAGCGGGTTTTACTATCTTCGCGGTGATATAGCCCGTTTACATTCCGCAATACTTTCATACGCCCGTGACTTTATGATAGACAAGGGATTCACCTATTACATCCCCCCGTTTATGATCCGGGGCAATGTCGTCAACGGGGTCATGAGCTTTGCCGAAATGGAAAACATGATGTATAAGATAGAAGGTGAGGATTTATACCTTATCGGTACAAGTGAGCACTCAATGATAGGTAAATTTATTGACACAATTCTTGATGAGGATGATCTGCCCCAGACTCTGACCAGTTATTCCCCCTGTTTCCGCAAGGAAGTGGGTGCCCACGGTATTGAAGAACGCGGTGTTTACAGAATCCATCAATTTGAAAAGCAGGAAATGATTGTGGTTTGCAAGCCGGAGGACAGCGCTGGCTGGTTCGAAAAATTATATCGTTATACGATAGAGTTCTTCCTGAGCCTAAATATACCTGTCCGGGCGATAGAATGCTGTTCCGGGGATTTGGCGGATTTGAAAGTGAAAAGCGTTGATGTGGAAGCATGGTCCCCCAGGCAGAAAAAGTATTTTGAGGTGGGCAGCTGCTCCAATTTAGGTGATGCCCAGGCAAGGCGTCTCGGCATTCGTGTAAGGGGCAAAAACAAAGAAAATTATTTCCCCCATACCCTCAACAATACGGTAGTTGCACCTCCGAGGATGTTAATAGCATACCTGGAGAACAATTTGAAAAAGGAAGGCTACGTGGAAATTGCCAAACCCTTGCAAATGTATATGGGCGGTAAGGAAATTATTAAATAACTATAATGTAACTATAATGCTATTAAAAAATGAGCAGCGATAACAACCTGTATCGCTGCTCATTTTATTTAATATAACTTTATATTTAATGTAACTTAGTTTTAATGCCAATGATTACATATTTATCCCACGATACCCGAACGTTCGAAGTTTTCAACCAGCCTCTTCTGGACCAGGAAATATACAACCAGCAGCGGCAACAAATATATCAGGACTGCCGCCTGCTTCACAGCGTCAAAGGCAAAGGTTGTGGCACCCGGAGCATTATACCATGTGGTTATAGCCCTTAGAACGGTGCTCTGGTTTGCCGACTGGAATGTACGGGTCAATATGTTGCTCAGGTATGGCCCATCAGGATGGAAATATGCCGTGTAATATGTATCGCCGTAATTCCATACGAAAGAAAGGGCCGCTACTGTAACTATTGCCGGGATTGCATTAGGAAGGGCTATGGTGTAATAAGTCCTTTGGAAGCCGCATCCGTCTATCAAAGCCGCCTCTTCCAGTTCAACCGGCATTCCTTTATAGAACTGCCTGAAAATAAATACGAACAGGCTCTGCTTCACTCCAAATCCCAAAAATGCGATTATATACAGAGTATACGGTTTATTTATCAGGTCTATGGTACTGCCTCTCAAAGCTTTGATAATCCCAAATATGTCAAAGTTCTTAAAATGCAGGTATTGTGATATTAACAGGGATTGGGGAGGAACTATGAATGTTATAATGACCAGGAAAAAGAGAAGGTTGCTTCCCCTGAATTTAACTCTTCCCAGTGCATAACCTGTCATTGAGCAAATAAACAGCTGTATTAATGTTATGATCGCGGCATAACCAAGAGATTTTACCATTACCATCCCGTTTCCGTATACCAGCCTTATTGCCGCCCTGAAGCTTGTAACCGACCTCTTTATTGGTATCCATATTACATCCGGGTTTCCAAGGTCTTCTATGTCACAGAACACTATGGGCAATGTTTTTAAAAGCGGATACAGTATTGAAAAGCACAGGCTTATTACCAATGAGGCATGAAATATTCTGTATATAATGCCGGATATCTTGCTCTTTACGGCATACTTGTTATATTTGCCTGATGTAATATTATAGGAAACCCATTTTTTCAAAGCAGCAAACTTATTTATATTAGTAAACTTCATTGTATCTTACGCCACCTTTCCTGCTCCTTAATAGCAATACCAGGATTCCTAAATCTATCAATATGTTAAGCATATAAACCGCGGACAAAGCGGAACCTATGCCAATGTTGTTCTTTTTGAATGCAAATGTGTATATTTCATTTGTAATGGGTGAGGCCAGAAACAGGTCAACAAAAGTATATACCAATACAAACAGGCTGACATTTGATAGCATGGGCAGGGTTATTTTCCAGAATATATCATAACTATTGGCATTTTCTATTCTGGCAACTTCGTACAGGGAAGGATTGATGGACTGCAGTCCCGCCAAAAATATCAGTGTCTGCACTCCGGACTGTGATATGAGGCTGAATATGCCGGAAACAACACTTGACATAAACCTTGTTACGCTGACAGGTAAAAAGGTATAGGAAATTAGTATTTCCATTATGGTTGCATTATCTATTACATTATCAACCGCAGCATCAACAATATCCCCTCCCGTGGAAGTCATGAGAAGATTTGAAACCACCTTGATGCCCAGGACAATCGGGAGGAAGAAAATGACCCTGACAACACTCCTGCCTTTAAATTTTGAATTAATAAGAATTGCCAGAAACAAGCTGAATATGACAATAAGGGGCGTATTTACAAATATATTTATGTTCTCATTTAAAAATATTCTCGCAAACTGCTGACCGCTGCTGGATACCTCTGTCCGGAACAGGTCAATATAGTTTTGTATGCCTGCGTATTCAAACTTTATTCCCCCTTCATCACCCACGCTGACGGTATTAAATGAATACAGTATGGTGTTAAATATGGGCATTATGAAGAATACAATAAACCCCAGCAGCCATGGAGTAATAAATAACAGTGCATTTAGTTTGCGGGACGTTTGGTAGCTTATTCGCTTTTTCTTCTTCAATTTTATTTCCGTGTTTTTCTGCCCCTCAATTTTAGGCGGTATTTCTGTCGGTCTTACAATTTTCAGCTTCATTTCCGCTTTACCTCCCCTGATTAATTGCTCCTGATAATATAACCCAGTGCTTCGATTTCTGTTTCGTCAATATTTACCGGGTATTTGTTGTAATTCACAATAACCGTGGCTCCTGATGCATACCTGGTTTCAAAAACATTTTCAGCCAGCATCCTGTGACCTGTAATCTCTTTGGATTTGATCTTTTCATAACCTGCCATATACTCTTCATAAACCTTATGGATTGTATTCCTGAGCCTGCCGTACTGGGTTGAAAAATAGTATGAAAAACCTGTATTTTTCAATATATCATCGCTCTTGGCGGATATGGTGAACTTGGGATAGCTTCCCAGCTCAAGGGCCTGCAGTATATAATACCTGCTGCTATCCTTGGACATATTCACATTAAGGGTGGTATATTCAACCAGCCCGTTCATTACCAATTGCCTGAAAGGAACAGAGCAGTACATGGTTCCATAGTCGCTGCTTTCCCTTGAGATGTTTACGGCATACTTGCCGTATATCATCCTGTCAATATTAGGGTTGTTTATCGCAAGGGTTTTCTCCTGGGCCAGCCTGGCAAGACTATCCTGCAGGATTATATTGGATTCCACCGGGTCAATTATTTCACTCTGTTTATAACTTGCATAGTACATATATCCCATATCATTTATGGTTACATTGTCAAACTCACTTACACTTCTGGCAAAACCTTTGATAATATCATTAAAATATTTCGGGTTAATAATAAAGTAGCTGTTGCTCTGCATGTCAAATATACCTGTTGCCGGATTATACCCCATTACCTGTACCGGCTTCCCGTCAAAACCCCGAATGGCATGTGTCCTTCTGTTAAAGCCGTTTCCTTTCTTGTATACTTTCGTCAAATCCACTCCCACGAATAACTCATCGCCGCTGCTTTCCACAAAATCCTTGATAAGCTCAAGTTCCTGTCTTGTGCCGTTTTCCTTAACCAGCCTTGCCTTGTTCATCATTTGGCTGTTTATTCCGCCGTTATAGGCACCATAATAACTTATTACCTTATTAATCCCTTCCATATCCTTCAGGATATCCATAAGCTCACTATATGTAGTCATTGAAACTATCTTATCATAGGGTATTCCCAGGAACCTGTCCTTTATGGACAAAGCCCCTATAACTTCTACGAATAGCTTAGGCTTATTATCATATTTCACAGAAAGATTATATTTCTCTATCAGGTAATCCCTGTATTCCATCGCCATGTTAAAATATGAGGCATCTTCAGGCATTAATTTATACCTCAGGATAAAGTCCATGTTAATCATTCCGGTGGTAGCGAGATACCTTGCATCATTTGTGCTGTACGGCCCGAATACCTTCACCCGTGAATACTGGGTTGCATCAAAAGATACAAATACCTTGTTATAAGGCAGGCCACCGGTGTCAATATTCAGACTGCCCAGCCTGGCATTTATGTAAGCCGTATATGCGCCTTCCTCGATTATTCCGAGGAAACCCTGCATTTGATTTTTCTCATTCTCATACATCATTCCGAATACCGGCATATATATATCTTCCGGATATTCAGGTATCTGGTAAAGGGTGTTGTAATACGTATTATTATATATCGGTCTTGTATATTCGGGATATTTATCATTAAAGCTGTTTAGCTTAAACAAGGCCCCCGCACCGTCAGGCACCAGTATATATCCTTCACTGGCCATCGTGGCTGACACAAGTCCAAAGCTGGGCAGTACTATTATATTCTGGAGTTCAAAGTCGTCGTTTCTGTTCTCTATTTCATAAGTGGGGATCCTGACAACAAAATCATCCTGATCCAGTGTAACTTCCATGGGAATTACAAATTCCGCAGGTGCAGTAATATTAAGGGTTATTCCGAATTCTTCGCTGTCCTGTATGAGCATTTCCCTTGTATATCCCACTTCCTTGGAAAGTTCGATTAATAAATTGACGACGGAAGCTGACGGAGAACCTGCATATTTATTGTAGTAGCAGTTATTTGCCTCATCCTTGGCATATATCATTGACAACACGCTTTTATATCTTTCTGCCTTTTGCTCGCTAATGGTACCATCGGAAACCAGCTCGTCTATTTTTTTAAGGAAGATTTTCTCAAAACGTTCTATTGATATCTTCTTTGGCATATACTCTTCCAGCCTGTTTGAATCTGATTCTACGAAATTAAATACAATCTTCACGCCGTTTGGGATTCTATACAATTCATAGTTCCCGTTGCTTATGCAGTATTTATAAGCAGTCCATTCATATAGCTTGCTGTCCTTTCCGAGATATTTTATTATAAGGGGCGACTTTTCATTTTCAGTGGCTTTGTCATCGGCATCATACAAGGAATTCCATGTGGCGCCGGTCTTTACGTCCTCAATTCTTATATTTAATGAACTTGTATCAATATACATTCTCTTGCTTCCGGTATCTGCAACCAGCACTTCGCCGCTTTGAGCCGGTATCTGGCCAAGTTCCTCCGATAAACCAATCGGATTATAGGAAGGGATAAGCCGGCTTTTGTTTATACCGCTCCTTGCAAACAAAGTGGCAGCCGTAGAAATCAAAACCAAAGCTATCACAACAATCACAAGTACTTTGCTTTTTTTGCTCATATATTATCACCATCTTCTAAAGAATTCGTTGATAACCGTAATAACGAAGTTTATGGTTTTAATCAGGATAGTGAAGTAAAGCATTGCCAAAAATATAATAATTATTGCGGCTACAAATGTCAGAATTATCATTATTATGTTGGTGAAAACAGTATATTCATGAACCACACAAAGCCCCGCAAATATAAGAAAACAAAACCACACCGTCCCTATGGCCATAAATGCTTGCAATATCGGTATTTCTTCCGAAATTATGAAATTGCTCACTATAACCCCTATTAAATCAAATACTATTTTGGGGAACAGGGAGTAGCAGACTACAATGTATATATCCCCTATACTTCCGCTGCCTTCAAGTATCGTTGTTATACTCCAGTTGCTGACAACAAAAAGCACAATGGGCAGCAAAGCAAGCAGAAATATTCGTATACTGTTCATCATGAAAATGGGCTGGTAATTCATTATAAATCCGGTATACTGGTAGGCAATAATCTGTAATATGCCATATATGACCAGTAGCACGGTGGCAACTAAATATTTGCCTTTTTTCTCAGACCTGCTGGTCTGGTAAAACCCGTCAAAAGGATGCAGATTTACGTAAATTAATTGCTTTAACATGCACTACCCTTCCTTTGACCCAATTTTTTTATGATATCTGAATTCGGAGTAAATAATATATCCTACAAGTGCAATAACTATCAGCGCAAACCATATAAACCCTTTTTGAATCTGCTGCGCCCTGTATCCGTTGTAAGCTTTTGAGTAATATGTCCTGTCATTTCCAAGTTTCAAATAATACATGGCTTCTTCGTATCTATCCTGCATCAACAGGTTTTTGCCGATGCCTGCGTAAGCGACGTCATAATTCGAATTTAAGGACAATGCTTTCTCAAGCAGCATTGCAGCTTCATCCCACCGTCCGTAATAATAGTTCTCAGCCGCTCCGAGTGCTGCTTCGCCGAAATCTGTCTGCTGGTATATAAATGCCTTTGCAAGCTTTTTATCGGTTATGATTATTTTTTTGCCGTACCATGCAATACTGGTTGGTTCCTTAAAGGTTCCCTTTATATTCCCAAGTCCTCCGAAAATATTCAGAAGCTCCCCGTCAAAGTTGTAGATAAAGACCCGCCCTTTTGCCTTATCAAGCAGGGCGTATGCCCCAAAGTCAGACACGGCAATATCGACAAAGGTGCTTTCCTGCTGGTTGTAAGCACCGGTGTAATAATCTCCTATTACCATATCGGCGTTCCTGAGCACGTTTTCTCCTTTAGCATTCAGCCTGAACACCTTGTAAACCGCAGCCGATTCATGGGTGGTAGCATAGACAAAGCCTTCCTTGTCTATATCCACATTGTTGAAAGAAGGTGCATATACCTTCCCCATTTTTTCCTTTTGGGTTTCGGAAGCCAATGTCTTCCATATATAATCAATAACACTGCTTCTGGGCTTATTTACGCCAAAATATCTTGAAAAGCTGCCGTCGCTGTTCAATTCGATTATGCCTTCATGACCTCCCTGCACTACGGCATATATTCTGCCGGCATTATCAACGACAACTTTGGATGGCCTGAATACCGTAACACCCACCATGTTGGCCGGCCTTTTTATAATTCTCTTTAAATAATAATTCTCACTGTCCAGTACTAGTATTCTCTCATTCCCCGTGTCAGCTATATATATTTCTTTAAAATCTTCTTTCACAAATACCCCTTCAGGGTTTTTCAGGATAACCTGTGCATTGGTTTCCGGGTCTATAACGATTTTATTGTCCTTATCTCTGAGCAACTTGATGGATGTTATAAGCTCGTAATCATCATTAAATATATTGAGCCTGCTTTCAACGGAATCTATCAAATATATCCTGCCGTTACTGGCATATACATCGTCAAGGCTTGATAAAGGCACTCCATTCATATTCTCATAATCTATTGTTTTCACAAGCTCATAGGCCGGGATACTTTTTTTGGCGAAACCCCAGAAATCATATATATAGTTGGTTTCAAAGGTGTATTCCGCCTTTACGGCTCCGGCCGGCATTAACAGTGACAATACTATGCATAATATTATGACAAAGTATAGCCGGAATATTATTTTCTGAATAAGCTTACTCCTTCTTTTTACTTCCATAATTGTATAAACAGCATCCCCCTTCCCGGAGAATTTATCCTATTAAAATCTCATTTCTTTAAACCTTATTCCTTTATTCCCGATGTGGCCATGGTTTCAATTACATTGCTCTGGGATATTATGAAAACCGTTATGGGCACTATCAGCATAATCAGTGTAACGGCAGATGCAACGCCGGTCCTTGCAATACCCGCATTTACTATCTGGGACAAAGCGTAGCTTACGGGCTTCAGCTTTTCGGAATATATGAATGAACCGCCGGTGGTGCCCCACAAGGATTGGAACGAAAGTACGATTAACGTCATCCATGCCGGTTTGCAAAGGGGCATCACCACACTGAAAAATATCTTGAATTCGCTTGCGCCGTCCATCTTTGAAGCTTCAAGGAGCGAATCAGGTATTTGCACCATGTTGTTCTTCATTAAATACAAGCCCAGGGTGGATCCCGCTGCCGAGATAATTACCGGGTAATAGCTGTCCACCAGGCCCAGCTTGGACATAATAATGTAATTAGGTATAGATGTAACCGTACTGTTAAACATTAAGGAATAAACTATTAAGTTTGACATCAGCTTTGACCCCGGAAATTTATACTTGGCAAGGGGAAAAGCGGCCATTGAACCGATAAATACCGTTGCAAGGGTACCCATGATAGTAATATACACCGTGTTAAAAATATATCTTGAAAAAGGTATCCAGGAGTTTCCTATGATAATAAACAGGTCCTTGAAATTGTTTAAAGTCGGATTGTAGACAAAAAGCCTCGGGGGAAACAGGAAAATCTCATTTAACGGTTTAAAGGCATTATTAATAACAAATACAAGGGGCCAAACACTGAATATTCCGAACAAACCCAGTATTATTGTCAGGATTATATCAACAGCAATGCTTCTGTTCGCCCTTTTCCTCCTATTTACTGCCCTTTTTATTCTGTTTGCCGCAACATTCACAACAGATGCCACAATTATTCACCGACCCTTCTCAAAAGCTTCTGCACAATGATATTCGTGAGCATCATTATTATAAACAGCAAGGTAGCTATAGCTGACGCATACCCCATCTCAAATCTTATATTTCCGTAATCATGAAGGTGAGTAAGTATTGTATGCCCGGCATATTCAACCGATGGGAAACCTGCAAGTTCCATGGATATGCCGGCAACAGAAAGGGACTGGGTAATTTGCATAACCGCGCCAAACATTAACTGGGGTTTCATAGAGGGAAGGGTTATATACCAGAGTTCCTGCCACCTGTTCTTTATCCCGTCTATCGTGCCAACTTCGTACAGGCTCTTATCTATGGTTTGAAATCCCGCAATGAAAGCCAGGAAGCCGACACCGAGGCTCAGCCATAACTGCACGATAATCAATATGGGCATGACATATTCCTTGGTTTCAAACCACAGAATAGGTTCTGAGGTAATCCCCAACCGCATGAGCCATGCATTTATGTATCCGTACATATCGGATGAGAACAGGAGCTTCCATATCAAATAGGCATTTCCCGATATGGAGGGAGCATAAAATACCAAAGTCATGACAGCCCTTATCTTAGGTGGCAACTCGTTAATAAGCCATGCAAAGCCAAAGCACATTAAATAGCTTATGGGCCCGGTTATAAGGGCAAAAAGCAATGTATTCTTGATTGCTATAAGGAATATGCTGTCATTTACAAGCAGATTAATGTAGTTGCTCCATCCGACAAATACCGGCATCTCCAGCATGTTAAAAGAAGTGAAGCTTAATATTATCGATATTATAATCGGTACAACCGTGAAGCATATGAAAATAATAGAAAAAGGAGCTATCAGCAGGTATTTATCCCTGTGCTGTTTCCATATTTGCGCTATTTTATTTTTCCTGTTTTTACTGGACTTTATGGCATTTTCAACAGCCATAGCCCTGCACCTCTTTCCGTTTCCAGTCTATTTACACCATAATTTATGCCATATAGTTTACTCAATATATGACAGGTGGAACTCTTTCCTCTTCTTGGTCAGTTCCTTATCTATATCTTTAATGTTCAAATAAAGAGCCTCTCTTGGATTTTGACCGCTCGTTACAACAGACTTAAATGCATAATCAACCATTCTGGATGTAATATATCCTCCGGGAACCTCGGGTATGCCCTCGCTTGATTCTAACTGCTTGAGGAGCTGATCCCTGAATTCTCTCGGCCATGCAAGCTGTATTAATACGTTTTTATTTGCGGTAGGATACCTGGCAGCCGTACCCATGATTGCCTCCAAGGAATATGCATATCTCAGCTGTACATCATCGCTTATCCACCACTTTATGAAATCCCATGCCTCATCCTTGTTTTTCGAGGACTCCATCAGTATGCAGTGGGAAGCATCTGCAACAACTGTATTATTGATATTTCCGTTGCTGTCCGTAACTCCCGGGACAGGAGCAAAGGACCACAGTCCCTTTATCTCCGGCGCAAATATTTCAAGCTGGTTATAGGTGGTATAAGCTGCTATACCTATGGGCATTTCCCCTGTCCTGAACCTGTTTGAAAAATCTGCGGTTACCGGAAGCTTATAAGCTGTATAAAATTCGGTCAGGTTCTCAAAGGCCAGCATTGCATTTTCATCAATAAGGCCGCTGGCAATACCGTAATCTTTGCCTTCTCCCTTATAAACATCCCCGCCGTACTGATATACAAGGGAGTAATATATTGAACTTGGCAGCCAGAAATCATAGTTGTTCATGTGCAGTATCGGAATAATCCTTTTTACGTCTTCCCATGTTTTTGGAGGTTCAAGTCCAAGCTCTTCCAAGATATCTTTCCTGTAGAACATCATCATAAAAGTCTGCTGTTCGGGAATTCCGTAAATTCCGTCACCGAATGTGACGGTTTTCAATGCGCTGGGGTAAAATTTCTGCCTTATTAATTCGAAATCCTCGTACTTCGTTAAATCAACAAGGGCATTTCTTATTGCAAAATTCATGACAGTGGACTGGGATACGTTTAAAACAACGTCCGGTCCCGTGCCTGCCAACGTTGCAGGTATTATTACATCAAGGGGTATCAGCTGTAAATTTACAGGAATACCTGAAATCGGCGTATAACTGTCGTCTATGAGGTTCCTTATTAATTGGGCCTGATCTCTGCCTGTGGAAATCCACACCTTGATGGCATCTTTATTTTTACTTCCTTCAACATCTTCATCCGATTGCAAATTTGAATAATCAACAAAAAACGTGGATATAAACCTTACTATTTCATAATAAGCCTTCACAAAGAAGTTCGGTTCGGGATTAGGAAGCCTGGCATTTGCTTTCGACAGTGTCAGGCTATCTATTTCAAGCGGCATCTCCGAAACATATAATATCCATGTTCCGAGACCGGATATGTTTTGCTTAAACGAGTTCAACTCCAGTATGACTTTTTCCGGATTCTTGCTGAGTTCCGCAGCCTGTGCCGCCATTTTTTCTATCATTACGGTTTTATCACCTTTTTCACCGGTTATTTCAACTAAATTGTCAATAACCCTGTAAAGTCTCTCACTTTCGGCTTTTAGTTTTTCCCTGAAGTCCGGTATTTTCTTCTCAATTTCGTAATCTATGAACCTGTCGGGAACAAGCCCCGTTATTTGAATTGTTTTCCTGTATATTTCATTCAATACCCGCAGACTTTTTTCAACCTCGGCCATAGCATAGCTGAAATCTCCAAGTACTACTTCCAGGCTGATTGTATTCTTGCCCTTTTTAAAATAGAACAAATATGGCCCGTTTTCATCTCCACATACATAATTTTGGAATGATCCGCTAAAATCAAAACCGATTTTACTTGCCTCTTTAAAAGGCACTTCCCCGTTTATTCGAAGTTCCCTGTAAGACTTGATTCCCCTGTTTACGTTCTGTCTCCCTCTGAAGGACAGCTGATACAGGCCTTCTTCCGGTACGTCTATCTCCCAGGTTATGAAGTCTCCAGGGGTCCTCCAGTTATTCCCGCCAATGGTATTCAACTTTATTTTATAAGGATGATATGGAACTGTATTTGGACTGCTGTAGTCCGAGGCAACAACAATAGACGGAGAAGACTTAAAAATTCCAAGGGTCTTGTCATCGATTCTCTCTGCTTGATAAATAATATTTTCACCGGTGTAAACAGGATATTTTTGCTTTAGCTCCTCTATAACTTCTTCATAAGATTTCAGTTCAGGTGCAGCTTTCAAAGTAATTCCGCCGATTTTCACAGGTTCCTTCAATGATTCAAAGGATATGGTATGTATGCCTGTGGAAAAATAAAATGCATAGGGTTTTGTATTTCTCCCTTGCGAATCCTTTATATAGGTCTTTCTCCATTCGAAAACTTCGGTTGCAGTGGGCAGTATCTCATTGCCGTTTTTACTTGTAATTTGCCCGTTACTCCATGTCCTGCTGAAAACAATCTGTTCCATCCCTTTGAACGGTATTTTGTCATCTATGTATATCTTTCTCTCTATGCTGGAACTGGTTCCTTTTATGGGATAGTACAGAACTTCTATGTTATAAAACCCTGCTTCCTTTATTTCAAACTGCCAGGTTATAATTCCGCTGTCTCCCGTACTTACGCCGTCCTTTTCAACAGAAACCGTCATATCGTCGGATTTTGTAAATTGATTGATATCCACATTTACTTCGGACTTAGCCAATTTATTGTTATAGCCGTTTTCAATCAAATAATTCATATATGATTCTTCGTAGAATTCCCCGTCTTCTGAATAGATTTCAAAATCATCAGTAGAATTTCCGGCAATATTTCCGTCCGCTCTAACTTGCGATTCTATATTGTATCCGAGTAAAGGAAGGATATTAGATAAAATAATCAAAATCATGCACCAAATAATTAATTTTCTCATGATTACTTATTCCTCCAATAAAGATTACACATCCTTCCACGCTACTATTATATATTATATATTAATTATTTTCCGGGCGCTTCCCTTCCCGAAGCACCCGGAAAATTAGCTCCATGAAATTCAGCCTTTCGCAGCAATTTATTCAACAGTTACTTTAATTGTAACCTTTGCCTCATTGCCAACGAAGTCTGTAGCAGTTATTTCAACGGAATAGGTACCTGCCGTTGTGGTATCAAGCTGGCTTATGTCGGCTTTTATGCTGTGCTTGATGTCAAGGCCGTCCTTATCGGTTGCTGATTCTATAAAGTCGTTGGCCCAGTTTATACCTGCAGGATCTTCATCTCTTGCGATCTTCCTGTATTCTGGTTTAACTACTATGGTAGGTTTCTCCTTGTTCTGAGGATCGTATATAACCACTGATATGTTGGAACTGCCTTCGTTGCCGGAAGCATCCTTGATTTTAACTTTCAATGCGCTGCTGTATTTGCCAACCTTGTTAAAGTCTATGCCGCTGGTATCAATCTGGGCTTTAGATAAATCAAGCTGTCCGTCCACGTTGTCAGTAGCTTCGATAAATTTGCTCCAATCAACCTTTGAAGGATCGGTTCCCGCAGGCAGTGCAAGGGGTTCATTGGAATCAATCTTGGAAATTTTGGGTGCTATATTATCGGTAACCTTACCTGATTTCAAAGCCTTTTCTATAGTTGAAAGATACTCTGTTACTTTGTGCTTATTTGCTTCAACAGCTACATCGTATTTCGGAGTGTTGTTCAATCCGTAGAATGAATTACCCACTATTTCTTCTCCCCAGACTGCAAGAAGGCCCAATGATTCGCCAAACTCATTTGTCTTGGTTCTGGCTATATAATTGAACATATCCAGGATATCTCCGCCAATTGCTTCATGAACAATGTCGAAGCCCTGCTCCAGCGCTGCTGACTGGCTCATCTTGTTCAAATAGTCCATTGCTTTGTCGGAACCGGCGAGTGTCTTATAGTAAGTCTGGATATACAATTTAAAAGTCTTCAGTGCAAGTTCTGTTTTCTCTTTTGAGAGTCCCTTCAGGATGGCGCAGCTATCCTTGCTGACAGCTACCTGTCGATATCTCGGATCATCTGGAGCATATTCATCCGGCCTTGGGAATGGTACTATTCCCATTGATTCTCCCCTGCCGGCCAAAGTATTTGCCGAGCTTCCGCTTAACCACGGAACCATGTTTGTAAATACGGTTTCGCCGTTAGCAAAATCGTTTGCATTCCATGTCCATCCGGGTACGGGCGTATCGTCGCCATACCTTACTGACATCATTAAGCCCTTGCTCATCAGGTTATCCAGGTACTGTATTGCTTTTTTGGCCTCAGCTGTATCAATTTCAGTGCCGTTTTCCCCGAACAGTGCTACACCCATTGAATGCAGGGCTTGCATAGCCGTATACCTGTAGTCTGTCTGGAAAGCCTTAATGGGTACATCAGGCCTTACGGGAGCAGGTTTACCTGAATAGTAGGCATTTATCTTGGAGAGGTATTCCTCAAACTTGGACCATGTCCATTCTCCCCTCTTGAACAGGTCGGTGGGATATACCGTTTTGCCGTTTTCCTTGAGTGCGTCTACTGCTTCAATATACTTAATGTTGTAAACCAGAGGCCACTGATTTATAAAATCCATTATAAAGTTTAACAAATAGTAGTTTCCGAACATTTTACCGGCCAGCATCCATGATGCGTCCTCATCTTCCGTGAACAGTGAAACGTAATTATCCAGCGGCTGAAGAACACCTTGCCCAAGTATTGTTCCCTGACATCCGTTCCACAGTATTACAATATCTGCAAACGGGTCATTTGCAAGAACGGACTGGAGCAGTATTTCCCTGACATCCGACGGATACTGGACGAACTCTATTTTAACATTTAACTCTTCCAGGACTTTATTGTAAGCTGTTTCGTATGCACGGAGCTTTTCAGGTGACATTGTCGGTTCTCCGGTGACTTCGTCCCTCCATGTCGGATCAATTTCTGGTACCCAGTGCGTACCCCATTTAATAACCGTAGGTTCTCCCGAGGTCTTTTTTGAAGTCTTGCCGTCAGTACTGTCACTTACCTGTCCGGACTGTTGCTGCGATTTATCTTTTCCTCCTCCACAGCCACTAATCAATGCCATGACTAAAAAGCATGCCAACACCAATGCAAGTATTCGCTTTGTTCTTGATAACATTATGAACCCCCCTTACATATATTTGTTATCATTCCGCACACTTGAGAATTTTCTCCCAGCATGCGGATTATGCCATTATACAATGCATTGCGTGATGTATATTATTAGACGTAGGTTATTATAAGCCGCAGGTAATTCCTATTTGCTCACTACAAAGGTAGTTACAGACCTGGAAGGCATATTCCATGTCTCTGTTTTAGATATTGTGCCTACCAGTTCGCAATTATAATTATCCGATGTTTCATAAACGTTTATGTTTTTTCCTTTTAAATCCGAAAATGATATTGTCTTTGAGCTGTTTGTGGGATTTATTGCTACTATGACTGTTTTGTCTTCCTTTGGACTTACATATGCGGATACCAGGATTTCATTATCCTCGCACCCGGCATCTATTCTCTTGTAACCATGCTCGATAAATTTTGCGTAATTACCAAGAGCCCATCCTCTTTTAGCCATTTTATATTTATGAGAGGGTATATCAACATAGATAAGACCGTCACGATAGTCGTAGCATGATACAGCCAGCCAGTGACACCATGAAGCAACCGATAATATTGTCATATCTTCATGTATGGTTTTTGCCATAACCAGGGCTGCATCCATTCCCATATCCCTTCCGTTTACCATCTCGCACCATTCGGTTTGGTGTAGTGGAACCATGTTTTCGATTTGGGAGAAATAAATCGCGGTTTTTTTCTTGTCTTTTTCATCAGACCAGTAAGAATGAACTGCCCAGTGATCTATTGCTCTGGATAGTACCTCATCATCCATTACTTTTTTGTATAGGGTCATAGTATATTTTTCGTCATACCACTTTCCCGATTCAGGAATTGAAATCTTCACCGGAAGGTTTCTTTTCTCCAGCTCAAGCACAACTTCCCTCGCCACTTTAATAACTTCGTCAGGTTCATAGTGGCATCCTTCCTGCCCGCTTTTCCAATCCCACTGGGGTTCGTTTATCGGGCTCAGATATTTCACCGGTATCCCTTCGTTTAGAATAAGCTCGGTTATGTCAACAAGATATTTGGCAAATTCCTGTTCTTTTCCCTCTGCCAGGTTGGATTTGCCGCTTCCCTCACCGGATGTATATCCTGATTTTGTAAGCCTGGCAGGTGGACTGTTGGCAAACAGTACCACGGTGTCAGCTCCGTATTTTACGGCTTCTTTCAAGGCTGTAATGGCGTTTTTATCCCTTTCCAAATCATACACACCGGGAGAGACTTCAACGGTCTGGGTCCTTCTCCAGGGGTCCTGCGTTTTCGTAGGCCCGCCGGCTCCGATATTGTACCTGTATATGTTAAGACCTATTCCTTTTTCGTTGTCGTAAAGATATTCCATGATTTCACTGATGTTTTCCCAGCCTCCCACATCCTGGGCCCACCAACATCCTGACGCTCCGAATCCCTCGACGGTCTGATATGTAGTGTCATAGTTAATTTTTATTTGAGACGCCATTGATTTAACACCTCCTTCTTCTTCCGTTTCCTTAACCTTGCCGGCATCATATTGACATGATAGCAACAGAAAGGCGGGTAAAATGCTCAAAAACAGCAGTAAACACTTGAAAGCCCTTTTTCTTTTATTGTTTTTTTTATCATCCCAATTGATTAAATAATTATTGCTTAATTTATCATTTTCATTTTTTTCTCTTAATTTTTGCTGAACCATAATGCTCATAAGCCTTTCCTCTACTTTTAAGGAAATATTCTTAATGAAATACGGTCATACCTTCATGTTTTCAACCGCTTCAATCACAGCAGGCTGATCCTTTGAAACAGCTTCCGCCATAATAATTATGCCGTTCCCATCTTTCCTGAACCAGCAGCCTGGAAGGTATGCCACATCGTCAGCTCCTCCGGCCATGGTCGGACGGTTTTGAGAGGGAAGCCATATCCTGCCCACTATGTTTCCGTTAAAGAATACGGTAAGTTTTGCATTCTGACCTCTAAACCTAAGCACATGGCATTGATGTTCGGCATCAGGCCCAATTTTCCCAAATAGCCACATCATTGAACCGGGTTCCATCGTTACCGGCATATTGGTAGGAAGGGATTTGTGCGAAAATTTTTCATAAGCATTTTGCCACAATTCTTTTTCCTGGCACCCGGCCAGCTGCCAATCATTGAACGCTATACCGGCAAGCAGATAAACCCTTCCGGAAGCCTCCGAGTAGTGACGTTTATCAAGTGTTATACTTATCTCTGCTTCCTTTCCTTCCTCCACAAAAGAGGAAATATCCAGCCAATTATTATATGCATCCACTTCCCCTACCTGTTTTCCGTCTACATGTACAATTGCATTGCACAGTATCCTGTCAAAGTAAAGGAAACAGCTATCAACATTCTCCGGTATCCTTAATTTCCTATAATATGTACATTTGACGGGTTTTTTCGTTGTAAGCCAGGCACCGAAAGGCATTTTTACAGTATTATAAGGGTTTTTATATAAGTTTTCATCACAAGTGTTTTCACAAATATTTTTATCCCGATGACCCGTTCTAAGATCCCAGAAATGAATATACTGCCTATAAGTGATCAGGGTTGCTCCGCCAATACCTCTCATTGAATTAATACGTAATGCGGGTTTGCGCGAATCATCAAAGTTGCTGTGCCCCCATATCTCTGTCCGGGCCACCAAATCAAAATCGCTGACATCGGTATTTTCTTCAAAATTGATGAGCTCATAATTACCTGCAGGGGTCAAGGTATCCAGATATCTTCCGTTACAGTACACACTGACTACATCCGCAGCATTATGTAATAATATGCCCATGGCTTTTTGGCCATCCCGGAGCTTGGCTTTTCCCTCGTACCATGCATATCCCCTGTACAGTCCTGCTTTCTCCATATGGATTGCATTTTCGCCTAAACAGACAGGTTCCAACTCCAGCTCGTTTTTCCCATTTTCCATTAGTGCCGCAGACCACTGGATCTCGAAGGAGCTTTCCTTCCACTGAGAGCTGAAATAATCATCGGGATAATACTGTATATTGGAGGAGGATATGTGATATAACATTGATGCTTTTTTGGAAGATAACCCATACAAGATTATCTTCCTGCCGTTTTCAAAAGCAATTTCTTCCCTTGCTTCTTTGTCAGCCTTGAAAATAAATGCATATTTCCGACTGCTGTCCTTTTCATCAAATATAAAGTGTACCTCACCCTCTTCATCAGCGTGAAATACAATGATTGTTGTATCCGTTGCATCATCCGTAATAACCGAATAGGGTTCCGCCGACGCAAATTCTATCCTTCCGGGGAGTCCCCAGTTGGAAAGGTCAAAATCAAATAACGCAAAGCGGGATTTTCCGGCTGGAATTATCATTTTTGTTTTCTCCGGCCAATTCTTCCCCGATCTTGAAATAATCGTACTAATGGCTTCTTTATCTATATTTGAAACAGACACAGCATATCCGTTGTAATTTTCCTGCATAAGAGAAAGCACCGAAGCTTCTTCACAACCTAACAGGCCCTCCGATTTTACTTCAAATTCCCTGTTATCATATAATTTCAGAGCTCCTGCAAGGGACTGGCCCATTGAATTTATAAATCCCGCAAGCAGCCGTGCCTCATGGATTTCCCGGCCTATCCTGCCGAATGAATCCACCAGTGAATTCCACAGGTCATAATTGGAGGTTTGAAATGATACAGGCTGCCCCCAGTTATTTATTGCATTGGTAAAACCAAAGTCAGTTCCTGCTACCTGGTTGTAGGGGCCTAAAAGTTTAGTTCCACTTGATAATAACCTACGGAGCAGGAAATGGTCCCGGCCTGTTTCCGTTACCATCAGGGGTACATTCATTTCTCCTAACAGTTTTACATATTGCTCCAGCTCCTGTTCCAGGTTTTCAAGCCTTGAATCCAGGTAAAGGTTCATTGAAGGAACAATTCCCTCTGTCATTGCCCAAGCGCCGTATATATCGTACTGACCTGCGCAGGCGATACATGGAACTTCAATACCGTATTTATCCGCCATCTTCTTGAGAGCAAGCATATAGCCGTGACGGTCCTTGCACTCAAAGAAGTCCAGCTCATTTTCCAGTTGGACGAAAATAACCGTACCTCCCCGGGTAATTTGATGCCGTGAAATAACGGGAAGAATACGTTTATACCATTCATCCACGTAGGCCAGGTATTTGGGATCATTATCGCGGATTATCATGTCATCTTCGGCAAACAAGTACGCAGGCAAGCCACCTCCGTCCCATTCGGAGCAAATATACGGTCCGGGCCGGGCAATTACGTAAAGCCCCTCTTCTTTTGCCATGCTCAGGAACATATCCACATCCCGTTGCCCCGAAAATAGCCATTCACCTTTTTTCAGTTCGTGATAATTCCATGGGAAATACACATCTATGCAGTTATAACCCGCTGCACGTATTTTTTTCATGCGGTCGCGCCATAATCCGGCAGGTATGCGAAAATAAAAGAGAGAAGCACATAAAATAACCACATACTGATTATTGATTTTTATACCTCTCTTATCCAGAGAAACCTCACTTTTCTCAAGAAACATAATACCAATATCCTCCGATGACTGAGATTATTACTACTTTATTTAAGTAAAAGTAAAATAATAATAACAATAAAATTTATCATTGGATGCTTGTATAGCTTGTTGGATATTGTTGTGTGCATTATATTGCTATATGCATTAATGCGGTATATTGCTTTTTGAATTGTAGTGTATTTTCGGTATATTACTCTTTGAATTTTATATGATCGCCAGTGGTGTTGATTTATTGTCAGCAGTGTCGATCCTCTCGTTAACAATATTGACTTGTAGCAGTATTAAATTTCAGCAGTACAAATCTCAGTTGTTTTATTCTTTTTTGAAACCGGTTTTATCTAATCCGCGCAGAAATTAGATTTTCAGCTAGCTTTCAATTAAAGCTTATCATACATCACTACATTTGTCAACAATTATTTTATTCACTTTAAGTAAAAGACTCCTATAACCTATAAATTATGAAACCGCTTTCATTTGCAAAATATTTTTAAATTCCATTGCCAGCCTTAGCGCTTATACACGAATCACGAATGACAAGTTGCGTTTCCAGTTCAATTTTTTTCTGGGGATTTTTGCCGCTTAAGCGCTGATATAAGATATCGACCGCATACCTTGCCACTTCCTTCAGATTAATACCTATTGTAGTTATCCTCGGTATCATATATTCGGCAAGGTAAATGTTATCAAATCCGACTATTGACATGTCTTCAGGGATTTTTAGCCCAAATTTCACTGCGGAGTAATTTGCCCCGATTGCCACAAGGTCATTGATGCATGCTACCGCTGTAGGACGTTCATTCATCTGTAAGAGCTTTTCAAAGGCGCTCATGCCTGCATTTATATCAAATCCGCTTTCAATGAACCATTCATCTCTAAACTCCAGTCCCTTGGCGGCCATGGCTTCCTTCACTGCTGCCAGTCTTTTATTTGTAGGCTGAATCCCAAGTATACCTCCAATGAATCCTATTTTGGTGTGTTTAAGGGAAACAAGGTAATTAATCATGGCCCTTATCCCGGTTTCATCATTCGTAGTTATTCTATAGCAGTCAAGGCCTTCTATCTCCCCGTTTATCATTACTACGGGAACACTTTCTATTAGCCTGTTTAATTTCCGGATATATTCCGGATCAACCTGTAACTCGTTAATATGACCTCCCATCATGATAACACCGTCCACAAGTTTCTGTGACAGGATTTCTATATAATTCTCTTCCATACGGGTATAATTGACCATGTTATCATTCATGGTGTTGCACAGTAAAAGAGTGTATCCCAGTTCCACCGCATATTTTTCTGCTTCAATAAATGTGGTACCGTAAAAAGGATGGGTTACATCAGGGAGAATAAAACCGATCATTTTTGTTTCCTGATTTGAGAGATTCCGGGCAATAACATTGGGTTTGTAGTTATATTTTCTTATAACATCCTCTATTCTTTTGCGCTTTTCATCACTGATCCCCGCATTGCCCGTAAGAAATCTTGACACCGTGGATACTGAAACTCCTGCTTCTTTTGCTATGGTGTAAATCGTCACCTTGTTATCCATTTAATTACCTCCCTACTGGAAGTTATCTTAGCAGAAAATAACATCTATTAATCGACATGACATTATATCATAAAAACAAATATAATTACAATCATTGTATGGTACCTTATAATGTAATCCCGTTTTTAAAAATTGCTATTTCACGGTACCCGTTCTCCTCATTCCTGCTCCTTTCCTCCCCCGATGCGATTTTTAGAACATATTGAAAAAAACATTCCTGAATTTTATCAATATCCTTTTCTTCTAAGACCTGTCCTGCATCAAAGTCAATCCAATTTCTTTTTCTTTTATATAATTCCGAGTTGGAGGATATTTTAATTGTCGGGACAGGAGCTCCGAAAGGCGTACCTCTCCCTGTGGTGAAAAGGATGAGCTGTGCACCTGCAGCGGTAAGCGCAGTTGAAGAAACAATATCATTTCCGGGAGCATAAAGAAGGTTTAATCCCTGCTTTGACACCTTTTCTCCGTAATCCAGCACATCCACAACTTTTGATGTACCGCCTTTCCTGATGCATCCCAGGGATTTTTCTTCAAGGGTTGTAATTCCGCCTTCTTTGTTACCCGGAGAAGGGTTTTCATATATTTCCTGCCCTTGCTCGATATAGTATTTTTTAAAACTGTTAATCATCCGGACTGTTTTATTAAAAATCTCTTCATTCAGGCACCTGTTCATAAGTATGGTTTCAGCCCCGAACATCTCGGGAACCTCCGTGAGCAGAATATTTCCTCCATATGCAACCAGCATGTCGGAGAAGACTCCCAGCAAAGGATTGGCCGAAATACCTGAAAATGCGTCCGAACCGCCGCACTTAAGTCCCACAACCAGCTTCGATACAGGCAATACCTGCCGTTTAAACATGTCGGCATATTCAACAAGTTCAGCTATCAGCTTGAGCCCTTCCTCAACTTCATCCTCCGCCTTCTGGGTTTCGAGAAATTTGACCCTTTTTTCATTGTATTCCCCGAGCACTTCCTTAAATTCCCGGATATTGTTGTTTTCACATCCTAAACCAAGTACAAGTATCCCCGCTGCATTGGGATGATTGACAAGTCCCGCAAGAATTTTTTGGGTATTGAGCAAATCGTCCCCTAGCTGGGAACATCCGTAGGGATGTGTAAAAGCAAAAATTCCTTCGCATTTTCCGTAAAGTATCTCATCCCTGAATAATTCCCTCGCCCTGTTTTGAATGATTTCAGCCGTTTTATTAACACATCCGGTGGTGGGAATTATCCATATTTCATTTCTTATCCCTGCTTCTCCATTTTCCCTTAAATATCCTTTAAATACTGCTTTTGGGCCGGCTTCTTGATATTCTTCCTCATTCCCGTTAGTCTTACCGCCTTGTTTTTTACCACGAGAGGCAAATTGAGAGGGAGTTTCTTCCGATGAATAGGAATAGCTTAAAATACCTTTAAGACCGGTCTTCATATTATGTGTGTGGACATGCTCCCCTGTCCTAATAGCTCCGGTGGCATGCCCTATCGGATACCCATACTTGATTACCGCTTCCGATTCATGTATGTCTCTCAAAGCAACTTTATGTCCTCTAGCTATATTTTCTTTTACTGTTACACAATGGCCTTCAATTTCGATTTTTTCGCCCTGTTCCAAATCTTCCAGGGCAACCCCCACATTATCGTTTTGGCTTATTCTTAATATTTTGCCGTATCGTTCCATTTATATACTCCTTATCCTACCATCAATATGCTGTAATATACTGTTCTGCTGTAAACATGCTGTCCCCAATCAATATGCTGTTATCCCGTCAGTGTGTTGAGGCCAGCAAATCCGCTGATTGAGAATATCCACAAAACTGCTCAAACCTTCCGCATCCATCTCATCAAACCTGTTTTTCACAGGGCTGTCAATGTCCAGGACTCCTATTAATCTTTCATCTTTTATTATCGGTACAACAATTTCCGACTGAGACGCAGCATCGCATGCAATATGGCCCGGGAATTCATTAACATCCTTAACCACCTGGATTTTTCTCGTTATAGCCGCTGTCCCGCAAACTCCTTTCCCGAATGGAATACGGATGCAGGCAGGCTTACCTTGAAAAGGTCCTAAAACCAGCTCTTCTCCCCTGCTCAGGTAAAAGCCGGCCCAGTTAATTTCGGGCATTAATTGATACAGCAGGGCAGATGCATTTGATATTCCTGGCAGCCAGTCTTTTTCTTCTCCTATCAAGTTTTCCAGGTATATATTCAACTGAGCATAAAACTTTTTCTTGTCTTGTATGTCTATTTTATCAAATATAAACATTATCAGATCTGTACCTCCTCTTTTCTTCAGTTTGAAAATTTCATGGGAAATGTTATTATTAATGTTGAGATAAACAGCCTACTTACAGTTCTGTACACATTTTATACGAATTTTATGTGTAACGTGCAACACGTGCAACCGTTATTTTTATTATAATTCATAATTTATCAAATTTCATACTGCACAAATTATATTCTATTATATACTTGATTCTATTATATACTTGCAATATAAACAAGCACAACATAAAAGTATGAGCATTTTAGGCAAGGATACAGGTTGGTCTAACAGGGATATAAGTTGATAATAAGGATAAATTAAAGGGTAAATAAACTTATAAAGGATAATTGAAACTTATTAATAAGACTATAAAACTTAAAAACTTTATAAAAATTTTCTAAAAATTTTATAAATAAGAAAAAAGAATTAAAGAAAGAGGAGGATTGGTCTATGGACTTTTTTGATTTAATTAAAGAACGTTATAGTGTGAGATCTTACAATCCCAATAAAAAAGTTGAACAGGAAAAGCTTAACAATATACTTGAAGCTGCAAGGCTGGCTCCCACGGCAGCAAACCGCCAGGCATTTAAAATCATAGTAATGGAGACGGAAGGCCGAAAAGAGGATTTGAAAAGAATATACGGAAGGCCCTGGTTTGCTGAAGCTCCACTTGTTCTCTGCGTATGTGCCATCCCAGGTAAGTGCTGGGTCAGGCTCGACGGAAAAAACTACAGCGACGTGGACGCGGCCATTGTTATGGATCATATTGTTCTTGCAGCTGCTGCACAGGGTTTAGGTACATGCTGGATCGGGGCCTTTGACCTTCAAGCCGCAAGACAGGTGCTTGGCTTGGACGATTCATTAGAGCCTGTTGCTTTCACGCCCCTCGGTTACCCCAGTGAATCTTCCGTCCGTCCCCCTGTCAAGGCAAGAAAGCCTCTGGAAGAGCTTGTGATTTACAAGTAATTTTAGTAAATAAACCGCAGTCAAGCAAAAAAATAAAACTGCAAAGCCGGTTGGATAATAATAACATTCATTATACCAACTGCTTTGCAGTTTATTTCATGTTATTTTATTTTAATTTCATTTAATCTGACTTCCTGGCGTGAATAAATCAGGCAGTCCATTTAAACATCCATCCATGGTGTCTAACGGGCAGCCTAAACTTTCACGTAGCGGTGCTGCAGGTGATCGAAATATTCACCTTCAAACAGCCTTTGCAGGGTTGTGGCTATATGCAGTTCCACAACATTGTCTTTACCATTAAGCCACTCAGCCGGCACTTTCCATGTGTATGGGCTCCAAGCCCTGGTTCCTGCATAATGGCCGTTGATGTACAAGCTTACCGTATCCTGTAAATACGGTTCGCTGATGCGAATTTCAACAGTCTTCAGGTCAGAACCGCTATTTTCGTCCAGGCTCAGCTCCATACTTCTCTTATATTTTACCGTTCCGGCAAAGAAGGGATAACCGGCAGCTGTTAAATCTTCAACGGTTCCTTCTTTTCTCGGGGATGTCAGCATCCATACATCATCATTTCTATATACCTCAAACCTGCCAAATACATACAGCGGATTTACCAGACCGTCATGTTTTTCCGAAGTGTTTACGACCACATTAATTTCATTCAGGCCTGCCTTTACATATGCTGATATATCAACCGCCAGATTCGAAGGAAGGTAAACATGGGTCCTAGTAAAGTCTGCCGGGTATACAGGATGCCCATTTACCAATATATGCCAATTTCCCATTACGCTTTCAGGTTCCATCACAAGCAGAATCGGTTTTATTTCATCCAGACCCTCCAGGGCAAAATTGATGCTGTACTTGCATTTTAACGGCGGGAACTCAATCTCCTTGGGGCAGCCGAAGTATTTCTTCAGCTTAATGGGAATAGGAATTCCGCCATCTGCTACCTGGTCAATTATAGGGCAGCAGTCAACTGACCATTTCCCAGGTACTCCTTCTATCTCCAGCTTCCAGTCCCCAAGCCTTAAAGCATTCATATGGTCTGAAGTTACTTCCCACAGCCCGCTTATATCAAGATTAATTTTTGCTGTGCTTGCTTCAGTATGCTTATTATCTCCTGCAGGCTGAACATTTGCGGAAGCCTGATTTACATTATCTTCAAGCAGGTAAGACTGGTATGGAGCAAAGTTCATTTCAAATGATAAACCATTCTCATCCTGTTTATATGCAATATAGTCCTCACCATAACCTATATCCAGGCTACGTAATTCGTGAGACAGGTTTTTCTGTGTGTCAGCAATAGATACCCTGACATTTGCCTTAATCTCCTTGCCTGATAAGTTAACAAGGAAGTAATACTTCTTTTCTCCGTGGCAATAGCATGCGGCAAGAATGTTCTCTTCTTCCTTTCCATCCGCTGTCACGGAAATATCTCTTTCAACAACTCTTTCAACTGCAACAGGCAGGCTGCTTATATTTCTGACGAAGATAAAGCCGGAGTTTTCTTGCATACATTTACCTGCTTCAATAACATTGCAAATATCGCAACACTCCGTCGTTTTTTCGTCTTTTATATAACTTTCATAAATATTGCGGACGTCAGTCTCTCCAAGGAGCTCATTCCAGAATTGTGCCTGATCATCCATACAGCCGATACGTTCTACAGGGAGACAGCCGCAGGCAACAACTTTTCCTCCACCCTTTATATATTCTTTTAATTTTACATAGGGTTTGTCTTCAATATTCAAAAGAGGAGGCAGAACAAGGAGCTTATAGCTTTCTCCGTTTATTTTTATGCAACCTCCGGTTACATCAGCCTCTGCAAGTAATTCAGGGTCAATAATATAATAGTCGAAATGATTTTCCAGCAACGTTCTCTGCAACTGGGAAAAGTCTTTTTTAATTTTCTCCCTTAAATGATGCTTTTCTCCCATGGCCGTCCATTGGCTCGATACAGGATCCAAAACCAGTATATCTATCTTTCTGCTGCTGTTAGCCATAATATCGGCTACTTTGCCCGCATATTCGGACAGCAAGTTCATGCTGCTCCAATATGGCATTTGGTAGAAAGATGACGGAGGTGCATCATGCTTTGTCAAGGCATCAGTTGTATAGAAGAAAGCATGGGGTACAAAATAGTTTACTCCCTGCAGCATAAGCCAATCAAAGGTCCATTTCATATCCTGGAGCGTCATTCCCCATCCAATGCTGTGGAAGCATTCGCACAATGCAGCAGGTTTATTATAAAAATGTGCCGCTGAAGAAACCATCTTTCCGTTTGCCCTGTATTCGGGAGGAACAATATTAGCTTTGCTTCCCACCTTCTGATGGCCGGCATCTATTCCAGGTATATGGAAATATTGCAGCTGCTTGGTACGAATTATGGGCTTTTCTCCAACATACATCAGGTTATTGGCACTGCACCAGTCGCGAACCTGAACTTCATAACTGTCTATAAATGCTTCTGTTACTGTATTCCAGTAATCATACCTGGTTTTATCGGTGTCTTTGCCCATTCTCTCAAAAAGGGCAGGTAATTTGTCGATTAATGAATACCCGTTCAGCCTTTCGAATAACTCGGGCAATACCGTAGACCATGGAAGGCTGTTTGGGAAAGCAGTTATTTCATCGGTGAAAATACCCTTGATGGTTTTACCGAATTCATTTCCAAAGTGCTCACGGTATTTTTCATGGGTTGTTTGTATAAAGTAGGCTACAGCCTTTGGATTTAAAGGATCTACGAATTTTTCGAAATACTTGAAGTGTTCTACCGTTACCTGCAGGATTATGCATACATGCCATTTGCCCTTTGGAACCTGCCAGACAACTTTTCTGGCTGAAACTCCTGTAAAGAATCTCTTTCTGTTGTATTGGGTCAGTCCGCTCATCTGGAATATATTTTCCAGGTATCCTATACCTATGTATTCAGATATATCAACCGGATTATCCCAGTCTACATTATCATTTACAATAGGATAAGCTTTTGCCATGACCACCTGTCCCCAGGGCAGATCACTTTCAAACACCGAAGGGCCTTCCACATCCGCTCTGTTGCATCTTAACATTTTGGCCTCAAATTCCGGATGACCCAGGATTACTTCTCCTCCGCTTACTCCGCTTGGGTAAGGATACTCGTCATAGAGCCAAACTTCCAGGCCATATTTTTTTGCACTGTCAACTGCTACACCTACTTTGTGAAACCACTCATTTGAAAGATACGGTACTTTGAGTCCTTGCCTAGGATGAATAAAAAATCCTTTAATACCTTGCTCGGACATTTTCCTTATCTGTTCCGCGATTTCTTGATCATCCATGTCTCCATTCCAAAACCAGAATGGCCTTATTCCGGAACTAAAACTCATATTAATCCCTCCAATAACACGAAATTAACCAATTTCGTGCTTTCGTTATATCATGTTAATTATATCAATAAAATAGCGGCATTTCTACTATGAAATCTGCCACAAAGCAAATTCTAAGGATTTAACTTCTGCTTTGAATTAGTTTCAATTTCCTCTATGTTTTATTCTTCACTCTTTTATGTTGTTTTTTGTATTATTTTTTTATTAATTCTATTTTATTTTTTATATGTGGCCTTGCGTTTTATTACTGTTTAATTACTATTTTGCATTGCGTTTTACTGAGAAATACCTTACAATTATGACATACGGTTAGTTGAGCCATATGTTATATTATGTGTATAAAGAACTGAAGCTATGTAAAGCCTAAGCTATATTGATAATTAAATATTGTTAATATGTTGCTTATGTTAATATTTTATTTGCTATTTTACCTAGGAGGAATTAATACCTGTCTAACCAATCGCATATCTCTTTGTATAGTTTTTTATCTTACCTATGAGGACTTGAAACAAGCACCAAAAGCGGTCATGTTTGCGGACCGCTTTTTAGTACTTTTATATTTTCGTGATGTAGTTGGAACTCAATGCATATAAGGATGACCTTTTAACGGGTTCGAGTTTTTCCATTTCAAACAATATTATATGATGAGTTATTTATTCGTCGATGTCCAATAGTGTAAAAATGCCGGGGGATCGACGAATAAATGAAAAATTCTAAAGTGCTTGAAATATCAATGTTTATGTAAATTCCTTATTATTCATCTTGATTTATGTTAAGAAATGGCATAAAATAAAATTGTGATTTTATGCAGTATTTACGGTTTTTATTCTACCTATAAGGAATTGAAATCAAGAAAATCCGGGGATAAAATTACAGCCATTAAAGTTTTTATTCTACCTATAAGGAATTGAAACTACATATGTTCACGCCTAGTGCCAACTAATAATACTTGTACGACTTTTTATCTACATATAAGGGATTAAAGAAACATTTCTATGAATTCACTACCGGGATATTTGCCTATTGTTTTTATTCTGACTATATAAGAAAATGAAACTTTTGCAGAAGTCTCTATTAAGAGAGGAGATGTGAGTTTTTATTCTACCTTATAATTACTTAAAATTAGTTCATACAATGATATCTTATACTACCATTATAGTTTTGTTATAAATAAATGAACCTACAGTAGTAATACCTTATCTCTTTAAAATAAAATAAAAAATAGAACCTTTTATACTCCGAAACAAACAAACTTTTTATCTTTCTTATTATTTAGACAGTTTTTTTAGGAATAACATTAATTAAAAATATAATTGCAAATTACAAAAATTCAGACATTTGTAATTAGATAAAATATTAATGAAGATTACTGTTTGTAAATAATCTGAAATTTTATTAAATTTTTATTCGTCGATGTCCAATAGTGCAAAAATGCCAGGGGATCGACGAATAAATAAAAATTTTGAAAATAGTTGGTATATCTGTGTTTAGTTTATTTTTCCAATTATTACCTTGCATTTTGTAAAAAAATTGAATAAAATGAAATTGTGATTTTATGCAGTGTTTACGGGGTTTTTATCTTACCTATAAGGAATTGAAACCGATTACGCCTGCCGGGTGCTTGACTGGATAGTCCAAGTTTTTATCTTACCTATAAGGAATTGAAACTTTGAGTATACATTAACTTCATACATCACCGAAGCGTGGTTTTTATCTTACCTATAAGGAATTGAAACCGATTACGCCTGCCGGGTGCTTGACTGGATAGTCCAAGTTTTTATCTTACCTATAAGGAATTGAAACGGCTTGGTTCAAGGCGGTACCTATACATTGAGAGCTTGTTTTTATCTTACCTATAAGGAATTGAAACTCAGTTTTTTGATCGATATTTACTGTGTCCGGCACAGTTTTTATCTTACCTATAAGGAATTGAAACAGCCGAACCGGCCTGAAGACTGGAAAGCGAACAACGTTTTTATCTTACCTATAAGGAATTGAAACCCCGCTGGAGCCGGCCCGGGACCTGTGCCAAAATCATTGGTTTTTATCTTACCTATAAGGAATTGAAACTCAACAGTATTGTTTTAATCACCTCTTTTTTTTGTGTTTTTATCTTACCTATAAGGAATTGAAACACTAACCCTTTACAATATAAATTTAAGTATTCGTCCGTTTTTATCTTACCTATAAGGAATTGAAACTTAATCGCTATTGATACTCCTTCCTGTGACATTTCCGTTTTTATCTTACCTATAAGGAATTGAAACAAAATTGATTCTAAAAAATTCAATTTTAGCTTTTTTTTAGTTTTTATCTTACCTATAAGGAATTGAAACTCTAAATGAACTAGGAGAAGATATAGGGCAACCAATAGGTTTTTATCTTACCTATAAGGAATTGAAACTTACATTATAGGTGAAGAGGTTTTGTACGAAATAATGGAGTTTTTATCTTACCTATAAGGAATTGAAACCAAAATGGGGGTCCCTGCAATGGTAGCAGGTTGCCTTGTGTTTTTATCTTACCTATAAGGAATTGAAACTCAATTCAACACCTGCTTCATATTGTGCAGGCGGCAGTTTTTATCTTACCTATAAGGAATTGAAACCCAGAAAAGAAAAGGCGTGAGGAATTAGCAAAACGAGTTTTTATCTTACCTATAAGGAATTGAAACCCTGATTATTTCCGGCGACGGTCTCAGTTCTCAACAAGGTTTTTATCTTACCTATAAGGAATTGAAACCTTGTCAGGGCGAAACTTGCCAACACCACGGCTGGGTTTTTATCTTACCTATAAGGAATTGAAACCTTTATTTACTGAGATATTACAAACAGTATTACCTCCCTGTTTTTATCTTACCTATAAGGAATTGAAACTATGTTTTTTTAGTTCCTCAGTTGTGTTAATGTTTAGGTTTTTATCTTACCTATAAGGAATTGAAACATACAGCAACTTGAACAACTCAATAAAACAATGAAATGTTTTTATCTTACCTATAAGGAATTGAAACTATGTTGTCCACTCGTCCACTGGTAGTGGCTTCCCGTTTTTATCTTACCTATAAGGAATTGAAACCCTTTTTCACTTTGCCTTAGATTTAAGGTTTCTTCCACAGGTTTTTATCTTACCTATAAGGAATTGAAACAGTTGTAAAAGTAATTTTGACCCAAATTGTATAATAAGTTTTTATCTTACCTATAAGGAATTGAAACTCCGTCAGGCCGAAATAGTTTTTAGCTCGGAAAATGGTTTTTATCTTACCTATAAGGAATTGAAACTTATTAATAATCCGTATAGGTTCTTTACCTTCAGAAAGTTTTTATCTTACCTATAAGGAATTGAAACCATGATTATCGAATTCAAATAATTCATCTTCTTTTTTGGTTTTTATCTTACCTATAAGGAATTGAAACCCCATACGTCCTCTACATCATGTGCTTGGTAAAACGTAGTTTTTATCTTACCTATAAGGAATTGAAACCATGATTATCGAATTCAAATAATTCATCTTCTTTTTTGGTTTTTATCTTACCTATAAGGAATTGAAACAGACTTAGGCTTACAAATTATTTTGACGTATGGGGGTTTTTATCTTACCTATAAGGAATTGAAACGGTCTAAGATATGCTGCAATTTTTCTTGCTGCGGAATGTTTTTATCTTACCTATAAGGAATTGAAACTTGTAAACTATCATATTATTAAATGAGCAATTTAACGTTTTTATCTTACCTATAAGGAATTGAAACTCGTCTAGATCCTGAGTCCAAACATCGTCCCATTCAGTTTTTATCTTACCTATAAGGAATTGAAACATATAATACGGAATTATTTCAATATTATGTTCTTCAGTTTTTATCTTACCTATAAGGAATTGAAACTCTTTAAACCTTTTAATAATCCTTTTGTGAAATATTTTAGTTTTTATCTTACCTATAAGGAATTGAAACCCCTTTGTTCTTGCCTTCTCGCCCACCATGATGATACGTTTTTATCTTACCTATAAGGAATTGAAACTACCCAGCCTAGCATATTCGACATCATCTTTGAGGGTGTTTTTATCTTACCTATAAGGAATTGAAACTCTATTGGTGCAACTAAAGCACACGGGAACGCTGGTGTTTTTATCTTACCTATAAGGAATTGAAACATAATAATATAGAGAAGAAGAGCCGCATCAATTTCAGTTTTTATCTTACCTATAAGGAATTGAAACCCGAATCCGGCTACCTCATGTTAGTAAAATCTTTCACTGAGTTTTTATCTTACCTATAAGGAATTGAAACCACACTTCCCGCACAAAACAACTCTATGCTTCAAGGTTTTTATCTTACCTATAAGGAATTGAAACGAAATTTCCTTACCGTTGTAGAAAACGTTCATTTTATCGTTTTTATCTTACCTATAAGGAATTGAAACCTCATATATAGACCCCCTCTCCTAAGCGCACTCATTGTTTTTATCTTACCTATAAGGAATTGAAACCACCGGGTATTACTGCGACTTGCACCACGAAGTGTTTAGTTTTTATCTTACCTATAAGGAATTGAAACATGTAATGCGGGTCCCTGCAGTGGTAGCAGGTCGCCGTTTTTATCTTACCTATAAGGAATTGAAACTTTTTATGCCCAGGTGCCGGAATGGTGCCTGGGTAGGTTTTTATCTTACCTATAAGGAATTGAAACTCGGAAGACGTAGGAGAACCTATAGAATTAGACATTGTGTTTTTATCTTACCTATAAGGAATTGAAACTTGATTTGCTCCCCGAGTATTATAAAAACAGCCCGCAGGGTTTTTATCTTACCTATAAGGAATTGAAACAAGGTATTGTCATTGGCTGTTGCATATTTCAGCTTTTGTTTTTATCTTACCTATAAGGAATTGAAACTTACTCATCTGTTTAGCCTCCTGTATCATCTTATTTTGTTTTTATCTTACCTATAAGGAATTGAAACTCGATTGGAAATATAACGACGAGGAGGATTGATCATGTTTTTATCTTACCTATAAGGAATTGAAACTTAAGAAATGCTCATGGAGAGGTAATAGAAACTACTGTTTTTATCTTACCTATAAGGAATTGAAACGGTAGAGAATTGGCGGAGTATCATGATAGGTTTGCGTTTTTATCTTACCTATAAGGAATTGAAACTACCTTGTCTGATGGCGACAGAGTGCTATCGGCAAAGTTTTTATTCTACCTATAAGAAATTAAAGCATCATTGTCTGAGCTCCGTTGAAGATTAAAAGAAGCAGGATAAAATTAAAAACCCCGGCTAACGGACTTTTAATCCATTAGCCGGGGTTCTTTGTCAAATAAGGAATAAAACCTTTACCTGATTCAGATTATCTTATCTCACCTTATCTTACTTTACAATATTATTTGATACTATCTATATTATCTCACCCTTACCCATATATAAATTCCTGTACCTGCCAGTATTAGTACTGCAACTGCTATAATCGCCCATATCAGGTTATTCTGAAAATTGCCTGTTTTACCAGCGTTTGTTTCATTCTGCTGGGTTTTGCCCTGACTTGCATCATCCACTTTTATATATCTTTCCAAATCGCTACTGGGATCATTCTTGTTCTCGTCACTGCCAAGGGGCGTGTTATCTTTCTTCGTGTCATTGTCATTAGGTGAAATGCCAATCACACTTGTACCGTTCTTAACGAGACTATATTCCACAATCTCTCCGCTCCAAAAATGCATCTTTAACAGTAATTCTCCGTCTCTTACATTACTTAAAAAGTCACTTGTCAACTTTATCTGATTCGTATCATATAAGGGCGAAAAATCTTTATTAAACTCCTTAAATGAAGTCCAATCGTTTGGCCCTGCGTTGCCACCGCCTTTATAAACCGCTTCCATGGCAGCCAGGTTATCCCCGTTGAATTCAACGGGAATGAGCAGTGAGCTTACAGTACCCTGGCTGTTTTTCAATTTTGGCGTATCATAACAAATCACATTGATTTTCCAGTCTGCCCCAGCAGAGAATTTGCATGTAAGCACCGCATTCACGCCATACTCTTTAGTTAGAAGGTCCTGCAACAAATCGGCTTTTATTGTTAAAACGTCACCGTTTATATCATAATGTTTACCTTTCTCAAGGGCCCTATCACCTGTTTTTATCTCCACAAGGTCATTCCCGTTAAGATTCAGTTTTACTTTAACATCCCCAATTTGGGCGTCCTTTTTAATGTAAATTGAATCGGTTTCTGCGTTGGAAGAACGGCTTTTTAAGCTTGCCATTATGACATTATAAAGCTCTTCATCCCTCCATTTGAATTTCCTCCTGTCATAGTGCTGCCCGTTATCCCACAGCATTAACGTAAGATTTTTCTCTTTTGCATACCAGGTCAGGTATTCAAAGTATTTTAAGATTTCACCGTGCTGGATGCTGTCTGTGGATTTGTCGAAACCCAGTAAGCCGAATTCACCTACCAGGACGGGAATACCTTTGGATACAAAGGTATCATATGCCCTATCGAAAGTTTGGACTATATCGTTCTCCACATCCCTATTAAATTTAGTAGCTCCGGCAATATTAACACTAAAAGGCCAATAGCCATAGTAATGAATAGTTGCGATTATGTTTCTATCATTTAGTTTTTCAATTGTTTTATGCAGCTTATTCAGCCTGGCATGGCTGCCGGAACAGGTGAGAGTAGGCAAGACAAGGGGCCTTGTAGAATTATTGCTTCCCGATTCCCGAACTATTCTATGAAAGGATGTATTCAATTCATCAAGCATCTCAAAGTATTTCGGAGTATCTTTGTTCCAGTCGTCAGAAAAGCGGGGTTCATTTATACTTTCAAATATCAGCTTGTTGGGATAATCCTTGAAATATTCGGCGATCTGCTTCCAAAGGGCGGTAAATTTGTTCAGAACTTCGTCATGCTGTGCTTCCATGTTAAATATCCAGCCGGAATCATGATGAAGATTAATAACCACATAAAGCCCTTCATCAAGGGACCAGTCTACAATCTCCCGGATTCGTTCCAAAAACCGGGGATCCACCTTATAACCGGGAGCCCCTTCCATCCTGTGATTCCATGTTATAGGTATCCTGATGCTTTTAAATCCCTGGGCCGCAATCCGGTTAATTAATTCCTTCGTCGTAGGGGGATTTCCCCAGGATGTTTCATCTCCAAGGGCATCAAATGTATTCCCAAGGTTCCAGCCAGGATGCATGGCTTCCACAAACCGCTGCATATCTGATTTTCCTCCTTCTGACTTCCCACTTGCGAATCCGTATACCGGGAATATCCAAAAAAATAAAGCAAGTGTACTTATGAGAGAAATTAACTTATACAACGTTTTATGTACCATGAAACCTCCCCACTTTCATGGTCTTGCTTTTCATTAATTATGCCTGCTTGCTGCTTTCAGCTACTTCGGAAGTAATCTGCTTATCATTTTTCAATATGTGTTCATCGATCCAGTTCACAACAAACTCCAGCATTTCAAGCAAATATGCATCATGGTCCTGATCAATTGATTCCAGGTCAATACTGTTTATCTTTTCTACAAAATCGTCATGGTATACCTTATGGGATAAAAATTTCCTGTATCCGATCTTCTGCATATATTCTTCTTCAGTTTTAAAATGATATAGAGCATAATCTTTCAGCTCATAAATAAGTTCAACAATTCTATCATATTTATCCGTATAAATGTCGTTGTTCAGCAAATCGTATATCTTTCCTGCTGTTTCGAAAAGCTTTTTATGCTGCTCATCGATTATGTCAATGCCTACCCTGTATTTCTCTTTCCATTCAATAATCATATGTTATACCCCCTTTATATATAACATCATGTTTCTTTTATAATATTAACTACCACGTTTTTTCCAAGTATATTTACTATTTTTACAATTTTTATTGGTTATTTTTATATTTTTACATTTATCCCTTTATTTCATCAATTGCTTTACAAATACCATATCTTTGCCATATATTTTCAAATGCTCATTATTTCCCAAAATACCTGTATCTTTCCGAAAGTTATGCATTTATCCACACTTATGTACGGTACTTTCAGATTTTTATAATGCCGGAAATCGGTGATATTCCCGAATAACCATATCTATACTATCCCATGTAAAATATACAATTAAAGCTTATCAGATATCATTTAAAAAACAAGCACATCAAAACCGTGTATTGGGTAAATGATAAATACATAAGACTTTGTCTTTATCTATAATATTTTCGATTATATAATAACACATATAAAATAACATACTTGACTTATTGATTAATTATTGATATGTTAAAATTTGAGATAATATAATAATTTTTGTTAACTATATAACATTCTCTGCAATGGTCGGATTTTTTCCTTTATAAAATACAAAGCACTTTTTATTGTTGCCAAAATCTAAATCGTTTTCGTTGTTTGTTTTAAAAATACTTAAAAAACTGCGTAACTGATGGCTACAAAAATAAAAACTAAAATTTTATAAATTACATGATTTAATTAACTTTTGAACTATGAGTAAAAAACGAAAGGAGATATTCGCATGCGGTTCGGTTTTTTTGATGATGCAAACAAGGAATATGTTATAACAACACCCAAAACTCCGTATCCGTGGGCAAACTACCTTGGCAATGACGCTTTTTATTCCATTGTGACAAACACTTCCGGAGGTTATAGTTTTTACAAAGATCCGCGTCTTATGAGAATCACAAGGTATAGGTATAACGATATTCCGGTTGATATCAACGGCAAGTATTTCTATATCAACGACAACGGTGATTGCTGGTCTACTGCCTGGATGCCTATGAAAAAGGAACTGGACTTTTACGAATGCAGGCATGGGTTGGGATATACAAAACTGATTTCTGAAAGGAACGGAATACGAGCATGTGAATTAATGTTTGTCCCCTTGAATTATGACGGAGAAATCAAGAAGTTAACCATAACAAATACATCAAAGGAGAAAAAGAATATCAAGCTGTTTTCCTTTGTTGAATTTTGCTTTTGGAACGCATATGACGATATGACAAACTTCCAGAGAAACTATAACATAGGGGAAGTAGAAGTAGAAGGCTCGGTTATTTACCACAAAACCGAATACAGGGAGAGGAGAAACCATTATTCCTTCTATTCCGTAAACACCCATATAGATGGCTTTGACACCGACAGGGACACTTTCCTGGGCAGCATCTACAATGGGCTTGAGGCTCCTGAGAGAGTTTTGGAAGGCAAGCCTGGAAATTCGCTGGCAAGCGGATGGGCTCCAATAGCTTCCCACTTTATCAGTATTTCACTGGAACCCGGAGAAGAAAAAACATTCATATTTATTCTTGGTTATGTGGAAAATCCACCCGAGGAAAAATGGGAAAGCCTTAATATTATCAACAAGGCAAAAGCATACAAAATGATAAGGCAATTTGAAACCGTGGAACAGGTAGACGCTGCTTTTTCCGCTTTAAAAGCATACTGGGATGAGCTTCTTTCCGCATATCAGCTCAAAAGCAGCGACGAAAAGCTGAACAGGATGGTAAATATATGGAACCAGTATCAGTGCATGACCACGTTTAAATTCTCAAGAAGCGCTTCCCTTTTTGAATCCGGTATTGGAAGGGGCATGGGATTCAGGGATTCCAACCAGGATTTAATCGGTATTGTGCACCTCATCCCAGACAGGGCAAGGGAAAGAATAATTGATCTTGCTTCCACCCAATTCCCTGACGGAAGTACATATCACCAATACCAGCCCCTGACCAAAAAAGGCAACCATGACAGCGGCAAAGGCTTCAATGACGACCCCCTTTGGCTCGTTCTCGGCACACTGGCATACATTAAAGAGACAGGTGATTTTTCCATACTTTATGAACAGGTTCCCTTTGAGAATAATGAAAGTAACACCGCACCGCTGCTGGACCATTTACGCGCGTCAATTAACTACACCCTCAACAACCTTGGGCCTCACGGGCTGCCCCTCATAGGACGGGCAGACTGGAATGACTGCCTCAACCTCAACTGTTTTTCATCAACCCCGGGCGAATCTTTCCAAACAGTTGAGAATATTGAGGGCAGAATCGCAGAGTCGGTTTTCATTGCAGGAATGTTTGTGGGCATCGGCAGTGAGTATGTTGAACTCCTCAGAAAAATCGGCATGAATGAAGAAGCGGATAAAATACAGTCCCACATTGTTCAAATGTACCAGGCAGTAATCAGGCACGGCTGGGACGGCGAATGGTTCCTGCGAGCCTACGATGCCTTCGGCAATAAGGTTGGAAGCAGGGAATGCGAAGAAGGAAAAATATACATAGAACCCCAGGGTTTCTGCGTCATGGCAGGCATAGGAATACAGGAAGGCCTGGCCGAAAAAGCCCTTGACAGCGTTAAAAAATACCTTGATACAGAGTACGGCCTTGTATTGGTTCAACCCGCCTATTCAAAATATTATCTCCATCTTGGGGAAATTTCCTCATACCCGCCGGGCTACAAAGAAAACGCAAGCATCTTCTGCCACAACAATCCCTGGGTTGCAATAGCTGAAACATGTATAGGAAGAGGGCAAAGGGCTTTTGAAATATACAAGAAAATAACACCTGCCTATATAGAGGATGTAAGTGATATACATAAGACCGAACCCTATGTTTATTCCCAGACCATTGCGGGTAAAGATTCGCCCAGGTTTGGCGAAGCCAAGAATTCATGGCTGACCGGTACCGCCGCATGGAGTTTTTATGCCATATCCCAGGCCATCTTGGGAATAAAAACCCACTTTGACGGATTGATTATAGACCCGTGCATTCCGCCTGAACTTAAGAGTTACGAAGTTAGGCGAAAATTCAGGAATAGTTTTTACAGGATAAAAGTTGAAAATCCGAATGGAGTGGAAAAAGGAGTAAAAGAAATATGGCTTGACGGAGAACCTGTTTCAGGCAACCTCATTCCTCCCTTTAATGACGGAAAGGAGCACGAAGTACGAGTCATAATGGGATAATACGTTTTGACCCCACCTATCAGGATATGGGAGTGCAAGCATTTATATTCATACCAAACCCCATATCCTGCTTTTTTATATCTCTTTTAGTATCTCTTTTGGCCTACTTCTCTCTTTTTGCCTATTCCTTTATAAACTTCCTATTCCTTTATAAACTTTTACATATTCGGTTACAAACACAATTTACTGAACGAACCTGTAGAGCTGGTTTCTTGTAAACTCCCATTCCGGAGTTATCAGTTTTTCACCGAAATTAAGGGAATACCATGGGCTGATATCCCTTTCTTTTTCATTTTTTAGTATGTGGATGTCCTGGGCAGGCATATAGCTTTGTGCAATCATAAACAGCTTTTCACCTGTTTCTTCATTTTCCGCCATGTCAACAATTATGACGCAATGCCCCGGCAAACTACCTTTTAAAAACACATCTCCAATCTGCATGTCCTCAAGGCCAATATTCCGCATTTCCTTTTCTAAGGACTCGGTGTTTGCATAGGCAAATACCATATCCATATATTTGCGGAAAGTTTCATAGCTGTCTGAATAGTCTGCCTGTTTAACCCAATATGCGTCATTTCCTTTAACCACAATCCTGTTTCCGTTCATCCAGCTTACATAATCTGCTTTGAAACCGTTTACGAAATTAAAATGTATTTTGTCATACATTTTTCTTGCATAAAGGTATTCCGCCCGCAGACGCATGACTGCGTCAGCACACTGCTGCAAATCCCTGTCCCCTACATCGATATCAATTACTGCCTCATGCACATTCTTGGGTTTCGTTTTCCCATTATAATACTTAACTTTGGAACCGTGGGGCTTCAGGGGCAGATTCCTTAAATAAGCACCGAAGGAATCCTCCTCTGCTTCTACCCTCGTAAAACCCTCAGGGGGCTGAAACCTTCCCTTGATAGTTGCTCCCTCGGGATTGATTATTTCCCTTTTCTGAACCTCATTTCCCACAGTTTTATTCTTTACTTTATTCTCCACTTTATCCTCTGTTTTATTCTCTGCTTTATTTTCCGCTTTTTCACTTACTTCTTCTATATTTTCCCGGTTTTCCCCATTTATTTCGTTATTTTCCCCGGCCTGGGTCCTTTCATTTGCTGAATAGTTGCCCGGTGAATACCCGGTGAAGCGGGAGCATGAAGACAAAATAACAGCAATGGCAGATGCTATTCCAGCAACTGTCACGATCACGGTTTTCCTAAACGTTTTTTTAAACGCTTTTGTATCGTTCATTTTACTTCCTTTTCCATCTTATAATCATCCATGACAAATCCATTGCCGATGTCCTGGACTATCGCTTCTATATTGACAAAGCCTAATTTTTCATAAGCGGAAATGGAGCCATGGTTGTATTTATTTACCGTCAGCCAGATGCTTTTCAAGCCTGTTTGACGGCAAATATCCTCAATATATGATACTGCAGCCTTGGCAATTCCACGTTTACGGAACTTGGAATCCACGTATAATTTGCTTAAAAACATCTTTCCTTCAGGGAAACCGGGCTGTATGGCAAAATAAGCCGCATATTCATTGTCAAAGGTTACAAGAAAATACCTGTACCCGTTTTTAATCTGCTCTTTTATGGCCGAAGCACTCTGAAACCTGGAAAGCATGTAATTAACCTGCGCTTCTCCGATTATCGGTTCATAGTGTTCATGCCATATTTTATTGGCCATATCCTCCACGGTATTTATCATTTGCTCATCTTTTACCTCAATGATTTTGATTCCTTCGTTCATAATAACATTAACCCCTTACCTTTATTCTTTTTTCTGCTCAGTTATACAAGTTATATAAAATTATAATTAAAATATATATTATTTTACTACTATTTGTTATTCACTGGGTATTATAAGTGCGCAAATAATATAAGCAAGGATTCCGCTTCCGCCGATGCCCATAAACAAAACCCACAATACTCTTACAATTGTAGGGTCAATATTCAGGTATTCCGCTAATCCGCCGCAAACACCTGCTATTATCCTGTTTCTTGATGATCTATATATCTTTTTATATTCTGACACTTAAATTCCTCCTACTTTATAAATCATTCTTCAATGCCATTATATACTTCACATATACTCTTGTATGCTTAAATACACTTTATATCTTTAATAAAGTTTGAGTATATAATTATTATATTACTAAAACATATGCAGTGTATACGATTTACTCTTACCTCCGCTTTCCTACTATCGCCTCAGAAGGGCAATAACCTTTGTAGCTCTTAAAGACCTTGCTGAAGTAAAATACATCATTAAACCCGCACCTGTATGCAGTTTCAGTAACTGAGTACTCCCCGCTGGACAGCATGTTTTCGGCGTTATTTACCCTTATTCTGTTTATATATTCCCTCACTGTGGTGCCTGTGTTTTTCTTAAACAGGGTACCGAAGTAAACCGGGTTCAATCCCACCAGCTTCGCCAGATCCTCCACGCCAATATTACTGTCGAAATTCCCAAGAATATACTTTATGCTCTTCCGAATGCGGGGATCAATCGTATCTGAAGAATTTTTGTAGTACAGCAGGTTAAAATACCGGTGTAAAACCATCAGGAAAATGGCCCGGGATTTCATTTTATAACCGGGTGCTTTTTCAAGCCATTCTATAGCCAGCTCATTGTAAAGGTTCAGCAAATCATCCCTTATCCCAATTTTTGATATGAGCGGAAAAGGCAATGAGATTTCCCTGCCGCTAATATCATTCAATTGGAAATTAGTAGAATAACATGCCATAAGATTGCTGGAGTCCGGTATGGCTTTTCTCAGACTGTTCTTGGGTATGCATATTAAATCTCCCTTTTCTACATAATACTTCACTCCGTTGATTATATAATAGGCTCCTCCTTCAAATACATATGTCAAATCAATAAAATCAATCACAGATTCTTCAATAGACCAGCTTGGAGTGCAGTATCGGCTCACAAAGTAGCCTATTTCAGGAATAATATTATCATAATCCACATACTCCATATCAGACATAGCTGACCTCTTACAGATAATATTTAAAAATTACAAATTACCTCAACTTATTCCATGGAACTTTCTACTGGAATATTTTATCATACAAATATAATTATTACAAGCATTTTTGATTATTCCAATTTTGCAAATAATATTAAATAAATATCATTAGGCATATGGAAAAGCGAGCATCGTATAAAAATTTTACATCAGATTTTGCTGCAAAGTCGGGTTAAAGGCATGCCTTAATAGTTCAGGAATTAAGTATATATTGGGTTTATTTTATAATATATCTTGCTGATTTATCATATATTAACCCACAAATATATTAATCAGCAGTTATTTTGGAAATTGCCCAAGTGATTAACTGGGGTATCAAAGGAGGATTCAACACATGAATCAAATGCATGCAGGTAATTTGGATATAATAAAAGAAAATTACTCTGAATATAATTGCTGGTTTCAGCAATATAACAGCTCTAATATTGATGCAAATGCAGTTGATATGCTTAAAAAAATAGTTCCCCTGGGAAACGGACGTGTTCTTAACACTGCAGCTGAAGAATTAAGGAATGGCCTTAAGCATATGTTTAACATAGATTCTTCCATAAGCAGCGATGTTGCAGGTCCCTGTTTAATCCTCGGAACTGCAGATAATTTGAAAAGAATTACTAATTGTATAACTGATGATACAAATGATAGAAATGACATAAACGGTATAAATGATATAATTGAAAATATGATTAAAGCTCCTCGGGACGGAGAATTTTCCATAGTATCCTGCCGCCGTCGTTTGATTATTACCGGAAGTAATGAAAGTGCCGTATTATACGGCGTATTCAGGCTATTGATGTTAACAGCTCTGGGGAAAAATCTCCTTGACTTAAAAATACACGAAAAGCCTGCTTCTTCTCTCCGCATGATTAACCACTGGGACAACATGAACGGTACAATAGAACGGGGCTATTCCGGCAAATCCCTGTTCTATGATAACGGGAATTTTAAATATGATCCAAAACGTATAAGGGACTATGCACGACTGCTGGCATCGATAGGTATAAATGCAATCTCTATTAATAACGTCAATGTACATAGAAGAGAAACTTATCTTATTACCGAGGAACTTCTTCCACAGGTAGCAGACCTTGCTGACATATTCCGGGATTACGGGATTCGGCTTATCATTTGCATTAATTATGCAAGCCCTATTAGAATCGGCGGACTGGACACTGCTGATCCCTTTGATAAGAATGTCCGCACATGGTGGGAAAACCAGGCAAACATTATATACAGCTATATTCCTGACCTGTTGGGCTTTCTGGTCAAGGCAGACTCGGAATTCAGCCCCGGCCCTTTCAGCTACGGGCGGAATCATGCTGACGGAGCAAATGTATTAGCCCGGGCTTTAAAACAACATGGCGGAGTGGTCATCTGGAGATGCTTTGTTTATAACTGCCAGCAGGATTGGAGGGATACCAAAACAGATCGCCCCAAATTTCCATACGAAAGCTTTATGCCCCTTGACGGAAAGTTTGATGACAACGTGTTGCTCCAAATTAAATTCGGCCCCATGGACTTCCAGGTCAGGGAACCCGTATCTCCTTTATTGGGAGCAATGAAGCATACACAACAGGTGTTGGAGCTTCAGATAACCCAGGAATACACCGGACAGCAGAGGGACCTTTACTGCCTTACACCCCAGTGGAAGGAAATCCTTGACTTTGATACGAAACATGGCGAACATTCGCGCATTATGGATATGTTTGGGAATAAAATAACCGGTGTAGCAGGAGTATCCAATGTGGGAACTGATTTGAACTGGACAGGCCACACACTGGCCCAGGCAAACCTGTACAGTTTCGGAAGGCTTGCCTGGAATCCGGCCCTTTCAGGCGAAGAAATAATAGATGAATGGGTACGCCTGACTTTCGGGGCTAATCCGGAAGTAATCGACACAATATCAGGCATGTTATTAAAATCCCGCAGCATATATGAGAAATATACATCTCCCCTTGGCATAGGCTGGATGGTAAATCCAGGTCATCACTACGGGCCGAATGTAGACGGTTATGAATATTCTCCATGGGGCACCTATCACCGGGCAAGCCATGACGCCATCGGGATAGACCGGACGGCAAAAGGCACAGGATTTACAGCCCAATATTCTCCTGAAGTCGCGGCAATGTATGATGACCCGAAAACTTGCCCCGAAGAGCTACTGCTGTTTTTTCACCGGCTGCCGTACACCTACCGCCTTAAAAGCGGGAAAACCATCATACAGCATATATATGACACGCATTTCGAAGCCGTGGAAGAAGTAAAAGAAATGATAGCGGCATGGGAATCTCTCAAGGGTAAAATACACGATGATGTTTTCCAATCGGTAAGGAAACGTTTCGATATACAACTTAGGAATGCCATCGAATGGCGTGATGTCATAAATACATATTTTTACCGGAAAACCGGAATACCGGATGAAAAGGGCAGGTTAATTTATCCGTAGAATATATACAGAATACAGAATATATATACGAGAGAATATATCGAGAGAATATATATGATAGAATATATGTCATAAAATATATAATTAATAATTATATAAAATTATATAAATATATGACGGAATATATATCGCTGAAATATATAGAAAATATATAGGAAGATATACCATTGGCCGAAGGAATTTAACTTAACATAAAGTAACAAAATTACCAGGTAACACATAATATGATATTATGAAACACAATGCAATATAAAATCGGGTTAATAAAAGGAGTGCTTAAATTGAAAACGAATAAGAAAATAAGTACGGCAAGGCATATTGAAATTATCGGCCATGATGGTAAAGTATTATACAAAGGGTCTCTTAATGCCTTTCCAATACCTGAAAGAATTATTATAGAAAAAAGCATTAAGTACTTCGATGATCCAAGGCCCTGCCATATCCACCGTTCAGCAGTTTTAAACAGGATTTATTCAGAGCTGGAAGCCGCCCTGTCACCAAACGGTTATGATGTGATATGGCAAGTAGAACAGCTTCCGGAGAATATTCTGCGGTACTTGGGCAAATACAAAAATGCAAAAATTGTAAAATATTATGTAATCAGATAGCCTGAATTATTAAGTAAATGCAATCAGGTAAACAGCCAGGCAGGTAATCAGGCAAAAGTTATTAAACCTAAATGCTCTACAAGAATTTTCAGCCCTATTATAATAAGTATAACACCGCCAAGTATTTCGGCCCGGCTTTTAAATACCATCAGGCATCTCTTGCCTACTTCAATGCCGATCATGCAAATTGCAAATGTAATTAAACCTATAATAATTACTGGTTTAAAAATTGATACCTGCAGGAACGCAAAGCTGACACCCACGGAAAATGCATCGATACTTGTTGCAATGGCGAGGGCAAGTAATTTTCCGTTGCTTAAACTTTCCTTTCTTATATTTTCCGGGAGGCAGACAGTGTCATCCTTTTTTCTTGATTCAAGTATCATATTGATTCCTATAAAGCTTAACACTCCGAATGCAATCCAGTGATCAAAAGTATTTACATACTTTTCAAAATTGATACCGATAAGCCAGCCGAGAACAGGCATCATTGCCTGAAACAGTCCGTAAGCACCGCATATTTTTATCGCCGTTGCAACTGATAATATGTTTACAGTCGCGCCGTTAGTAATTGAAACGGCAAATGCATCCATAGCCAGGCCAATGCCTGTTAGTATAATTTCAATTAACCCCATCCCAGCCATCCTTTCATACCATAAACTAAAATGAGACTTATGCATAACAAAAGTTATACATGAGTCTCATTATTTAAGGCAAGCCAGACCATTATTATTTGGTCAGTATGTTGACTTTGCCACACAATAACAATACTGATTGTTATTGTGCCAATTACTCCCCCATAGTTATTAAAACATCAAAAACAAATACGCCTTGTACTATTTATCTTGCACTATTTATTTTGTCCTATTATTTATATTATACTATGCAACCTGTACAATTATTTCATTTCCTGTGCAATCACAAAGTGATTTAACACTGATTTACGCACATTCTAAATTTATATCACTTTTACTCAAAACAATCAATATATCCGTCTGCATGTTTTTTTATTTTTTCCCTGTCGCATTGGGAATAGGCATCATATACTCCGATAACCGTCATGCCTGCCGCCTTTGCACTCATTATTGCGGGAAGAATATCCTCAAATACTACGCATTCTTCAGGTTTAAGCCCAAGTTTCTCTGCGGTACGGAGGAAAATATCAGGATGTTCCTTGCCTTTTCCCACTTCATCGGATGTGGATATGGCATCAAAATAATGCCATATGTCATTTTTCTTCAACACTACTTCCAGCAATTTATGGCAGTTGGTGGTTGCAAGGGCTATCTTTATACCCTTGGTTTTTAATAAAGAAAGGAACTCCCGCACGCCCTTCTTAAGATTAATATTATTGGCATACTCGTCAAAAGCCATATTGTTCCATTCATCCATGATATCTTCTATCGGGTCGGGGATTTTAAACCTTTCCTTGAAATATATCGCCGTTTCCCTGAAGGAAAGCTTCTCAATATTTTCCCTTAAATCTTCAGGTACGGCTATACCTCTCTTTTTTAAATAATCATAGTCAATTTTTTCCCAAACATGCATAGAATCTATCAGTGTGCCGTCAAGGTCGAATATTACGCCCTTTATTATCCCGTTATCTATCTTTTCAATTATTTCGTTTATAATTCTGTTCCTTTCCATGACTGTTTTATCCTTCATATCTGTTATATCCTTTTCAATACTTGCCATATCATCATTCTCCCAAATACTATAATTTCATGAATACCAATCCGAAATATCAATGCGGTTAAATAAATTTTAACATTGATTTCAGATTCTCTGAAGCCTTTTTTGCATCCTTCCTGCCCATTATGGCCGAAACAACGGCAACGCCTTTAATACCTGTACCCTTAAGCATACCTACATTGTTTTCATTTATTCCCCCTATTGCAACAACCGGAATGCCAACCCTGCCGGCTATTTCCTTTAATTGAGGGATGCTCACATGTTCCACATCCCTTTTGGTTCCGGTCTCGAAAATCGCACCGACGCCGATGTAGTCAGCCCCGTCCTTTTCAGCTTTTATGGCTTCATCTACCGTCGACGCGGATACCCCGAGGATTTTGTCCTTTCCTATTAGCTCCCTTGCAATTTTTGCCGGCATATCATCCTGCCCTACATGCAGGCCTGCCGCTCCTACTGCAAGCATAATATCCAGCCTGTCGTTAATAATTAGGGGGATATGATATTTGTCAGTTATGTTTTTTAACTTTAACGCTATATTATAAAACTCCAATGTGGATACATCCTTCTCCCTTAGCTGCACAAGGGTCACGCCGCCAAGGATTGCCTGTTCCACCGCTTCTTCAAGGGTCATACCGCTCAGCATGCTTCTGTCGGTTACAAGATATAATGTATAATCTACCCTATTTCTCACATTATCCATTACAATATCCATTGCATTACTAGTATTATTATCCATCATAAACCCTGCCTTTTTCAAGAATATCTTTCTTTGATATTTTATATACCGCATCTATCAGGAATGACCTGTAGCTGCCGGTCCCCATATTTCCGTCAGTAAGCCTTTCATAAGCCATTTCTCCGGCAATGCCCATGGTAACTACGCCTGCAACCGCACCCTTCATGTAATCATTCGTAATGCCACAGTATGCCCCAATAAGGGAAGTGCACATGCATCCTGAGCCTGTTACCATGGAAAGCATCCTATGTCCGTTTTCTATGAAGTAAGCAGTCCCCTTATACGCAACTATATCAACGGGGCCTGTCATAGCTACGACACAGTTTAGCCTTGATGATAATTCAAGGGCAATTCTTTTCCCGTAACCCAAGTCATTAGACAGCAGGGCATCGTTTTCGGAAACATCCACCCCTTTTGTGTTTGCTGCAAGGCCGCTAATCGATTTTATTTCCGACAGGTTTCCACGTATAACTGCCGGTTTTAATTGGCTTATAATCACTTGGGCCGTTTCATCCCTGTACCTGGTTGCACCTGCACCCACCGGGTCAAATATTATGGGTATGCCAATCTCATTAGCCCTTTTTCCTGCCACAATCATGGCATCAACCGTTCTTTTGCTCAATGTCCCCATATTCAACACCAGTGCTGAAGAAATGGACACAATATCTTCCACTTCCTGTACATCATCCGCCATCACAGGCGAACCGCCCAGTGCCAGAACTATATTTGCACAATCATTTGCAGTAACATAGTTTGTAATGAAATGCACCAGCGGTTTTTGGGCCTTCACCTGTTCCGGCAAGTCCGATATTATCTCACAGATGGCAGACTTATACATATTATTATTTCCCGTACCTGAATTATTTTCCCTTCCGGAATTATTATCCACAGTTCTTGCATTAATATCCACCGTTTATTATCCTCCCTATAGTTTATATCTCTCTATTATTTAAAATACCTGCCCTGCTGTACAGCTCATAAAAGTGATTCACCGGCCCTACTCCTTTGCCTATGGGAAAACTGTGTTCTATCGCTTTTGTGATATAGCTCTTTGCCCTTTCTACCGCTTCTCTTATGGTAAAGCCCAGTGCAAGGTTTGCCGCAATAGCGGAGGAATAAGTACAGCCCGTGCCATGGGTATTCTTGGTGTTAATTCTCCTGGCTTCAAATTTGTATATATTTGTGCCGTCATAAAGAATATCAGTTGAATCGCCCTGCAGATGGCCT